>Ga0207035_1014_pt1 | contig 64003 bp, 50 predicted proteins | sample Alteio_BWMinCont_77_FD_153272 | JGI IMG/M metagenome (GOLD analysis project Ga0207035, IMG submission 153272) | Enriched cells from forest soil in Barre Woods Harvard Forest LTER site, Petersham, Massachusetts, United States -... | ecosystem: Environmental > Terrestrial > Soil > Temperate forest >... | reverse complement strand
TCCAGCTCCCGGCTGGATAAAAGCAGCGGACCATGCCATTAAGTTCGTATCGCCAGAAATGAAGTTACACGAAACACCGTTCTGCGGGCAGACATGCCAGTCTTTTCTAGGCAGGCAATACACCACGCGCCCGAAGAATGTCCTGTATCCGCCAATCAATGAGGTTGTAGTTGCTGATACCTGACTGAGCGAGGAGTCTATCAGCATCCGAGTGCTTGATCTGGACCTTGGACCCTGCCTCGTCTACCAGCTCATAATCGTCCGCTCTGCCGGTCCCTTTGAATCTGATAAACAAATGCTTATCAAGGACGTCGCTGGCTATCACCGGTTCAGAACCCACGATCTCCCAATACCCTCGTGAAAATCCGAGGTTGTTGACGACGGACGGTCCGATGATGAAATTGCTTGGTGTCAGCGCCTCAGGAGCTGGACGGTCGAAGCCTACTGTGTCGTACAGATATACAAGATTTAATTCAAAGTCCAATCCGAAGAAGCGGGACTTTTTTATCAAGCGACCCCAGACGAAGAGGCCGACCGCCGGAGAGAGACGAAAGATATCTCCGACATTCGCTCTTTGGCGCTTTTCAGTGAGGCGTATAGCCGTGCATTCATTCGGGCCAGCGGGAGTGCCGTCCTCACGCAGCGTTGGAAGCGGGTGAGCATCGGGAAGCATCCAGAGTTGGAGGCCATTCCGGCTGTCGGCTGCCAGGTACTTTCCGTCGGGACTGAAAGCGGCGGCGAAGAAGTTGCTGCTAGCAGAAAAAGATCGCTCGGTCCATTTGCGGCTCGCTCCGCTGCCTGTCTGCTGCATGAGCACGGGTTTATCCAAAAATTCGTGACGGAGTATTGGCCATCCGCGCTTATCGCGAGCGGATGGAGAAGGCTGACCCCGGGTAGCGGGTCGTTATTGCCTTGCAAGACGCGAACCAGGTTTGGCAAGCTCTGGGCCAGCGTGACCTGGGCGTTTCGAGCCTCATAGGTGTCGGCGGCACGGCCGGCCTCGATGCTGAGGAGCATGGCAAGGTCGAATTGCGATCGGACGCTGCGATTTTCCTCGGTCGCGAAAAATAGAGTGGCGAACTTTTGCACATCTCGGCGATTGCGAGAAAATTCGGGAACCGAGAAGTTCCACGGGTCGACGACGATCGAGGCCTTCGCACAACAAAAGCTAGTCAAGTAAGGAGAACAGGCGCGGAACATTTTCGCTGTGGCCAGAATGAGCCAGGAAATTCAGCATCTCGATAGCGGTCTTTAGCTTCCGAGGTGCGCGTTTCTCGTTATCAATCCGATCAATCTTCATAGGCACTTTCAGCAAAATAAGCGCCGCCGGTCGTAACTCATTGAAAAGCTGGGACAAGATGTTCTCCACTCGCGACCGGCGATCTCCCCAAGTGTGGTTCCACATGTGGGTCCGTGTAGTGACCTCTATTTCATACCTCCTCTTAGCGCCGTATCTTGGTTTAACGAAGCGCGGTAAGGGTGGCCGATCACCGGCCTATGCATAATCCAACCCAGCCATTCTTTGATGAGCAGGAGCCCGTCCTGCCATGCGATTTGCGGCACCTTCACCCAACTGCGAAGTAATTCGTAATCGAGGAAAACGTATGGTAAATGATTCAGTTGGGGCCCTACATATTGCTCTGGCCGCTGCCGTCGTTGGCTGGTTGGTCTTTTGTGTCTCTCATTCCATCGCGGTCTGGAGAAAGCGAAACGCCAACGGAGAGAATCGCGGTGGGCGCGGTCTGCTCTTCGTGGGTCTATTGCTGGCCGTTGCGGCGTTCGCTGCCGGTTGGCTCGATCGCGAGCTGACCCGAAGGGCTGGTGTCATTCTCGGCACAGATTTCTTCGTGGTGCATGCGCATGCGAAGACAACTCCGCATCTCACGCAAAATGATTCCATCCATGAACACGCAACTCTTGCCGCCTTCGACGATCCCGAAGGCGAGAGAGAGGAAGAGCAACTCATCGGCGAGATCAATGTTCTGGAGCGGCAAATTGCGAGTGCACGGCTCAAGCCGCTGGAACTCGATCCTGAGCTAATACGCGTGTCGCAGGATGCAAGTGATTCGCAACGCGCCAGGCTTGCTCAACTGGGTTACGGAGTCCTGAGCTCAACTAGGCCACGCGCGTCCCCAGCAGCGCCGGTACTCTATGAAGACAAGCTCATCGCCGCTCAGCAGGCCAAGAACGACGCGGCCAAAACGCAATTCGAACGCACTACTACACTGGTGAAGGAAGGTATCGTAGCGCGGGCAAAGCTGGACACCGCCTCTGTCACCGCTGAAGCCGCTGCGCAGGAATTGCGCGAACGCGAGAATCTGATTCAGGCGGCAAAGGATGGCTCTCAGACAGTGCAGCGTGCCGAAGAGGCAATCGTTCGGGATGGAGAACGCGCGCAAGCCGAACGAGGCGCCGAACTGGCAGAGCTTGAAGCGAAGCTTGGCGAGTTCCGCACGAATCTTGCAAATCTTCACAATGAAGAGAGTGTCACTGCACCATTCTCCGGCACCATTGTTTACCGTCACCCCACGCCCGCGCTGGCCGACGATGGCCAGGTGATCCTTGCGCTGGCGAAAGGCCCCGGCTTCCAGGCAACCGTCCAGATTCCAACACGCGAAGCATCCATGCTGGAGCCGGGACGGGAGCTGCGCATGAAATTTAAGCACTCGCTGGTGAGCGACGAAGTCTCCGGGCGACTGCAAGAAATTCGCCCCGTTCCCGGATACCCCGACCGCAGCGACCTCGTGATCGCTTGTGATCTGCCTCCCGAGCAGTTCAAGGCATTTTCGTCGGGATCGATACCGGTTACGCTGCAATGGCGGCCGCCGCTTTATACCGACCGCATCACTCAGGCGGGATTGGTCTTCTCGATCGTGCCGATGTTCGCGTGGCTCATCGCGCGGGTACGCGCCATGTTTGCCCGCAGATCTGCCGCTGATGAAACCGATCAGAACTGGACCGAGAGCTGGTCTTACTCCAAGCAGGAGCAGGAACAGTTCCTTCAGCTGGGCATTAAACTCGACGAGGGTCTGCGAACGCATCAGCCGTCGGCACCGGTGAGCAAATGAGTGCCGGCACGCGGCGCGATACGCTGCTGCCGACCAGCGTATCGACGTCCTGGCTCTTCTGGATCACATTCTGCTTCGGATGCTTTCTGGCCCTGTACACTCCGTACAAGCTGTGGTCCGAAGCCAGCCAGCGAATCGATGTCCAGGGTCCAAGCCTCGGCGCGTTCAGCGTATATCTTCTCGGCGCGCTCGCAGGTCTCATCGGGCTGCGCTGGTGCATTCTCCTCATCATGTCTTATGCGAGCATGGCGCGGGGAGAGCAACCGCCCACATTGCAGGACGACACATCCCTGCCCTTCGTATCGATCCTCGCCCCCGCTTATAACGAAGCTGCCTGCGTCACGGATGCGCTGAGTGCGCTGATGCAGCTGGATTATCCGGCATACGAGGTGATTCTCGTCGACGATGGTTCTACTGATCACACTTACGACCTCGCTCTTCCGTTTGCGGGATCTCACTACTCCGAGCATGGCGTGTGCGATGTCCGCGTCTTCACCAAGCCCAACGGTGGCAAATGGAGCGCTCACAACTTCGGCCTGAAGCACGCAAAGGGAAAGCTGGTTCTATGCATCGACGCCGATTCACGCATCGAAGCCGGCTCGCTCCGGCTGATGGTAAGGCACATGCTCGATTCGCGCGTGGGCGCGGTCTCCGGGCAGATCCGTGTGCGCAACCGGAAATCGCTGTTGGGACTGTTTCAGGCCTTCGAGTATGTACTCGCCAACGGAGCGCTGCGTCTCTCACAGGGCGCTACAGGAGCCGTCATGGTTGTTCCCGGACCCATTGGGCTCTTCCGTCGTGAGGCCCTTGAACGCGTCCAGGAAGAAAACGAGAAAGCGGGTAGCTTTGAGGATCACGAGATTCCGGGGCCATTCTCGCCTCTCACTTTCGCCGAGGACTTTCACCTCTCCCTGTCGATGCTCGCGCTTGGATATCGGATAGAGTACGAACCGCACGCAATCGCGCATACCAAAGCTCCATCGACACTGGCGACCCTGATGAACCAGAGGTATCGCTGGAACCGTGGCACGATGCAGGTAGTGCTCTGGTTTGTCGGCAAGACACTGCGGGGAGATAAGTCGCCGCTGCGCATCAAGACGTGGATTGCCGCTGCGTTCCTGCTCGACTTCTTCTGTTTCCCCCCGCTTTATTTTGTCCTGCTCGCGAGCTCGCTTCTCTACCTGCTGCACGGCGGCAATCTGCTGAGCCTCGCCTCGTGGGCCTCAGCCGCATGTCTCGCCAATGTAATGTCAGGCACCTTGTATGCAGTCGCGCACCGCGATCGCATCTCTCTGGCGTTGCTTTCGCCTTTTTTTGATTTCTATCAAGGTATTCTCTTGAACTGCGCCTGGCTCATCGCCACACTCGACCAGGCCAGAGGTGCAAGGATGCGATGGTAAATCGCGCTAGAATCATTTCTTTTTTGAGAAATGCCTTGAGATGTCACCGCTGATATGAACCCTGGATTAGTAATGAAAAGTCCACTAGTCGTCAGCAATGAGCCAACTTCCCCGAAGAGCGTTTATGAGAATCTCGACGTCAACAAGCAGTTTTGCTAACGGCAGGCGACTAACGTAGAAAGGATAGGAAGCCCACTCTTCTGTGGCTAAAAGAAGAATCCAAATCGAAGGAACTTACGATGAAGCGAACGGCACTGGTAACCGGGGCATCGCGCGGTCTTGGGCGTGCCATAGCACTCGAACTCGGCGCAGCGGACATGAATGTTGTGGTCAACTATTTCAACGGCAAAGACGGAGCCAAAGATATCTGCGATCAAATCCAAAAGCTCGGCGCGCAGGCCTTGGCCGTAAAGGCTGACGTTCGAAACCCCACTGAGATAGACGCACTCGTCACTCGGGCTGAGGAGTTCTTCGGGGGCATCGACATCCTGGTCGTCAATGCGACGGGACCCCAGCCGCTGTTTTCGATCGAAGAGCAGACGTGGGAAAACTATCTTGATCAACTTGAGTTTTTTGTGAAGTCCCCGCTTCTCCTGCTCAAGCGTGTTCTCCCCCGCATGAAAGAGAGGCAATTTGGCCGAATCATTCAGATCGGAAGCGAAGTCTTCGAACTAGGAAACCCTCGGTTCGCCAATTATGTGGCAGCGAAAGGCGCCCAGCTCGGACAAACCCGCTCCTGGGCACGCGAGCTGGCACCGACGGGCATTACCGTAAATCTGGTCGCCCCCGGCTGGATACCCACCGAGCGCCACGTCGGCACGCCACAGGCAGAGATAGATCAGTATCTGCAAACCCTGCCGACGAAGAAGATGGGAATTCCTCAAGATGTCGCGAAGGCTGTGGCCTTTCTCGCGAGCGATGGAGCTGGATTTGTCACTGGACAGAAGATTTCAGTTAATGGCTCCAATACACTCGAGTAAGTGATAGCCCAGGTCTTGCAGTGAAGGACCTTAACGAGGAACTCGGGACCGGCAATAGAAGGCGCGGATTTCTGCAATTTCACCGTTCTTAACGAGGCACGAGCCGGGTCATTACCATTAGGGGCGTTTGTCGGGACTATCCATTCGAGCCGGTCTAACGGATCTCGAGGGAGGAATGAAGGCAACATGATGCGGGGTTACCCATCACCTATGAAAGAGAGTGAGGCGATGGAGAAGCCAACCGGGAATCAAGTCAGCGGCGACTTAAGTGAGTCTGACAGAGTGCTCGTCAAGCCCAACGATACAGTCTCTGGAGAGTTCCTGACCGAAACGTTAGAGTACGACGGTGAGCGGCAGGTCACGGTCTACTATCCACCGGCCACTCCCGAAGCGATCGTCTTCGCAGGTGACGGTCAGCGAATCGCGAGGTGGGGCCGGTTGCTCGAGAGGGCCAAGGTACCGCCCACGATGATCGTCGGTGTCCATGGGCTCGTCGATGAGACACTACGTCTGCACGAGTACTCACCGGGCTTTGAGCCAGAGCGGTTCGCGGCACACGAGAAGTTCTTTGTCGACGATGTTCGCCAATGGACGAAGTTGCGGTTTGGCCTGGAGCAGCCCGCTGAGCGCACCGCTGTCCTTGGCGTCTCGGCGGGTGGAGAATTAGCCCTTGCTCTCGGGATTCGGCATCCACAGGTTTATGGTGCAATCTTTTGCGCATCTCCCGGCGCCGGCTACAAACCACCCGCTGTTATACCGGGTCCACTTCCACGTTCGTACCTCGTGGCTGGGACACAAGAGCCGTTCTTTCTTGAAAACGCAGCCAAGTGGGCGGAAGCATTGCGCGTTGCCGGCGCGGATGTGGTCATGAATGAGCGAGCTGGATCGCACGGCGGCGCATTCTGGAGAGAAGAATTTCCGCTCATGGTGGCGTGGGCATTCGGACGATGAGCCGATATCGTAAACACGAGTGACGCACAAGAACCATGAACTTACTGGTACGGAGTTGGTACTGACAAGTAGGCTTATGGGAAGAGATCCGGCCGATCTGCATTAATTCCGCGAAGCGCATTTATGGGTACCCATTTGGCATTTCCTTGGATGAAATGGGATCACCACGTGATCGTGACCAGGCTCACGCCTTGTCGCGGTAAGGATATCGGCACCACCAGCCTCCCGTCATTGGCCTCCACGATGCGCTCCGGCCCCAGCAACTCGAGACAGCCTGCTCGTTCCAGCGCAGCCGTTTGCTCCGGGGTGGGCCGCTCCGGCGATCCCATCTTCTTCCACACTGCATAAGCATTGCTATGCGTGTCATCCATACGAAACTCCCGAAGCTTCATTGATCCTTTCGGCAGCTTCCCGGGTAATCCATCGACCATCATCTGAATGGACACAGCAGCAGCGGGTAAGTCGACATCGGAGTAGTTCCATGCCAGCACACTCACCCGGTGCTCGGACCTCGTGGCAATGGCATCGATATCGCTGTTCGCTCCCACTCCGTCCTTCAGCATCTCCTCCAGCCCGATCGCTCCCGAGCTGCTGGTCTTCACCCAGTCGCCGTCAAGCTTTCCGTACATGCGAAAGACATTAAGCACCGGCTTGTCGACCCCATTCGTCGCCAATTCGCGAAATCCCGCAAACGAAGGCTGCCCCTCGAATGTAAACGCCCAGGTCACACCTCCCTGAAGATTGACGCCATACTTCCGTCCGAGTTGATCGATCCTCGCCATGGCCTCAGCCACACTTACCCCATACAGAGGACCATTCCGATACCCGTTCTGCGGTCCCGTGCACGCGGCGCATCCCTCCGGATCGGTCTCGGTCAGGAGGATGGGCGTCCTCTTCCATTGCGGATACGAAGCGATGATTTTCATGCCGCGCTCGGTCGATCTCAACTGAGTCCCTAAGCTCATCTCGACATGCCCATCCACAAATTTGGGATCACCCTTCGGGTGATAGCTCACGAAGTCTAACGGAGCACCCACTTCCCCAGTAGCAGCATTCTTGCCGAAAGCGCAGTGCTCCAGAAACTGCCGTAGCATATGTTCCGCCTTGTCACTGGAGATTCCCGTTGCCGAGGGCCCGCCTAGCTTGGCTCCGGGCAGTACCTTTCGAATCGCCGCTGTGGTCACGTCATAGAGTCGGTCGTACTCCTCAGGAGTTCCATGCCAGTACCCGATATCGGGCTCGTTCCAGACCTCCCACAACCACCCATCGGTGTCCGCCCCGTACCGCTCCTTCAGGTGCGCTGCATAAGCCCCGACCAGCGCTCCCCATTTCTCGTAGTCCTTCGGCGGATACGACCATCCAGTGAACACCGAGCCCTTCGGAAAGTCATGCCGGTAAGGCTCAGGGTGCGTGGACAGCGCTTCGGGCATAAACCCCACTTCCACCAAGGGCCGCACACCGGCGATCTTCAACGCATCGAAGATCTTGTCCGTGATCGTCCAGTCATACACCGCCGTCCCGTCAAGCTTTTCCGTATACGCATTGGTCGACCCCCACTTCAAAGATCCCTCCCCATCTCCGGTGGTGAGCAGATTATGCGGCCTGTAGTACACCGGCCCTTTGCTCAGGTCGTGCAGCTCCCCAAGGAGCTTCCTCCCATCGGGCGTGTAGAGGTAGTTCGGTTCATCTGCGCCGAAGTAATTCCAATCCGGGGCATATTTGCCCATCGTCTGTCCCGCATGAACGAGGATATCTACAGGATTCGCCTGAGCCGGAACAGCCTGTCCTGGGACCCACATTGGCGTAGTCATCAACGCCGCGCAGATCATAACCCGCGATTGCTTCTTCATATGCACTTCCGATGGAGTCTATTGCCCCCCAAATCACTCTACAGAATCCGAATACGCCTGCCGACCCTAATGGGAGAGAAACGGGCCTCGGACACTCGACGGCAATCGACCCGAATAAGTTCCGACAAGTCGGCTTCCGTCTATCAGTCCGTGCGTCAATTGGCGATAACCGGGCAATGCGCTCATCGACCTATTCAGATCGGTCTATGTCTTCGCCAAGTTGTCGTGTAACCGGCTATCCAGAAAAGTGATTGTCACATTTCTCGCTGGCTGCCAACTGTCCGATATGCCGACTTTTCATCCAAGTGGAAAGTCACACGCCGGAAATCAGTAAACGCTAGTGCGTTTTCGGGTAGTAATCAGATTTTCCCGCCATGCAGGGCTTGTCCGCGATGACTACATCATCACCGCGAATACGGCACTCGTCGAAAAGGCATGGGCGTATTCGCGCAGCCGCGTGCTCTGTACGGCAGCACGTCTCGGCATTGGAGACGCGCTTGAAGACGAGGTGCGCAGAATTCTGACCTGCGTTTGGGATTTGACTGACTCTCAGGCGATGGCTCGCTGAAGTCACGATTGCGTGGCTGCGCGGACGATAAAGTCCACAACCGGGGCCGGATCGTCTGGTGCGAGTGGAGTATGTCCCACGCCCTTTTTGAAGATGACCTGGATTTTGCCACCGAGCTGTTTGTATCGCTTTTCAACCTCGAGCGTATTGTCCTCGAACCACGGGTCGAGGGTGCCGCAAACGTGGAGAAGCGGCACGTTGGCTTTGGCCAAAGGGGCGAGATTGTCGAGCGGCTGGGATTTCGCGAGGGCGCTGCGCATGTGCGGATTCTCAGCGTAGACACAGGAGACTTTGTCAGGATTTTCGATGGCCCAGGCGTACATTTCGCCGGCACCGCCGCCCGCACCTTCGATCACCGGCTTCTTCGAAAAGCCGTGGCCGATCATGTATTCGTAGGCCACGTCCCAATCCTTTACCAGCGGACCGTCGGCGTTGGTGGTTACCGGAGCGGTGACGATGTGAAAACCCCTGGCTAGCAGCTCTTGATCGACCTTCGCGTCACGAAACACAAAACCCGCTCGGTACACCCAGGGTTGCCTGCCGCGGCGGTGCTTGGCACAATCACCGCAGTGGACGTCGGCGTGCCGCGCACGCTGAATTCGTAGCGGTCGTAGCAGGGAGAAAACAAGGGACCGCGGCAGGTGATGTAGGTGTCTTCATCGGGGTAATCTCGGTAAAAACTTTCCACGCTGTAGTAGGCGGTTCTGACGAAGTTGTCGCCGACGAAGGCCGGCGCAGGGACCCTGACCGCCTGTACGCTCTGTTCGATAAAGTCCGCAATCGGCTTGGGGTTGCGGAGGCTATGCGGATGATGGGCGTAGCCTTCCTTGATCATCATGGAGACGCGGCCGCCAAACTGCTGATAGATGGCCTCGATGGCGGAGGCATAGGTGCCGAGGAGCGGATCGAGGGTGCCGCAGACTTGAAGAATAGGCACGTCTGCGCGCGCCAGGGTGCGCAGCCTTTGAAACGCCGGGCGTTCCATGGCGGGATTGTCGGCATAGATGCCAGAGACCTTGCTGGGATTGGCGGTGCACCAGCTATATTCGAATATCCCGCCCCTGCTCATGCCGACGAAGACGGGTTTCTTCGACAATCCGTACTGGTTGGTGAGGAAGGCATACCAGGCATCCCACTCGGATAATGCTCTTGGGGACATGCCGAGCTCATCCATACGCTCATCCATCGCCAATTCCATTGCTTCCCTTGGCTTTGGGTCGACAGAGATGTAGGCGACATGAAAGCCACGTTTGAGCAGTTCGACTTCGGCCTGGGGCTGGTGATTCCAGTAAACGCCGCGCCAGGACCAGGGGTTGCCGGGAGCCGATTGTTTGGGCACAACCACGACACAACGCAACTGTCCTGGGGCCGAGTTTCCAAGACTGCCGGACTCTTCGCCTGCAGGCGCCTTGAAAGGGGTGATCGCCTGGTTCTGCATATCCATCACGAAGTCGTAACGGTCGAATCCGTGCCAGTCGATCTTGTCGCCCTGGAAGGTCAGGGGAACTTGCAGCGCGCCGACGGCTCCGCTGGATTCTGAAGGGAATCGGCTATCGACGATCAGAGCTTTCGCCTCAGCGGTGGTGGTCAAGAGAGGGAAAGCGGCGACTCCGGCTCCCATGGCAGCGATGCCTTTGACGAAGGTGCGGCGCCCTGGGGACAACGGCTTGACGACGTTGTTGCTCTGTTGGTCAGAAATCTGCTTCACAGTGACACTCCTGGTTTGAGGGGTTGCAGCGAGTCGTGGTCAAGAACGGTTGACCGGTCAATTTTATGCTCCGATACCGGCTCGAAGTTCGCGTTCGAAATCCGCGCAGACGCGAGGGATCAGCACGCGCGGCTAGAAGTATCAGCGTAAGGCCGGAGGGTGCCGCAAGCCGAGCCGGCGCGGCAGATTGTTTCGGCGATTGTTTATGTGCTTCGCACCGGTTGACTGTGGAAGGCTCTAGCCAAGGAATACGGGAGCGCCAGTGTCGTGCACGCCCACTTTCAGCGCTGGCAGCAAGGATCTGCTTGGGATGACAAACTATTTACACGAAATCTAGTACAAGTAGCTTGGTCTGGCACGAATAAGGGAGCGATCCTTCAGCCCCAGAAGACAGGGATAGGATTCACTTCACCGAGGCAGATCAGAGTGCTCATCATCCCCAAGGCACTCACCGAAGCCGATTACCACCCAGAAGTCGGCATGTGTTTACAAATCCAATCCGCCTGGACGTAAAACCGGCTATCCGTTGAAGTGCTTGCGACGTAGTTCCATGGCTCCCCAAGTGTCCGAGATGCCGACTATACGGCCATGTGGAATCTCCCCACAATGGAGGTTAGTAAGCACTGGGGCGTTTTCGGGGACCAATCCTCGGAAATGCCGCTCAACCCTAGGTCGATGAGCGCGTTGGCCTGTACGCGTCAATTGAGACCGACTATGTGGTTCGCTTAATGGAAGGCGACTTGACGGGAGCAACTTGAATGGCCCAAGCCGCACGTGCTACACAACGCGGTGTAAGGGCGACTGTCCGCGTCTCAAGCGTTCGATGTTTTCCGCAATCACCTCTGCGATTATGCCGAACGAAGATTCCGTGACTCCTCCCACATGCGGCGTGGCGATTACATTCGGAAGCGTCAGGATGGGATCGTCGGTGGGCAAGGGCTCTTGCCAGAACACATCCAGCCCAGCGCCGGCTAGGTGGCCCGAGTGGAGATGTGCGTACAGGGCTTCTCCGTTGACGACTCCACCACGCGCGACGTTGATCACGTATGCTCCCGGTCGTAGAGCAGCGAGTTCCCGAGCACCGAGCATCCCGCGCATCTCCTCCGTATAGCGCATGCAAAGCACCAGAACGTCCGTCACCGCGAAAGCCTTGTCCCGCTCGTCGACGGAAAAGCACTGGGAGAGGTGAAATTGCGCGATCTTCTCCGTGGTTACCTGGCGGCTGATTCCAATCAGGCTGACATCAAAGGCACGCAGCCGCTTCGCAAGGGGAAGCGCGATTGCTCCTAATCCGTAGAGACACACGGTACGGCCCGCCAACATCTTTCCCAATGGAGCGCCGAGGACGCCTGTGCGCACATGAGTCTGCGCTTTTGGAAAATCGCGCAGCAGCGCAAGGGTGAGGAGCATCGCGTGCTCGGCCACCGACTCGGCGTTGCCGCCGGTGGCCGGCACATTCGCGACGAAGACTCCTTTTCGTCTGGCAGCGTCGATGTCCACTCCCTCCAGACCGGCACCCCACTGCTGCACCAGGCGAAATGTTCCAGCCTGGATTACCTCGGCGCCAATCCGTTGCATTTTAGGAATGACGACATCGACGCCGGCAAGGTGAGGCACGATGTCTGCGTCCGGGCAGACGATGATCTCGTCATTGGCGCCTGGATCGAGATGTTCGCGCAGATATTCCGGCGCGTCGGGGAACGTATTTCCGCAGAAAAGGATACGCACTATGCCACATCCGATGCCAGGGCTTCCGCATCTAGCTTGACTGTGTCGGCACCGTAAAGTTCACTGCGGCCGCGACTTTGGTGTTCGTCGGGAGTCATCATCGTTGCGGACACACGAGCCATGAGCCGGCCGCCCTCGTCCGCGATATCGCACTCGTAGAAACTCAGCATGCGCCCCTGCTTCACCGTTCGCGCCGTGGCGCGCAACGTACCGAAGAGTGCCGGACGAATGTAGCTGATACTGCACTCGATGGTTGTCGCTGTTTGATCCTGGCCGATCGAGGCGAGATGAGCGAGGCCGACGGCAGTGTCTGCGATCGAGAAGATCGCACCCCCATGGGTGTAGCCGAAGACGTTATGCAGTCGTGTGGAACATGAGAAACTGACTACAGCCTCGCCCGCGGGTATGCTTTCGACTTTGAACCCAAGCGTCTTCGCATAGGGCATCATCGCTTCGTCCCGTTGCTGCAACCGGTCTAGCAAATCTTGCATATCCTGCAACTCCCCAAAAGATTGTCGGTCTCCTCTTCCAGAGACCGCGAAAGTGTTAATTGTTGTATGGGCAAAACCCGCTCGGTTAGAACTTCAATCCACAATCGCTACTGGGAGAGTGGCAGTCCAGGTGTACCCGGATAAAACACTATGAGCACGGTTCGTTCTGCACCTGTAATGCCACGATGAACGCTGTTCACTGTCTCCGTGACAGCTTGTCCGGCCACGAAATGTTTCTTCGTCCCGTCCTCCCGCTCGATCGTAAGTTCTCCGGATAGAATGTAGCCCGCATTCGGCAGAGGATGGGAATGCCACTTCATCGTGGTGTTTGGAGCAATAGTGATCTTGAGGATGGTGATTTGGGGTCGTCCTGCAGGGTAGGAAACATAAGGCGTTCCATCCCACGAAGACGTACTTTGGATAAGAATTTCGGTCTGAATCTGGAAAGGTTTGTTCGCCGCCTGAGCGACGCAAGGATTTGACATTTCACCTCCGCGGTCAACAACGGCAGTGCCTGCGACCTTCAGGATTGCTGCAAGAAACTCACGACGCAAATAAGAAATCAAGCCAATAGCCCTCGTTCGCTTCGTAACAAGATGATGACGATAGAACGACATTCACAATGCCGCCTGAGAAACTGGTTTTCGGAATCCTACTTCCGCGAGCAAGCTCTCACCGACTTCAGTCAAGGGTGCAAACGGCCGACAATACTCCGATGCGGTTTTGGCGGAGGTTTAGGGCCAAATTGTTCAACTTGGTCGGGTAATCCGGTCCCCTTACGACCTGTGGATTGAGTTCGCTTGTCGACGGATTCGCCTTGAGTGAGTCGAACCAATCCAGAGCGATCTTGGTGTCGTCAGACCAGCGCACTGCCCTGAACCCCGCTTGCTCAAGCGCTGCCCGCGTTTCGCCCTCCCACAGTAGGAAGCTGGTTGAGGCATCTTGCGCCCACGGAGTTGGATACAAAACATCACCGCCACGGAGTACCAAGTCGTGAATAGCGAAGCGACCTTCCGGCTTCAGGATGCGGCGAACCTCAGCATAGAGAGCACCGCGGTCTTTGATATTCATCGCTACCTGATGCAGGAACACGGCATCAAACGATGCCGCCTGAGAAGGAATTTGGAGCGCATCGCCCACTTGGAACGTCAAGCGATCAGATAACCCGCAGCGTACGGTGAGATAAGTGGCTACATCGATGAACGCCGGACTGAGATCAACGCCCACTACTGTGCAACCCACGGTTCCTGCCAGATAACGCGCCGTTCCACCGATACCACAGCCGAGATCTAGGACCCGCATTGATGGAGAAAGTTTGGCGGCATCTCCTAAATCCGCAGTAGCGTGAATGCCACGGACGTGGAAATGGTCGACTGGAGCGAGCTGACTTATGGTGAGCTGCTGGTTTTCTGGTGCGATTGCCTCGAGCATCACCTTCACCCGGTCAATGAGACCGGTGGCGTTATAGTGCTCACGTATCTTTGTTCTGGCATCTGGCATAAGATTCTCCATGGCCGCGACGGCGCGACCGCCTGATCTTCGGATTACTGGCAGCCCTTAACCGCAGCATAGTTCGTCAAGAAACACCGAGCCGCTTTCCAGAAGCTTCTCGTAACGAACCTCGTGAGCGAATACTAGAAATACCTGCATGTCGAGATTTCTCCGTGTTTCTTCAACCACAAATTAGTTCAAACGAGACGACTACTCGAAAAGGCTTCGATGTTCCCGAATGAATGTCTGAATGTCTGTTGGCGGTAGTCCTCCAACTTGCTCTACCACATGGTTCATCCCGGAGAAGATCCCGTTTTCATAGTCAACAGCAACTTCCTTGAGATGTTGAGTTCGTTCCTCGTTTTCTCCTAACCTGTTGCTTGCTGCTCGGGCGAATTCGTCAAACGTGACGGCTTCATGGCGCATAGGTTTTCCAAGAGCGATTCCAATTTGTCTCGCAATCTCGGAATGATCCATCTCGGCCGCGCCGAACAGTTGGTATGTCATACCTTTATGGGGCTCGGGATTCTGGAGGATTGCTGCGATGACGCGAGCCTGATCGGAGACGGCAATCGGGGCGTGCCTCCCTCTTCGAAATGGAAAGCGAATGACTCCAGACTTGATCATCGCCGGGTAGTATAGGAACCCACTCCGCGAAGAAGGTCGGGCGCAGATGCGTTGTCGCGATGCCCGTTCGATCCAAGAACCGTTCGGCGATCCAGTGATTCTGGGCGACATGACTTTTGGCGTCTTCGCGGGCAGAAATCTGCGACATGTTTACAATCGCTTCGATCCCTGCATCAAGTGCAGCCTGGGCAAAGTACGCTGTGGCCTCTATTAGCCCGGCACCTATCGGAAACACGAAATAAGCTCGGCTGACATCCTTCATCGCCGCCCGAAGGCTATCGAAATCACGAAGATCACCAGTGACGACCTCCGCTCCCAGTCTCACTAGTTCTTTTGACCGCTCATCTTCCTTCCGGACGAGGGCACGCACAGCGAGTCCTCTTTCCAGCAGGAGTTTCGCTGTCGCGTTTCCAGTGCGCCCGGTCGCCGCCGTGATCAGGATTCTGTCCATAATATGCATCTCCGAGATAGTGTTCTTGTCGCTACCACACGCAAACTAATCTCATACATAGATGATTTGAGAAGGGTACCGATGCATATACATCACAAAAATTTGCGGCACTGGCATGCTGCAAATGAGGAAATGATTTAGATTAAAGATGTGTACACATCGTCGCGACCAGGTGAGGTTCAGTGTGCTTGTACCACCGTGAAGAAATTGTCACGGGTACTGGGCCGTGTCTATGATTCGTGACGGCTGGGTCGCTTCCATGAGCGCAAAAGGAAGCCGTTTCCGGACGGCAAGGCTTACGAAGGCTGGGCGTCGGGTTCTGGATAGCGCGAATCAGAAGTGGGCTAATGTCCAAGGCACGCTCATTAGTAGATTTGGGCAAGCATCTTATGACTCCCTCATTGCCGAGCTCTACCGCCTCGCAGATTGCGCGGCGGATGTGGGTGAAGATGCAGTCAAGATCGAACGTTGACGCCGCAACGAAAAAGGGCAGGCAAAGTAGTACCTCCACCAAAAAAATCAAACGGAGCATACAAATTGACACTTGAAGGCAAGCGCGTTCTCATCCTAGGCGGTACCTCAGGAATCGGTCTTGCCGTTGCCGAAGCAGCAAAGGCGGAAGGTTCAGATGTTGTGGTGGTATCGAGTAAACAGAGCCGGGTGGACGCCGCATTGACGCTGCTTGGCGAGGGCGCTGAAGGTTATGTTGCGAATCTTTCTGATGAGACGGCTGTAGAGGCGCTTTTTGGAAAGATGGGCCCGTTTGATCACTTGGTCTACACCGCAGGAGACTCGGTGTGGCAGCGTTTGCTCGGGGAAACCAAACTGGAGGATGCGAAAAGTTTTTTCGATGTACGGTTCTGGGGAGCGTTTCTGGTAACGAAACATGGCAGCAAACTGATTCGCCCCGGCGGGTCAATCATATTTACCTCTAGCACGGTACCACGGCGACCCTCGGTCGGTTTCGCCATCGGCGCGAGCATCTCCTCGGCCGTGGAGGCTTTTGCGACAGCCATGGCTGTCGAATTGGCGCCTGTGCGCGTGAATGTCGTGGCACCGGGCATTGTGCGCACGCCAATCTGGGACAGGCTACCAGAGGAACAGCGCGAGGCGTTTTTCGCGGTGAGAGGCGCTGCTTTGCCAGTTGGAAAGGTGGGTGAGCCTGCGGAGGTTGCCGAGGCTTATCTATGCTTCATGCGAAGTGGGTACACGACCGGTCAAATCGTCGTCGTAGATGGAGGCATGCTGCTGGTTTAAGAGGATTTCTTGTGGCATCGGTGTCATCGAGCAGCCAGCTGGCTCTCGCCCAGCTCGCGTGATCGTGGGTGCGCCTTTCGGTTCGGATGTTCTCAACACTGCGGCTGCCGCTGTACAGGTTCAGGCGCTTACCGCACTTGGGCTGGGTGGGATCATACCCGCTACGGATAACACTCCGACAGCACAAGTGTAACTTCGCCGAAAGTCGGGATGCGGGGACCGGAACAAACCAACTCGGTTGGTTTCGGCCCGCATTTCTGCAGAGAGTCTGGCATTTTTTATCAGGGAGCGAAAGAGCAAGCCCTCAAAAGTCCCGCCCCCGTATTAGTACTTGGCACCGGTGGCTTCGTCGTGGCTGGCGTGTTGCCGGAGATCACGCACGGTTTCATATCGGCATTGGGGCTGCAGGCCAGATGACGGCCGTTGACATCACCCTGCGAATGCATTGGCGATTTTGCGTCAGTTGAAAAGAGGTGTGCAATCAGTTCACAGCCAACACAAGAAGAGTGGTATCGTCGAATTGTTCCGCACCCGCTGACCATTCCTCAACGCGTTGTGACAAGAATGAGCAGATCGACTCGGCCGATGTTCCCTTCGGCAAAAGTTTGCAGCAACTCACGAGTCTTTCTTCGCCGAACTCCCTACCGTGCGAATTTAGGGCGTCAATCAACCCGTCGCTGTACACAACGATCGCGCTCCCGCGTGAAAGCGTGAATCCCAGTTCCTGATAGGCCATTTCAGGGAATAGTCCTATGGGCAAATCGCCATCTCGAAGTACTGTCACCTCACCGGCGGCGGAGATCAGAATCGGTGGGCAATTCCCAGCGTTGACGTACCGCAACAATCGAGTGTTCGAGTCGTATTCTCCATAAAACATCGTGGCGTATCGATTGTCACCGAAACGGCCGCAGAGATCGCGATTGAGCATTGCAGCAAGTGCCGACGGTGAAGGTCTTGCACTCGGCTGTTCAAGGAACAGCATCCTGCCATGCGCAACCGCCTGAAGATGCGCCATCATCAGGGCGGCGGACACTCCCTTACCGCTCACATCCGCACAGAGAAGGCCCACAACGTTATCATCGAACGGGAAAAAGTCATACAAATCGCCGCTCACGATCCGGGCAGGCGCTGTTATGCCGCACACCTCTGCGCCGAATAAAACGGGTGCAAACCGCGGGTAAAGATATTGCTGCGCTTCATGAGCCAGTGCAATGTCACGTTCAAGAATGATCCGTTGCTTCTCCTGTTCCCGCAGGTCTTTCAGATGGTTCGTCATCGTATTGAACGAAGTGGCGAGCAGTCCAAGTTGATCTCGCTCGGCAACCGGAATGCTCACCGAAAAATCACCCGACCCAACTTTATGCGCCGCATAACTCAAGGTGTCGATCACCGAAACAATGCGCCTGCTCAGACGCAGAGAGAAAAACACGCCGCATGCATACGCCAGGCACAAGCCAAATCCGATGCTGATCAGAGGACCGAACCACGACGCCCTGCGCAATCCCATACGTGAAAGATCCGCAATGGTCCGTGAGTAGCCGGGACGAATCTGACAGATTACCCAACTCTCAATCGATCCTGATTCCCAGTCCCGCGCCACAACGACAACTGGGATCGGGCGCCACGATCCTGGTAGAAAGTTAGCTTCACTCTCACCGACCAACCCCTCGTCATGTCTGTAGCGACGCAGCATCACTGGTTGACTGTCAACAACTTCCAGACCCGAAGCAGCTGCCGATTGACTCAGATAAGCCTCACCGATAGGAACTCTGACCACGACTCTAACCAAACAGCCCTTCCGCTTCACCATCCGGAGAAAACGGATTTCAACCTTACCCTGATCTTCAACGGTGCCCGTAAAAGTAGGCGAGTCAAGCCACGGTGGATTCACGCCAGGCGGCACCTCCAGAGGCAGCATGCTCACGACAGTTTGACTGCCCGGCCACGATGCACTCATGTACTCCGTGAAGAGTGAAAAGAGGGCTGCATTGGATGCATACTCACATCCGTCAATCCTGTTAAGGACGGGATCTATAATTCCCGTGCGGCTCTCAACAATTACCTTGATCCGTTCCTCAATCAGAAAGGCGCTTTCCCGTCGTATCACGACATTCAGCAGCGCAATGGAGAAACACGTGATCATCGCCACTGACACGATGCTGAAGAACGAGAAGATGATCGTCATCTTCCATCGAAGGGCAGCCCATGCCTTGCTCAACTTCAGAAAAGTCTTCACTTCCCTACCACTCTGTGCTCGATCCGAGCACTCAATACAAAATGTCGTTGTCACCGTACAGCACAGGGCCTGACGGCATCGCGCACATGCTTTGTCCCACACTCCGGGTTCTACCAAAACCTCTGTGTTGTCTGTCGGTAACTGAGTATGGAGCCAAGGGAAGCGAGAGTGAAGCGCGAACTATCGCGGCTCACTCCGGAGCTTTTACCGTTCCATAGGTCCAAGCGGAACATGCCCAACAGTTGACTGAAAAAGATCGGTCGAATCATAGGAACGCTTGACGGTGAGCATGCGCTCATAATTTGAGCCAAACGCCAAAGGCACACGTTCGGCTTCCGCCACATCCAAGAGATTGATGTAGCTTTCCCGGAACGCGAATGGAGCAAGGGCTCTAGAGCCCTGCTGTGCCCACTGCACATGTACTTGGTCGTCTTCTGCCGACTGATGGTCCCAGGCAGCGATGATCTCAACCATCAGATGGTCCTGACGCAGCCCGAAGGCGGTTTCGGAGAGCTCTACACGACTCGCTGCTCCATGGAAATGATGGATGTTGATCAGCGAGAAGGGAGAAGGGAATTCGCGCGCCGCGTTCGACAGAACTTCAATGGACCCATTGCGGAATCCTTTCAGTGACTGCGTCTGTGTAAAGTAATGACGACCATGCGGAAGCAGAGCATCCACAGAGCGAATGAGTTCGTCATACCCGTTGGGTTGGATTTGATTGTGTATAGGTTCGCCAAAGTTGAGCAACTGACCGATGAGGCCGTCACCCTGATCGGGCGGGCCACAATAAACAGGAGCAAGAAACAGCATCGGTCCGTTGGGCGTTTGAATAAATCCGCTCGGAACGGTCAATTCATCAGGGCAAATTGGAAGGAAGTCGTTAAAACGGCTCAATATCGCATCTGACCGATCAATCGGGTACAGCAAAAGCCCCGATAACACTTTCGCAATGGGATGGAGTCGATACTCCAGAGATACCACTACGCCGAAGTTTCCCCCTCCGCCCCGCAAGCCCCAAAAGAGGTCAGAATGCTCCTCTGCGCTAGCTGTCAGCACCGTACCGTCGGCGGTAACCACCTGCGCTGATATCAGATTGTCCGCGACCAGACCACATTGACCAGTGAGGGGACCATAACCGCCTCCGAGTGTGAGCCCACCAAGTCCCACGCTTGAGCAAATGCCCGTAGCCGTTGCTAATCCAGACTTTTGGGCTGCGTCGATAAGGTCAACGACTGTGGCGCCGCCCTGGACACGGGCGATCCTTCTTTCAGGATTAATCGAGACCGCCTTCATCTGCGAGCAATCGATGACCAAGCCGTTGTCGCACAACGAACGTCCGGCATAGTCATGGCCGCCGCCGCGAACAGAAAGGGGCATCCCATAAACACCAGCCCACCGAACTGCTTCGACGACGTCCTGAACGTTCATACAACGCACTAACGCTGCTGGACGTTTGCTGACCTTCTTATTCCAAACCTGGAGCGCCTGAGCATATGCCTCTTCTTGTGGGAGAAGCAGAGGACTACTAAGACGTGCCGCCAGGTCTTCTAAGTTGAAATCTTGGCCTGAATATTTAACCGACATTTTGTTCCTTTCATGTAACGTGAGCGTGGGCCGCCTGTGAGGGTGTGTTGTGCTACCTCAGAGAAAGTTGAGGTGGTGAGAACGCAGCGCTTCCCTAAAGGAAGCAGCCAAATTTAGCCGATCAGTTTGCTGAAATTGCTGAGAATCAAAGGGCTCCATCGAATGCATAGCGAAGAGCTACCCCAACCTGGTCGATAAGAGCCTTGCCAGCGTCGAACACTCCTGCTACGGAAGCTTGGCCATGAATCATACCCGGCCAGCGAGTGTGATCTACCGCAACATTTGCTGCTTTCAACTTTGCAGCATACTCATCTCCCTCATCGTGCAGAGGATCATGGTCCGCAGTGATAATCAGTGTCGGCGCTACATCGGACAGGCCTTACCGGCCGCTGGAGCGACTGATAGACCACCGTTTCGAACTCGGAATATCCCTGGAGGGTCGGCTGGTCGGCGAGCGGGAGGATCTGGGTGGCCCAGAAGCCCGCGATGTCATTCCGGCGGTCGATCCAGTGATAAATGTTCGCCAGCCCCACCCAGGCGAGCGAGCCGGCGGGGCGTCCGGTGGGCGCGGCCTCGTCGTTAATCATGAAGCTCAGCCCCCAAGACTTGGGGCTCCCGGGGAAGAATTCTAGGTCATTAGTGATGACGGGATCGACCGAGTACATCTTCCTGATATTCATTCCGCCAAGATGGTTGGATTCGGCTATCCGGACCGTCTCCGGCTTCAGTACGCTGCCTTTGGTGCCCCGGCCGTCGTTGAGCCACATGCGCAGGAACTTCGTATAGTCTGTAGCCGTCGAATAGAGCCCATGGCCGCCCATATGCACTTCGGGGTTCTGCGGGAGAACGAAGTCGGGCACCGGGTTCAAGGTGCCGGTATCGTCACGCATGTGCACCGCAGTCAATCGTGACCGCATCGACGGCGTCATTGTGAAGGCGGTATCCTCCATGCCGAGTGGCTCGAAGATGCGGCTTTGGAAGACCTCGCCCAGCCGCTTGCCGGCGATGCTCTCGACGATCTGCCCCGCCCAGTCCATGCTGATGCCATATTCCCAGGCGCTGCCCGGCTCGAAGAGCATCGGCTGCCGCAGCGAGGCATAGGTCGAGGTGGTGATACTGGGCACTTCGCACTCGCGCATCAGCCGCCGATACGGATCGCTGAAGAACTCGTAGCCGAAGCCCGCGGTGTGCAGCATGAGCATGCGAGTGGTGACGTCGCGCTTGGGTGCACGGAGATGGGGTCTGCCATCGCCCCCGAACCCCTCGAGCACCTGCAGCTTGCCGATGTCGGGCAAATAGATCTTGGCGGGCGCATCAAGATCGAGCTTGCCGTCCTCGACCAGTTGCAGAACTGCGGTCGCGGTGATCGCTTTGGTCGTTGAAAACGCTCCAAAGACAGTGTCCAGCGTCATGTCTTGGCTCCCTCCGAGCATCCGCTTGCCGGCGGTGCCCTGGTAGATGTCACCCTCACGGTCGGTGACGAGCTCGATCACGCCGGGAACGTCATTGCCATTGGAAGTGGCCTTCTGAAGAATCGCATCTGCTCTTGCCCTGAGATCGTGCCCCACTTGCATCTCCTCATCCTGTCTCTATCACACGCAAAGAAATCTCATACATAGATGCTTGACTATATTTTGCGATGCATATACATCATATAAAACATGACAATTGATCGCTCTAACATGTAGCTCGATGTAACATAGAGGTGTGTATACATCGTTGCCGCCAGGTAAGGTTCAATGTGCTTGTACCACCGTGAAGAAATTGTCACGGGTACTGGGCCGCGTCTATGATTCGAAGGTCTCTTCAGTTGGCCTAAACATCACGCAGCTCGCAGTTTTACGCTGCATCTCCCGTCGGGCCGGCGAGCCGCTAGTTCGAATTGCTGAAGAATTGGAGATGGACCGAACCTCACTCTACCGCGCGCTCACGCCCATGGTTCGTGACGGTTGGGTCGCTTCTCCGAGCGCAATGGAAAGTCGTTTCCGTACGGCAAGGCTCACAAAGTCTGGGCGTCGGATTCTGAATAGCGCGAATCAGAAGTGGGCTGATGTCCAAGACACGCTTATAAGTAGATTTGGGCAAGCATCTTATGACTCCCTCCTTGCCGAGATCTACCGCCTCGCGGATTGCGCAGCGAATGTGGATATGTAATGAAGATCGAACCTCCTATTTAACGACATGCCTGGGCATCTTTGCGATACCGCATCCGTCACCTCCGGCATGCCGATTCTTCATGACAGATTGAAGCGAGCAAGCAGGAGCGATTTGTCCGCTCCTGCTTGCTCGCGCTTGACCTGATGCTTAGATTTTCGGGTGTAGATCGCTTACCGGGCTAACCTGCTCGAGAAGCGAAGCGATGTGAAGAATTGTGGACTCGGATTGCCAACTACAAACGATTTGTACTCCGATCGGCATTCCTTCCTTGCTTGTGCCGAACCGCATGGAAACGCCCGGCAGACCGGTAACGCTTAAGTGCGAGGTGATGTTCATGATGCCCATGGCGCCAATAGTCTGACCGTTGATCAGCAACTCTTCTTGGCCATGCTTAAAGGATGGAGTCGGCAGTACGGGGGTAAGCAATACGTCGTACTTTTGGAAGTACTCAGCATAGCCATCTCTGAGCCGCTCCGCTCCCTGCACTGCATCGATGTAGTCCGCTGCCGGGGTATCGGGCAGCCCGAGCATGAACCTGGCCATGTCGCCAATTTCATCCTCGCTGCGCCCGGCCGTCGTCTCCTCGAATCCAGGCTTCATCTCGAGGACATGCAGACGGGTGAATACATCAAGCGCAAAATCGCGCTCCAGTGCCGGGATGCGTACGGACTCGACAGTGTGCCCGACATCCTTGAGCGCAACTGCGGCAGCTTGCACGGTCGCCGCGACCTCGCGGTCGATCGGGCCAAACCCGGGTTCCACCAGCCAGCCCACGCGAAGCGGACGCTGGTTGGAACTCCCAATCCCGTTATCGAATGAGATGGCGCTGCTGGAGTAGCCGTCCTGTCCATCCGGTCCAGCGAGTTGGGAAAAAGCCAACGATAGATCGCGAATGCTGCGGGCCATCGGGCCCACATGCCAGAAGCGACGCGGCTCCCGAGGCCAGATGCCGGTCATGGGGACGCGTCCGTGGGTGGCCTTGAGCGAGACAATGCCGGTATGGGCAGCCGGCCCTCGCACGGAGATCGCAAGGTCAGTACCAAGGCCAAGTGGAGACATACCCGCCGCGATTGCTGCCGACTCTCCACCGCTTGAACCACCCGGAGTGAGATCTAGGTTCCAGGGGTTCTTCGTCCGGCCCGTAAGAAGATGGTCGCTTTCGATCCCGTAGGAGAATTCAAGAAGATTGGTCTTCGCAAGAAGAATACCCCCTGCTTTCTTCAGGCGCGCAACGCTGGTCGCATCGGTCTCGGGCTTGCGTCCTTTGAAGATCGGCGACCCACGTTGTTCGATGATCTACCCGAAATAGTTAAGACGGAAGTTCAAGCTTTTGCTGACGTCAATATTGCCTGGTTGAAGAAGACGCTGGTCGCCGCTAAAGTTGCCAGCCCCAGAGAGGCCGAGAAGCGAGCACGCGCTATCTATTCTGGAATCATGGGCGCTCAACTCATGGCGAGGAGTCGGGCCGATATCTCCCTCTACGATAGCCTGATCGAAAGCTACCGCACCGCAGGATTGTTTCCCGTCTAAGGGCGGATTCCTACCGGTAAACGGGCTTCGGTCCTGTGATCCTTTGCGGGTCAATGAGCGCATAATCGCCAACTCACTCACCGAACAGTACGGACACAAGATTTTCTTGATTTCTGGGTTCTGAGCGAATTACCGGCAATCCGGAAATAATCCTGCATCGTGCCTGCAAAGTCAGCTTCTCGGTAACTTGCCCGCTTCGGACGATCTTCAACGGCCTACGGGGCATGCCTCATTCAGCCGTGAGTCGGGTCACCTGAACAGCATAGGTGCATTTCGGCGGTGCATTAAGCGAAGTTAGTCTCTGAAGTTCTGCTTCGGCAGCTTCGCGGCGAGTAAAGACTTTTACGACCGACACGGCACTTTGCCAGTTTTCGCGATCAACTGGCTCGTCATACCGAAGCAAAGCGAACAGATGCGTATATCTTGAGTGAGGTGTGGCCATGCGTCCGCTATCGTACATCAACACGATATGCTGTTTAGCTCCGTGAGTCAGCCCCCATCCTTGACAGCCTGCTTTCTATCGATTGCCAGAAAAGTCAGCTTTTGAGTAACTAGCCGCCAACTGGACATCCCGCAGTGAGCACACGCAATGGCGTTTTCAAGGAACTACAGGATGCCAATTTGTCCGTTGAGCGTACATGTCGTCCAAGTGGAAAATCACTCACCGGATCAGTAAACACTTGCGCGTTTATCGGGACCAATCGGCGTCGCCGCCAGCGATGGATCAACGTGCGCCTTGGACTGAAACTTCACGCAGGATTTCTTATTGGCGGCAATGCTGCGCTATCATTTTCATCGATTGACACTGCTTACCAGGCGATCCAATCGGGTGTTCCCGGAGCACTGGATTACCGCTGGGCCAAGGAGATCAACTTGTCGGTGCAAAAACAAATCAGCGAGTACATTGCCGCTCAACCGGAGCCCAAATATAGCGAAATGCAAGAGCTACATGGCATGATTTTGACGTTGATGCCAGCTTGCAAATTGTGGTTCTTAGATGGGAAAGACGAGAAGGGAAAAATTGTTTCCAACCCAAACATTGGATATGGAACCCAAACCGTGGAATATGCCAATGGAAAAACCAGAGAGTTCTATCAAATCGGGGTCAGTGCCAATACAACAGGCATTTCCGTCTACATTATGGGATTAGAGGATAAGAAGTATCTGGCCCAGACATTTGGGCGGGATCTCGGCAAAGCAAGCGTGACAGGGTACTGCATCAAATTCAAAACATTAGCAGACATAAAAGTCGATGTTCTCAAAGCAGCAATACAGTATGGGATTGCGCAGACAAGCATTCAACATTGATGCAACCTAGGTCAACGCACTGCCAAATTGGCAATCGATGTACATCTACCGGTCTCAGTCCGGGCCCACCATCACAGACTCGTCAACGTCGAGGTTCGGATTAGTACCGAGATGTCGGCTTATGTTTACCGATGCGCTCATTCCACTTGGCCAATAAATCGGCACCTCCGAAATTTGCTCCGAACTCCTGAAACGTCGGGTTCTCGGTAAATCGCTCAGCCTAGGCTGATATCCGGTTCAATGCCGAGCTTGTCGTTGACTGCGTGGACCAATCGCTGCCTCGACCCGAGGTATCGTTCGGTGGTTTCTACAGATCGATGACCGAGGAGAAATTGAATCTGTTCAAGCTCACCCCCGGTTGAGTGACAAAGCCGTGCACAGGTACGGCGAAGGTCATGAGGCGAGAGCTTTTCGATTGCGGCGATCTTGGCATATTGACGCACCACCCACCACACGACTTTCTCGCTAATGCCCGAACCCCAAACGGTACCAGCATGGGTTACGCAGCGAAAGATGAAACCATCTTCTATACCTCCAGCGGCCAGCCACGCATCCACAGTGACCTTGACCCAGTTCGGCACTGGGACTGTACGCACGTGGCCACCCTTGCCATACAGATCGATAATGGCCCAATGATCGTCCCGTTGCTGAAGATCGCTCAACTTCAAGGCGATTAGCTCGGCACGTCTCAGCCCGCAACCCAAGAGCAGCGCGAGGATTGCATGGTCCCTCTTGCCTTTTGTATTCCGGGTATCAGGTGCATCAAGAAGCCTGCGTCCCTGAGCACATGTCAGCCAGTTTCCGAGCCGCACACCGAGCTTCTTTGCTCCCTTCACTCGACGGATACTCGCTGCAAGATCGGGACTCAGCGGACCGTTGTCGGAGGCCTCATAAGCGAGTCGGCGCACCGCTGCTACCGCAGGTTTATCGTTGCCGGAGCCAGGCGTCGAGCCTCCAGTTCATAGCGATAGCGAAGCACGACGGTTCGGCCAAATGCCAAACGCGGTTCGGAGCAGTACCAGGCAATAAAGTCGTTGATCGCGAACGCGTAGGTTCGCTTGGAAGCAACCGAACCAAGGCTTTGCAGAACGGAAGCCTTAGAATGATCGAGGTCGGGCAGACGCAACACGTTTTTGGGCTTGCCACGGTTCGCTCTATGTTTCTCTGGCATGGAAGCGGTCTCCCGAACCGCCGCTCCATGATCTGCCCTGTATTCGCGTTCTTACCTGAACGCCGTCTTCAGGGAACAGCGACAACGAAGTGTGACTGTCGGTGGCAGGATCCCTTCCGGGTAGGCGACAACCCACCCGGATCGCGTCAATGAGCGCAAGGGCTGTTATCGCCATTTAAGATTCCGCAGCACTTTGAGCCTTCTAAGTATGAGAACGGGACCGTGAACGGGGGAAGAATTCAGCGGTCCCTTGGGCGTTCTGGCTTAGAGCGACCTGAAGACGACTGTATTTTAAAGACGAAGAAGATGCCATAAGCGATTCATAAGAGATTCGTAAAGACTTTAGTCGTAAAAAGAGACTTGTTACGTTCAAGATCAGCAGAGCAATGAATGAAGATCTTTATGAATCGTAGAATTCGGCGGTGATGCCATCCTTTATGAAGAAGTTTGGTCTGGGATGCGTGTTTGAACCAATCTGTGTTGCGCCCTCTATCCCGCTGGGACGGTTGGTAGTACGTGACGGTGTGTGAGGTCTTTGCGCACGGATCCTGCCACTTCCGCGCCGGGAGATTGCGATGGCCGCTAAGATTGCAGGAATCGACGTACACAAGAAGATTCTGATGGTGGTGGTGATGGAATGCGCACACGCCGGAGCGGAAGCCGGAACGGCAACGGTTCGCCACCATGCCAGGCGAATTGCGACGCTTATCAACATGGCTCATGGAGCAAGGTGTCGAAGAAGCGGTGAGTCGTTGCAAAAGCTAATATGGACAGTGTGGTTACTGACCTCGCAGCTCGACTATGCTAGCTCGCCATGGTTCGTCGAGCCGAATGGTCAGTCCGATCTTCATCAGATCTGCGCCGGTCACATGGCCAACGCGGTGGCCATCACGTGTGACTTCATAGCTGCGCTCTGCCTCCAAACCGCGAAGACGAAATATCTGTTTGCCGCGATCATCCTGCAACCTGTAGGCGGTCACAACGCTCATCTTTCCATCATCGTTTACATATTGGAGCGCCATCCAACCCGTAGGGCGCATCAGCTTGGGCTGAGGAGTTAGGTGATACACATCGGCTCCGGCAATGATCTCTCTAACATTTTTGTACAAAGCAATATTCGAACGGGCATTCTGCAGCAATCCGGGAGACCATTCGAAAATACGACTTGAAAACCCAAACTGACCGTTCATCGGTACGCGAAACAGGAAACTCCACCAGCCTTCCGGCTTCGATACGTCGACCGCGCCGTTATCCGTGTCGCCGACCTCCCAATGGTTACAAACCTGGGGAGAAAATTGGATGCTGCACCCGTACCCCAGCGCCACCGAAGCGATCGGATCTACATTGTCAGAAAGCCAGTTGGTGTGCACGTGAGCCAGAATTCCTGTGTCAAACCGCAAACCTCCGCTGGCGCAATTCTCGATAGTGAGATCAGGATGCTTCGCGCGGATTTCATCCAGCCAGCGGTAGTAGTCGACGATGTGTTGATAGAGAACTCCGCCAAGCCCTTCATCTCCATGCGGATCGAAGCGGTCACCGATATCGATGTTGTAGTCGATTTTTATCCAGCTCAATCCATACTGCTGAACCAGACGATCCACTGTCGCCGTAGCCCATGCACGTACATCCGGATTACTGAAATCGAGCTGACAGCGGTCCGAAAATATCAGGGGCTTGCTGTTATACGAGAGACACCAATGTGGGTGCTCGTGAAATAACCTCGACTGAATACCCGCGTTCTCGATCTCCACCCAGAGACCGAATTTCATTCCTTTACTCAGAACGTAATTCGCAAGCTCCTCAAGGCCATGAGGAAATGCCTTTGGATCTGCCTGATAATCGCCCAGCTCTTTGCTCCAGTCCACCTGGTTGTACCAGCCCGCGTCCTGCACAAACACCTCTGCTCCGAGCTCTGCGGCTTGGTCAGCCAGTCTCTTCGTAGCCTCGATTGTTATCTTTCCCTGATATCGATACCAGGAGTTGAACTGAACGAGCAGTGGATGATTGACCTGCGTGTCTGGAAAGACGAACTGTCGCTGATAGCGGTGCATTTCATTGGCAGCGTCATCCATGTCGCCGCTGGAAACGGTGTAGGCGATCCTTGGCGCGACAAACTCTGTTCCGGGGCTGATCTGATAGGCTCCGCCGAAATCGAAGTGAACAGCCATTATCACATCAACGCCTCGCTCACGTAGAGCACCGGGCCAGGAGCCCGGCTCTCGCGATACGCTCATATCCCAGTTGCCAGACCATGCCAATTCCGCAAGGTATTCGGTTTGCGTATCTTCATTGCGAAGAGAAAGCCAGGGAGCAAAGCCGTTCGTCGAACGACCCTTCGCAGAGTGAATCGTGAAGCTTCCGGCGTCTACTTTGCGCTCGGCCAGTTGGCGCTCTTCTCCCCAACCGCCATAGAGATAGCGGAGCGTATACTCGCCGCCCGGGAGCGTTAAACTTAGCGATCGTGTACTCGCCAGCGAAAGCGGCTTCTGTCCGCGGTTAACGAAAGTCATATCCCGGGTAAAGACGCCGGTATCACCCCATGCTCTGTACTTGAGAATCAGCTCCAGGGGCAACAGGCGATGGCATAACCTCACGGTCAGCACTCCGATGCCACGCTGCTCTGTAGTCGCTTCGGTGCTCACAATTTCGAATGCATCCGCACTGAGCGGCTCGTTCTCCGCGAGACCTGACAGATCAAAATAGATCGGTTTGTCGCCAGGGTGGTGGCTGCTTTCGAAAGTGTCTAATTTATTCAAGGGGCAAAGGCATGAAGCGACAGAATTCCGTCGCGCGTCGACAAGGAATATACATTCCATCCGATCGAAGAGTCCAGATTTGTTTCAACGAGTCATGGCTTACCTCGCCGCCCCACGACGCTATTGAAAACAGAAAAAGCAGCCACAGCGGCATCCATCGACGCATCGGGCACGCTCCGAGGATAACGTTTTCCTAAGCTGGAGGCAGTATATCCGCATTGGGACGATGTAGGAACCTATTTGTGTCGCAGCGCACTCAATTCTCGGGGATTTTTCTCCTGAATCCCAATAGGGCGCTCAACTCGACGGATGCTTGACCACGGCGGGAAATGCCGCGTAGGCTCCATAATCGTACACGCACAGGGACTTTGGTTTGTCGCGTCAAACATCATGTCAGGGAGAGAAGGAGGTGACATGAGCTACAGTGCTATCGGCAACAACGAACTTCGACAATATGAAACAGATGGATTTCTCATCATACGAGGAATGCTGAATGCGCAACAGATTGATTTACTCGGGCGAGCTGCGCGTGAGGATCGCGCACTCGATGAGCATTCTTACGGCCGCGCGGATGGCGAAGGTGGAACTGTGCGCCTTTCTTTATGGAACCATCCAACCGACACGATATACGGCATGGTAGCCCGAAGTGAATCGATCGTCTCGTGCGCGGAAAAATTGCTGGGCGGTGAGGTCTATCATTACCACTCGAAGATGATCATGAAAGATGCCAAGGTTGGCGGAGGCTGGACCTGGCATCAGGACTACGGATACTGGTACCAGAATGGTGTCCTGTTTCCGCTTCTGACCAGCGCGTTTATTGCAATTGATAAGGCGACTCAAGAGAACGGGTGCCTGCAGGTCATCCGAGGTTCACACAATCTCGGCCGCATTGATCACGTGCTCAGCGGAGACCAGGCCGGAGCAGATCCGGCAAGAGTAGAGAAAATCCTGGAGCGGTTGGAGCTTGTCTACGTCGAGATGGAGCCAGGCGATACATTATTCTTCCATGCAAATCTGCTGCACCGTTCCGATCAGAATCGCTCCAATCATCCTCGCTGGTCAATGATCTGCTGTTATAATGCAGCGCGAAACGATCCTTATAGGGAATCGCATCATCCGCGGTACACGCCTCTGAAAAAGGTCCCGGACGAAATGATCCTTCAGGCAGGTCTAAAGAGGTTCACGGATTCTCAGGGAGACGCAGATTGGTTGAAGCCCGAAGACGATAAAAGCGCCGTGACCTTACAGAAATAATGGCTCATTCCAATTCAATTCGCCACGCCTACTCTGCTGCTGATGCTTTTTCGCACGACGATTAAAAAAGGCTTTTGAGATACACTGTTGCGCGTCATGGAAAACGTTCTCTGGAGGCTGACGATGAAGAAGTCATTTCGGATTTGGGCACTCGGCTCAGCGTTTCTTGCGGCCTTCGCGCTCAACGCGCAGAGCAACTCGCCGATACTGGCGTCGTCGCCTCCCCTGGGATGGAACAGCTGGAATTCCTATGGATTGACGATCACGGAAGATCAATTCCGGGCAAACGTGCAGTGGTTCAACCAGCACCTGAAGCAGTATGGATGGCAGTATGTGGTGATCGACGAGGGCTGGTACCTGCAGCATCCCGAGAAGGCATCTACGAAAGGCGCGGATCAGGGGTACACCATGGATGGCAATGGCCGCTATCTTCCAGCGCCCAATCGTTTTCCTTCCAGCGCGAATGGGGAGGGGTTGAAAACAATTGCCGACTACGTGCATTCACTGGGGCTGAAGTTCGGGATTCATATCATTCGAGGGATCCCGAAGGAAGCAGTCGAAAAGAACCTTCCGATTGCCGAGTCGCAGTTCCACGCGGCGGATGCTGCCGATACTTCCGACCTGTGTCGTTGGAATCCTGACAATTATGGATTGAAGGCCAATGCTGCAGGGCAAGCCTATTACGATTCGCTCGCTAAGCTCTATGCAGGTTGGGGGCTGGATTTCATTAAAGTGGACTGCATCTCGCAACCCTACAATGCCCATGAGATCCACATGATGAGCGCTGCGCTCAAAGAAAGCGGAAGGCCCATCGTTTTCAGCTTATCGCCCGGGCCTACGCCGATTGCACAGGCGGACGATGTGCGCAAATATGCACAGCTATGGCGCATCTCAGACGATTTCTGGGATGTATGGAAGAAACCGGAGAACGATACGCAAGATTTCCCCCAGTCTTTAACACGCCAGTTTGGAAAGCTGGCCCAGTGGTCTCCGCACGTGGAACCCGGCCACTGGCCGGACGCCGACATGCTGCCGCTCGGCTATTTGGGGCCAATACCGGGATGGGGTGAGCCGCGCCACTCTCGTTTTAGCGTAGATGAAGCGCGCACGCTGGTTACTCTGTGGTCGATTGCGCGCTCACCGCTAATTCTGGGCGCGAACCTGACGCAGATGGACGAACTCACTGAATCGCTGCTCACGAATTCCGAGGTCATTGCGGTCGATCAGCATTCGTCGGAAAACAAACCGACGATCGAGACGGAGACTGCGGTAGTCTGGACGGCAAAAGACGCAGCGGGAAAGCACTACGTAGCGCTGTTCAACATTGGCGAGAGCCCGCAGACGTTTTCTTACGGATGGAAACAGTTGGGACTCAGCGGTTCAAGCTATAAGGTGCGTGACCTTTGGAAGAAAAAGGATCTGGGCTCGGCTGCGGCACTGCAGGTGGTCTTGGCTCCGCATGCTTCGGCGCTGTATGCGGTCGACTGAAGTCTTTCAATCGTTACCTGTTTCTTCAAGCAGTACACGGAGTGCGTGAGTTATTGCGAGGAAGTTAAGACCGCCAACACCTGTTGCTATGAAGCAAGAATGCACGCCATATATGTCCTGGGGAAAATGAGAGTCCAACCGTCCCCTTCCCGCTCTGGGCGTATTCCAAGGTCTGTGGGATACAGAATGCGCAGATTGCCAGGCAACTTCGGGACATGCACCCGTTCTTCGCCTCTAAGCCTCCAGACAGCAACGAACGTGCGCTCCGATGAACGCATTCCGAGTGCGATGGGTGATCGGTCGTCGGTAATGTCTGTGAAGCCCAACGGATAAAACGGCGATGAATTGGGTATGTGTGGGCGAATATTTTCTTTGTAGATATGGATGCCTGTCTTCACCTGAGCCATGTTGTCGTCTGATAGCCTTGCTAACTCACCGCTCTGATGGACGCGACACAGCATTGCATTCACCATATTGAAACTGGCAGCATCCGGACCGTCGGCCGCCTTCGGGTAGGACCAGGTTGCAAGTTGCTCGGGGACGACGCCAGCCGTGGCCCCTACCACGATGGCCGGATATTTCCGGTAGTCCTCTTGATCGCTGGAAGATTGCAATTGTAAATGCGAAAGCATCGCATATTCCATGCGGCCCCCACCGCTGCCGCAGTTCTCGATCACAAGGTCATGGTGACGATTCAAGATGCCATCGTGCCATAACAACAGGGCGCGATTGCTTTCAAGCAGTCCTTGACCAAAGCTATCTGCGAACAACTCAGTGCCCTCAAGCCCATCGACGTTATAGTCCATCTTGATGTATCCGACGCCATATTCCCCGATCATTCGATCCACGACAGAGTCGAGGTAGGCGCGTACATCCGGATTACGCATATCCAGCAGGAATCGCGAATGATCAATCACCCTTCGACCGTGGCGCATGAAAAACCAGGAATCCGGCTTGTTCTTCAAGGGTGACTGGATTCCTATCACTTCTGGTTCCAGCCACAGCCCCGGGACCATGCCCTTCGATCGGATGCGGTCGAGCACATATTTCAGTCCCCCCGGAGCCCAGCGCGTTTTGGATGGTTGCCACAATCCAACCGATCCCCACCAATCTTCATTCAACTCGGCGTACCAGCCGGCATCGATCACGAAATATTCGCAGCCTGCTTCAGCTGCCGCTTCAATGAGAGGCAGTTCTTTTTCCGTGGTCGGGTCGCCTTCGAGACAATTCATGTAGTCGTTGAAGATGACGGCGCATTGACGATTCTTGCTATGCGGACGTATGCAAGCGGCCCTCCTGTATTCGGTCAGCGCCTTTATGGCTTGTTCCACGCCACCTCGGACGCATCCGAGCCCCACAGGAACTGTTTCATAGGTTGCTCCCGGTTGAAGCTTCTTCCACGCTTGTGAGTGCTGCGCATCCGGTCCGCCGAGATAGGCATACACGGCCTTTGCTGAAGTATCGGAAAGTTCCCAGTGCCACGAGCCGTTGTGTTCGATCTGCCAGAACCAAGTCACACCCAGCCTTTTAGTCTCGACCAGACCCATGGGCAGATACTTTTGGGTTGACCATGTTCCGAGACTATTGAAAGAGGCAGCGGAAAGAGTGAAGTTGCCGTTGTCGAGGAATCCTGCCTCCGACGGTTTAAGCGCGTGCCACTGCCCTTCGGCTTGCCAGGAATTGAAAGCGAAATATACGAGCAGTTCCTGCTCGTACTCGCGTGGCATAGACAGGTTGTGAAGCATGGCTGAACTCAGATATTCAATACCAACTTCCCGCTGCCCGAGGTTAGTGACCCGAGTGGAACGACGCAGGACCGGGATATCGTGGAACGACTCGTAGATTGACTCAACTTTGAGACCCAGTACCGGATCGATTTGAGTAAGCACCATCCGCTTTCCTGTTGCAGTAGCGCTCTCCTCTTTGTCGGAATAGACGAGGCGTCCGCCAGGCATGCCTCCCGTAAATTTCGTCCCATGATGATCGTCGGCATTTTCTCCCGTACAGTGAATCGCTACTTCCACACCTGAACTGCTTGTGGGAGCTGGAACCCCATCGATAGCGGCGACTCCCGTCGGCAAGATCGACTTGATCCTTAGCCGGTTGTCCAGAAATTCAAAAGAAAAGACGACACCTTCGGCTCGCCATTCGAAGGGCGCTACAGTTCGCGCTGGCTCAGGCAGCGGCATTGTTGCTGAGCCTTCGGCCAGTCCATTCAGTTCGCTGACCACCGGACCGATGGCCAGAGCACCGGTTCCCTTCAAGAATGTCCTGCGATCGATGTTGGTCATCTTTACAGATCCTTTTGCTAACTTGCCTTTACTTTTGTTCCAGGAGATATCTCTGCTCTTCAACTTCTTCAAAAGGGGTTTCTCTGACTCTCGTAAACAGAAACAACAATTACAGCAAAACGTCTCTTAGATCAAAACGTTGGATGTCTCTTGGAGCGAGAACTTGTTCTCGCTCCAACCTCGGCAATGATGTCGATGCAATTGCCAAGGTGCCCATCGAGTACCATCGGCGTTGACTACAGTCGCGATATTCGCCTGTTCACAATCCAACAATCAGCGATCAAATTTCCCTTGACAGAAAAGCATTTAGTCGAATAGCGTTGACGACCACGGAAAACAAGTCGCTCTCATTAGCGGCCAAGAAGTATCTGAGAAAACGATTACTGCGGACAGTTCGTACATCGATTTTTGTGCTAGCCAACTCATTTAGACCACCGCCTAAACCGATCTAGGGGCGAGCCGTCAATTTCAGGGAGGTTAGGATGAATGTACATCGTAGAATTTCACGAAGTTCGTTCCTACGGACAGGGCTTGCGGCTCTGGGCTTGATCGCCTTTTTCCTCTTTAGCCTACCTTTTGCGCATGCCGCTGGGCCGACTGGGAAAATTGTAGGAACAGTCGCCGACAACACCGGCGCAGCCGTGCCCGACGCCACCGTTTCAGTCATCAATGAAGGGACGAACGAAACGAGAACGGCGACTACCGGCGACTCGGGAGAGTTCAGCTTTCCGGTCTTGCCGGTCGGCAACTACACGGTCCGCGTTAGCAAGGATGGCTTCCGTACTTTCGAGCAGCGAGGAGTAATTCTTCAGGTCGACCAGAGTGTTACAGTACCTATCGCGCTCGTTGTAGGCGCTGTCGGGGAGACTGTCGAAGTCAACGGCGCCGCAGCTACTATCAATTTGACCGATGCAACGATCAGCCATGTCGTCGATGAGCAGAGGATCGTCGATTTGCCCCTCAATGGCCGCGATTCCCTTCAGTTGCAATACGTCATGCCTGGCGTGTCTTACGACAATGATAATGTCGCCCACGGTCAGGGACAGCACGAGGGAGTCGTCGTCAATGGGAACCGACCCGGCTCGAATTATTACCTGCTCGACGGCGTTGACATGACCGACAGCTACCTGTCAGTCGCCCCGACTTTTCCTGCTCCGGATGCACTGCAGGAGTTCGACATTCAGACAAGCAATTTCACTGCACAGTATGGCCGGAGTTCAGGCGGTATTGTCAACGCCGCCACCAAGGCTGGTACGAATCAATGGCATGGGGATGCGTTTGAGTTTTTCCGCAACGACGTGCTCAATGCACATAACTTCTTCGATGTGCCGGGAGCGAAGAAGCCCTCGTTCAAGCTCAACCAGTTCGGGGGCACGATTGGCGGCCCCATCCAGAAGAATAAAACCTTTGTCTTCGGCTACTACCAGGGCACTCGCCAACGCAAAGATACCACCACAACAACTGGTACCGTTCTCACTGATCAAGAACGGCCTGACGTCAACGTAACCGGCAATGCCGATTTTAGCGACTGCGGCAATGTGGGCATTCCTTGCCCGGCAGACCCACGCACGATCTCTGTGGCAAATCCCACCGGTTCTCCCTTCCCGGGGAATGTCATTCCAGCAAACCGCATCGATCCTACTGCAGTCGCCTTCATCAAGGCCTTGCTTCCGCGGCAAAATGGCACGAGCAACGGTGTTCCGACTTATATCTTCGCGGCTCCCTCCGCTCCTAATCTCGATGACGATGACCAGAACCAGTTTGTTGTCCGAGCCGATCACACATTTAATCCATCCAACTCTGTCTTCGCCCGCTATTTCTTCAATCAGGATCGGGCCACGGGAATCGGCTTCGACAACTTCCCGGAGGCCAAGCACTACAAGAATTTCCGGAATCAGAATGTCGCCATCGATTACACCCACACCTTCTCCACAAATCTTCTCAACACCGCGGTTTTTGGGTTCACGCGTCTCTCCCATACTCGCGGGCCTTCTCAAGACCTTGGGTGGGCCAGTTACGGCGGTCCGGCTTCCCAGGGCACCAAGGGTTTCACTGAGATCTACTCGGACGTTAGCGGCTCGATTAACGGTGGCGGCGACGGCACGTTCACCCAGAATCGTCAGACCTGGCAATACACGGACTATCTGAGCTGGGTCAATGGCAAGCACGTTCTCGCTTTCGGTGGCGACTACCGCAAGGAATCGGTTAACCGCGTGGAAGATTACTTCACCGATCCTCAATTCAACTTTAATGGCAGCTTTACGGGAAACTCGCTCGCCGACCTTCTCCTCGGTCTTCCCAATTCCTTTGATCTGCAGACCGAGGTCAAAAGCCAGCTCCGTCATGGCGCCTTTGACATCTACGCCGCCGACAACTACAAAGTTCTTACCAATGTGAGCATTGACGCGGGGTTGCGATGGGAGCCGTTTCTTCCTCCCGTTGACCAGTTGAACGATCAGATTTGCTGGGATCCTACTTTTACTGCGCAGTCAACGTACTATCCCACTGCGCCTCCCGGATTGCTCTTTCCCGGTCCGCCGGTCGGCTCAGGTTCTCTGGGTAGCGGTGACCGCGGATGCTCGCGCCAACTCATTCCTACGCGTTGGAAAAACTTCGCTCCGCGCATTGGGATCAACTGGGACCCGACCAAAGCCGGCAAAACCTCTGTCAGTGCTTCCTATGGTCTCTTCTGGGATCAGTCCCGGCTGATTGCCTACAACCGTTTCTCTACCGCGCAGCCTTTTGACGCCAACAGTGCCGTCAATAACCCCGGCTCACCAGCGAACAATTACGCACCCAGCCTGACCGGAGACAATGTTTATACGAACACTGGCCTGGTCAATCCTTATCCATTCATCATTCCGCGTACCGCCGATCAAAGAGCGACTTTCAGCCCCAGTTTCGGCGGATTCTGGCCGACATATTCAACAGAAGATGTACTTGCACCCAACTACAACAACGGCTACACGCAAGAATGGAACCTCACGCTTCAGCAGCAGTTACATGATGACTACACCCTATCTGTCTCGTACATAGGCAATCACGGGTCACATCTGTACATCTCCAGGGAATACAACTATGCCCTTGCATCCAGCTACGTCATTAACCCGGGCCTGACCGCTGAGCAGAACCTAAGCGCCAACCTCACAGCGCTCGGTGCCCCGGACGGCACCCGCCGACGACTGAGTGACGTCACCTGCAATGGCATTCCGTGCTTCGGCAATTTCGAAGAGGAAGACCCCGCCGCATGGTCCAACTTCAACTCGCTGCAAGTGACGGTCAATCGCCGCATGAAAAAGGGCTTAACATTCCTCGCTTCCTATGTCTTCGCCAAATATCTTGATATCGTTTCCTACGGCGCGGAGGGTGGCACCGGCCCACGGGATCCTGAGAACTTCTCCCTGAGCTATGGCCCCTCGGACATGAACGTGAAGCATCGCTTCGTGGCGTCTTATATATGGCAATTCCCGAAGGCGCAAATGTTTCACGGAATTTCGAACGCTGTTCTTAACGGATGGAGCATTCAGGGTATCGTGACCGTTCAGACCGGCGCACCCTACTCCATTAATAGCAACCAAGATCGCGCTGCTCGTGGTATTGGCAATGACACTGCCGACCTGGTTGCGAACGAATCACCAAGCATTTCAAACCGCTCTCGTCGCGAGTACTTCAACACAGCAGCATTCGTCAACGCTGCCCCGAATACCTTCGGGAGCAGTGGACGAAACTTTCTCACCGGTCCGGGTCTCGCGAATTTTGACACTTCTTTCTTTAAGGAATTTCCGATCAGCGAGCGCTTCGGGAAGATTGAGTTTCGCAGTGAGTTCTTCAATACATTCAACCATCCCAATTTTTATAACCCGGACAACACTGTAGGAGATGGCACGTTTGGCCAGTTAACTTCGTCACGCGATCCGCGATTCATTCAGTTCGCTTTGAAGTATTTGTTCTAGGTCTTTACTAGGGAGGGACTTCTCAGAAGCCCCTCCCTAGCGTTTCTTTTCTTGGCCAGCATTGCGGCGAATATAATCAACTACCAGGGTCTTACGACGTGGTAAAGTCCACTAAGTCTTGCACCTTCTTGCCACGGCTCTTCTTATTCGCCGCGATTCCTCTTATCGCGCAAAATAACGACGTTGCGATTCAACTGCACCGAAATGCCGCATCCAGTGCGCTCAAGGCCAATGATCTCTCCCGCGCGGAGCGAGAATACCGCGCCATTCTTTCTATCGATCCCAAGAATGTGGAGGCATCCTCTGCCCTTGGCGTAGCACTGTACGCATCGGGAAATTTTAAGGAGGCCTCGGCAGCTCTCCAAAACGCACTTGAATTAGATCCTTCCCAACCTCGCATTCAACTTTTTCTCGCCCTTACCCAAGCCGAGCTCGGGCAATGCGCTCAAGCTTTGCCAGCACTTGAACTTCAATGGAAAGATCAGACTGACCTTCGCCTGCGCCGCCTGGCCGGACTGTCAGCTCTCGATTGCGAATTGGCGGCCGGGCACCTGACCACCGCTCTCCAGTTAGCCGAACCTCTAAGGGCTAAATACCCCGATGATCCGGACGTTCTCTACAAGCTCGCCGGCCTGTACTCGCGTCTCTGGAACGAGGCCGCGGGCGAACTGATCCAAAAACACCCAGAGTCCTATCGCGTCCATCAGCTCGCAGGGGAAGTCTACGAGGCGCAGGGCAAAGGGGATCAGGCAATCCGTGAATACACCCTGGCGCTCAAGGAAAACGAGCGAGCAGCGGGCATTCATTTGCGCATAGGACAGATCCTCGTGCAACAGGCCGCCCCTGACTCTGAGACGAAGGCCCTCGCCGAATTCCAACGCGAGCTTGCAATCGATCCTGAGGCGGCCGCTGCGGAGTACGCCGTCGGCGAAATCTTCCGCCGCCGTCAGGACTTTCCGCAGGCAGCGCAACACCTGCAGCGCGCCGTAGCGCTAGATTCTTCCCTTGCTGAAGCACACATCGCGTTGGCGCAGATGTTCATGGCGCAACACGATCCCCAGCAGTCCAGCCGTGAAGCTGCGGTCGCCGTCCAACTCGATCCCCGCAACGCAAAGGCACACTATGCTCTGATGGTCGCTTACCGCAGCGAAGGCAAGATGGAGGATGCCGGCAAAGAACTCGCCCTCTTTCAGCAGTTACAACAGGAACACGACACCAATTTCGACAACAAACTTAACATCCTGCTCACAGGAAAAGCGGGCATGGGACAGACATCGAATTGAACTACATCTGGTTTTTCTTGATGATGCCATTGAGCGGCCGGCATAAAGACTTATGAAATTGGACCGCAGAGCAACCCTGAAGCTTCTCGGTTCGGAGCTGGTATTTGCGCGTCTCTGCGAGCCAGTGGTCCGGACTGCAAAGTTGGCTGGTATATCGTCCCCTGCCGCCCTACAAGCTTCGCTGGACTACCGCCTCACGGATGTCACGCATCAAGCGGGGATTCATTTCTCACACGTTTGCGGCGGAGATACCGGCAAGAAATACATCCTCGAAACGACAGGTTCAGGCGCAGCGTTCTTTGACTACGACAATGATGGTTGGCTTGATATCTTTTTCGTCAACGGTTCGCGGCTCGAAGGCTTTCCCACTGGTCACGCGCCTACCAATCGCCTCTTCCGCAACAATCGTGATGGCACATTCACGGATGTTACATCCCACGCCGGCCTCGGTCGCGCTGGCTGGGGACAAGGTGTCTGTATCGGCGACTACGACAACGACGGCTACGACGATCTATTCGTAAGCTACTGGGGTGAAGACGTCCTCTATCACAACAATGGGGACGGAACTTTCACTGACGTTACGTACCGGGCCGGCGTCGGCGGTTCCCCGCTGCGCTGGAGCACCGGTTGCGCCTTTGTCGACTACGATCGCGATGGTCATCTCGACCTCTTCGTCACCCATTACGTCAAATTTGACCTGCGGACCGCACTCGATCCCGGGAGTAACCCTTACTGCGTCTATCGCGGTCTCGCGGTCAATTGCGGACCCAGGGGCCTTATCGTTGAGAAGAATTCCCTCTATCACAACAACGGCGATGGGACTTTCACTGACGTCACCACAAAAGCTGGAATCGACCGCGCTATCGGTGGCTTCGGACTGGGTGTGCTCACAGCCGACTTCGACAACGACGGCTGGCCGGACATCTACGTCTCCTGCGATTCGACGCCCAGCCTTCTCTTTCTGAACAACCACGATGGTACTTTTCGAGAAGAAGGCGCCATGCGCGGTGTTGCCTACGGAGAAAATGGTCAGGAGCAGGCCGGCATGGGGGTCGCGGCTGCCGATATCGATGGCAAAGGGTGTCTCGACATCCTCAAGATGAACTTTTCCGATGAGTTTCCCAACCTCTACATCAATTCCGGCAAAGCGGTCTTCAATGATCTTGGTCAGAGTGCCGGAGTCCATCGCTACGGAAATCTCGTGGGGTGGGGTTGCGGATTTTTCGACCCTGACAACGACGGCCGACCCGATATCTTCTACGTTAACGGCCACGTCTACCCGGAATTGGATCGCGTCCAAGCCAACATCGCCTACCGTCAACCGCGCGTTCTCTATCGCAATCTCGGCAACGGAAAGTTTGAAGATGTATCCGCCGAATTGAGTTCAGTTGTCACGACCCCATCGACAGGGCGCGGCTGCGCCTTCGGGGACTTCAACAATGACGGCGCCGTCGATATCCTCATCAACAATCAGAACTCGACTCCTTCACTTTTGTGCTGCGAAACCGCCAACCATAATCGTTGGATTAATCTGAAGCTTGAGGGGACCAAGTCCAACCGGAGCGCCATCGGCGCACGCGTCGTCTGTGAAGCGGGTGCTCTCCGCCAGATCAATGAGGTCAGAAGTGGCGGCAGCTATATCTCACAAAACGACTTGCGAATACATTTCGGCCTGGGTGAAGCGCACGTCGTGGATCTGCTGCAGGTCAACTGGCCCAGCGGTGCCGTCGATACTTGGCGCAAGCTCCCAACCAACAGATTTCTTAAACTGCGCGAGGGTGGAGAAATGAAACTGCTAATCTGAAAAGCCCCGTGTTTAACTAAAGCTCGAAGTAGCCTGGCACGCCCACATTCTTGCGGATTCGAAAATGCGCTTCGGACATAATTGGAAAACGACAAAGATTGTAAACAGGTTACGAAGCCTCCTTCTGTTTGCTGTGGCCTGTCTCGCCCTATGTCTGTCTAGCCTCCATGCCCAGGTTGAGACTCCTGAGTCGACGCATGTTAACCAGGGAATCGCGTTGCTGCGAGCCCGCGACTACGCCGGTGCCCTCAAAGAATTCGAAGCTGCCAGCACGATCAATCCGAAATCCGCTCAGACATATGCCTGGTTAGGCATTACCCAGAACCAGCTCAGCGAGTTTGCCCAGGCGGCTAAGTCTTTCCAGTCCGCGCTCCGGCTCGATGCCTCCCTGCTATCAGCTCACTACAACTACGCTCACACCTTGGTCGAGCTGGGTGATTTGCAGGGCGCTATTCGCGAGCTCACCGCTGTTGTGAAGACCAACCCGTCTGTCCTGGAAGTGCAGTACAACGTTGCTGTTCTGCTTTCTCAGACAGGACGTTATTCCGATGCCATTGTGCATTTCGAGATTGTGCACGAAAAACAACCTTCTGACGCGGCGGCTACTGCTCGTCTCGCAGATTGCTACTTCCACACCTCGCGGCAGGACCGGGCCACGCAATTGATTGCAAATCTCCAGCCAGCCAGCCTCGATCCCACGACGGCTGCCCTGCTCGCTTCTGACCTCATCGAGAGTGGCTCCTACTCGCAAGCCGCATCTATCCTCACTGCCAGCAATACCTTCTCGGCCTCGCTTACTGGCAAAATCTTACTTGCCAAAGCGTATCTCGGCGACAATCAACCCGACTCCGCGATCCAGGTCTTGCAGACCAACGCGGATACATCCGCACAAGTCTTTTATCTTCTCGGCCTCGCTTACCTTTCTTCGCATCAATCTGAACGCGCTCTGAGCGCCTTTAGCGCCGCTGCCGCCGCGGATCCCAAAGACGCGCTCGCCCGCTATCACGTTGGAGTTCTGATGTTGCAAGATGCTTCGCCGGATATTCAAAGACAGGGAGCCGCGGAACTGCAAACCTCAATCCAGCTCATGCCTCGGCAATCCGCCTCGTATGAGGCTCTCGCGAAATGGCAGCTGCAAACCAATCAGGCCGGTGCCGCGCTCGCGCTCCTGCAGAATGCCGCGCGCTCCGCGAAGCCGACCGCTCAAGCCACTTTGCTGCTGGGTCTCGCCCTGGCCTCCGTACACGGAACGGACGCTGCCCTTCCAATCATTGAGCAGGCGATTGCTCTCGATCCTCATATAGCCCTCGCCCACAATGTGCTCGGCTTCTGTTACTTTCGCGCCGGAGACTATCCTCGTGCCAGCGAATCCTATGCCGAAGCTCTGCGTCTAGAACCTGCCAACGGGCTCTTCGCATATGACGTCGCCCTTGCCCTTGAAAAACAAAACAAGATTGCTGAAGCTATTCCCTTTGCGGAGAAGGCCGCCGCCGCGACACGTCCGCCACCATCCGTTCGCTACTTACTCGGCAAGCTATACGCTAAAGCAGGCAAGTTAGTCGATGCCATTCATGAGTTAGAGGTAGCTATCCAGTTGAATCCATCCATGCCATATCCCTACTATCTTCTGGCACGCACCTACATGCAAAATGGAGACGCGCAGAAAGCCCAGGAATGGAATACAAAGTTTCAGGAACTGAAGCGCGCTCAGGACAAACAGAGTGTGCTTGGACCGCCATCCTCCGAGTCAGCCGATGATCTCGCTCCCTCGCTGAATATTACCGGGCCGCAGGGCGCCGCACTTCCCGCATCATCGAAGACTCGATAGTTGCCTATGACCGCGCTTCTTTCTCGTCGCAGCCTTCTTCGCTTGCTTCTTGGCTCCTGTGCCGCAATCCAGCCTGCGAGAGCTCTGGGTCTGCTGCAAATGTCTTCCGGCAATCTCGGTCCCGGCACCGAGCCCAAATCGGGACGGGCAGTAGCCGATTATCGCGATATCGCCATGCTCGCAGGCGTAACCGCTAAGACTGTGATCGGCGGTGAAAGCACCAAGAAGTTCATCCTCGAGACCACCGGCGGCGGTGTCGCGCTCTTCGATTACGACAACGATGGCTGGCTCGACATTTTTCTGGTGAACGGCTCCCGTCTCGAGGGCTTTTCGAAAGGCCAGGAACCGACCAGTCATCTCTATCGCAACAATCGTGATGGCACATTTACTGATGTAACCCTTGCCGCCGGTCTCACTCATGTCGGCTGGGGCCAGGGAGTCTGCGTTGGCGACTATGACGGAGACGGGAACCTCGATCTCTTTGTGACTTACTATGGAAAAAATGTCCTTTACCACAATCGCGGGAACGGCACCTTTGTCGACGTGACCCGCGAAGCTGGCCTCCTGACTGAAACCCCGCTATACAGCACCGGCGCGGCTTTCCTCGACTACGATCGCGATGGAAAGCTAGATCTCTTTGTCGCTCATTATACGGATTACCCAGAAGCTACGAGCCATTCTCCGGCTGATCAGGTGGGTTGCAAGTGGAAAGGACAACCCGTGATGTGCGGCCCTCGCGGACTGAAGGGCAGTGTCAACGTCCTCTATCGCAACAATGGCGACGGCACATTCACAGATGTAACTCTAAAGGCTGGAATCGGAGCTGAGACACACTATGGTTTCACACCGCTGGTGCTTGACTACGATAACGACGGGTGGCCCGACATCTATGTCGCCAATGACTCTACCGCATCGCAGCTGTATCACAACAACCGCAACGGCACATTCACGGAGCTCGGTAGTCTAGCCGGTGTCGCCTACAACGAAGATGGGCGCGAGCAGAGTGGCATGGGTGCAAGCGCCGGAGACTATGACTGCGACGGCTTTCTCGATATCGTTAAGACAAACTTCGAAGAAGACACCAGCTCTCTTTATCACAATCACCGCAATGGTACCTTCGATGATGTGACCTTTGCTTCAGGCATCGGAGTGAATACGAGATATGTTGGCTGGGGCACGGGCTTCATTGATTTCGACAACGACGGCTGGCCAGATATCTTCATCGCCAATGGCCATGTCTATCCCGAGGTTGATCACAATCAGAATGGCTCGTCGTATCGCCAACGCAAGATTCTCTATCGTAATAAGCGCGATGGTTCCTTCGAGGATGTTTCCCTGCGCTCCGGCCCCGGCATCCTCCTCAAGCGCAGTGCACGCGGCACTGCCTTCGGAGATCTCTTCAACACCGGACAGATGGACATCGTCATCAACAACTCTGGTGACGTCCCCACGATCTTGCGTAATTTTAATCTCACCTCGAACCATTCGTTGTCTGTGCAACTGGTAGCTCGCGGCTCAAACTCTTTCGCGATCGGTGCTCGCGTCACGGTTTCTGTGGAAGACCACCGCATGATTGACGAAGTCCGAAGTGGCGGCAGTTATCTGTCGCAGAACGACTTGCGCCTTCACTTTGGGCTGGGCAACGCAACTCGCACTGGCAAGGTGGAAGTGCGCTGGCCTGATGGCTCATCCGATACCTACACTGATCTCCCTGCGAACCATCTGGTCATTCTTCGCGAGGGAAATCCGAAGCCCGAGTTCTCCGCCTTTCATCCCTTCTCATCCCTGCATAGCCCGCAGTAACTGATCGCTTGCTTGATCGAAGTGAAGCGCGTGTAATCCCCAATCTCCAGAGCCCACGTCAGGGCAGTGATCGGCCCCACCCCAGGCACGGTTCGAAGCCGCCGTAGCCGCTCCTTCAGAAGTGGGTCGCGTTCGAGCGAACTGACCAGTGCATAATCGAGCTTCTGCGAACCGCAGATCATCTCTCTGCTCAGCTTCAGCAGCGGCCGTATGCTCTCGTTCACCTCTTCGTTGGTCGTGAGTAGTTCAGCGAAGTAGCCGACCTTGTGCAGCCGCTTGTTGTAGCTTACCCCGGTCTCCATCAGCAGGCCGGAGACACGGTGGGTCAGATACAGGTGCTTCGAGGATGTTCGCAGCGGAAAATTCTGCGTTCAAAGTGCGGATGTTTAGCAGCTTCCCTTTCAAATTGATCAATGGGTTCAATCGGAAAAGCAATTCCTCGAACTCCTGATAGAAGAGTCTCCATTTGTGCGATCCGGGTCGTTTACCTCTATCGAAGACGCAATTTCTCACCATGATTCTGAGTTTTCGGAAGATTGACTGTGCAGAAATTCTGTATGACCGGCAATCCGGACGTTTTCATCCGTAGCGCTCGAAACGTCTGTATGACCGGCAATAGGGAAGTAATCCTGCATCGTGCCTGCAAAGTCACGTTTTCGGTAAATTGCCCAGGCCCGACGTCTGGTTTCGAAGAGGTGAATGTGAACTCGGGTTCCCAGCCTCTGCAACGTCTGATTCAGGTAAATCTGCGCGTGTCACCGCGTCTGGAGACTTGAACTTGCTCAAAACACGCGGAATAGAGCAAGAAATTCGTTGTCACGATCATTGGCATGCAATTATGCTCTGAATTGCTAAACTGGAATAAGAGGTTCAGGGAAAGCCCGCTGTCAAAGGCCGGCATTTATTTTACGTGCGACCGGCCACAGAGACCCACGTCATCCTGAGCAGAGCGAAGGATCGCAACGGTTCAAAACAAAGACCAACGATGTATCTGGACGGAGAATATTCCTCTCACTGCAGTTTGACATGCAGCTAACTCCCTGATTTTGGACGAATTTACGAAAAAATACCCCGGGAGGGGGTAGAGTGAAGCGCGGCCAGAAAGTACAGTCTCAGCGCGCTTGATACGGTTCGACGGAAAGCAGATTCCCGAGCACAGGGGCAATCATCTTTGAGGATGAACCAGACAATGCAGGTAAAGATACTTCAGGTCAATTCGCGCTGTAGCTTGGAATCTCTCAGAGCCACGCCTACCCGGCCCATCGACGTGAACCAGTCGATGGGGCCGGGGAGCGCGTTTAGGATAGAACACCCATTTCATACTTAACGTGGAGCCCACCCCTAGTTCTATGGGATGAGCGTGATGACGGCTCCCATCTTTGGCGTTCCGATCCCGGTTGATAGATCGTATCCAGGGGTGGTTGGGAAGAGGCCGTTATTGTTGACTGTCTGACCTTTGCCAGTGATGTCGTGGAAGTATCCGTTGGCATCGATGTTGAACAGTAGATAGAGCAGCGGGTTCGCGTTCCCTATGCGGGTGTGATAAAGGCTGTCGTGGTTGGCAATGATTGCTGACCAGAAGGGCGATGAAAGGCTGGTGCCCCCAATGCCGAACCAGCCCGCCGGCGTTTGGAACTGGCTGAACTCGCCGCATACGCTGAAGGGCGTATTACTGTTGCCCGTGCAGTATTCCGCATAGGGTGTGTTTGCGTCCGCGTTGATCGAAACGTCCGGCACCTCGCGACACGGCTTCCCTTTTGCTGCCAGGGAGCACTGTGTCGTTCCGTTCCCGAACGTTGTGTTGGGGTTGTTAACGCCTGGCCCGAACTGGTAGGCGGGACGACCCCAGAATTGGCTGTTGCCGCCACCGCCCGCGCCCCCGGCAGCGCACCAATCGAACCCTGTCAGACCGTCCGATCCCGGGCCTGCGTTACAGAGGTTGAGGACATTCCAAACGGTCTCGACGCCGTTCGGATAATTCGGATTCGGGTTTGCATTGGGATTGAAGGTTTCTAACGAGGTGCCACCGACGCTCGTGACCCAGGGTTGGGACGGAGGGTCGAGGACGTTTGCGAGGGTCGTTCCGTCACTCCGGATGCAGGAGAAAGCGCCGGTATCGCCTGCTGCGCCAAAGACGCTTTGCCCCTGGAGCGCCATCTGCTCGAAGATCACATTCTCAGCCTGGACGTATGCTGCTCCGGCATCATTCTCACAGACCGCCCAGCTGGAGCTGACAACGTCGGCCGTGTCATCGTTTGCGATTTTTGTATACTCGTCGAGTTCAGTCTGTCCGGTGAAATCGTTTGGTGCGTTGTAAACAAGAAGGCGACGCGCATTGGGTGAAATCGCCAACTGCATTTCTATGTCGGCGTCCACCTCAATGTCTCCGGAGTATCCGTTGAAACTCGCTGGACAGGTATCGCCCACCGGGCAGATGGGGCTGAGCGGGCCACCGTCGACGGTGATGTCGTCCAGGGGCGCCTTGTAGCTCGCACCGTAAAAGAACTTTGCCCAGGTTTGTATATCGGATTGCTGGTAAGCGGAAAGTTCAAAGACGGCAAGGTCCACGCCGGTGCCCTTCGCCAGTGGTCCCAGATTTAGCGCACCATAGATCGCGTTGTCCTGGGATGGCGTCAGACCATTGCATCCGGGACCGCCACCATAACCAAACGCAAAGCCTGAGATGCCAAGAGCCGCGTTGGCTAGCTGCTCCTCAGTCGGATAGGGAGTCTCACAGCTTGGAGTGGGCGGCGGAGCGGTTTGCTTCATCGGCCGTGACCTCATGGACTGGAAGCGAACCGTGTTGGAAAGGCCTATGACGCCGCGCACTTGTGAGGCCACGCTTACAGGCAGCTGAATTTCTGAATCATTTGAGAAATAGTCAATGCCTTTGCGGTTACGGTAAGTGCGAATGTTGGTTCTGAATATGTTCTCAACCATGCTGCTCGGTCCGCTGACGCGGATGAGGAATGGGGATGAAGATGCTTCGACCTGCAATCCACTTTTGCCCAGATAGTCGGTGACGGCTTTGATCTGCTGACGGGTGGGAGCAAAGCGCGTATAGAACTCCCCCTGTGCGAGCCAGTGCTGATAGTTTTTGCTCTGCGGGTTGTAGCGATCTGTGAGGAGATCGGAGAGGGCCGACTCGTTTCTTGGCGCCAGAACAACGTCGATTTCCATGTTTGCGCTGGTGAAGTTACCAGTAACAGGATCGGTGGTGGGTGTGAAGCTGCCGTGAACGGCGGAGAAGCTGGTGCGTTGTGCTACGGAGAGAGTTGCTGACACACTCAAAAACAATGTCAGCATGGAAAGAGAACTACAAAACCTTTTTGCTACACAAGTCATCACGTCCTCCTGGTAGTCATGGAACTACAAAGCCGTGCCCGCATGAATGGCATGGCGATATCGATTCGAATTGAGAGCGTTTTCCTGGAATGGGCCGGTCGAAGGGGGGATCAACGACCGACAACGTTAGCGTTGCATCGTAACGCTGTCAAGATGAAAAAGCGGAAATCGTGGACTGTTCATTTCGATTGTGAGACGGCTTGTCGCCATTGTTTATCAATCAGTTATGTCCGTTCGCCGAGGAAACTAACAACCGACGATACGTTGTTCCTGACGCTGGGCAGGGCTTATCAAGAGCGCCAAAGCGAATCGAACACCCATCCGGGATAGATATCGGATGTATGAGACTCTACTCGCAAAACGAACGATCCCACATAGAGTCCTTGTTTACCTTGTGCGCTTACTCTAAGCGGGCATACAAGACGAGCTCTGCATTCGGTTTTCTCTCTGTGCCGGGGTCTCCTGCGCAGGGTTCGATGGGATACAACATTACCCCGTCCACTCTGGAAATTCAAAGCAGGCGACCCTACGATCGTGTGAGGAGAGCGCGGTCACGCCATTCGCTGAAGCTTGAGCTGATTTCCACTGAATGGCGAATCAGAATCGCGCTGCGACGATTGCCACTATCCCGGCTCAGCGTGCGATTTGTGCCGTTGCCGCTTCGGTTACCGCAGAATAGCCATGCTCCACAATTTCCGCTGCTCTGGCGCGATAGATGCCGGGGTCCTGAGGAGCCCATGTTCCCAGACCATCTACATAGCGGTTGCACATGCTAAATACCGCGGCGATGAGAACCGTGTCGTGAATTTCTCGATCGGTCGCTCCCTGCTCGCGGGCAGCCGTTACGTCTTCCTCTGTTATCTGCTTTCCGCCTTGCTGCACTCTGCCTGCGATGTTTAGGAGAGTTTTCAACTTGGGAGAAATATCGGCGCTCGCCCAGTCTGTTTTCACAGTCTGCACCAGCTTTTCATCGTGACCGAGCTGGGCCGCGGCAACCGCACCGTGAATGGTCTGGCAGAAGAAGCAGTCGTTTCGCCACGATACATGCGCGGCTATCATTTCACGATCGCCTGGAGGCAGCGTGTTTTCACCACGTAATAGTATGTTCACGAGTTCATTGATGGGCGCAGCGGTCTCGGGACGAAAGGTCATCAAGCCGACGATGCCGGGAAACTCACGTCCCAGCTCCGGGACAACTGGTAATTCAATATAGGCCATGCAACTTAGCTCCTAATCAAGGTGGGAATGTTGACCAATAAACGGCTCATTCCGCGTCATGGATATTACGCGAGGCGCGCTCGATGCGCGTCAACCGAAAGGCTGAGACAGCAGCCCACCTCCGGGTGCTTGTGATTAATGGCGGATTCCGCGATGATGCGTTCCACGCGCTCCTTCCGCTGCACAAGAATTGATTGCTTCGATGCCTTTGACAAATTCAACGAATGTGGCAGACGTTTGTCCTGAGAACAGCCTGGGCTATCCGGGTTGGCGTGTTGTTACCCGCATACCGCTACGCAACAGGCAGCTCATCTTCATCCGTGCCCGAATCCCTTCTCGCAGAAACAGGAGCATCTCTTGAAGGCAATTGAACAAGGCCCGATGTATCTTCCCGAACTCGAAGCGAATTCCTGTAATAAGAAATGCAAAAAGAGGCCGTTCCACGGCACGAAGCACTAAGACACAAAGTATTTTGAGAGCCAGCTATGACACGCAATGTATTTCAGAAGATTTCCTCGCTGCTGTTCTTCCTGATCTGTGCAACTTTTCTTCCCGCACAACAACTCGCGACACTGAATGTCACTGTGACAGATCCCACAGGAAGCCTTGTTCCCGGTGCGCATGTCACGTTGAACAGTCCGGGTACTGGGCTTGTGCGTACTCAGGTTGCCGACCACTCAGGCTTTGCCGTGCTCACGGCATTGTCCGCGGGCGACTACCGCCTTGTTGTGCAAGCTGGCGGGTTCAGTAATTATGAGCGTCCGCTCACGTTGACGGTTGGGCAGGTCGCGTCGGTTTCCGCACAGCTTGGACTTGCAGCCGTGAAGCAAAGCGTGGCTGTCTCTGAGTCATCTTCCGCGGTTATCGATACGCAGAAGATTGAGACTAGCCAGGTCATTCGTCCGAACCAGATTCAGGATCTTCCCATCGCAGGCCGGGACTTCATCGACTTCGTATTGCTCACGCCGACAGCTAATGTAGGGCGCAGCACCGCAACAGCTGCCCAGTCGCCATTTCTAGAAACTGTGCTGCAACTCAGCTTCGGCGGCCTACGCGAGACGCACAGCTCTTTCTTCGGACTCGATGGCACTGACTACTCTGTCAGTCTTTCCGGCGTGCAACGCGTAAGCCCTTCGCTCGACTGGGTGCAGGAGTTCCGTGTCGTCGACGGTCCTTATGCAGGTGACAACGGCCGCAACCTTGGATCGGTAGTGAACACCATCACAAAATCAGGAACAAACGACCTGCACGGCTCGCTGTATGAATATTTCCGCAACAATGAACTCGATGCAGAAAACCCGCTATCCGCTCCGGGGCTGAATACTCTACGTGTGAATCAGTTCGGCGGCAATATTGGCGGCCCTATACGTCGTGACAAGACTTTCTATTTCACCGGATATGAGGGCCAGCGTCGCGCGGCATCTCCGACATTTTCTACTTTTATTCTCGGTTGCCTGGATAATCCGGGCTGCATGGGGCCAGGCACTCCCAGCATCAATCAGGTGAAGGAGCAGTTCGGCCTCCAACCCGAACAGTTGAACTCCATTTTGCAGATCGACAACTACGACAAGGCATTCGGAAAGATCACACAGGTTTTCAACGAGAGAAACATCCTCAATGTTGGCTATCTCTTCAATGACGACCGCAAAGTGAATGCTCCGACCGCTGCGCCGGGCCAAGGATTGCCATCTACCTATCGCGACAATCCGGTACGTGATCAGACTATCTACGGAAATTATCTGCATATCTTCGGGCCGCACTGGACTTCGGAAAGCGTCATCGACTACGGCCACCGCGTCTTTCATCTCACTCCGAAAGGGGCGGGATTTGAGCCGACGCTCAATGTGTCGGACACGCTGGTTAGCGGTGGATTCACCGGCAGCGTTTCGTATTACAAGGAGCCGAGCTTTGAAGCTCAGGAAAACGTCACCTATGTTCGCGGTGCGCATTCATTCAAATTCGGAGGCGGATTCGAGCCGGTCTGGATCTCTGCCGACACAACTTTCTTCAGTCCCGGCGCGGCCATCTTCACTCCACAGAGCTTTTTCGGGGCAGGTGAGTTTGCCGGGCCCCCGTTCGGCCCCGGCACTCCTGTACAGTTTCTTTTCCTTCAGCCACGCTCCTATTTCGGCCAGCAGATTCCGACCCGTCCCGTGCCCTTTGCCAACTCACTCTATGCTGGCACCGCTGCTCCAGCGTTCGTCAATGCGACAAGCATGAAGTTCTGGCATCGCTTGGTGAACTTCTATGGGCAGGATCAGTGGAAAGTCACCCCTGATCTCTCGCTAACTCTGGGTCTTCGTTATGACTTCGATGTTTTCCCATCGGCGTCCGATGTGCGTGTCATTGGCAAGTTGCACCCTACCAACTACGGCAATGTGCAGCCGCGAGTAGGGCTAGCCTATTCTCTCAATGGAGGCAAGCAGGTCATACGCGCCGGATTCGGCCTCTTTACCGGACCGTGGGATTATGCCGACCTGATGGTTGGCTGGCAGGGCGCATCCGCATTCACTCCGATGAATAATCCACTGGTGCCCGACTTCAACGAACCTGACGGCGTGGTTGGTCTTGGCCAGTCGGGAGTCGTCGGGGTCTCCGGTCCGTTTCTTGCATCGCAGTCTTTTCGCAACTTTGCCACTGGAGGTGTGTATCCATCTCCCGCCAACCTTCAGCAGTTTCCTCTCGGCTATGTCCAGCGCAAGTTTGCGAACAGTTACGCAGAACAGGCAAGCCTCGAAGTAGAGAGCCAGATCGGAATGGGCTGGACTCTCACTGCCGGCTATCAGTATCTCCACGCCGCGGACATTCCTGTGTATTACAGCGTCAATGGCCTGCCTGCTGGCAATCTCCCCGATGGACGCCAGGCCTTTACGCCTGCCGATCCGCGCTTTGGCTTCGCGCTCATCGCTACGCCAACGGGGTTCTCCATCTATAACGGAGGCACCCTCAGTCTGCGGAAGAATTTCGCGAATCACTACAGCGTGCTCGCGAACTATACCTATTCGAAGTCGATCGATATCTCAACTGACGTACAGCTCACGGGTACGCCTCAGGACTACCTCGATCCAAATGGAGACCGTTCCAATGGCGACAATGATGTTCGTCACCGCGCCGTGCTTTCCTTCCTGGCAGAAAGTCCAGCTGAATGGCCGCTATTACTTCGAAACTTCAAGCTGTCCATGCTGAACACGCTGCAAAGTCCGCGCTACTTCTCCATTCTTGCCGGATTCGACGTAAACGGCGATGGCTTTCCGTTCTCCGACCGGACCGGCACGGTAGGCCGCAACTCATACCGTGGCGCGTCATACTACGACAGTGACATCCGCCTCCAACGGGTCTTCCATCTCACCGAGCGTATTTCCACGGAAGCCAGTCTGGAGACATTCAACCTCTTCAACCACACCAACGTGCAGAACATCGATCAGGTCTACGGTGCTGCCGATTTCCTGGGGCCAGTGCCTCGCCAGTATGGAGATAAAATCGGAAGCCCGGAAAATCCTACCTTCGCAACCCCAAACTTTACTGGTACAGCACGCCAACTGCAGGCGTCGCTGCGGTTCAACTTTTAGGAGAAAGAATCAAGATGGCACATATCGCAATTGAAGACGGAATTCCCGGAATCCTGGGCCCGATGAAGTTCCGGCCTGAAACCACAAAGCCGTTGCGTGAACTGGCGGAGGTTCTCCTGCGCGGACCCAGCACGCTTTCCAGCGCCGAGCGCGAGACCATCGCCGCTTTTGTCTCATCCCGAAACGACTGTCGCTTTTGCCAACTCTCCCACAGCGCTGCCGCAGCAGAGCACCTCGGTGGAGACGACGCTCACTATGCCCTCGTCGACTCGGTGAAGTCCAATTTTGCATCCGCGGATGTTTCGCCCAAACTCAAAGCACTTCTCGCCATCGCTGGCAAAGTGCAGCAAGGTGGCAAACATGTCACGTCAGATGACATCGCCACAGCCCGCGCACAGGGAGCAACTGATCTGGAAATTCATGACGCCGTCCTCATCGCTGCAGCCTTCTGCATGTTCAACCGGTATGTCGATGGTCTCGCCACCTGGCAACCAGAGGATCCTGCGGAGTATCGACCAATGGGCAAGCTCATGGCACATTCCGGATACACTCGTACACAATGGGAAGAAAATGAGGCGGTGTGAGTGGCCGCACTAGCCAGCAATGCCAGGCGCTTTGGGATGAATTCTTCGACGAAATGAGTTAAAAAGGATGGCGATGAAGCAACGCACAAAACGACGGCTGGTTAGGACCGTTGCGATCGTTGCTGGCCTGTGGCTATGCTTGCTGGGATACATCGGCTGGGCTATGCGTCAGCCACCTGAGGTATTTGGGCATGTCATGTCCAGAATGCCGATGCCTGCCTTTTTCCTCTTCCCGTTTGAGACGATGTGGACTCAAGCGCGCAAAGGTCATCTAACTGTAGGCGACACAGTTCCGGACTTCAGCGTTGAGACATTGGAGACAAAGACACCCGTGCAGCTGGCGTCGCTGTGGGCAACGAACCCTGTAGTACTGGTCTTCGGGAGCTACACCTGACCGCCATTTCGGCGGGAGGTTCCCGCCCTGAACAAGCTTGCAGGGCAATATAAGGATAAGATCGATTTCTATGCCGTATACATCCTTGAGGCTCACCCCACGGATGTGTGGCAAATGCAATCCAACGTGCGCGACAAGGTGCTCTTCCGCAGCCCGCGTGACGAAGCAGAGCGCGCCTCTGTTGCCGGTGCGTGCGTACGAAAGCTGGGAATCAAGTTTCCTGCGTTGATCGATGGATTTGATAACAACGTGGAGTCCGCCTATACCGGATGGCCGGATCGCATGTATCTCATTGCTCCTGGTGGCCGTTTGCTCTACAAAAGCAAACCAGGACCGTTTGGCTTCCATCCTGAGGAGCTAGCAAAAGCAATCCAGATTGCGGCGAAGTCTAACTGACAGGCTTTCGAAACTAAAATGAAGCTCTGAAATAAGGCTTATTCTTTGTGCTGTTTACACAAGAGGCCCTGTCGGCATTAGCGATGGCGCACAGGACACTTCGGATACTCGAACGACATTTCAATTGCAGCCGCATTCTCTTTGCAGCGTCGAGACAGGCAGAGTAAAAGCTCATCCCTTTAGGTCACGCCTCAACAAACAAGTCTCTCGGACTTCAGCGTGCGGATCGCTAGCAGGTATCAACAGCTGCAACCCTTCATTTGACACCTCTCATACCCGTTAGGGATGATCTAATCCTCAATCTTAAGGCTGAAGACAATGAATCGTATGAGTGGAGATAATGAGCAGCCGTAGCTAACTTCTTTGATAGGTTGTCAATTCATGCTTTTGCACTTCTTCCAGGATTCACGGCGGAGCCCTTTCCCTGCTGGAACGCTCGTTGCGATTTTTCTCTTTATTGTGCTCTCTGCAAGAGGACAGCAGCCATCAACTGCTCCTCTTTACGGGGGCAGCGCATCGACGCCGCAACAGGGAGGCTCGTCAACAGCCGGGGTTTTCAAGCCAGTCCTGGACTCAGAGAAAAGGCCAATCACGGCAGGCGGATTCGTCAAGACGGGCCCCGTCATTTTTCAGGACATCTCGGAAAAAGCCGGCCTGACCACCTGGCATCACAAAATGGGCACTCCACAGAAGAGTTTCATTATCGAAACAACAGGCTCAGGTGTGGCACTGCTTGACTACGACCACGATGGCTGGGTCGACATCTATTTGGTGAACGGATCCACCTATGACGCTCTTGACGGCAAGGCAGAAACTCCGCATGCCGCCCTCTTTCACAACAACCACGATGGCACATTCACTGATGTTGCTGCCAAAGCAGGTGTGACAAACGATCGTTGGGGCTATGGCGTAGGGGTGGGCGATTACGACAACGACGGCTGGCCCGACCTTTATGTAACGAACTTCGGCAAAAATCGCCTCTACCACAACAACCACGATGGCACATTCACTGATGTTGCAGAGCAAGCAGGAGTCACTCTCGGCAATTGGTCAACGGGAGCAAGTTTTGGCGATTATGACGGAGATGGCCATCTGGATCTCTTCGTTCCCGGATACATTCACTACGACATCAGCCATCCCCCCGTTCCCGGATCGGCAGCAGTAGGTTATGGATTCTGCCAGTATCGCGGAGCGAATGTAATGTGCGGTCCGCGCGGACTGGAAGGCGAACCCGATCATCTCTTTCACAACAACGGAGATGGTACCTTCACCGATGTCAGCGAGAAGGCCGGCGTCAGCGATAAGTCCCGATACTATGGTTTCTCTTCGACGTTTGTGGATGTAAATAATGACGGCAAGGTTGATTTGATTGTCGCTGATGACTCCACGCCCAACTATCTTTACATGAACAAGGGCGACGGCACCTTCGAGGATGCAAGTTTTTATTCCGGTTTCGCTCTCAATCAAGATGCGCGCGAAACAGCTTCGATGGGACTCGGGGTTGGAGATTATCTCAACAACGGCCGCGTTGATCTCTATACAACGACCTTCTCCGACGATTACAAGACGCTATTCCGAAACGAAGGCGATGGTAATTTCTCAGAGATCACGCCGCAAATGGGAATCGCCGAAGTCACGTATCCGTTCTTGAGTTGGGCGACTGAATTCATTGACTATGACAACGACGGATGGAAGGACATCATGTCCATCAGTGGCCATGTCTATCCGCAGGTCGATCGATACAACTGGGGCACTTCGTTCGCCGAGCGTCCCTTGCTTTTTCACAATGTCGATCACGGGAAAAAGTTTGAGGTCGTTCCCGCAGTCGAAGGAACAGGACTCGCCGATGTCATTCCTGGTCGCGGCGCAGCCTTCGGTGACCTGTTCAACGACGGCAAAATAGACGTTGTCATCAATTGCATTGACCATACCCCGGTTCTGCTGAAGAACGTGAATTCCGACACGAATCACTGGGTCGGACTCGTGCTTGTAGGCGGCCCGAGGGGTCCTCGTGATGCTATCGGGGCAACGGTTTATGTAACCGCCGGCGGCATCCGTCAGCGGGGCGATGTCATGAGCGGGGGCAGCTATGAATCGTCGAACGATCAGCGTCTTCATTTTGGACTCGGACAGGCAACTACAGTCGATGGAGTCGAGATTCGTTGGCCAGATGGCACTGTTGAGCAGGCTACCTTACCGAGTGTCGATCGTTTCTTCATGATCGAGGAGGGTAAGGGTCTCGTGCCTAGCGTTTATGACGCCATCGCCCATAAGAACTCGACACCAGCAACTGGAAATCAGGCGGCTAAATAGCACTGAGCGAACTGAGATAGACAGGATTTTGTATGAGAAGAACCATACGTACTCTCGCGATGACAGGGATGTTGGTCCTGGCAGGCACAACATTGTTATCTACCACTGGCGCGCAGCAAGATCAAGACACGCCGCGCAAAGAATACTCTGACAAGATCAGCAGCAGTTACAATTTTCGCTTTGGCAAAGACCGACCGTTTATTCCGGGGAGTGCGAAGGTTGAAGGCGACGAGTTCGTGCAACCGGGCGCTTTCCCGAATGCAAAATATTGTGCTCATTGTCATCAAGAGGCATACCACCAGTGGCGCCAGGCGCTGCATTCCAATTCATTCCGTACGCCCTTCTACCGTACCAGCGTAAACATTCTGATTCGTACCAAAGGCATCGAGTTCTCCCGCCACTGTGATAGCTGCCATAACCCGATCGCGGTGCTCGCCGGAGGCCTGACACAAGACTCGCACGTTGACCGCAAGTTCGATTCAGACGGACTCACCTGTATGACCTGCCACTCCATTCAGAGCCTGCAGTCCACGAACGGCAATGGCGGCTTCGTTATGGGTATTCCCGCAGTGATGGTCGATGAAAAAGGAAACCGCATCCCTGGCGAAGTTCCGTATGATGAAATTCTCAAGCATTCGGACCGGCACTCCGAGGCGGTAATGCATGATTTTCTTAGGACACCCGAATTCTGCGCAGCATGCCACAAAGCAAACCTGCCAGACACATTGAACGACTACAAATTTGTCCGTGCATTCACTACCTACGATGAATGGCAGAATTCTAAGTTCTCTCAACGGAATCCGCTAACGTTTTATTCCGGCGACTTCACGACCTGTCAGGGATGCCACATGAAGCGCGCAGCAATCACGCTTCCCGATTATGGAGCAAAAAATGGAACCTTTGCTTCCCATCGGTGGCTGGCAGGAAATACCGCAGTCCCGTTCTACTACGGCTTTGATGAGCAATTAGAAAAGACGATCCAGTTCCTGCGCTCCGGCAATTTCATGAACGTCGACATCTTCGCCATCAAAAAAGCCGGGGACGACAAGATGATCGCGCCGCTCGGTTCTGTTCCCTATGAATTGAAGGCGAATGATTCAGTTGAAACGTATGTTGTTTTCCAGAATAAGAACATCGGGCATTCACTCATCCCGGAAGTTCGCGACCTCTATGAAGCGTACGCAGAGTTCATCGTGAAGGATTCCGCCGGTAAAGAGATATACCACAGCGGATTCATCAAGCCGGATGGAATGCTCGATGAACGAGCCCATAGCTTCACCAATCGGCCTGTCACAGAAAAGGGAGAGTTCGTCGATAACCACAAAGTGTGGACAATCCGTTCCGTGGCATACGACAACACCGTACAGGCAGGCAGGTCCACGCTGGTTCGTTATCAGTTCCATATTCCTGCCAATGCAAAAGGACCGATCACGGTTACGGCAAAAGTGAACTACCGCCATCTGCGTCAGAGTTATCTCAACAATATTTTTGGAAAAGATCATCCTCTCTATCCACTTGTTGAAATAGCGTCCCGTACACGCGTGCTGAATATCGGCAAGAATCCCGCAGGGCCCGCAGACCCGAGTGATAATCCTGACTGGATGCGCTGGAATAATCTTGGCATCTCATATCTTGACCAGCTGCAATATGTAGACGCGGTGCAGGCCTTTACCGAAGTGATCAAACTGAGGCCGGATTACGCCGATGGCTATACAAATATCGGCCTGACCAACATCCAATGGGAGAAGTACAGCTCGGCAAAGGGTGCACTTGATAAGGCATTGACCTTAAGCCCCGACAATGCACGCGCTCTTTACTACTCCGCGCTCGTGGAGCGGCGCACAGGCCATACCGAAGCGGAGATAGCCGATCTTAAGAAAGTGGTGGATCAATATCCTCAATCGCGTGACGCGCGCCGTGAGCTTGGAATTTCATACTACCAGCAGCATAACTATGACGCGGCGATGGAGCAGTTCCAGAAGCTGCAGCAGATTGATCCGGATGATCTGGCAGCGCATTACAATCTATCCATTCTCTACCGCCGCATGGGGCTGAAAGATAAAGCCGCTGAACAACAGGCCCTGTTTGTCACGAAGAAATTCGACCCCGGCTCTCCCACGTATTCGCTTACTTTCCTTCGTCAGCATCCCGAGATATCGACCGAGAGCGTCCCGTGGCACATGCACACAGACAATCCTCACGATCAGAAGCCGATGACTCCAATGGCCCCACAGGCAGGTTCAGCATATAGTGGCGGAACGTACCGATGAGACATCTAAGACTGGCGTTCTTCGTATTCGTGGCATTTCTGTCTGCGACCTGCCATGCAGATAGCCTCTGTCCATGGATCAACAAAGCTACGGCCTTCGGAGTGCTTGGAGTTAGTGAAGAGTCGCCGATGGCAAGTGTCTCCGAGTTGAATGCCACCGTCTGCAACTTCACTTATCGTGACGGGAATATAATGCGCGAACTTAGAATTACGGTGGAGCAGGCAAAAGATCCGGAGCAGGCCTTCAACGCTTACAAGGCGCACTGCGGGAAAGACGGAAACTCATTGCGCGCCATTGGAAACGAAGCAGTGATGTGCGCCACCAACAAGGGTCAGGGTGAACAGGTCTTTAGCCGGGTCCGCGACAATGTATTTACGATAACCCTAACCACCAGTGCTGGAAACGATCCAACCATGCCCAGAGACGTTCTCATCGAAAAGGCTGGCCTCGTCGCCGAACAGGTGTCAGGAAATCTATTCTGATAAAACTGCGGAACCTTATGTAAGGCAAGCGCGAAAGGACTTGCAGAGGCGAGTTTATGTCTTTGCTGGCTTTAGCTCATCTGACTTCAGGATTTTCCCACCCTCCTGGATTACATAGAGGCGGTTCGCATCAAGATTCGTAAGCCGGTCCACCTGGCCACTGAGCCAGCGAATCTCTACTAAATCTACTTTTTTCGCCTGATCCAGTCCAAAATGCATCCGAAGGTCGTTCTGCGAGAAGTAACTACCCCCGCTTCGCAGTTCGTCCATCTGAACAAGGGATTTGGGTGCATCCGGCGTTGTTTTGGCTGTGACGGCAACGCGGCTGCCTATTCCCGACCGATTTGATTTGACACCAACGAGTTTGATCTTGATCCAGTTGCGATTCAGCGATGAATCGCAGCGCAGAAGTTGAGGCGGCGCATTGACACAATTCACGACAATATCTATATCGCCGTCGTTATCGTAATCGCCGAAGGCACAACCACGGGCCGGAGCATTTTCAAGAATACCGGGCCCTCCCTTGTCGGTCACTTCTTCGAACCTTCCGTTGCGCAGGTTGCGATAGAGATATTTATGCTCAGCATATTTCAAATCGGCTTTTGACTTGTCGACCTCAGGATAAACATGGCCGTTCGACATAAGAATGTCGAGCCAGCCGTCGTTGTCCATGTCAAAGAATCCGACGCCCCAGCCGAGCAGCCGCGTATTTACGCCCAGACCGCCGAGATAAGTCCTGTCCTCAAAGTTCGCGTCGCCCAGATTGGTGTAAAGCGAATCGGTATCGCCGGCAAAGTTAGTCTTGACTACGTCGAGATTGCCATCGCGGTTGTAATCACCAATGGATACACCCATCCCCGCCTGTGGCAGCCCTTCAAGCGAGTATGCTGCGCCGGCTTCAATGCCAATATCGCGGAAGGTGCCATCTTTCTGGTTTAAATAGAGAGTTGCCGGAGCTGAGTCATTCGCGACATAGATATCAGGCCAGCCGTCATTGTCCAGATCAGACGCTGCTACGCTGAGCCCATATGTACCGATTGCCGTCCACATGCCGGCCTTCTGGCTTACATCAGTAAATGTCCCATCGCCGTTATTGTGGTACAAGAGGTTTCTGCCTCCGGGCAGGCCCGGAGGACCGCAGGCAACTAGAATTCCTTTGTAAGTACAAGGACCGCTCTCCGGCGCCGGAGCTGCTTTCAGATCAAAGTCGACATAGTTCGCCACGAAGAGATCCAGATGCCCATCACGGTCATAATCGACAAATGTACACCCTGTGTTCCATCGCGTCTTTGGCCCAGGCTGAATCAGGCCAGACGGCTCCGTTACATCTGTGAAGGTGCCGTCGCCATTATTACGATAGAGCGCGTTCTGGCCATAGTAAGTGACGAAAATGTCGTCATGACCATCGTTGTTGTAATCGCCTACGCAACAAGCCTGCCCCCAGCCGTTGCGATGCTCCAGCCCTGAGCCTGCCGTCACATCGGTAAAGGTGCCATCGCGATTATTCTTGAACAGGTGGCAATGTGGCTCCTGTCCTTTTGCGAATCCTTCCAACCGCCAGCCGTTCACCATGAAGAGATCGAGCCAGCCGTCATTGTCATAGTCATAAAAAGCCAGGCCGCACCCGGTCGTTTCCAGCAAATATTTATTTGTTCCTTCTCCGCCGTAAATGGTCTTTATGTTGAGGCCGGATTCCTTCACTACATCGACGAAACTTACGCCTAAAGGGGTGCCCTCGATTGGAGATTTCGGCCCCGCAGGAGCTGGCGCCGCTTTCGCATCGTAACTGCGCTCCTGCGGTCCAATTCCTTTGGCTTGAGGCTGGGACTGTTGTTGTTGTTGCGGAGGCGACGCTAGGGCGACGATGTCGGCAAAAGGCAGAACCAATGCCGTACGGCTGAGCGAATGAATGAATTTACGGCGATTCAAAATGTCCCGTCCTTGTGATTGGACCTGTCAGCCAGAGTGGCAAACGTACCTTAGCAACCGCCAACATAGTAAGAAGCCGCAATGATCTGCGCAACCGCTAAATGGTGGACAGCCTTGCCCACCATTTACGGCGAAGCCACAGGCTCGATTCTAATCAAAATCAGCCTTTAGGTGGAGGCTCGGAATCTCAAGTACGAGCTACCATCGGCGGGTGATTCCGACTGTTGCCTCATTTGGAAAGGTTCAATTCACTATGCCCTATATCGCACTGCCTGAAGGATTGCCCGGAATTCGCGGAGCCATGGCTTTTCGCCCGAAAACAGCAAAGCCGCTCAATGAGATCGTTGAAGTTCTTCTTCGCGGTCCTCATACGCTTACTCCCGCTGAGCGCGAACTGATTGCCACCTACGTCTCTTATCTCAACGATTGTTTTTACTGCCAGTCCAGCCATGGTGCGATTGCAGCCGCCCACTTGAATGGCAACGAAGATCTGGTCAAGCAGGTCAAAGCCGATTTCCAATATGCTGATATCTCAGACAAATTGAAAGCGCTGCTCGTAATCGCGGCAAAAGTTCAAAAGAGCGGCAAGGATGTAACAGCGGATGACGTAGCCAATGCCCGGCACCATGGAGCAACTGACTTAGAAATTCACGATACAGTTCTGATTGCAGCTGCCTTCTGTATGTATAACCGGTATGTCGATGGTCTCGGCACCACGCAGCCGCGCGACGAAGCGGGCTACCGCGAACGCGGCAAGCAGGTTGCCCTCGACGGCTATATCAGTGTCAGCAAAACCTATCTGCCCACGGAGCGACGCTGAATTGTGGAAGGAAAACAGCAAAGATAAGCCTCAGATCCTTCCCTTAAATTATTGATAGCAAACAAGCTGCCGGAGACGGCGGGAGTCGTATTTTTCCACGGGAGTCAGTGCGATAACCAGAGGCCTCCGCTCAGAACTGCGTTGTCCGTCGAATCCTAGTCACAACCTATTTGATAGCAGGAGCTTATCAAATACCGCTTTAAACAATATCGCTTCGGGTAGTTTTCTAGACCATCTCTTATGGTGTATTTCAAGATCGTATTTCGGGTCTTGAAGGAAGAAGGTCGCCATGCTTACCTCTTTAGTTCTGTTCTCTCTCCTGCCAACGGTTGCTGCCGTGATCTTCATCGTCACTCTGGCCGAGGATCATTTTCATTCGCACCATCACCACCACAGCTAACCTAGGATTGCCCATCGCGCAAGTGTGTCAGGAGGTTCGTTATGTTTCACACAATTATGGTTGCCTATGATGAATCACGAGAAGCCGCTCATGCCCTGGCATCGGCCATCGAGCTTGCTAAGCCTCTTGGAGCTCATTTGAAAATCGTCACAGTCGTCGAGGCTCTGCCTGCCTTTTACAATATTGCTGCGATCGTCTCTCCATCCGTAGTCGACGAGTCGCTCGAAGAAAAGCGCAGCCAACTCAGAACTCTTCAACAGAGCGCCGTAAAGAGAGCGACAGCGGCCGGCGTTGATGCGGACGCAATTCTGGTCGACGGTGGAGAAGTGTCCGGGATCGTTCGAGCAGCCCAACGTGAGCATGCAGACCTCCTGGTCATCGGCCTCTCAAAACATCACCGGCTCGGAGCGTTCAATTCCACGGCCCACGACGTGGCGGACCATACCCCTTGCCCTCTGCTCGAGGTCAACTAGAGCGCCCCCTCATTCGTTGGGTGTAGGTCAGAACCGGGCCAGGCAGCTATCCCGATGAGAGTCGTTGCTGGCCCACTTGCGCTCAGAGGCATTTCACGAGGTTCGCCAGGACCGGAGAGGGATTGTCTTTCATCCACAGGAACGTCAGGCCCACCTGAATCCGGCTATCGCGTATCGGCCGAAGTGTCACACCTCGACGGATAAGAACCTGAACAGAGGCTGGAAGAATCGAAACGCCGAATCGCGCGGAAACCAGGCCGAGAGCTGTCTGCACTGTGGTGATTTCCTGGACTCTCTTTGGCTGAAAGCCCGCGTCGGCGCATTCCGTCATGACGGCGTGGCGCAAAACCTCTGCCGCCGAATTCGATGACAGTATAAAGACCTCTTGCGCGAGTTCTGCAAGGGCGACGGAGTCCTTTGCGGCAAGCGGGTGGTCCTCAGGCAAAGCGATCACGAGGGATTCAGGTTCGAGTTCATGGTAAGCGAACTCCGCATCGGGCAGTGCGTAAACCAGGCCAATATCGATCTCCCCGCTCCTTAATGCGCGTTTCTGGGCTGTGCTGCCAGATTCGATCAGAGTTACTTCGACCTCTGGAAACTCTGTACGAAAGTTCTGAAGAAGATTTGGTACAACAGAGAGTCCTGCAGTGCTTTGGAACCCAAGAACGAGCTTCCCCACCTCGCCGCGTGCGGCGCGCTGGGCGGTCTTCTGCGCATGGTCGAATTGACGAAGACTCTGTTCCGCCTCAACAAGAAAGATCTCGCCGGCTTCTGTCAGACGGAGATGACGG
>Ga0207035_1003_pt2 | contig 65334 bp, 17 predicted proteins | sample Alteio_BWMinCont_77_FD_153272 | JGI IMG/M metagenome (GOLD analysis project Ga0207035, IMG submission 153272) | Enriched cells from forest soil in Barre Woods Harvard Forest LTER site, Petersham, Massachusetts, United States -... | ecosystem: Environmental > Terrestrial > Soil > Temperate forest >... | reverse complement strand
TAACATGGCAGGGTCAATGCGGAATTTGATCATACCCTCAGTGTTTTGCACTGAAAGGGCCTTGTCTATTTTGTCGGATTTAAAGTCAATACCGCCGGTATTTTTCATTTCATCGCCAACTGCGTGCATCGCTGAATCCCAATCATTCCTTTGTTTTGTTAGTATCTTTACATAAGCTCCCATGATCGCCTCTTTAACCATAAAATTGTCCCTATATTTCACAACTTTCGAAAAATTATCATCGATTTCCTGTACCACTTTAAATTGAGAACCTTTAGGACAAAATTCAGCCAATGCCACGATGATACCAGCAGCTAATCTTGGATCATCGTTCACATCAAAATGCTCTTTATTATGTCGAATGAGTTCCCGCAAAAATTCAAAAGCATCTGCGCGAAATCTTGATCTTAAAAAATCAAATGCCGCTTTTTTGTCTTGTTTCCTTAGAAGGTTTTTTATTAATTCCTCACGCTTGAGAACAATGTGACCAGCTTGCCAATACGCCTTCATATAGGTCGCCAGGGTTTTTCTGAAGTCGTAGTCAGTGACCAGATGATCTAATCCCATCGTAATAAGTGTCAGGATTGTTAGCCCCCATAACTCAGGAGTTGTATCCAACATGGCCTTATCCGGCATGGATGCTCTGGCCGTCTCCACGGAAGCCATTGTTGCCAGCAACGGAGCTTGGCTCATCGCCTGATCTTCTTCGCCGGTTTCGACCTCATATAAAATACGCGATACGGCATTTAAAATTCGATACGCCCTTTTAATACGTCCTGCCAATGCTCTCATGTGCTTTTTATCACCGGCATTATTCGCAATGTCTAACCAGGCAAAGCTTAATGAATCGTCTTTGAGCTTTTGGCGCTTGCCCAAAAGCATGGTTAATTTATTGGCATCTGCCTTTGGTCCTTTGGCAACTTCCGCTTCCAAACCATTTAAGAAATTCTCCGCGTCCCGATGGCCTGAAAGTAATTCAAAAACGAAATCAGAATCCGCCGTATTCATTATGGTAAGCAAATAGAAAGACAACCAAATATCCTTGGCATGCCTCTCATCTGAAATGGTAGTATTTAATTCTCCCAGCATACTAAGAACCCCGCCCAAAGAATCTGTATTACCTTTTAACAAGATCCTCGAAAACTCATCAAAAGTCAACCCTTCCGGATCAATGTTATCTTTTCCTAAGACCCTTTGGGCAATTTTGTTCCATCGTCCAAGGCTAAGAAATAAATATTTTTCAAGGATCAGGGACAATTCTTCGAAGGACAATTCTTCGAAGGACGATTCGTCGAATCTCGACTTTGGGAATGCGTTCTTAAAAACAATTTCTTTAAATCTGTTTTTATCATTCTTCCATGACTCCAATGAGTTCTCATCTCCATACTTTATGGCATATCGCAAATGGTCCATGAAAATCATGGGTTGTCCATCGGCATTCAATCCACCCAGGGAATAACGAGTTTGAATGGATGATATTCTTTCAGGTGTTATTTTTTTAGATGGATCAACCTGCCTCACATACAAAAGGTCGCCGTCATAGCTCTTTTTCCCAATTTTATAAACTCGAAACCCGTCGTCTTCCACATATATATAATGCTCTCTAAGTTTTAAATTAATCAGGTGCGCCATGAACTTCAACGGCATTTCTATTTCAAGCTCTTCCGGAGTGGCAGGGGTGAACCTTTTTTTGATTGAACGATAAAACACATCTTTATCCCATCCGTGTTTATTTGTCACAATGCGCACATATTCTTTTATGAGTCTTGATAGAACCTCTTCCATTTGTTGATATTTATCCTGGCCCAGTACCCGGCTGTGTATTATATTTTCAACGACCTGCGGCACGACAGTCTCAATAACGCCATGCGGCATCGGGATAAAACCAACAACGCCGGTGACAAAACCATTATTATTGTCCATGGGCACAAACCATCCCAAGGTCTTATCATCCATATGGATCAATGCCATTTGATTTTGTGACTTGATTGACCGGGAATTTGAAACCAGTATTACTTCAACCACCCCTCCTTTTCCCCCAAAAGAATTCTTTAGTTTGGCCACCATTGCGCCTCTGTGGTCCCCTATAAGCACATAGCCGTATTTAACGGCAATGGCGTTCAAAGGCATTAGATTTTGATCGGCGTCCTTCGGGTTTTTTGCGATTGTTTCATCTAATAAATTTTGAATTTTCCCTATTTCGCCTCTTTGAAACATTCTTTCTAAAGAGCTGTTTCCTGTTGAGTTGGCAAACGCATTACTCGATGCAAGTCCCACGGCCGCAGCAGCTTTTAAGAAGCCTCGCCTGCTAATATCGACAGGACCGCCAATGCCGCGCAACCAAACAGACAGGGTTTCCAAACCGGGTAAACCCAACTGGGCTGAATCAATTTCATGCGTGACCTCCAGCTTTACAGTCATGGCATGGTTAAAAGCCATGCCGCCTGAAAAATACTTCCTTGGGATGATCTCTTGGGTCATGGGGTCATGATCTTCTTTGATGTAGTTATAAACGCCCTTTTTAAATGCCGTTAAATACTCCCCGTAGATCTTCTGTTTTTCTTGCGGATCATCAATATTGACCCCAGCCACCTTGCTTTTGTCTGCGTAGACCTGCGTCAAAATACTGTCCTTGATTTTTTTCTTGTACCATGTGGCTAATATCAGTGAATTATAGACCTGGCGCAGCTGGGCGAAATTTTTGTTTTCGTTGACTTCCTTGGTCAATTCGGGGATGACGATTTCGCGGACGATTTGGGAGCCTAAAGCATTTACGTCATTCTGAGGCGAAGCCGAAGAATCTCTTATAGAATTAATTTTGTTGAGATCCTTCGCTGCGCTCAGGATGACGGTATTTTTTAGGATAACAGTATTTTTTTCTAAAGCCAAATAATCCTGCTCAAGCATCACTTTTAATTTACTCTCCACCACATACGCTGTCCCTGCTCTGGCATTTTCATACACTACTGCCTTCTCTGGCACTATCCATACTTTATTAAATGTGTTTACGGGGATACTGGTGGTGCCGAATCTTTTTTCTGCTTCTTCATACACTCTCTTCCAAAACTTCTTACCTATCTCATCCTCCGGATAAACCAAACTGGCGGTTATTTGCTTAAGCATGTAGTCCTCTGCGAGCAAATCCCGGCCCATTTCGGTGAGCCCAAAGCTGTTGGGGATGATGCGGTCCTTTTCGTAAGGTGAAAGATTGACCCAAAGGTCTTTTTCAGGGATGGTCAAGCTTGCTAAGAAATATTTGATTAGTTTGGTGGCTTCGATTTTAAGTTGTTCTTGTTGTGGATCCCCGATTAAAGCATTCGGGGATGACATGTGTTTTGGGAGGGAATCGCCTGGGTCTAAAATAAAATCAAATCGGAATGGATTTTCAGGATGGACCTTTATTCCTTTAAGAATAGGAGGGTTGAGCGGCAGGCTTAAATAGACCCTCTCCCCAGGTGCAGGCAATTGAATATCTTGGGCCTGGGACAAAGGTAAAAGTCCAAGCGTGTTGGCCAAAAAGGCAAAAATAAGCAATGGGATGGTGCGATTAAATAAACCCGGATTTTCTCTCATATTTACAAAGTATACACCATGTTTTTAAATTTGGCCACTTTTTCTAACTACGCAAAAAGTCGCGCACCTGACTTCCGCACTGGGCCAAAAATTGTATGCCCAATCATATGCATGGGATCATTATGATTAATCTGTGCGTAGAGACGCCATTTATGGCGTCTCATACAACGCCATAATAAGAGACGCCATAAATGGCGTCTCTACGATGGGTGCCTCATTCGCAAAAAGTCGTGCCTGTCACGACTTTAACAAAACAAATTCTCCCTTGGGGGCGTGGAGGGTGAAATGGTCAATGAGACGGCTGGCCTTGTCCTTGCGGATTTCTTCAAATTTTTTAGTCAGTTCACGGGCAACGACGATCGTGGGGTCCTCCCAAACCTCCCGCATGTCTTGTAAGGTCCTAAGCAGGCGGTGCGGGGATTCATAAAAAATAAGGGTGGCCTTCTCTTCTTTTAAGGAAATCAATTTATTGCGCCGTGCCCCGCTTTTAGGCGGCAAAAACCCTTCAAATGCAAAACGATGGGTCGGAAAACCCGACGCTGTCAAGGCCGTGATGCAGGCACTGACGCCCGGAACAACAGTGATGGGGATATTATTCTCCTGTGCTAATCGCACCATCAGAAAGCCCGGATCGCTGATGCCCGGGGTACCAGCGTCGGAAACTACGGCGATCGAACGGCCCGCCTTTAACAGTCCCAAAAGATGCCCTGCTTTTTTAATTTGATTATGCTCAAAAAAAGAGGTCAGCGGTTTTTGGATCTGATGGGCATCCAGCAGTATCTTGGTGTGGCGGGTGTCTTCGGCGGCGATCAAATCAACGGTCTTTAGCGTTTCGAGGGCGCGCAGGGTGATGTCTTTCAAGTTCCCGATGGGGGTGGAGACGATGTAAAGCATTACTCTACAGTCACGGACTTGGCCAGATTGCGCGGTTGGTCCACGTCACAGCCGCGTTTGACCGCGATGAAATAGGCCAGCATCTGCAAAGGCAAAACCGCCAGCAAAGGGCTTAACAATTCCGGAGTTGCCGGTATCTCGATCACAAAATCTGCATTGGACTTGATCTCTTTGTCCCCGCGGGTGGCAATGGCAATGACATTGCCGCGACGGGCGCGGATCTCCTGCATGTTGGATGACATTTTATCATACACATGGGATTGGGGATTGATGCACACCACTGCCCGGTATTCGTCAATCAGGGCGATGGGCCCGTGTTTCATCTCGCCGGCGGCATACCCTTCGGCAGGAATATAAGAAATTTCCTTGAGCTTAAGCGCCCCTTCCATGGCTGAAGGATAATTGATATGCCTGCCCAAAAAAAGAAAACAGCCGAAATGCGAATTGGCTTCCGCCACTTTTTGGATATGGTGCATGTCCTTTAAAATCCCCCTGTACAACGACGGTATGCGAAGCAAATTCTCCATCAATTCCTTGGATGCCTTCGGGGTCAAACTTCTGCGCACCTGGGCCAATTTTAAAGCCAATAAATAAAACATCATTAATTGGGCGCTGTAGGCCTTGGTGGACGCGACCCCGATCTCCTGGCCGGCATAAGTATATAAAATACCGTCAGCCTCCCGGGCCAAGGAAGAGCCCACCACATTGCAAATGGCAATGACCCGCGCCCCCTTGGCACGGGCCTCGCGGCCTGCAGCCAGGGTATCGGCAGTTTCTCCGGACTGGCTGACTGCCAGGACCAAGGTGTGTTTATCAACGATCGGATTGCGGTAGCGGAATTCGCTGGAGAAGTCAACCTCGACGGGAAGGCGGCTTAGGTTTTCGATGATGTATTTGCCCACCAATCCGGCATGGTAGGCCGTGCCGCAGGCCACCACTAAGACTTTACGTACGCGTTTTAAAACATCATCCGACAAGCCCAGCCCCTCGAGGGTCAAGCGTTTATTTTTTAAACGCAAATTCAGCATCTGCAAAAGTACATCGGGCTGCTCATGGATTTCCTTGAGCATAAAATACGGATAACCGTCCTTGCGGGCGGCGACCACATTGAATGATACCGTGTCTATTTTAGGTTTAAGCGCAGTGCCCTCAAAAGTGCACAACTTGATTTTGTCCTTGGTCAGGACAGCCATCTGCCCGTCTTTGAGATAAATGACCCGCCGGGTATAGTCCAAAATTGCGGGCACATCAGAGGCGATAAAATTTTCCGCCTCGCCGATGCCCAGAATCAAAGGAGAGCCTACCCGTGCGGCAATCAGCATGTCCGGATGGTTAAGGCTGATGATCCCCAGGGCAAAGCTGCCCTTGAGCTTCAAGAGCGCCTGCCTTACCGCTAATACCAAGTCCCCTTTATAAAGAGAAGCGATCAGGTGCGGGATCACTTCCGAATCCGTTTCAGAGGCAAATTTGCACCCTTTTTTCTTCAAGGCGCTTTTAAGTTCCTGGTAATTTTCGATGATGCCGTTGTGGACAACGGCGATGGTATGCTTGCCGTCGGTGTGCGGATGGGCATTTTTGTCAGAAGGAAACCCGTGAGTGGCCCAGCGCGTATGGGAAATGCCTGCATGGGCAAAAGGCAGGCGCTGGGTCAGGAGCAACTCTTCTAAATTATGGATTTTACCTTTGGATTTACGGACGATGAGATGCGAGCCATGGTCTAAAAAACCCACACCGCTGGAATCATACCCGCGGTACTCAAGTTTTTTAAGGCTCTCAAGCAAAATGGGCAGGGCGTCTTTATGACCTACATAGCCGACAATACCGCACATATATCAAGGTTTAATATTGATGAGCGTGATGACTTTGTTGTAACCGTTTTTACGGCGGGTAAAATAGACTTCGCCATCGCAGGCGGCCGTCAAAGAACTGCGGCCGATCACATTGATACCGCATTTCCATCGGTTGCCTTGACGGGTCAAAATCGTGCCGGATTTGACCTTTTGGCCGCCGGAAACCTTGATACCGGCTGTTTCGCAATAATATTTACTTGTAATTCCCCCTACACGACCACCCATAGTTGAAATCCTCTTTTCGTTAAATGTAGAGGGTACAATATACACTAAAACCCTTTTTTTGCAAAGGGAAAAAATAGTGAGTAAAAAGGGGACACATTAATGTGTCCCCTTTTTACTTCCTTGAGAGAATTGCGTCAATTTGTGCTTTAAAACTGCCAAGATCACGGGCACCGGTTTTGCGGCCGTTAAGATAAAATGTCGGCGTGCCGCGCACATCCACATTTTGGCCTAACTGCATATCATCCTGGATCTGTTTTTCCCATCGGGCATCTTGGTTTTTATAATCAGCCATTAATCTATCATAATTCAAGTTTAAGTTTTTGGCGTATTCCTTGATTTTGGCATCTGATACATCCCCGCCGTTTGCCATTAGGGACTCCATCATCCCCTGAAATTTACCCTGCTCATTGGCAGCCATGGCCAATTTGGCCGCAGGACGGGCATTAGGATGAAACGGCAAAGGATAATTCTTGATGACCACCCTTACTTGATTAGGGTAGGCAGCCAAAACGTCTTTGATGGCCGAATAAAAGCGGGAGCAAAAAGGGCATTGAAAATCGGAGAATTCGGTAATGGTCACCGGAGCGTCTCTTCGGCCGATGATGGAAGAAATGCCCGGGGGAATATTGTAAACTTTATTCATATCTTCAGCAGGCGGTTGTTGGGGCTGCTGGGGATTGGAATTAAGGGTATTGATCTTGTTTTGGATCTGGGCCAATTCATTTTGAATAAGGGCAAGAGACGGGTTCATGCTGCCGTTGCCCATGTTTAATTTGCTTTCGATGTTCCTTTCCGTCCTGTCGATTTCAGCGAGCCTGGCATTCAAAGGGCTTAACGCAGCGCCTACGGCATTATTGATCCCTATCAAAAGCCCTACCCCTGAAATAATACCGATTAAAACCACCAAGAGAACAACAACTGTATTGCCTTTATTTTTCATAAAACCCTCCGTGATGTAGAATTGAATATAGATATACTACCTCAATTTAAAAGCTCAAACAATGAAATTCTAAAGATTGATATGCCCGAAGCGCTCAATGATGTATTTCATGTCTGTCCAACGCCTGCGGCATCCGTAAAGGGCAACAATCAATGTGTCCCTGCCCTTGGGGATATATCCCACAAAACAGGATTGCGCCTCAAAGGTGAACCCTGTTTTGCCGAAAACATGCTGTTTCCAATTTAAAAATAAAGTTTTATTATGGGACCTTAAATAACAACGGCGGCCTTCTTTAGAGCGGATGACATAGTGTTTAAACGTGATTGCCTGGCGGAAAAAATCATTTTTAAGCGCCTGAGCGAAAATCAAGGCCATGTCAGAGGCCGTTGTATATTGAGGCCCCTGGGAAGGCAGCCCATGAGGATTGGCAAAATGGCTGTGCATGGCCCCTATCTGCATGGCACGGGCGTTCATCATCCCCACAAACTTCCCTTCGGAGCCGGCCGCTGCTTCAGCCAGGGCCACGGCCGCATCATTGGCAGATTTAAGGATAAGACCGTAAAGCAAGTCCCGCACGCTGTAAGATTCACCGGCCCTTAAGCCCAATTTGGTCTGGGGCACCTGGGTCGCGTGCTGGCTTATGGTCACGTAACGGTCCAAGGCCAAATTTTCCAGCACCAGAAGTGCAGTCAATACCTTGGTGGTAGAGGCCGGAAAAACCTCTTGGTCAGCGCCAAGGTCAAAATAACGCTGATGGCTCACGGGGTCCCAAAGAATGGCTGTCTTTGCGGTCAGGTGATACGGCCCCTTATGCCTGAAGATCAGGCGATACGCCATGGCCCCGTCGGGGGATATCAACTGGACTGCCAATATGGCTATAAGGGATATACGGAAAAGTTTCAACATATTAATTGAGATCTTTCACATCTTTAGCTGCCAGGTACACGCATTCCAGGGCCTGGGACACGGCCTTGGTGGGCATCAACATGCCGCCTTCGGCTAAATTAATGCGCCAGCCTTTGGGGCCATGGGCTATCACAATGCGTATATTCTGGGCCATCGGCCCGTCGCAGGCAATCACATGCACCAAGGCGACCTTCTTTTTAGCGTCAAACAAGATTTCCTTAAAGGCCACGGCCACCCCATCATTGGAATAATCTTTAAAACCAAAATTGTCAGGATTAAAATCATCCACCAGATAACTTTGCAAGGCGCTGTCCTCCTTTAGCCCTACGGGAACATGGCAATACTTGGTCAAAACCAACTCATAAAACACGCTCTGGCCGCCAGCGACCCATTTTTTCTCGAATTTAGTCCCATAATCCGCCTGGATATTTTTAAGTTCGACGGAAAATCCGGTGTCCCGGATATTTTCCCTGACCCAGTCAAAGTAAGGACGCTGGTCCGTCACTATTTTTAAAACACCTCCGTCGACCAAACGGCTGTTGACAAGTTTTAAAAAATCAGAGGTAAAAAGCCGGTGCTTGGCATCTGATTTTTTAGGCCATGGCGGCGGGTAAAGGCAATGGATACGGGTTATGGTCTTGGGATTAAAATAACGCTCAAAAGCAGCCCTTGCATCTAACCGCAGCACCCTGACATTTTCGAGGCCGGTGCGGCTTAATTTCCGCAGGGTCCTGTGGATGCGTTCGCAATACTGTTCAAATCCCACAAAATTAACTTGGGGGTTCCGGCGGCTTAAGCCCTCCAGATATTCGCCGTTGCCAAAACCAATTTCCGCTTCCAAAGGAAACTTGTTGGCGAAAACGGTGCTCCAATCCGTCGGACGGCTCAACGCGCCATGGTTCAAAAAAGGTTTGAGCGAAATGTAAAAAGCGTTCATGCCGAGGGCTTTGCGGGACGTATGGAATTGGCCAACGGCCAGCCGCGGCCGATGAGCTTTCCGTTTTTAAAAATCAAAGGCATCAATTCATCGTCGCTGACAATGCCGTCCGGCTGCCGTATGGCTTGGATGTAATACTCGATGAGGTAGCCGGTATTTTTAAGGCCTTCCGTTTTGTAGGGATTAGGGACGGTCAGGGGTTTATAGCCAGAAGATTGGGACTCATAACCAATGAGTAGCTCATGCCCCATGACATGATGGACTTGGTCCAGGGTCATCCCGTCCTGGACCGCTTTTAAACCGCTTTCATTAAATGATATTTCCACCCGTGTGGTTATTTGCGAAGGATTATAGACTGGGCCCGTGGCGCAGCCGGTCAGGAGTAAACTTAAAAAAATAATTAATGCGAAATACATATTCGTCCCCTTTTTCAAGATTTTTCATTATAATAGATTCAGGAGGATTTTGCTACGGAACTTTATTTTCTACGCCATGGCCTTGCGGGCCAACATGGCGACCCCAAATACAAAGACGACAGCCTGCGTCCTTTGACCGCGGAGGGCCAAAAGAAAATGTATCGGGCCAGCCTTGGCATGCGCGCGTTGGGCCTAAAATTTGATGCCATCTTCAGCAGCCCTTACCTGCGGGCCCGTCAAACCGCGGAAATGGTGGCCCAGGCCTACAAATTCAAAAGCAAAAAAATACATTTGACCAACAACTTGCTTCCCCCCGCTTCAATCGAAAAATTACTGCAGGAAGTCCATGCCCGTTTTCCAAAATCCATCAATGTTTTATGCGTTGGCCATGAGCCGCATTTATCGGAAATGGTCTCATTACTTTTGGAATCCGGTAAACCGCTTGCCATCGATTTTAAAAAGGGCGGGCTTTGCTGCTTGACACTAAACGGTCAAAGAACCGCCATCTTAAACTGGCTTTTGACTCCCACCCAGTTGGGACTGATGGCTAAAGGAAAAGAATGACTACGGCCCCCAAAACAATCAATCCCGCGCCTAAAGCAAGCTGCCAGGTGAGGTTTTCCCCCAAAAAAATGATCCCTAAAACGATGGCAAAGGCCACACTTAATTTGTCAATCGACGCAACCTTAGAAACCGGCCCTAACCCCAAGGCACGGTAATAACAAACCCAGGAAAGGCCCGTGGCCACCCCTGAAAGAATTAAAAAAATCCAGGCCTTTATCGCGGCCCCCTGAGGCCACTGCCATTGATGGCGCCATGAAACGATGCAGGCCGTCATCACAAGGACAACAACGGTACGGATGAATGTCGCAAGATTAGAATTAACGTTCATGACGCCCATTTTGCCCAATAATGCCGTGAGCCCGGCAAAAAAGGCGGAAGCCAAGGCGAAAAATTCCCAACGCGAGAACCATTTGATCATCATCATTGCCTCACAATCCGTTAAACCCGCTCGATCCAGCTTTTTAATTTATTAAACAGTGTCGTGATTTCACCCTCGGTCAAGAGCTGGTTTAATAACTTTTTGTCCTGGAAATCCTCAAACTCTTTATTGCGCCGTCCGATGACAACAATGTCGCGGCCGGCGAATTTAAAACGCTGGATGGCGGAAATGACAAGAATAAAATTGTCCTTGTCAAATTTCCCGTCTACGGAAGTGACCGAGAATGACAGTAAAGAATCATTCTTGATATAAAGCGGGATGGCTTGGTCGACGCCAAAAGAAACATCATGGGACTTGTCCTTGACAAAAGACAGGCTGTCCTGGAAATTCGTGACCTGATATTCGGCAAGGTCTTTTTTTCTGGCGTATTTATGAAAACTGGGGTCAATCAGGTAAACCTGCCTGTCGGATTTGTCCACTAACAATAGAACAATATGATTGGATAGGTCCGAGGAAAAGAACCCTGTCTCCGAGGCCATGGCGAATTTGACCTCATAACGCCCATTAAGCAATGGCTTGATTTTCTCAAATAAATACATGGCCAGCTCCGCGCAAAGACCAAAACGGCCCTGCTCTAAAATGATCACCCCGGAAGCGTCATATTCATGGATGTTACGCAATGTCCAAGTCCGTTTGCCAAAATCAATATCCAGCGCCACCTGGGGTTTGACCATGACCGGGACCCCTGAATATTCCAACGGGGCCATGATCTTCATGATCTGGTCATAATACGGCGGAGAAGGCAGAGTACCACAACAGCCAAGGCAAGGGCAGATGACTATCATGGCCGGAAACCAGAAAAATAAAAAACTTTTTCGCATAGATTTTAATTTTACTATGAATCTGCGGACAAGGGAAGCCCTCTATTTTTTAATTTGAAAAATAGGGCGCTGTCCCCTATTATATCTGTGTGCAAGCAGCTACCCCCATGATTAAACAGTACCGCGACATCAAATCGCGCCACAAGGACGCCATCCTTTTTTTCCGCTTAGGTGATTTTTATGAAATGTTTTTTGAAGATGCAGCCCAGGCCTCTTCTCTTTTAGACCTGGTTTTGACTTCACGGGGGAGTGATGCCTCTGGCAAGATTCCGATGTGCGGGGTGCCCTATCACTCCAGCGACAATTACATCGCCAAACTTATCAAAGCTGGTAAAAAAGTCGCCATCTGCGAGCAGATCGAAGACCCGGCTGTAGCCCAGGGCATTGTTAAACGCGATGTCATCCGCATCATCAGCGCTGGGACTTATTTGGATGAATCCATCGACTCCCGTTACCTTTTGGCTATTAAAAGGGGACACTTTAAAGTGTCCCCTTTTTTTGGGGTGGCTTTTATTGACAATTCCGGCGGTACCATCTTTGCCAATGAACTTCCCTTGGCATCCACCATCGAGCTTTTGGCCAAACTGCCCATTTATGAATGCCTTTACCCCGAAGACCAGGAAGAGCTGATCAAAGACCTTTTTTCCCATCCATTGGTCAAAACGCGCGCCATTGCTTTAAGCCCTTTGGGTGATTGGGCCTTTAATCCTGATATGGCTAAAAAAAGCCTCTGCGATCATTTCGTAACCCAAACTCTCAAAGGTTTCGGTGTTGATGATTTGCCGCAGGCGATAGGGTCTGCAGGGGCATTGCTGGAATATTTAAAAAACATGAATAAAACCAGCCTCAAGCATATTGATAAAATGGCACTTTACGCCCAGGATGACCATGTGTTTATTTCCCCGGCTGCCCATTATGGCCTGGAGCTTGAGTCCCTGCTTGCCACCGTTGACCTGACTTCGACTCCCATGGGCCGACGGGCTTTTCGTTTTTGGCTCTACCATCCCCTGAAAGACGTCGCTGCCATCCAATTGCGGCAGGAAGCAGCCAAAGAATTGGCCGCTCAATCTCTTTCCCCTGTCATTCCCGCGAAAGCGGGAATCCATAACACGCTCGGCGATTGTTTAAAAAACCTGCCTGATTTGCAAAAAGCACTATCCCGGCTTTCCTGCGGGTGCGGCACCATTAAAGATATTCTTAACCTGCGCCAGGGCTTGCTGCGGGTCCCCTTGATCGCCGAGGCCTTATCAGGCAGTTCCAATCCTCTTTTAAAAATCCAGGACCTGACCTCCCTGCGCGAAGAGTTGACCAGGACCGTCAACCCCGACGTGCCCTTGGCCAAACCAGAAGGCAAAATGGTCCAGCCGGGCATTGACCGCCAATTGGATGAACTGAAAAACATATTAGAAAACGGCAGGCAATGGCTTGCCCAATACCAAGCCCAGGAAATCAAAAAAACCGGCATCTCATCGCTCAAGGTCGGGTTTAACAATGTCTTTGGCTTTTATATTGAAATCACCAAGACCCGCCAGAACAGCGTGCCTGATTATTACGTGCGCAAACAAACCCTGGTCGGTGGCGAGCGTTTCATCACCCAGGAGCTTAAAGAATACGAAGAAAAATTTTTGACCGCCCAAGACAAAATTTTAAATATTGAAAAACGCATCCTGGGCCAAATTGAAAAAACAATTCTTTCCCAAGCGGCGCCTTTGCACGAAGTTTGTCAGCAATTAGCCTTCGTGGATTGCTTGTTTGCGCTTGCTAAACTTTCTTTATGGCCCAATTATATTTTTCCGGAGGTCAATACCTCGACGATCCTAAATATCAAGGACGCTCGCCATCCTGTTGTGGAAAAAACCGTAAGTGACAATTTCATTGCCAATGACACCCTGTTGGACACCGATGATAATCACCTGATCATTTTAACAGGGCCCAACATGGCGGGCAAGTCCACCTATATCCGCCAAAGCGCTATTTTAGTCATCCTCTCCCAGATGGGCGCACCCATCCCCGCGGCCGCGGCCAGCATCGGCATCGTTGATAAAATTTTCACCCGCATCGGCGCCCATGATGATATTGCCAAAGGCCAAAGCACCTTTATGGTGGAGATGACCGAGGCCGCGGACATCCTCAACAATCTCACCCCCCGATCACTGGTCATCTTAGATGAGATCGGCCGCGGCACCTCAACCTCCGATGGCTTAAGCCTGGCCTGGGCATTGGCTGAGCATATGCATGCCCAAGGAGTGCGCACCCTTTTTGCCACACATTTTCATGAATTGACCGCCTTGGCCAATCAATTTAAAGGGATCAAAAATTATAATGTGGCGGTGCGTGAATGGAAGGACAAGATCATCTTCATGCACAAGATAATACCCGGCGGCTCGGATGATTCTTACGGGATTTATGTGGCCAAATTAGCAGGGATCCCGGAGAGTGTTATCAAACGTTCCAAAGAAATCCTCTCGGAATTGGAAATCGGCACGCCCAATCCATATGCGAAACAGGACAAGCAACTAAATCTTTTTGTCCCCCGCACCCAGCCGCAGATGGATGAACTACGCTCTGCGCTGGAAGAAATCGACATTAATACCCTGACACCCATGGAAGCGTTGAAAAAATTGGATGAACTTAAGAAAAAATTAAATTAGATGAAGCACGCCGAAGTACGACTTTTTTAAATGCCAATTTAAAATAGTCTTGACTTTTTTAAAGGACTGTTTAAAATAGTCACCATGTTGGAGCGATCGCTAAATCATATAGCATTTAATTCTTCCTGGGGACGGCAAATGAGATTTATTGCCGGTCCTCGTCAGTCTGGAAAAACGACCCTTGCCAAGATGAAATTAAAACAAGAGGGGACGCAAAATCTCTATTATTTATGGGATTTGCGAACAGTCCGGGAGAGGTATAAGTCCCAGGAATTATTTTTTACTCAAGACGTTGTGCCCATCAAAGGTAAAAAAGCTTGGGTGTGTTTTGATGAGATCCATAAAATTAAAGGTTGGAAAAATATTTTAAAAGGTATTTTTGACGAAACTCACCAACATTATCAATTTATTGTTACAGGTTCAACGAAGTTAAATATTTTAAAAAAAGCAGGCGATAGTTTATCCGGCCGGTATTTTACCTTTCACCTATTCCCATTGATGCTAAAAGAGGTTGCAGGGCAAGTGACTATTGATGCTTCCGAGTGCCGGAATGCTTTGGATTTTATCCTTGAGGCGATGAATAAACAGAGTAAAGCACAGTCAGGTTTAAACGATCTTTTGCAATACAGTGGTTTTCCAGAACCTTTTTTGGCACACAGTGAGGCGTTCCATAAGAAATGGTCACGGGAATATTTAGATCGGGTCATTACGGAAGATATCGGGCTTTTAACTAATATTATTGATAGGGAAAAACTACACGATTTATATCGACTTTTACCGGAATTGGTAGGAAGTCCTGTCTCCGAAAATTCCGTAGCCAGCCATCTTGAGAGCAATCCAGTAACAATTAAGAATTACCTAAAGAAGTTGGAAGATTTTTACCTGACCTTTAAGGTGATCCCGTACAGCAATAACATTAAAAGGGCAATTTTAAAAGCTGCCAAGTGGTATTTATTCGATTGGACGGCCATCAAAGATCCTTATAAGCGGTTTGAGAATTTTGTGGGGGCACAACTTTATGCACGGCTTTCGGCCTGGCAGGATTTAACAGGAACGGAATTTATTTTAAGCTATATTCGAGACAAAAATAAACGTGAAACAGATTTCGTTATCATCAAAGATCGTAAACCTTGGGCCATGGTAGAAGTCAAATATTCAGATTCTTCCGTTAACAGCCATCAGGGTGTTATAGCGCAAGTGTTAGGGGGGATTCCTGTTGTTCAAGTGTGTTATCAAGAAGGGGTGGCCAGTCAGGATAAAAAAAACATTTATCGTCTGTCTGCATCAAAATTCTTACTTTAGGATTTTAGATTATTGAGTTATTTAGAAACGGTCTAAAATGATGAGTAAAGTCAATATTCTTGGCCCCGATGTGATTGCCAAGATCGCCGCCGGAGAAGCGGTGGAACGGCCGGCTTCGGTGGTCAAAGAACTTTTGGAAAATGCCATTGATGCCGGAGCCACGAGCATTGAAATACACCTTAAAGACGCGGGACGTGAACTTATCCATGTCAAAGACAATGGCTCAGGCATGGCCCGACAGGATTTGGAAAAAATCTTTCAGCGCCATGCCACCAGCAAGATTGCGGCAATCGAAGATTTGGAAAAGCTTTGCTCGATGGGTTTCCGCGGGGAAGCGCTGTATTCCATCGCCGCTGTTTCTGATGTTACTCTTAAAACACAATCTGTCATTCTTAGTCCGAAGGACGAAGAATCTAGCGGCTCCTTAAGATCCTTTGCTGCGCTTAAGGATGACAGTATCGCTTGGGTCATTCATGTGCGGGGAGGCATCCGCCAAAGCCTGGAGCCAACCGCTGTCTCCCACACAGGCACGGACGTCAAAGTCGCCGAACTTTTTTTTAACACTCCTGCCCGCCGTAAATTCCTTAAAAATAACGCCTCAGAACTGCGCCAGATCCTCAACATCGTGCTTCCTTACACGTTGATTTATCCGGATAAACGATTCTTGCTGACCCATGAGGGCCGGGGCCTTTTGGACCTAAGTCCTGCCCCTTCATCTTTAGACAGGGCCGCTGCCGCGTTAAACGCTGAGGTGGACCATTTTCTGATGACCGACCAGGAATTTGTGGAGGAAAAAATCCGGGTCAAGATGATCTTAGGCAATATCAATATCCAGCGTCCCCGGCGGGACATGCAGTTTATCTTTATCAATGACCGCCCGGTTGAAAGCAAAAATTTAAGTTTTAACCTCAATGATGTCTACAAGCTCATTATGCCGCCGGGCGTTTATGGTGCTTTTATCGTCAATATCTTCTTGGATCCGGCCAATGTGGATGTCAATATCCATCCCACCAAGCGCGAAGTGCGCCTGAAAGATGAAGCCAAGATCATCCGTTTATTGCGGCGCATGACCGAATATCAGCTGATGCATAAAGGACAGGCCAAAGAGTTTTCTGCTCAACTAATGAATTCCCACATCAACCATACTTCCCTCCCCCTTGTGGGGAGGGACTTACACCCCCACCTAAGCGCCAGCCCACGGGCTGGCTTCTCCCCCGTCAAGGGGGAGGAAAATATGCGAGACTTCCAACTCTTCGGCGAAGACAATACCCTGCGCTCTAAATTTACAAGGGCAAGGTATGTGGGGTCCTTCCTTCAAAAATTCCTGCTTTTTGAAGCGGATGAATCTCTTTTGATCGTTGACCAGCACGCGGCACAGGAACGCATCATGTTCGAAAAATTCAAGGACCAAATTGAAAACGCAAAGGTTGAAAGCCAGCCTCTGCTCACACCATTATTGATTAAATTAACACCCCAGGAAAGAATAGCGTGGGAAGAACTGCAGGAAAAATTGACCGCTGCCGGAATCGAAACCACTCAATTTGATGATGACACAATCGCTGTTCAGACCCAGCCGCTATTGCTTAAAAACATCCAGCTCGTCGTACGCGGGCTTTTGGCCGGCGGGGAAGCCCCACGCATGGACCAAGACACCTTGGCCCGCCGTGCCTGCAAAGCATCCATCGTTGCCGGCGACAAGCTTGATGCCTCCCAAGCCGATTACCAGCGCAAACAATTGCTCGAATGCAAAGACCCCTTCATCTGCCCTCATGGCCGCCCCACGCTCATCGAAGTGACCCAAAACTTCCTCGACCGCCAATTCCTGCGCACATAACATCATTTTATTGACAATGATTAATGCAGGCTGTATTATATTTTTGTCCAATGAAGCAATCCCCTTGCTTCTGTTAACAAAATCACAAATTAACTCCCCCAAAAAACCTACCGGAGTATTAACATGTTTAACATTCATTTCAATGCGAGCCAACGTAAGGAATTTAGTAAAGCCCTTTTTAACTCAGGGAACCTGGTGTTTGCCTCATTCATTCTAGGTCAAATAGTTTCAGACAAATTTGACCCATTCATGTTTCTTATAGGTGTATTTTGTGTTGTAACGTTTTTTGCAAGTGCTATGATATTACTAAAAGAAGAAAGGGGATCTTTATGAATCCTGTTATACCATCATATTTATTCGGCATTGTATTTTGTCTGGTTATCATATGGATTACGATCAACGATAACCGCCGTAATACTAAAAATAAATAAATCAAGCCTTAGCCAACTGCCTCGGCTCCTCACCTTCTTTTAATCCCAATAACGGCATAATACTTATTGGAACAACGTCAAGTATTTTGACCTTCACACCGGAAAAATCACCGCGTTTAAATTGGGCTACCATGGCAGGGTCAAAGGTAAGGTCTATCTTCTGTCCAGTGCTTTCCATGTTCAAATTCCTGGAATTAAGATCAATACCACCCGGGAAAGTCGGCGTAGCTTCCGTTGTCATCGCCGCGTTCTCGTAGTCGATTGCAATAAAAATAAAATCCCTTTTCTCCCGGAGAATCTCAAGCCTAAACATCCCCTTGGTTTTTTCTTTGCCTTTCTTCTTATCAGTCTTTCTATCCACTTTCTCCCTTAATGGATTAATGATCGAAGAAATTTTAGAAGGATTGGTTTTGTGTAAAAACTTACCATCAACTTTAATGCCTCTATAGGTTACTTTTATATCATATAAAGGCCTACCACTGATCAATTCATTTAATGCTGCCTCCAGTTCTTCTATGCTGAGTTTTTTTGAACTGCTCATCGCCCTGTTCTTGTCGCCAAAAATTTCAATAATTCTTTCATGTTCAGAAGTAAATAGATCCAATGGGAAAGGTTCACTTAAGGGTTCGTGATCAACATTTGCATATACCTTATCCTGCTTCAAAAACAAGATAACATGGCGTGCTATCAATCCATTCGTTAATTTCAGGGAACGAATTTTTCCAACTCTTACGCTTACACCAGTATCTTGAACAACCTGCCATTGCGCTGGACTGCTCATCGCCGGGTTCTGCTTCAATGGAAAATCTTCTAAAACACGAAATCCTGGATCATTTTCTGTTGGAGCAAAAGCAAAATTGGAAAAAGCGATGACTTGAACATTGTTTAGAGCAAAATTACCGAAAGTAACATTTTTATTCTTTACATTTAGAAATGCCCTCAATTCTTTTTCCTCTGCTGGCGTAAATGCCTGCATAAAATAGGCAACAGTAATGTGCGGTGGACGAGATTCAGGTAACCCCCATCTTTTTCTTCTTTGCATAAGTGGATCATAAATGGTTGGTTCTGTTAAATAAGGCATTAATTCCAAATATATCCCAGATTCAGGATTAAAATTTAACCGGGCCCCATGCATCTTAAAAACAGGTGTTTTTATGGACCGGGCCTTATCTCTTACTCGTAATATTTCCCCTTTGTTTGAATCAATTTGACCCAGCCCCGAATGTTGGGTCAATGGTCCTGCAATGGTAAGATGAAGCCTGTCTGGCGGGACAAGAAATATTTTGTTAGGAAATACTTTCTTTAATCCTCTCCCAATAACCGCCAGTATTGTTCGTGATTCTCCTTCGGGAATAAAAGAAACTTCGGCGACTCCAAAAGGAACATGAGTTTCCCCCCTCACTTTATAAGGAAGCCGTTTTGAAGTTGGCAGCAATTGTCCATCCGGTGTAAGAAATGTAGCGGAATAACTTTTCACGGCTACTTGAGTAATGTGTTTTTCCAGATCATCCAAAGCCCCAAATCTTTCATATAAATCCTTATAAGCATTGACTGGCTGTGCCGTCATCGCTGCTGAACTTTCTCCATTTATGAAACGAAGGACTTTATCAACATCTTCTTTAGTGACTGAAACCAGGTCTTTTCGAATTAACTGCTGTCTATCATCCTTTCCCGAATAAACTTCGTCTGCATACTCGCTTAAGGTCTGTGAGATGAGAGTACCATCAGGCAACTTTTTCATAAATTGATAATCCCTATTCAAATCTTCCTCAGTATATGTGAAATCAGCAGTAATTTCTTGTTCAGTTATGTGAGGCCTGCCTTGAGAATCACGAAAGTCATTTTCCTCTTGTAACCAATGTTTAAATAAAGCCACACTTTTAGGATCAGGCGCAATCCCTTTACCGATACTATCGGCAATTCCTCTGAACTCATAAGGTAAAAGCGTAATCCATGCCCGGTATTGCCCATCAGCTTTAATATCTTCGTAGATTGATTTCGGCAGGAATGTGATGTCCTGATTTGCTTCCCCGGAATAAAAACCCCGAATGGCGGTGGAAGAAGTCTTAAAAAGATTTATATGCCCTAAAGCCCTTGCAATCTCATTTTTCATGGCGCTACGCATGGGCTTTACCTCTTCTGGCATAGGAACACTTTCAAACAATTCCCGGAAATTAAAAAGTGCTGTATAGGTAATATTATTTCTTATCATAAAATCTCTTAATCGGCCCTTACTCGTATTCATTATTTTTGTAATAGTATCCGGTTGTGGATTATTTCCGTCCATTTTTGGCTTTCTTACAAAAATATCTATTGCATTCTTAATCCATTCACCAGGCGCCCACATATGGAAATGGTCTCCGCCAACACCATCATAAATGATTTCTGTTTTTCCTTCTCGGCCCCCGTTATTTTCTATTACCTGATCAGCTTTCGCCTCACCATCATATTGGCTATTGCTTAAAACTTTAGCTACGACAAACAACCCTCCATAAAGAGAGGCATGTTTTTCAAGCATCCTCATTCGTGCCTTAAAAGTAGGATTAAGCCCTTTTTTTACTTTACGGTATTCAAAACCCTGAAGAATCAACCCGATCACGGCAATTTTATTTTGGGCCATGGAGCGTAAAAGCGGTTCCATCTGCCCCAAATGCAAAGGATTAAAAGCTGAAGCAAATAAACCAACCCTGACATCCCCTGTTTGGGCCTCGTATCCTTTCATCAAAATATTCCTGATTTGTGGAAAATTCCAACCAGCAGTTTCACACCGTGCTTTTAAGCTGTCTTCCAGGCCTTCGGTTAAAAATACGGGACGTCCTTTAATCCCTGTAGTCTCCCGGAAATAACCATTTTCCATCAGCCAAGAGAAACTATCTTCCAATCCTTCTGTGGTTTGAGAAACAAAACCTTCCTGTCCTGTAAAACCTTTTGTATTATCAAAATTCGAAGCCTGTAACCGCATTTCCCCATTCATCAAATGAACACCAATTTCCATCAAATCTTCTTTTGTTTTGCGCACCCATTCACGAGAAATATTATATTCACGAAGATTAGTATAATTAGGTTGAGCGAGCAAATTTTCCACCGCTATTTCATGAAAAACCTGCTCTACATCGATGCGCAACCTTTTACTTATATTAGGATAATGGTGCTTAGCATATTCATATTCCGCGATACGATTATTTTCATGCGTATCACGATTTAAAAGATAAACAAAGGTGCGCTCATACATCCTAAATGGATCTCCTTTCTTCATAATCTCATCATAAAAAGCGCTCTCCATTACAATCTTTTCCAAACCACCTTCATGCACTAATGCTATTCCAAAAGTAATTTTTCCTTTACTGTCGATTTTCTCTGCCTCTCTTGGAATGTTATAAGATTGATTATACTTATTTCTAAAATAACTAACTACTGCGCCTGGAATGTTAATTGGCACCTTATTTGCATATTGAGCAAAATAATCTGCAATCTGTTGATCAACTTGTTTTGGGGTCATGCGTTGATTATACGCATTCCCCGGCATAATCCCATCACGATACGGGACACCTTTTGGGTCAAGACCATATTCTAATTCGACCAAGGTGTCTTTCCAATCTCTGTTGAGTTCATTACCTGCTTGGTTTTTGGCCACCATAATAGGCGTAATGCCCCAACCGGAGAACATATGCGTGGTTGTATCAGTATCAGGATAATACCTGCTGATTAATGTATAAACTTTATCATTAAAAGTCCTGGTTTTTTGCACATAACCTGGCCCATTATCCTGCAAAAAATCCTGACCACCATTTTGTCCTTTTCTTCTTTTGACTTTATCAATATTAATATAGTCTTTTAATGGCTTAGAATTATTATCCAGCAACACCGTAGTGGTCATAGCTCTATTCATATAAAAAGGCAGATCAGGATTGTAGTTATTATCATTATCATCAGGAAACACGATTGAATTACTAATATCATGCTTAGGTTGTGGCAAATTGGGAGCGCCATAAGCCTTACTGTGGATTATAAAACTTGGTCCAGCTGATCTTCCCAAGGCATCCATAGCTTCCTCTGTAGTTGCCATAGCTAAATCCCTTACCGGCGTTATACCACCGGAAAAATATTTGCGGGGGATGGTTGTTCCTTTAGAGATTGCTTCGTCGGCTACGCCTCCTCGCAATGACATATCAGCAGGTTCTTCCTTAATATAGTTAAACACGCCTTTTTTGTAGGCTTGCAGGTACTGTTGGTAAATCTTTTCTTTGATGGCTGGGTCATCGGTGTTGACGCCGTTGATCTTGGCTTTGTCGGTGTACACTTGATTGAGTAGAGCCTGTTTTAGGTTCTTTTTAAACCATACGGCCAAGATCATGGAATTATATATCTGGCGAAGTTGGGCGAAGTTTTTGCCTGTATTGACTTCTTGTTCGATGGAAGGAAGTATGAGTTGGCGGATGATTTGGGAGCCTAATGCATTTACGTCAAAAGGCCCAATTGCTTTGTTATGCGATAAGTTTGTGTCATTGCGAGGAGCTTTTTGCGACGAAGCAATCTCGACAGAATTGGATGTTCTTTCAGAGATCGCTTCGTCGCCTTCGGCTCCTCGCAATGACAATGGAGAAGGTCCTCGCATTGGCATCAACCGGGTTGGCGTGTTTTTGCTTAATGCCAAATAATCCTCATCCAACATTACTTTTAAATGGCTTTTGACAACAAAGACGGTGTCTTTGTGTTCAAAGACCTTGGCAGTGTCAGGCAGGATCCATACTTTATTAAAGGTATTTACGGGAATTTGGGTGGTGCCATACATTTGGCTGGCTTTTGCATAAACCTTGTCCCAAAATTTCTTGCCTAAATTCTTCTCCGGGTAAATCAAGGACGCGGTCAATTGTTTTAAAAGATAATCCTGTGCCAACATATCTTGGCCCAAGACAGTCTGCCCCAAATCTTCCGGAACGATGCGTTGTTTTTCATAAGGAGATAGATTAACCCATTGGTCATTTTCTGGGATGGTCAGGCAGGCCAAGAAATATTTGATTAAACGGTCAGATTCTCTTTTGACTTGATTAGCATTCAAACCGCTGTTGCCGGTGCTGACGATAAAATCCATCAGTAAAGGGTCCTTAGGATGCACGGTCAAGCCGGTAAGCATCAAGGGCACATAGCTAGGGCTTAAATCCACCATTGTCCCTGGCTGAGGCAAGCCCATGACTCCTGCTTGAGCTTTGGGTGTGATCACCATGGTTGTAATAAAGGTAACTATGAGGCAGGGGCTGATTAAGCGGGTAAAAAGGGAACGGCGGATGGATGAAAAAATCATTTTACTCCTCGTAATTATTAGATTCCTAGCTGTCATTGCGAGCCCGAAGGGCGAAGCAATCTCTTAAGGGATTGCTTCGTCGCTTTGCTGCGCTACGCTTCTCGCAATGACGGCGTGCTAAACATCGATTCCTAGTGGTTATAATATACTAAAATTAATAAAGTTTAACATATAATAGCGGCTTGTCAAGTATGTATCTATTTGGTATATAATGAGTTATGGATGTGTTAAGGAATAAATCCCTGAAAATCTCCAAAATTTTATATCGCCCACCAGTTTTTCCTAAATTGATCAAAACAAAAGGCATTGAGGTATTTGCTTATCCTGTCCTTATTATCGTCATCGATATAGCTAAATGACAGTCCATAGACATAGCGGCCTTGTTCTTCCTTCACCCACGGCATCTGGGCCTCAAACTTGATAAAATCAAAATTGTCCCCCATCGCAAAAGACATTTTTACGGCTTGCTGCTGGGGTAACCGTTTGTTAAAAGACACTCGCATCCCTTTTAAATGCATGTCCTCTACAAATCCATGGCAAAATTCCTGCATTTGCGGCATCCAGACCTTTGCTTCTTTTTTGATTTCCCAACGGGGCAACTGCCTGAGCTCATCCATTTTACATCCTCCTTTATACGGCCCAACAATTTTTCCTGAATTGATCATAGCAATTGTTGTTGATATATTCATAGATCCTTTCCATTTGAAAGTGTTTTAAGTTTGAAAAACGCCAAAACTTTATACCGTCCACCAATTTCTCTTGAATTGATCATAACAATTGGCGGTGATATATTGATACATTTTGTCCTTGTCCTCTTCATCGATCTTGGTAAATAAAAGGCCATAAAAATACCGGCCATGCCCTTCTTTCAACCACGGTATCTTGGCTTCGATCTTGATAAAATCATATTCCCCTCCTAACGCAAAAGACATCCTCATGGGTTGTATGAGGAGCAGGCGTTCGTTAAAAGATATCTGCATTCCTTTTAAATGCATGTCTTCAATGATGCAGTGATTAATCCCCTGCGTTTGGGGAAACAAGACCTTTACTTCCTTTTTTACTTCCCAACGGGGCAACTGCCTGCGTTCTATCATGATGGTCCTCCCATTTTTATCCACGGCATTTCTTTCTTGCTCCCCCATAGATTTAGCGCACTCCCACCTACCAAATTCGTCCATTTTTTTCTCCTTTTTGTTTTGTTGTTTGTTTAAGTTACTATACTGTACTGATATGTCATTAACGTGTACTCGATGTCCAAGGTAAATATTGTCAGCAATATGATTGCCACGACACCCGACAATCCGCCGTGATGTAGCTGATATAAACTCAATAAACTGATGAGGTCCAATTCAATGTGTTTCTCATTTAATTTAAAGGTGACCTTCACAATGCTTATCGAAACTGTCCGTAATACGAGGAACAATGGTTTTATCGGTATTATCGGTGCCCCTCCAAAAAGGAACAAGAAGCCCAGGATTATTAATAAAACAAGGACCGTCTCCATCAGATTAAAGCTGGAAGAATGTGCTGTTTGGGTGTCGGAAAGGTTTTTTACGCTGCCTTTTTGGGAAGCGCTTTCTCTTGAAGGCGCAGTTTCCCCTCCATAAACACCCTCCGAAAATTTTTCTGTCCCCCATTGCCACCCCCCCAACAACAGCAGTCCCTGCCTGCCGCCCGCCTGCCGGCGAGGCAGGGCAGGCAAGGTAATCTTATAAACATTCGTCATTTTATTGGGCGATGGTAACAAAGGCGTTAATAGAGACGGGACAGGTGCAATGAAGGTCGTCGGCAAAAGGGAAAGGACTGGCGGTCCATTCATCCGGACTGTTAGTGGTGCCGGCAGTTTGGGCACGACTCCATTTGGATTAAAGGGCTGTGTTAATCTGCTGCCAAAGAAAAACGCCATCCCGGCAAGCAGAAAAACTGCCGTAAATAATGCAGCGTTCATTTTTTCCCGTTTCTTATCAGGATCTTGGGCAACGGTCGTCACGGCCAATACGCCACTGAGTTCATAAAACCATCTGCGGTTATTTGCTACGTGATTTCTTTTGGAATCCTTATAGGTGAGACCCTCTTCATAAGAAAATAATTTGCGTTTTAAAAGTTTGATTTCATCCTGATCCTGTTCATCATGGGCGTAAAGAAACCAATTCCAGATAATTTCCTTTTTATTTAAACGATATCCCTGAAGTAATACCGATTGTTCCCCAAGTGCATTGATCCAGATCTTTAACTCAACTTCCAAAATTAGAGGTAGTAACCATACCCAGCTTATTATTCCCCACTTTTGCTTATCATGGTGATACTTCTCCCTTGCCGCTTTAAGGAAATTACGTATTTTTTTACCTCTTTGTGCTTGGCGATGAGCCATTATAAACAGCTCTTCCATGCTCTGGTTCTCATAATGGCTTTTGCCGTTTAACTCATGCACCATGACTTGGGTCAAATGGTAGGCGGGATTGTTTAGTATTGCGGTCCTGATATATAGCGTATTTGTTGCGGGATCAAAATAAGCCCCAAAGGCCTCTTCATTGCTTTCAATCATCACTACATGGGGCGGCCCACGTTTGCCATTGACCTTATCTCCTGCCCCTAAAAATCTCAATGCTTCTTCTATCGCTGGCATTATCACTGCCGCTTCTTTCGGATTCATAGGACGCCATAACCCTTGCCCTTGATCAATGGCCAGCTGCGCTTGGGTGCGCTTAACATCCCAACCGTTATACCCGCCGTCCTGCGGCGGATTTGTCGGGTTTTTTGGAATTTTACCTTTTTGTAATTTCTCAACCTCGCCCTGCAAATATTTAACTAAGTTCTCAACAATTCCCTCCAATACCAAGGTCCAACGCAATCGCTCATATTTATCTTGGGATGGTTTAATATAATGATCAATGATATAGTTGGCTTGGACAATGACTGAGTGCATAAATGGTAATTGACGGGCTTCCGGAGTCTGGAGTAAATTAAGCAAATTCTGCGCGATGTCCCCGGGGGTATATTCAGTTATGTCATCTCCTCTTTCATTAGGGGACTCCGCATGGAATAACAGACTGCTTTCTGTTTCTTGTTGGACCCTACGCAAATCACGAATAAATTGACTCAACCCTTTAGAGACTTCCGGCAGAATAGGACTGCCTCCCACTTGATTTCTCCATGTGAAACTATACCCTTTAGACAATAATGTGCTGATGGAATCTATTTGGCCGGGTTTCACTCCTTCTTCCTTGACATCCTTCATTACCCTCTCTTCCATCTCCACTTCTTCAACGATGGTCTTCATGGCCGTTGTAGTTCCTTTCCAAATCACAGCGTTTAAATCATCTAAAAATTTTTCGCGAAGGATCCTCTTTGTTTGATCTTTTTCCCATAAAGGATAATCTGCAGGCGCCCGTACTGCTCCTATGGGGATCACCAGTAAAGCTCCGGCTTTAGCTAATACTTTGGAAGCTACTCTTAAGCTGGTGCCTGAAATAACAACATCATCAAAGAGCAACACTACTTTTCCATCGAGAGATGGACCGCGATATACCGCCCCTGCACTGAGTAAAGCATTTATTCGTCCTGCGATTGTAGGGAAGGTTGTCATTGATGGGCGCTCTTGAATTTCAAAGAAATCATTTTCTGAAATGACATTAATGTCTAATTCCTCACCAATTCTTTTTAACACGCTCATTAAAGCATGGGGAACGGTGCTGTCAGCACGCCTCGGCATAGTTGCTAACCTAATTTCTTTCCGTTCCTTAAATTTGACGAGTATTTTCTTGAGGTTTTTTTCAAATAGCCGGCCCTTGTTCATCCTAATTAAAAACACTTCATTCAACTGCTTTTGCGTCGGTTCCGGCAAAAGTATTAATGGTTTAAGCACTCTTCCTGTTCTGTTGATAACGCCCGGTGGGGCTGATGTTAGAATTTGTTCAATTTTATTTATACTTTTATTTAACCTCGGATCATTAAACCAATACAAATCGTTACTAATTATAATATTTATAAAGCGCTCCACATTCTCAGGTCCCTGGCCGATATAGGCGACATTTTCAGGAATATTTGACACGCGTTCTTCAACATCAACATCACATGAGGCGCATTCAATGCCTGGGACACTGGCCATCATGCGGTCATTACCGATGGCAAATTCATCTCCGGTATAAATAATACGCACCCCCGCTCCCACGCGTTTTCTTAAGTCCCACATGGCATTGACTTTGTTGACATGGGCTTTGAAGATGGCTACGGTGGATTTTCCGGATGCCATCGTGCGCACGTTCTGGACCCCTTTCTCCTTTAAATAATGATAAAGTTCCACGGCCATCTTTTGACGTAGTTCCAAATCCAGAGGAATGTCCAAGCTTATTTGCACATCGCTGTAGGGAGTCGGCTCTCCTATTATATTAATTCCCTTGTCTGCTATAAAAAATTTAGTAAGCGTGATTAATTCTTCTTGTTGCCCTTTTGTAAACTTGTTGGCATTAGCATATTCTTCATCCGCCACCTTCAGCACCATTTGGCCATTGTTTTTAACAATGGAACAGAAAAATGCCCCATCATTGGTATAAAAGAAAACTCTGTTAATATTGGCAGGATGTACGGCCTTTACAACACTGAGGACTTGTTTTTCACGAATATCCTGTGCGGTCATAACGATAAAGGGTCCTTCATCTTCAGCCCAATTGTTGATGGAATTTACCATGGATGTTGATGGTGGCTCATGACCTATCGCCAGGGTCCCCTTTAAATCCGAGACCCATATAGTATTGCCCTTATTGACTTTAATTGGGACTCCATTTTCCTGCCAAGCTAAAGGAAGAGCCCTCCTTGACGATAACTCTGACTGCCATTGAAGATTTTCTGCGGGATTTTCCAGCTCTCGAGCACGGGCATGATTATTGGTAACTAACTCTACAACTTCATGAATATAAATTCTTTTTAAAGAAACCTGACCCAAGAGGGTTGAGCCAACGTAAAGAATACCATTATGGATAATAGCATCGTCATGGCCATGGACCATTCTAATGTGATTAATTGGCGGCGGAGCTTTTATAATCCCCGCTTTTACTAAAAATTCCAAATACTGGTCCGCGGCCGATTTTATTGGATCAAATCGCGACGTTAATCCAGGGATCTCCATCGCATCAGGCACCATTTCAGCGATCAAAACTTTTCTGGGCTTTTCTCCCCGATAACCGAAATTATGGTCGGTTGACCGGGCCCTCGCCCTGGTCACTTTCCTGCTGGCTTTGAATGCTCTGGTCTCTGCTGCTTGCACTGCTGCCTCTGCAGCTTGCACTGCTGCTTCTGCTGCTTGCCTGTCTCCATTGTCTTGGGCTGTACTTCTTAGTCTTCTGGCTTCAGCAGCTCTTTGCTCCGCAGCTTGGACAGCTGCCTCTGCTTCATAGTAGGCTCTTTCAATTTCACTTACTCCATTTATGGCATCGGCTACACTTTGCCCCGTGACTTGGATTGCGGCTTCTTCTTCATAGCATGCTCTTTCAATTTCACTCACTCCAATGTCATCGGCTACACTTTGCTCTATATCTTGAACCGATGCCTCTGGTTCTTCTTGGGGCTGCGCATTTAGAGGTCCGTTAGAATGCTGCATGTTTGTTTCTTGGGGAGTAGTTTCAGGCGCTGCGCTTGCTTGACTTCTGGCTTCGGCTGCTCTTTGCTCAACCTGTATAGCTTCTTCCTCTGCTGCTTGAAGAGCTGCCTCTGCATCTTGAAGGGCCCTTGCAGTTTCACCTGCTTTCTGACTGGCTTTAATAGCTCTTAGCTCTGCAGTTGAAGAATCTTTGCCTGTTTCAACTCTGGATTGAATAGCTTTACCCAATAAGTTTTTAGCTTTTTCTTTTGTCTCTTGGTGGGCTTTCTCCGCTTTACTATGTTGCCTTCTGGCTGCCTCTACTCTTCGCCACGTGGCATTAGCATCTTTCTCTGCCGCACCTTGCTCCATGTTTTGAGTCGCTACGCCTTGTTGAGCTCTTTCGGCGGCTTGAGCTGCTGTCTCTGCTTCTTGTCGAGCTCTTTCGGCGGCTGCTTGAACAGCTGCTTCTTTCCTTTTCTCCCAAGCCCTCTTAAAATACATCTTGACTTTATCAGCCCAATTTTGCTGTGGCGCAGTCGGCGACGATTCTTGAGATGGTAGATCAAATATTTTCTCCGGACTCCCTGCAATACTAATACCCACTTGCACGGCTCCTGTGAGAGCGTCTTGCTCAATACCAAGATGCACACTGGCAAAGCGGAGGCCATACTTATTGTCAGCAACAGGGATAATGCTGCCGTCTTTCTTATAGCCATTGATTGCGATCGCATTCCTAAGGATCCCAGCCACTCTCCCGTGCAGGTGTTCTGGGATTACCGATTGTGAAAGCGTGATGACAACTCTATCGCCTTCAATATCAAGCTGAGCTGAATTATGACGAAAATCGTAGGTGATCCTATTAGCAAAATCTGTGGCTTGATTATCTTCTTCCGTTTCCCGTTGAGCTCTTTCGGCAACTCGGTTATTCCGAGGGCCGGCAATGGATGGGTTGGTATTATAGGTTGGCTGTGAACCTGAAGAACCATTGCTTAATATCCTTTCAATCTCTAACTTGACCATTTTGGCCAAGGCCCAATATTGATCATTAATATGATGACGATATTCCAATAATAAATTTTCTACCCGTTCCACGTTCTGGGGCGTTAAATTCACTCTGTTTATGTTATTGAGCATTTGCGGATAATCAATATGATGCGCCTGAGCGCTGAATTTTCGATCGGCCAACCAGCCAATTAAAATAATCACTCCTATAATGGCCAGGAATATGCCGGCATACACGAATAAATGCGCGGGTTCTATATATACCACTCTTGTGCCGATCTCGGCATACAATACCCCTGCGATTCTGACAACAATTAAGGGTAATTGTAAAGCAAGGGAAAGCCAGGAGGTGCGAGAAATTTCAGATAAAATCCTTCTTTTCTTACTTAACCTGACATTTGTCAAAGCTGCTGGTCGTAATTTTAGATGCCATACAACTGTCAATATGCTGATCGCAGCAAATAATGCAATGCTGCCAGGAATCAATAATACCCACCAACCCGGCTTATTAACGCCGGCCACAAACATAAATATTGATGCCGTAACGCTTAGATGTGCGGATCCTCTTGCCAGCCATTCAAGCTTAGATTTTATACCTATTTTTTCATGATATGAATAGACCACCAACATAGCAGCAACCATAATGACATACGGAATGAACAGCAGCCCTACGTTCAAAAGATCCAGAAAGGAAAGCGCGTACAAATAACCGAAAACACCAAGTGCTCCAGCGATTAAAACGATACTATAAGTTTGGTCAAATCTTACATGAGGAGCTCTTTCCCACCCCAACATCCTACCCATCCGCGTAGTATTACCTCTGGCGAACCCTCCATGCGGCATATGGCTTTCTTCGCCAAAACCGGATTCCTTCATCATGTTAAATTTCGCGGGAATTCCGAGGAATATACCACGGAAAACACCGGAAGCATTTATCCATATTTGTGTCCCTCCAAAGGACAATATATCCTTGGGACGATCTTTCCACCACCTTCCTACGCCGGAAAGAAAGCCATGGTTCCTAATGCGCATCCACAAAGATCCAAAAATGGATGACTGGCCCTGCAGGAATCCCCAAAAATAAAATATAATGTTAATACCAACAAATAAGGTCGCTCCCGATATAATGGCAAGAGGTAAGGTCAAAAGATACACAATAGCCAATGGCGCTAAAGTAAACAAGCCCGCTATCCCTATGCGATATTCACGGTTGGATAACGGGACATTGCCTAAGAAAAAGTTCTGTTGCATGACTAAGTTCCATAATAACTGTACCCATCCGCTTGCCCATCGCACCCATGATCCCCAATGTTGATCAATATCTGTCTCGCGCATTTTGACAGCGAATATTTCAGCGGCGGCAAATATCGGCTTCAGTAAACGGTTCATGGCATTGACCCCAATGGCAAGCGCGCGGGCAATGTCTTCACTGATCAGGTCCACTTGATATGGAGAAATGGGGAACCTTCGAAGGCCCTGTTGGAAATACTCAACAATAGATTCGTTGTAATCATACGCCTGAAAACCTGCCCAACCATATGCGCCCCAGGCCCCTTTTACAGCAGCCTCTGTCCCAACCACAAAATGGCCAAAGGACCCTTCCGAAGCCTCTTGAATGCTAACCGCGGCACCTTGCTCTTGAGAAGTAGCTGTGGGTCTGCGGACAGCCGCTGCAGAGGCCAAAAATTCACTGCCATGTCCGTTGGAATTACCACCAAATCGACTTAACACTTCTGCGATCCTGTCTCCCCAATGAGAAACAACCTGACGATCAAGCAAAAATTCGCCCTTGGCATCCGGGCGGACATAAGCAATAGCATTTGATTCTGAACCAACCTTGTTTTGTAGAGGCGTATTGTTTAAAACAACTTGGGATGGATATCTTTTTTCACCAGGATTATGTACCAACTCATTCCATCTTTGATCAGTATTATGTACCAACTCATCCCATAATTTAACCATACGAAGTTTTATATAATATTCTGCATTGGGTTGGCCATTATCAAAGTGGATCCCATAATTATTGCTGGCTATCATAAGTTGTACATTGCGCCCTCGTTCCCCCCATCGAGCGGCCAAGGATGTCAGGAAAATAAACAATTCCTGTGTTGTCCCCTTACCTTCATGGTCAGGACTTCCTGACCACAAACTGATATGATGACGAATATGGAAAGCAGCTCTTAGCTCTGCTCGATTAGCCGGAATATCTTCCTGCCGTAAGGCCAAGGTCATCCTTTCATTTGTAAGTGGACATGAGGCAGTGCTCTCATATACAACCAATTCTGTAAGAAGTCTGTGTATCACCGCGCTGTTTCTTAAGTCTGCCTCGCTGATTGTATTTACTCCTAATCGGATCCGAATATAATTAAACAAATTGCTGACATGGTTCGGATAGCTTCTGATTAAACGCTCCCAATATTGAACAAGAAGCTGTGGACTTGGAGGCATCGTACGTTCAAAGGGAATCACTTTAATAATTGAAGGAGGAATAGGAGTTCCGTTCATTCGGCTTGTTTCCAAATCCTTATAATATTTACCGCCTGACTGAAATTGAAAGTATTTTGGAATCGCATAAACAACTGCCCCCATGCCCGTGAACACCAGTATTAATATGGAATAATGACTAAGGATTAACGTTGCCACCAACTGCAGGATCCCTCCCGATAACTGTAGCCAGGAAGTGAAATCTCCGACAGCTAATCTGGATTCCATTTGTGGGAATATGCTTAATATTGTGATGATCGCTGTCGTAAAATAGATCGCTTTAACGAGGAAATTCGTGGTAAAGGCGCGGATGCCTTCAAAATAATATTGCGGGGCAAAATAATAGCGCAAGGCTGTCCCTATAACAGAATGGCTGGTGTACAAACGGGTAATGCTTTCACCTGCCAAGACTATTATAGTGGAATACAAAACCAATGCTGTTGACACGTCGAAAACATAAAGTCCGTGCCACAGGACATAGGCCATTGCCCCGGCGCCGAAACCGCCCAAAGCGCGGCGTAATTGACGAACCATCAAGTTTTCACTGGGGATAAAGTCAATAAACAACGATAGGACCAGTCCCACAACGCCCATAAAGAACAAACCCGCGTGCTGCGTGACTTGATTTACCAGGGTATTAATGATCAGCTGGCTGCCTGTTGAAATATTAAGGGAATCAGAGAATAGGAGATTGACCTGGTTAAAGCCGAATAATTTCATCAATGAACTTCCTAATATCATAAGTCCTGCTAAAACAACCACGCCTCCTATTGGTTTGACCGGTTTGGCGCTCCAGTGAAGAATGAAAAATCCCAGCAGTACCAAACCAATTCCTATGGGCCATGAAGTCCAGGAAGCAAATCCAATGAGATGGCTGGCCAGGGACGTCGTCCATTGATTTTGCAAATACCCTATTAAAGGTTGTAAATGTGTTATTTCAGAACGCACAAATGCCGCTGCTATGAAAATCCAATAAATTGGGAATAGCTCTCTGGCGGCCAACAGAATAAAGACATGGCGGGTTTCTCTCATTTTGACCCTGGCCCAATCTTTATAAACACTTTTATTTAACCTTGCCTTGATCTCATCAACAACTTTCTCAACATTTCCATTATTGATATTTATTATATTCCCATCATCGGAGAGGACCTTTCTTAATTTCTTAACTTCTTCCCACATATATAAATTAATAAATGTCCCAGGCTGGTAACGAGGATTGGTATAAATATCTGATTCAATGCCCTCAAAATCATGCCCTAAAATTTTCATTCCCTGCCAACGCAATCCTAAAATTCTTGCGAAAGACCTGAAACGTCCCTTTGCTCCCCAATGTTGCGCATGTTTTTTAAATTCTACATAGAATATATTGGACCAAAGATTAATAATATCCCGTAACTGATCATTCGGGATGATTCTTCCTGTCGGATCTTTTGATTGCACAAATTTTAACGATGCTATCAAGGCAGTAAACCCTTGCGCTGACAAAATATCTAATGAACGATCGCCGGAGACGCGGAGTTCATGTACTTCTGTATTACGTCTACCTGTAATTGGGCCTTCTATCGTTTCAGTAATAAGCTCATAGGCTTGTTCAATGTATGGCCGCGTGAAACTAAGCAGGTGCCATCTTGTAATTAATAACCGTTTAGTCACAAGGCCGGTCAGAAGATTAATAATCGTCAGTAAGAGGATGATCCCTAAAGCACCCAAGGCCAGGAAAGGCCATTTTAAACTGCGTTCCCGTGGAGAGGCGAAATTGGCGATTTGCAGGGCGACTTGCGCGTTTCTTGGAGTAGCAATGCTGTATACGCTTTGGCCGCCCTTTTGTTGGGACAGCATTAAATCAATCATGGTGGTAGGTGAATAACCCCAACTTTTACCGTCTGCTTGGGGATAGAACCGCTCAATCAGCCCTGAATCTAACCCTTTGTCAGGATCCACATTGGCCGGATCAATTCCAATCAAGGAAGGCGGCAAACCATTTGAATCGCGAGGATAATTAAAGATGTAAGATTTTAAAGCGCCTTCGGCTTTGCCGTATTTGGCCAATAAAGCCGCGCGCAAGACACTGACCGTTGCGCCAGTGACAATAACGCGATGGCGCGGGCTGATGCTGACATCCATGCCAGCAAAGGGGCCAATTTCAACTCCCTGGGCCTTGGACAGATTATCCAACAACTGCTGTGCCTGGGTATCATCGATCTTTTTCATTGCCTTGGCTGCCTCGATAAAGTACACCCACGCGTCTGTATCGCTCCAAAGCACTTCACCTAACTGAGATTTGGTTGTGATCCAATCCTTGTCTTCATAAACGGCAAAAGGAACAATCCCATCTTGATTCACCCGTTTCATAAACTGGTCATCATAGAATTTCTCCAGGGCCTGTCTCCTGTCTGTGGCTTCTTTACGGAAATCCGAACCCAGTGGAAATTCTACCGAGCCATTAGGCGCATTAAACGCCCTGTCTAAAGCCTTTAAGAGTAATTCTGCCTTGGAATTGGTCAATGTTTTGTAAATAGCCCCTCTGCCCTGGAACTCAATTTGCAAAAATTTATAATTGTCTTCAAATAAATATTCAGAGAAGGCGCCGACATCTTTTTTCCTATTAACATCATTAATATCTTTCGGATAAAATTTCCCCATCACTCCTTCGAGTAAGTTGATAAAGTCTTCCTTGGCATTCCGATTACCAGTTGCTTGCCAAAGTTGGAAATACGCGTTAGCTATGGATAGCTGGGCTTCAGCAGTCAGCAGAGAAACGGATGGATTGTTGGAGGCGGGATCTTTGCGATACGGAGTACCTGTGATATCTTCAATAAAATTAGCTACCGGTATTGTGCCTCCGTGAGTTATATCATGGAAGCTTATCCAGGTGCTGGGAGCATTATCCTTGCTCCCTAATAATATCTCCGCTGCCATTTGAGTAAGCTGCTGGTCACCCGTTGAAATTATTCCGGATAATATTTCTCCTACCTGGACAGTACTAACAATATTATGGTTCTTTGTTTCAGGGTTTGTTTCAGGCAAACCGCTGGGGTTGTTTCTTAATGCTTGCATAACAACCCTCAAATCCTGTACCGTTACATCCTTGCTCGGCCCCGAGGGAAGAGAAGTATTGTCCCAGAACATCCAGAGAGGCCAATTAGCAAAAAATTCCGCAATCGGATGTCTCTTGAGCTGGTCAACGTCATTTTGGGACCTTTGCAAAATACCGTATATTTGTTCAGCTTGTTGGGCATCAAATTTAGGCAAGAAATCTTTAGAATAACCCGTTAATGCACGGAATTTAGTCTGGATGGTGCCATCAGGATAAATGTACCCATTCTTTACCAATTCCTCCCAAACCGGTCCTGGCAATGCTGATTTTGAAACAGTCCCGTTTCTCATCCGATCATACATCTCTGAGTCTTCCGGTTTACTTTCGTAGCTCGGATCAAATTTACTCCTCAGCATGCGCATAATGACCATGTAAGCGCTGTTGTAGGTCGTTTCTCTGATAGGGCCTAAAACCCCGCCATCTAAATCATCGGGCACATAGATATTGCCCCAAGTTCTTATATAGGGCCTGTCTCCGATACGGCCTGTTTTAAAGGCCTGCATAGAAGGAGAAGCGATGCCATTGGGCAAATAATAACTCTTGGCAAACCCGTCATAGGTGGTGGTGATATTATCAGCCACGGTATGCCCGGGATATGCTGAGAAAACGTTCATGGTGGGGCTTGCCTGACCAAAGGCATAATTAAAATCATAAATGGTCGTCAGTTGTGTAAAATTATGGACATCTTCCTGGCGTTTGAATTGGGCCATTGAAAGACGCCCATCTTCTAAAAATTCATACGCGGTAAATTTCTTATTTACGTCGGAAAGGTCAATCCCTTTTTCGAAGCTCATCGCGCCATTGGAATCAACGATGATGCTGGCATCAGCGATCATGGCTTGCAATTCATCGGTAAAGGTATTTAAATCTCTCTTAGTCCTATCCGCGGCGTCACTCCCCAATGTTTTTAAGGGTGAGACCTCTATCTTGGCGGTAGATGTCCCTTGATAAGAAACCTGGATGTCCGTGATCCTGCTTGTATCCAGCCCTACATCTTTGAGCCATTGCACCGGCACCACATAAACGTTTTGTCCGTTAAGGGAACGGTGATCAACCACCGTAGATGTCACATGGGTGGGGGTCTTTAAAGTTGGATACGCCACGATACTTAAATAAGAAGGGAACATAAACGGCAATACCCGGCTTGTGACTGGTTTCTTAATATCATTAATGACCGTATTCTTAAAATCATTTATATATTTTTCTTTATCAGGGATTGTTGACTTAAATGTTACGACCCTTTGGGATTGGTCCCTAACGGTCAACTCAATGCCGCTAGAAATTTGTTGGTCATTGCTGCGGGCAATGAAGTACAGCTCATTATTAGCGCTTATGTTTGCCGGCGAGGCCAATGTCATGGTATGGTTGGCAGGCATGGCATTATAGACAATGGATGGGTCGTCTCCGTGGAGATAATAGGTATCCTGCAATGCCTGCATTTTCATATTATTATTAAGGATTGCTCTACTGGTAATGTCAGCGCCTCCCAAGGTCTTAAAGACATTTTCCTTAAAAGCGACATCCTTGATGCCCTCTAAGAAATAATGATCCACGTTATATTTCACACTGCGATTGGCGATAAAATCATGGGTTGGGTCCAGGGCACCGCTTTGATACGGATGAAAGCTGTCAATATAAAACACATTCTCGTCATATCGTTGGGGTATACCAAAAGCATTGAAATTAGTAAACAAAGTTTGTTGTATGGCTTGATATATATTTTGGGGATATGTCAGTTCTGAAAGGATTTGATTTGTCACCCAACCGTAGCCATTTTGCACTTCCTGTTTTGTCAAACGGTTACGCTCATTGACCGTATATAAATGTGTCAAGCCCTGGGCAAATTCTTCTGTCGAAGTAGTGACCGTGGTGGTGGCATCAGGATAATCATGGCCGTTTTTATGCGTGAAACGTTTTGCAAAACTAGCGGTCCCATAATTGTCATAGTCGAAGTATTTGGTGTCCCAATCCACGTTTTTGCTGGGATCATTGGGATTGATATAATCATGGACGAGATCATCAATGACCTGTCCCAGGCCGTCCTGGGTCACTTCTTCAGGATGTTCAAGCTTCAAACCAAACAACCGGACCTTGGTATTTCCGGTCTGCAGATAATCATCCAAAGCTGTAATGCCATTAAACCCGGCGAAATCGACCCTCCGGCCATTTGTGACAATGGCTGTTTTGGAAAAATTCACATGATTAAAGGTATCAAATTCGCTGTTGGTCGTAATCTGTTGACCCACAGAAATGCCGCTATCGTTGGTAAGGTCTAAGGTAGCTGTTAATTGGTGGCCGTCGCGATCTTGTAATTCTTGATGTTGAATTGGGAATCGTTGATGCGGGCGTTGTTTGGTCCCAATGGTAGTCGTGAAACCATTGTCATTGATATAGATGCCTTGATCTTCCGGGACGGGTTGTCCGGCATCATTAAGGGTGACTGATCCATCAGCGTTATAAACAAAATACTTATAAGCTTGTGCTTTATCCGTGGGGGTATACCCAATAGAAAATGTATAATCTGTATACGTGGCAGGAACAAGCTGTCCATTGTCATTCGTCTCATTAAGGCGTTTGACCACGCGGTTGCGATGGAATAAATCCTGGTATTCCAAGGCGCCATTATGCGTGACATTATCTACCGTCAGGATTCCCAAAATACCATTTTGATAGCTTACGGCCTCGGATGATTTTATGCCCGGGATGATTCTTTGTGTGCCGTTAAAATTAGTATTATGCGTATCCGTTATAGTAGACGGGATTAATTTATCATCTGTGGGCTTATAAAAACCACGCGTAAAATTATGCCCGGTACCGATTTGCGCGCCCTTGTCCCAGGCAGGCTTTTCTTCACTCGCATGCCGTATTGTTATCCCCAGGACACTAAGTGTCTCATCCCAATATTTATGGCCGTCCAATATATTAACCGCGTGGCGGGTCACTTCACCATTGAGCCAATTATAACCCGAATACTGGATCTCCTGGTTCCATTGGCCAGGGCCTGTTGCATCGAAACGATAGCTTGTGCCGCTGATCTCTTGGCCTCGGGGATTGTCTATCGGCACATACATTTGATGAATGGCATCGGCATTTAATCCCCAATCATAAAGCTTTGAGCCATAAGGCGTCAGGTGAAACTCTCGGGACGGTCCCAAGGGAATTCTATTGGCATAATCTTTCCATTTTTGCTCTACCTTGACCCATTCCCTTAATACATCATCATAACGGGCCCGACTGGTGATCTTTGTTTCGCCGCTGATCGCCGTCGTTGAGTCGACGACGGTATGGTCCCCATTAAAATCAACATGAATCAACGCCGTCCGCCCGTAATCATTGACCTGATAATCAGTATCTTCATCCTGGCTTGCGTCATGCATGATAAAACTTATGCCATTTGTGAGTAAATCCTGGTATTTCCTGACCGTTATCCCATTGATCAAGTCAAAACTCACATAACTATTAATGCCGTTGAGCAGGCCGGTATTGGAATTAATGCTCAATGTCACCGGTGGTTTCTCCCCATGGAAATAATTCTCATCATACAAAGGAAGTTCTATGGAACCCTTCTCATAATGACGGCCGTCAGGCCTGGTGAAATCATCCAAATATTTGGTCATGACCACACGCCCGTCATTGGCATTGTCCTGGTCAATTAAATACAGGTGTGCCACATTATCATTGCGTATCCAGGTTGTGTGATACTGCGGGCCGGTAATCCTGTATGAGGTGGAACGTAAGGCGCCTTTATCAGGATTGGTCAATCTTTCAAACAAGTCAGTGGCTGTGCTATTATTAAAATATTGCTCAGCCATCGAAGGACGGCCATACTCATCATGTGAGGTACCGGTAATGAACCCGCTCGTCACCACACGGTCTGCGGTATTGCTGACTCCAAAAGTTTGGACTGAAAATTCGACTTCTTGTACCTTCAGTGTTAATTCGACGTTGGTGATATCGCCATTTCTAAAAGGATGTTTGGGATCAGGGATGGCCATTTTCAAGGTATGGTTCAATGTCTTTATTTCAAGCCCGGTATCTGATTTAAGGGCCAGGTTTACTTTTTCCACATAGGCATCCAATTCAGAAGAACCCTCATGCAAGCTGTTGATATCCATGCGTAAATTATCCGGCAGGTAATAACTGGTGGGATCAGTATCAAGCTTATACTCATCATCATGATGATGCACTGTCACATCTTTGTTGGTCACGCGTAATTTTAAATAGCCCCTGTTATAAACAGATATTTCAGAATGGCCGGTTTCCGGATTGGGTTCAATCACCGCGAAGTCTTTGTCCGTGGCCGGGAATATGATGGTGGCCAAAACATTTTCGATTTTACCGTGGCCGATGTCCATCTTGACCGGGAACCCGGCGTAATTGCCGTTAATGATGTCCAATTGTTCATCCTGCGGTAAGCCGCGGATATATCTGAATACTTGCTCTTCCCACTCTGAGCTGCGAACATAGATGCCGTTAGCCTCCGGGATCGGATTGCCGACCATGATCTGATTATCAACACGTTCTTTAGTGCTGAATATGACTGCTCCCTTGGAGTTGTCGCCTTCTGCGCGCAAGGCCTGGAAATAACGGGCGCCATTCGCGTTTTTACTTATCGAGTGAGCTAAATCCTTTATCATTTTCTGCTCAGAAGCTACCAGCTGGATATCGTCCATGGTGCCATCGAGTTTTTGGACCTGGGCATGCATGCCATTATTGGGATCAACCCAAATCAATCTTTCACCCGTTGCTGATATCCCTAAGATTGCATCGTCAATGCGCTTCTGCTGTTCAGCATACTTCGCGTCTCCGGCGCCCACATACGGATACAAGATATCATCTTCGGACAATTTCCTGGAAGGCCGGGGGAGTTTGGGAAGGACCGGATTGGGATCATTGACTTTTAGATTGGTCTTAATATCTGTTGAGAACATGTTTTCTTTGGCAATTACGCTAATCTCGTACTGGGCCCAAGCCGCCAGCGAGCGGCTTCCCAGAGCGATGTTGTAGCCATATCCTGAAGGAATCGGGCGATCTTCCTTATATACTCCTGGCGGCACGACAAATTGTGGTAAAAAGCCGCCATTCTTTTCCTTGTACTTTCGAAGGGTTTCCTGAAGATCATTTGATATTTTAGCGAAATGATCCGCCGCGTCCTGCATACCGAGCCGGGCAAAATATTGGCTGGCCGCATAATATCTATTGCTCATTTCAGACGTTCCCTCAGAATATCCTAAGCGCAAAATTTGGCCATTATACAAACCTCGTACCTGGGCATGGACGGGATCAGCCAAATCCAACATGCCCAATTCCGGCACATAAAATGTCTTGTAGATATCATCCAGATATTGGGCAAAACGCGCTGGTGTCCAACGGAAGGCCTCTACAAATTTTTCCGGTTCCTCCAGTGCTGACAAACCGCGGCTATTGGCATCCAAGGACGATCCCTTTTCCTCTTTACCTTCGCTGTTTTTGATAAGACCCTGCTCCTCATCCCACATTTTTTTACTTGTCAACCATTCGAGCAACTCTTTGGCAACACCTTTCGCTTTAGGATTTGGATAATGGTTCATAAAGGCAACGGTAAGCCAATTACCTTCGGCATATTTTCCGCTGGCACTTAACCCGTCATGCGCAAAAGGCGGGTGTTGACGCAGGCCTCCGGGGCCATCCTGTTGATGCATGTCCATCAGCCGTTGGAAAACTCCGTTAAGCATGGAGTCAAATTGATGGTCCGGCTTGCCTTGCTCCGACAAAAATTGGCTTAATCTCATGATTTCCCAGCCGATCGCAGATTGGGAGGCAATATCGCGGTCATTGATGTCCCCCATGGGGATGCCGTTGACAACATGCCTGTCACGCGGGAAGCCAGGGAAATAGTTCTTACCATGATCGGTCAATTCGTCATACATTTTCTGGTAAGACTGTAAATTCTCCTGGGCTTTTGATGAGTCATGTTTTGATAATGCTACTTCTGCCATAAGCATATTGTCCCAGGTATACGAATCATCGGAAGAAAGCTTTTCTGCACGATCAAGGCCAAGGTAAAGATCGGTAGGATAAGCTTGGGTAGGGCTGCCGCCTAAATAACCCGAATTGATGATGGCTCCACCCTCGCGTAAAATGTCCTTGTTAAGCGCTTCAATGTCTTTCTGGAGGCCCACAATATCATGTTTAATGCCCTCCTCAGTCATGATAAAGGCCCTTAATTTGGGCGGGCCATTACCCTTTTGGGGATCAGCTATATAATAAATCGGTAATTTGACTTCTCTGTTGCCAAGTTTAAACATAAGGTCAGTATAACCTGCCATTTTATATTTTTCGTCCCCGGTTTGCATATAATGTTGATGGAATTGCTCCAGGGTTATCCCTGTGGCACGGTTGGAGAACAAACCTGAATCGACCTCAAAAGCGGCAAATTGCTTGTTTTGGCGAATTCTTTGGATTTCCTTATAAAACCTTTCTTCACCTTTTAGAGCTATATCAAAACCAAAGACATTAAAGTGGATCTGCAGTTTATGTCCACCTGTAATCGGGTCAATAACTTGAGCGCTTGCACCAAAGAAACTGGTTATTGTATCTAATACAGAAGCCGAAGTATTAAACATTTGGTTCCAAGGGACAAACTGTGAAGCATGGTGTTCATAGAGACGGGTGGCTATATTTAAAGGATTAACTGCTCCGTTGAGTGATATGTAATTCTGCGACAAAATATCAACCAGGGTCTGATGCATGGGCACCATCCATCTGTAATAGATAAAGTTCCCTTGATATTGAGGATCAGGCTCCAGGGTATTTCCATAAACATAATGGGACGATTCCTGCGCGTTCATCTGGCCAGAAAGCCTCAAACCGCTGGCTATCAAATCAAGGATATAGTGAGCTTTATTATTCGTATGGTTCTTTTGGAGCCATTCAATCATGCTTTGGATTTCCACATCATTCTGTAATTGTTTCATTCTTATCAACATTTCTTGGTCTAACTGCTGATGTTGCGCCTCAGTCATGGATTGCCAATCAGCCAAAGCTTTGGTCTCTTGTCCCTTATGCAAATCCAAATAATAAGGTTCTGACAAGTAACGTACGATGTCATGTTCATTGTAAGTAGTGTCGTGTTTGGTGGGGTTAAACGCTAAGTTCAGCGCTATCATACCGGCTGTCTGGATAGGGAAGGAGATGCCGGCGAAAATATTTATCATAAAAATCCCTTCCACCCATTCTTTTCGTTCGAGGTTCTTGATGTATTGATCTGTGGCTTCTCTGTCCTGTTCGGCCAAATAAAGCGATATATTAAGCTTCATCATTTTTGCATCGAGATAATTCTCACCAACGACGATTTTATCCTTGGTTATATCTTCGGGTTCATTAGCAAGGGCATTGAGATCATGCATGGCAAATGCCCTCCATGTTGCATCCCCGGTTTCTGAAAACTTCAATCGATACTGCAGGTCTGTCTTTTTATCTTTTCCCGGTTTTGTAACAAAAAGATTGCCTACGCCGTGTTGAATGCTATCCACGGTCGCTTCTGTAAGCTCATCATTGGTCAACCACCGCACTACATCTGTGATCATTCCATCTTGGTTGTACGCGTCTTTTTCCTGGTCCCAGCTTGTTACTTGTGCAGCTACAAGTAATTTATCAGTTTTTTGGCCGCTGCCGGGAATCGTGCTATGAGGAAATAGCTGGGCTGCCATATGCTCCTGCTCGACGGGGTCCTTCATCTTTAAAATATCTGAAATCTTTATCTTATTCATGCCACTATTGTACGTGGCTAATTCTGAGTACCATGTTTCCTGGCGGGCCTTTTCACCTCCATTAATGAACCCTCTGAATTTGCCGTCCTCACTTTGGATCAATATCCTGACAGATGTGTCGTCCTCAACAGCTTTGCGGATCTCTGCCGGTGTAAGCAAGGGATGCTTTAATGCTTCCGTCAGGTCCGTCGGATCTACAAATCCACCTTGAGGGACCCTGTAAAACAGTTTCTTGACTGTCAGGTCACTGTATAAAAATTTGATAAACTCTCTCACTGTAAAGAAAACGCGGACAGGCGCGCTCATATTATCAGGATCATCCACCCCTTCGATGATAATGGCCGGTTTATTTTTGTCGGTACTGGACAATTCCTCGTTATTCTTCCGTCTGTTTTCCTGGTCTACAACACGCTGATGGAGCTTTTTGAGCAATTCATCCCTAACGGCGTCCTCTAAAGGTTTGCCGGTCTCTTTGTTAATAAATATTATTGACTGGCCATAAATTTGGATCATTACCTTATTTTTCTCAATTAATGCATCCATTTGCTTGCGGAGGTCCGGTTTGGCGGTTATATAAGCATCGATTGCTGCTTTTTGGGTCTGATCCACGCGAACAGTTTCTGTTGGTAAAAGATTGACCTTTTCATCCTGGAGCACTGTTGGGGCATCTTTATAAATCTTGAAAACTTCCGCTTGCAAAATTTCCGGAAGATTTTCCAGTGCTGAGCCAACGGCGGAGGCTTGCAAATATTTCGCAATAAAGGCCGCGGGATTAAATTGCTGGTTGCTATCGTAATATTCATCAGCTGTAATCCTTGGGGTAGGCTCCAGGACCATGGCTGATGCGCTGGCGGCTTTAAGAGCAGCGTAGGCAGCGGCTATATATTTCTCATTGAAACCAGGGTCTGAAAGGTGTTCTTTTTTGACTATCAACACCATGGGGTGCTCCACTGATTGATGAAGGACAGCTGAAACATCCGGCGGGAAGATATCATCCGGTCCCAAATCTTCAGGTCCCTGGTCAGTTGCTTTGATATAATGACCGTTTTGCCCGCGGAGAATGATTGCTACGTCATCTTGATCTTCTTGTTGGCCTTCTTTTATTAATCTGATATTGCCGACCTTATTGCCCAGTATCTTATCCTTAAGATCTGCCAAAACCACGCGCTGTTCTTCGGTCCATTTTAATTCAGGCTTGGTTTCTGTTGGCAAAGTTATTGTCAGCTGACTGTTCATAAATATCATTTCGCCTCTCAAAGTCTTTGCGTATTCTCTAACCCTGCCAGGCGTTTGTTGGCCAACCCGGGAATTTAATAGATATTGAGCAGCCAGAGCATAATCCCCATTCCACAGGGCCTGGCGCCAAGCATAAAATGAATTATATGAATCATTAGTCTGGTAAGCTAATTCCAATGCGACTGCCTGGACATTCCAAGGCAATCTGCTGAATGCTTCCCGGCCAATAAAGTTGACTGCTTTAGAAATATAATCTGGCAATGATTCAACCAATATCTTGTTGGCTTCTTCATAGGTCAATCCTCTTTCACCTTGATAAACTGCAAAGGGAAGATATTTCTTATAAGCAGTCCGTTCAAATCCAAAACCGATATCCTTTTGTTTTTGGTTTGGATCTAAATAGAAAAAGTGTCTAAATCCTTCGTGTTTGCGTATGCTTTCCATTGCGGATGAGAAAGCTTTAGGTTTTAACAAAGAGTAAGCTTCAGCGCCAAATGAAGGCATCATGTCAATTAGCGGTTGTTGCTGGTTCGAAGCAGGTGAAGCTTCATCCTGTTTTTGCCCCGACAAGTCAAATATCTTCACCTGGTTTCCAAAGTTGAAAGAAATTTGTACGCCTCCGGTAAGGGTCTCGGGAGCAATGCCCGCGTCCACGCTGCCAAAACGGAAGTTGGGAGTAACAGGAATTGAACTGCCATCCTGTTGCTTAACGTAGATCGCGACCTTCTTATTGAGTTGACTTAGTACATCATCCCTCAGGTCTGGCGGGACATCATCCTTGGAAAGCTTAAATTCAACCATATTGCCTACGACAGCCGGCGCATCGAGTTGGCTGAAATTTGTAATGATCTGGTTGATGATGGCCTCAACCTTGGCCTCCTTCTCCTTGGCGGCCTTTGATATTGCCGGCGAAGCGTTTTGTTCCCTTGGTGTCATAAAATCTTTGAATTGTTTAAACGATACCGGAAGTTCGCCGGTATTGCTTGCCCACTTATCTCCCCACGTTTCATATGTATTTTTAAGATTTTCATCCTCGGCCTTTAAACTAAAATAGGATGGCCTGAGATGTTTTTGGTCATATCCCGGGATATGGGCATCAATCGTATGGAACATGTAAAGTAAACCATTTTGAGGCCCTTCAATCGCGTCAACCATGGTCCCCACAGGGCCGCCGATGTACTCTCCTAGTCCAACCGCCCAATTAATTTCCGTTTTGACAAACACCAATCCAATAAACCCGGAATAAAAGGTATTATTTAAAGATTGAAGTTCCCAGGCCGCTTGCCGCATTTTTGGATCATTTGAAATATTGTTCAAAACCACCTTCAAAGGAGATACAAATGGGAAGGCAATATTAATCAGAAGTACCGGGATCGCCAGAAGATCCAGTAAGTTACGAATAACAACACTCTTGATGATCGAACGCTGCCCATGTTCGTCGCGCAGCATGTTTAAAAGCGCCTTGTTATTGTTAACGTAAAGATAGCCATTTTTATATGCTTTTTTGATACGATCGTCCTTCACCCATGTGTGAATATCCAGACCATTTCTCTCGCGGGCATCAAGGATTTGTTCTAAAGATTCGGTGGGTCTTCCATGGGTATCCTTTAAGCCATTAATTGTGAAGGGGTTAATAAACACATGGTTGACGATGGCTTTGATCTGGCTGCGTAATTGCAGGAAAGCGTTAAGTATAAACGGAGAAATAATGATTGAATCAATGAAATATTTACCTAAAATGGCCCGCAACAAAATGATCCATGGGCCAAGGGATGAAATGGTCAAATAATCAATTGACCATTTGACAGCGTAGGTGGACAAAAGCATGAAGATCGCGCGTCTTGTGATAAAGCGGTAATGGCTATAGAGGATCGGATGTTTAAATTTGAATTCTATCCCGATTGATGACAAACGTGTACGCCAATTATCATTGCCTGCCTCATAGATAGCTGCTTGGACATGCGTGTCCTTAATAACGATATCGCCTTTTTCGATCTTATTTAATAATTGAGAAATGTCACTGGCATCATGGGCAACGAAATAATAGAGAAGTTTGGCCAGCCAATAAGCTACCGCGAAAGCAAAAACGACTGGTACCAAAATAATCTGTAACGAAGGTTTGACCAATACTTTGTCAGGGTTGATCTTCGTATATTTAATAAAATATGCCACTGCTTCAGAAACTGAATCTATAAACTCACCCACCGTGCCGATTCTCTTTAGTCCCCATTTAGAAACCAATTTTTCCAACCATAACGGCCCTTCGACAGGCTTTCCCACGTTGTGGTCTTTCAGATTTTGGTCTACTATCGATTTGGCAAACTTTCGGATATCTTTAGTATTATTACTATCCAGTGCTTGTTTAATCCGTTGCACAAATTGAGCATCAGCCCCTTTTTGTTGGACATAAATCTCTAAAACTTTTCTTTGTGTCGCGAAGGTATATTCGGTCATGCCATGGATCAATATGACCAGGTATCCAATGGCAAGGAAAGCCAATGACCAGGGAACCAGGTAGGTGGATACAAATCCACCAATTACTACACTACCGACAAATTTAATGGCTGTTAAGGCAAACAAAAGCCCGGATATCGCGCCTGCTCTGGCTATGTCGTTATTGTCTTTTTTATTAAATTTATGGAAAATGAAAAGGCCGCTGGAAAGGGTGAAAAATTCGACCATTAGTACAGCAGAAATGGCCGTATTTGATAAATACGCGGCAGCACTCACACCTAAAACAATGCCGCTTAAGATTAGTTTATTCTTTAACCATTTTTGTTTATCTGTAAAAGTTTTCTTAATGTCTTGACCATATTTGAGTAAGGAATACGTTCCTACACCGTTCATACTCGAACGGGCCACCTCATGAGTCATCGGCTTCTGGTAAATTGCTTCCAATCCCGACCAGCCAAAATTTAATCCGCTTAATACAATATTTACTATTGGCCTGATCACATAAATTACAGCAGGTATAATGAAATACAATTTGATTGCTTCTAATATCCTTACAACAAAATGTGCTGTTGGTTTAATGACATGAACCATCATGGGGATGAGCACATGAGCATTGAATGCTTTCAATCCTGCCCAGCTAAAATTCACCAAACTTGATACAATATTTACTAAATGGTCCCATATATAAATTACCAAAGGCGCAATCACATACTCATTGATTATTTCTAAAACTGTCCATCCTAAATTCATTAAGCCTAAGGAAAAGCTTATTATTGGCCTGATCACATGGACCATGGTGGGAATAATCACACGCGCATTGATTACTCCCCATACTATTTTTACCCAGCCTATACTCAATATCCTTGAGACAATATTTGCTAAATGACTCCACACATAAACTGCCACAGGCTTAAGCACATGCGCATTGATTCCATCCCATGCCCAAGAGACAACGTTTACTGTTGGCCTGATCACGTGGACCATGGTGGGAATAATCACATGCGTGTTGATTGATTCCCAAGCTATTCTTAACCAGTCTATACTAAATATCCCTGAGATAATATTTGCTAAATGACTCCACACATAAACTGCCGCAGGCGTAAGCACATGCGCGTTGATTGCATCCCCTATCCATAAGGCCATGTTTACTGCCGGCCTGATCACATGAACTATGGTGGGAATGAGCACATGCGCGTTAATTGCATCCCATATACTTGAAATAAGATTTACTGTGGGATAAACCATATAAACCATAGCAGGTGTAATTAAATACGAGTTGATTTCTACCGCTGCTATTCTTAACCAGTCTAAACTCAATATCCTTGAGACAATATTTGCTAAATGACTCCACACATAAACTGTCACAGGTGTAAGCACACGCACATAGATTCCATCCCATACCCAAAAGACAAAATTTATTGTTGGCTTAACCACATATTCCATTCCAGGTATAATCAAATATGAGTTGATTACTTTCAATTCTGTCCAGCCAAAACTCCATAAGCTAGAGGCAAAATTTACCATTGGCCTAATCACATGAATCATCGTAGGAATAAGCACATACGTATTGATTGCTTTCAATCCTGCCCAGCCTAATATCCATAAGCTCGCGACAATATTTACTAAATGGTCCCAATAATAAACTGTTCCAGAAATAATCAATTGTAAAGGAAGGACCAGGCTCAATCCTGTTATGCCTAAACTAATGCCGACTATGATCAATTGTTTCTGGCTCACTTTCTTCTTTGCGGCGATTCCTAACATGATAATAACCGTTCCGATAACTATGATGAATGCTGGAATAATTAAAGGTAACGATGCCTGCGCGGGTTTGGATGTCAATGTAGTGATTGGGGAAGCTTGTGCAGGGAGGGAATTTAATAAGATAAATAATGTAATGACAATCGTGAAAATTGAGCGTTCATGGATGAATCTTATGACAGCATGGATTGCAGAAGTAAGGAAGCCTTCGGTTGAACCATTGCTGCGGATTACTGGGGACAAACGAATTCCACCGCCGGAAACTCTGTCACTTTCGACAGAAGGTCCAACCGTGGTATCATAAAGTCCTAGAACTTCTGATTTATTGTTACTTATGCCTTCTCTGGTTTCTGCTGTTTCGAGCGCACTTTCCGCACCTCTTACAGCTCCGCCATTTAGGCTAGATTCGCTATTGACGATTCTACGGATGAGCTTCCCTAATATTCTAAGGAACCCAATCAGTGCTTCTCTTAGCGCGCCTGTTACGGCACGAGAACGGATCCTGCTGTCTTCTCTACTATCGCTATTAGCACCCTCATTTTTCACGCGGGTGGTACTTCTTACTTCATTGCCGTTACCTTCAACTTCTCTACTACTATTGCTACTTGTTCTACCTTCTTGACCACTGCCTTCTTCACTAACTTCTTTACTACCATTCTTGCTGCTTGCACTACCTTCTTCTGTGTCTCTTACTTCTTTACTGTTTGTTTCAGTACTGCCTTCTTCGTTACTTTTTTCTTCTTCTTTGGCGGGCGTAGCTCGCGCTAAGCCGCTTTTTATGCTTCTTAACAAAAACCGTACTAATGTTACAACTGTTCTTATACCAACTACTTCTGCTATTTTCCCCTCTCCTACTGTTCTTCTGTATGCTCGATTGAGGAAATCGAGTACAGATAGGAGCGGTGTCGGACTAGAACCAGAAGAAACAAACCTGGTCCTATTATTCCTATCTCGAGCTTGAGCGGACATAAACCCGCTCGTGTTCGGATTTACTAAATTAGGTAGTCTAATTTCATCTGCAGGGCTTGGTCGTTCTGCCGGCGCATTTGGAGTGCCTGAAAATACTGGCGGAGGTGTGCTCCCGCCTTTACCACCCGGCCCAGGTGAAGGCGGCGGATTGGGATCTGGTGATGGCTCGGTGTTGGCGGCTAATGCCTGATCATTGGGCTTGGGCCATCTCTTTTCAGGCTTTTCCGCTTTTTTACGCTCCTTGACTTCCTTATATGTTTTCGTAAGGCCAAATATAAATAAGCTAAACCCTAAAGACATATTAAGGTATGGATGTGCTAAGGCAGTGGCAGCACCAGCCGCATGGTGAAGCCCCATGATACTAAAACCTGCAAAAACTGCCGGCATTGCTGTAACTGGCTGGGGCGCGTATGCATGCGGCGCTGCTCTGGTAATAACCTGTTCTTTAGCAGGCGCTTCTTCTATAATCTCCGGCTCCGGCCCCAGCGGTTTACCATTAATAAAGGAAAAGACGCGGTCAGCAGGGCCACCTATCAAGTCTTTAGCTTTATATTCATCTATTTGCGCGCGCAATCCTTGCTCATTGGCCCTTATATTATGCCTGTCATTGCCAACAACTTGCAATCTCCATAGCTCCGGCATCCCTTCAAATTCATATAATTTAAAATCATTCCTGTCAAGGTCGTAAAGCATCTTATTTAATTTAATGATGACCTTCCACTGTCCCTTGATTTTATGCGTATTCTCATAGACTGAAAGCAGATATTCCCTGATTGCTTCCTTGGTCACAGTGGCTTGGGGATCCAGGAATTTACGGACATCCCACGCTGTTGTGCTGGACGGCCCATAATCTTTCTGGAAATAGGCAACCATTTCCGGATTTTCCATAAAATGCGCGAATTCCTTAGGTGTCAGGGTCGCCATTCTTCCATTGGTTTGTTCTTCGACAAATTTCAACCTTTCCTGGGCCTCTTGGGGCCCCATATCAAGCCATACCCCGACTAACGACAGATACTCCAACAAGGGCCTAATTGGCTTGCCTTCCTTGACTTCATCTTCCCTTATTATCTCCAGATCCCGGATTGTCAAAACTTCTTTGTCATACGGCTTGGTCAATTTAGCCAATTTCCGGGCCAATCTCATCCGCTTTATACCCATGAACAATTGAACGACCAGCGGCTTTCGCAATAGCTCCTGGTCAAATCGCATTAACGCGTCTCGCCTAATGAGCCTGTCCTTGTGCAATTTCACCGCACCATTTTGAGTAAAAGCGTCAGACAAATACCGGTACGTGGTATTGTTTTTGTCGACATTGAGCATATCGGCAATGGCGATCATTAACAATTCCTCAGGCATCTGGTCCTGGGCCATTTGTTTCTGAAGCGCCCTTAAATTTTTAAGGAATTCGACAGGTCTTAAAGTTGTTGTGCCGCCGCGATGTAACCAGAAATCCGTGATGCCGGCCCAACGCAAAACTTCCTTTATATCGGTCTCATCGGCGTCAAATAATTGTAAAATGATATAGAATGCCCGGCGATTGATATCGCGCCTGTCCGTGCCTTGCAAAGGACCGGCCCTGGTCAGGACAGCCAGTCGCTCTTGCAGATGTGCCGGAAGACCCAAGAAATCATCCATGGCCCCTAAGAACAGATACCCTCGCTGAGTCATGCGCTCATCTTCGACAAAACCGCGGCCAGCATCTCTAAATTGATTTAATTGTTGAGGAGTTATGCCATCATAGACCGTTAACATGTCTTCCACCCTCGAAGAATGTTTGTCAGCTGCTTTTTCAGCCCTGGCCACTGAATTGGACCGGGCATTGGCACCCCTAAAGAATGATGGGAAAAGCCCTGAAGAAACACCACCAAGGGAGACAAAGAGATAGCCATAATATTCCGCTAATAGGTCCTTATGATTGCCTAATGTGACTGATTCGCCCTTGGTAACGACAAGCGTCAATGCTTCCTTGCGCCCATTATCATTTAATCTCCTGTTTAAATCACTTTGCGTATCTTCGATCTGTGCAATAAGCGCTTCAATTTGCCTCAGGGCGTTGCGGGCCGCTTTTTCCAAATCGCCGCTGATTTTATGGTCCCCTGGAGTGAGAATGTCATTGAATGCTTCCTTGGCTGAATTAAGGGACCCTATAAAAGATGATTTATAACGTTCCCGGGGTGATAAGGCAAAGGGTGATAATTCTTCCATGAACAGGTTATATCCATCGGCGGTCATTTTATCCCGGACAAATTTAATGCGTTCCCTATTGCCCTTGGGAGAGCTTTTATGATCATAGGGTTTGAGCCAATCGAGGATCTTCAAATGCATGTCATTATGGAGCGTGTCTGAAATGACATGGCCTACCACCTGGTCGCGGTGTTTGATATTATTAAGGTCTGTCCAGCTGATTAAATCTTCTTCGGGGCCGCTGAGCCTGACGGGATTATAGATCCCCCTGCGGCGGTCTTCACGGCCCTTGCTCCAGTTTTTGATGTCTTTCGATAATTTACCCGGGACTAATTCACGTTCCTGGACCAAACTCTCTATCTGGTCTGCATACTCGTCCATCCTCCTATTGTCTTCATCATTCATATAAACAAAACGTGCGCCCTCACGGTTTCGGCCCAAGGCTTGCTGAAGCACATCCCTGGTCCACAACGGTGCATCAAGGATATGGTTCCTCACATTTCCCTGGATGTCTTTGGCTTGCGATACGAAAGGCAAAGCCACCAGTACCCAATTGCCTTCTTCCATGTTTTTATTTTCTTGCAAATAGTTAACCAAGTCATCGGTTTCCGGATTAAGGCCGTCAAGCACAATGAACCGCTTCTTATATCTGGGATCGCTTTGGGCCTTTATAAGATCAGCTCTGGTCACATTTTGAGGTGCCACATAAATCTCCCTTGGGTTATAGTCCCTTTCCCTGAAGATCTTTCTTCTTAAACTTTCCAAATTGCCTGGCTTATTTATTTGGACCAGGTCACCGCCGGGAGTTGAAAGCACAGAGCCAAGAACTTCTTCCTCAACAGCGTCCATGTTTCTAATGCCGCTCCTGGCCACAACCCTGCCGCTTTTCAAATTTGTCCTAAGATCGTCCTGGCCGCCGATATATTCATATTCAAAATCAGGGAACATGACTTTCAAAACTTCCTCAGATGCCCCGGGTGTGGCGGTAAAACCATGCACATGGATCTTCGCTAAAATATGGGCCAGGGCATACTGGTCAAGCGTCCTGCGAGAAACTTTCAAATGATCGATGTCTATTGTCTGGCGCGGGTGCCTATTGTTGTATTCAATGGCAAAAGCCAGCAGATACGGCAAATTGTTAAAGATCTTGTCTTCCGCTTTTTGCTGCACATTCCTGGGCTTGGGGACAAGCTTGCCGTCTTCATCTTTTTTAGCTGTTAATCGTTTGCCGCCTTCAATCGAACAAAGCACCGTGTTATAAAATACCCTGCGGTTGACAAAATCATTGGCTTTTTCTCCAAGAAAAGCTTTATAAGTTTCCTCCGGAATGTCCAAACGCCCTTCCATAGGCGCCTGGGGATCCGGGGATTCGGCATAAAGCACATAGGTCTTGCCTTTTTCATGTTTTCGTTTGATATATTCTCGACGGGAAGACATGACTACCAGGCCCTGTTCCTCATTAGTATCATAGGCTTTCTTGCGTTCCTCATTAACCTTGGGCAAATATTCCTCCACCTTGGCTTTAAGCTGACGGGCAAAATCGTTCTCTTTTAAAGGACCTGCATCGGAAACAACGAAATTATAAAGGCCGCCGCCAAAATTCTGGATCTCATCCACCACCCCTTCCTCCAAGCTTGCGACAGCTTCCTTCATGGCCATCTTGTTTGCTTCATTGGAAGCGGTAATGGTCAAGAACCCGCGCTTCTCGGTTGATATGACCTTGATCACATTGGGGTTGTGCAGATAATCAATCATCTGGCGCTCAATCCTGTTGACCTCACTGCTTTTCCCGTTTGCCCTTGCAACATCACGCATTTCTTCTAATTTTTCAAAATTCAGCAAAGGCTGTGCTTCGATATCCTTACCGGGTTTTAATGTTTTGATTACCAACCGCGCTAATTCTTGATGGTTTATATTGGTTTTATTTTGTCTTGGATTATCGACAAATTTTCTGACGTCGCCTTTATCATTTAACATCCACATGGTATTGCTGCCCTGGGCCAGAAGGGTGGCTGCCAAAATCACCTGTGAAAGAGTTTTGCCAGCACCGGTACTTGCGGCAATCTGCATACCACCTCTATAAGCCCTTTTGTACATTTGCCATTGTTTTTCAAATGTTGATCTAATCTCCTTCCTGTCTATTTTCGGATCGGCATCATGTTCAATCATTTCCAAGATAGGCGCCTTTAACCGTTCAATATCAGAATCTGAGAACAGCGGTACATACGGCGTATATGCTTTGCCGCCAGCACTCTTTAGTTGCGTGCCTGCCGTTTGTCTGGGTTTTCTCAACCAAGCCAACAAGGCAGAATCAACCCTCCTTTTGGGAGTCATTGCGAGGAGGCCTACTGGTTTCTTATTTGCCAACGAAGCAATCTCTTCACCAATGTCATTCCCGGGCACTCCCCCATTGTCATTCCCGAGCGTTTCTGTCGGGAATCCATACGCATCCGAAGCTATGTTTCTAAGAATCTTGGCCTGAGCAAAATCATAATCACGTTGCCCCCGCGCCATGGCCATGTCAAAATTGACCTTCATGATAGGAAGAACAGGCATGGCCGGATTAACCATAGCCGGCATTAAGGGATTGAAAAATGCGTGCAAAGATGGACTAAATAATTGTCGAACTTTCGCCGGTGGATAAACCAGGTCAAGTAACTGTTTAACTGCCGCCTTGCGTCTAACTACTTCTTGCAGTGGAGGATGCATGCCTCTAACAATTCTAATAATCTCCGGCCATATAACTGCTTTATATTTTTGAATAGCCAAACTTATCAAAGCAGATTTAAGCATCCTACCTGCCCTGGTAACTTCACCGGCATCTTGATCAATAAAATCTTTTGTTCCGTATGCAATTTGCATACCTTCATCGGTAACGCTAAGTGGCAAATCTCTCCCTAAGATGGTAAATTTCATAAATGCCAGGGCCGCAGCAATCTTAGCGTCTACATATGGCTTGGCCTTATTAAGTTTACCAATTTCATAGGTCACCATCGCAGGATCATTAGCATTGATACTTAGTTGCAATGATGTATCATCAACCACCATAGCGGAACATTTGACCGATGACCCAGGATGAAATAGACCATTGGGTGTCATTGCGAGGAGCCCGGAGGGCGACGAAGCAATCTCCGCCGCGTCAGCCTGTGCTAAAATAGGAATAAGCATCGCACTGTTAGCTAAAGCAACAGAACGAAATTCCATGCCTTGTTTGGCCCAAAGAGCAAAAGTAGCAGCATGACGACGCGCAAGATTCAAAATGAAATTTTTAATATTGAATTCCCTCCCCCTTGTGGGGAGGGTTAGAGGGGGGGTAATAGCAGTTTTCACCTGCCCTACAGGCGGCGCCGTTGCCTCAGGCACCATAAATTCATTAACTATCGCCTTCTTCATTCTATCATTGCGAGGAGCAGGGCGACGAAGCAATCTCTTACTGCCGCTAAATACGGGATTGCCTCTCGCAATGACATGAGTATGCGTAACTCTTGTACTGACATAAACCTTAGTCTTGCTAACCACCCTGCTCTTTATACCCAAAGCTTTCTCATATAAGACCCTACCTTTAACTGCGCTATTCTCGTATAACATTGCAAATTGAAGCAAGATTTCACGTATAACAATGAGATTCTCACCACGTTTTTTCCTTACTTGGTACGCTGTTTGCAAATCATTGATAAACTGGCTCTCTGTTAGTTTATGCAAAAGATTTCCAAAATATTTCACAAAAGTGTTCCAACTCCCTCTGGTTTCCTCGGGGGCAAAATCATTTGCGGGGTCAGGATTTTTAAATTTATAAACACCACCATTTATATTTTGAAACGCCAAAGCCATGGCAGCTAAGAATTTGTATTTTTTCATCCAATACTGAAAAAGAATCAGTCCATTATCACTGAATATATCTGCTGTCATGGCATTATTAATAGTTTCCGAACTGGTTGCTACCGACGACCCAGGCTGAAACGGCGCACCCATGGCCCTATCAAGAGAACTCGCCAACCGCTCAGCGCGTAGTATTATTCCTTCCCTTGTTTCTCTTAATTTCTTATTTGCCGCTTTTTCATACTCCTTTAATTTTCGCTCAGTCTTCAGGGCTTCTTCGACTTCGTCCGCATTATTGCTAATAAAATGTCCATGTTTCAATGGCGCAACCATGGCGGCAGCACGTGCATGTGTCACCTTTGACATTCTATTAATAGCTTCATTAAAATTATTTGTAAATGAACCTGCCATCTGTATTAAGGCATTACGATTGTTTTTATCTATTAGAGGATAAATTTTGAGTCCTTCGTAGCCATAGGCTTTTTGCAACTGTGCTTTCGTCTGGTTACCTAAAGACTTGAGAATTATTTGAGGTTCTGCCAGCCAACCAACAATCTCCCTGCGGACTAATTCATCTTTCAAATATTCTTTAAGTGTGATTTTTTCAATTTCTTCCTGAGAAAAAGATCCTTGTCGCAAGAATGCGGCCACTTTTTCTTTCGTGTCTTTTAAATTGTATTGATGGCTCAAATAGGTAATGAAGCCAATTAATACCTTGCGTTGTTGTGGATCCTCTATCCCTTTATTAATTATCTCACCATTGGCCCGTTTAAACACAGGGTCTACCTCTTCAACACTGTGCCGGAATTCATGTTCCACTCCTTCTTTGACTTCTTTTGTTTCCAGCTTTATTCTTAAATCCCTTTGGATGTTTGTTTCATATTCCGGAGTGTCAAAATTGACAAATGCACCTTGAATTGCGACATTACCTTTTCCCTCCATCGGCATATACTTCTCTGCGCCGACCTTTCCTATGAATCCTTGTCCTTCCAGAAAATTTAAAAAAGTTATTTGTTCTTCGGTCAAATTCTTCGCTAGATTAATTGAATCAAGATACCCTTGGACAGTCAAATTTATCCCCCGCATCACTCCCCTGAGTCCACCCGCCATTTCCATTGGAACGACCGTTCCCTTGACAAAGTCTTTCCCTGCCCCTTCTCTCCACACCATCGCCGGTATTAACGCCCGTGCGCCCCAAGACCATTCTGAAACAACATTAATAATACGCCCAGCAATGATTTGAACATGCATAGGTTTATTATCAATTAACATATCCTTGACTGTTGTATCTAAAGTGCTTAGCAACTTTTCCGGATGGACATCTTCGCCTTCTGTTTTTACCGGACTACTTAATCCTTCCTCAATTCCTTGTTTTTGGTTTAAATAGGATCCCAGGCGTTTTTGATATGCCTCCCTGAATGCCTCGTCACTTTGGGCACGAAAATCATTCAAATTTTCCGCATTGCCTGTTACTTCCACATTGCTTAATTTTCCACCAGCTGCTATTTTTACTGATCTGCCCTGATTATCCTCGAATATCCGATTTCCATTTCTCTGCCCTATCTCTTTTCCTACCCCAAGTACCGTTGCCATAACACGCAAACGTTGGACCTGCCCTCTGTCCGGTGGAAGATTATTAAGTTCCTTAGCGAGCTGCTGCATATCTTTGTCGTACGCGTAGCGCTGATGAATGCGGCCAATCACATCCATCTGCGCTGCCTTAAACTCCATATTTTCTGTTTCCGCGTCCACTGCTTCCTGGGCGAATTTCAAAAGTTCCCTGTCTGTTAAAGATATCGTCTTTTTACCTCCAATGTTAGGGGGCATTTTGAAGATCAATGATTGCGCTTTACGGCCGCCGGCCGCGGCAGGCTCATAACTCGTAACAAACAATTCACGCAAATTCATAAAATGTTTAAACCCGAATTGAGCTTCCTTATTATTTATGACCTCATTAATGACTGCCACGGCTTTTCTTTTATCCACCTTTTCGCCAGACATCCAACCAGCTAATTTTTCTATTGTCACCGTAGTTATTAAATTACCTTTAAATTCCTCCTCAATCGCCTCAAGCATCCGATCAATCGTCTCGGCACTTAGTTCTGTGCCTTTAAACATAATCCTCATTTTTTCTCTCAATTCATGGTCCGCCTTCAGCTCAATCGTGACCACTCTTCCATCGGGATGGGTCACCATCCGCGTCCCACCCGGACGTCTTTCCAACCTGCCTGTTTTCAAAATCTCCGACATCTGGTTTGCATACCAATAAACTTTTGCTGCAATATTGCGGCTGCGGTCAGCCGTCTTTTCTGCCTCACCACGGACATCTTCAGCAGGTCTTTCATCGCCTTGTCTATTGACCGTACTGGCGTCGAATAATTTACCAATTGATTCTATGCGGCCGTTGGCAGAAACTTCACCGATGGCCCCTGATTCATCATAGATACCTGACTGCGCTTTGTTATCTCCCACGATATAATTCTCGAAACGCGACGCACCGCCCCTGGTGCGTACACCAGCCATGGCCGCCACACGATCAACAAAGTGGCCGCCAAGTTCGTGCTCGACAATGGCCCTATCCAAAATTCCTTTGCCCAAACCAAAATGGACAAGAGAAACATTTGTACCCAAGGCCAGCCGAACGTTATCTGCCAGACCGGCGGCACCGCTGTGCTCTATCGTTGGATCATATTCCACCACTAATGGATGCTCTTTAATAAAATCCTTAATTGTTGCTTTTGCTTCTTCAAGATTCTCACCCGGGTAAAGCAATTGCATTAAAGAATTGTCAATGCCTTCATCCAATATTTTTCTAAATGATTCTGTATTCGTATATCTTAACCGAACTACATGTCCTCCCTTCAAATAGGCAGTTAACTGATTGACCTCACTCCTGGCCATTCTTCTGAGGGGTAATTTAATCGGCGAGCTATTTCCGTCATTTTTTATTTCTACCATCTCTGAAGTTTCCCCGAGCAAGTCTAATAAGCTCTGCTTATCCAATAACAATTTGGCAATGATGGAATGACGATCATCTTCTCCATGTTCGCGCATGGCTTGACCGTTTCTCTGGATCCTTTTGACCAGATCATTTATTTTTTCAGATAACTCCCCAAATATCTTGGCATCCAGTGTCGTGATTCCATTTTCAACCCTAATTGCCGTAGGATCATTGTGCTTAACGGCCCTGATGTAGGCCTCTACTTCTTTATAAATCCCCGCCGGATCGTTTTCTTGATAAGGGACCACCACACGGTCACGTTCCTTATTTAACCCAAAGAAATGCCCATTGATTAAATAGCCTGCTTTATCGATTCCCCCTTTTGAGTTTTCTCTTAATATCTCTCCTGATTCTAAAACTCTGTCCCCTTTCTTTAGTTTATTGCCTGGGACATTAGAAGTCCGGACAGCCTTTGTTTTGGCAAACCAGGTATTATTCTCCTTGTCTTCAGTATAATCGTTTACAGTAATGACTTTCTCTGTAACTAAACCCTCCTCCCCCTGTTTTTTCTCTCCAGTCACGCTCATTTCCAGACGGGCCGCAGAAATCACCTTGCCCGAGCCGGCCGTAAATGCGTCATTGACAAACAAGCCCTTTCGATTACCTTTCGCATCTGTGATTTCCCAAATTTCTTCTTTGTCCTTGTTCTTTGAACGCAAAATTTTATCTCCCGCCCGCAAATACACTTTTTTGCCAGTACGTGTATCTTCCAATTGGATATCACGGTCGCCCTTGGCAACTTCCATTTTCTTCCAAGTCAAATTTCCTTCATCATCATATGTCCAAAAAGTGTTGGTGGTTACATGGTCCCAGCCGCGTTCAGGCGACAAAAATACCTGACGTCTTGCTGTAGACATGATCTCTTTTGCTTTTTGACCGGCTTTCTGGTCCGCATCAATCAACTGTCCATCGATGACAAAAGCCAGCAAATCTCCATTTTCTTTGCGAATGCGATAGTATAAATCTTCAAGGTCCTTTACGGAAGCTTGCTCCATATATCCCACATCTACCCCTTTTCCGGACGCTCTTGGGATTTCAACCCGCTCTGTCTTTTCAAGACGGATAGATGTCGTTGATGCATAGGCATTATTATAGGTAAGCGGAACACGGATGGTAGAAGCTATGTGCTCGCCCTTTTTATTTACCCGGACGACCGGCATATCATAATGTCCGATATAGGCAGTGATGGCACTTCCATCCTTGGGGGTCAATTCGATCCTGACTAATTTTTTCTCCGTCGGCGCCTGACCAAATAGGACAACCGGCCGCAGCACATTCATTTCAGCGATAGCCGCTTTAGGCCTGCGTTGCTCGCTTGGTTTGGCCCATTCTTGGGGGCTGTAAATTCTATTGGTGGCTTTGTCCCAAACTTCACCCTCTTGAAAGCGGATTGCGTCGGCATGCTGGCCAAGTGCGATCCCAGTTGCACCGGCGATAACAAGCTGTTTGGAGGCCGAATATTTAAAAATTTCCATATTTGGATTTTTAGTTACAATTTTAAACCCGCCGCCGCCTCTTGGCAGGGCCACTTGGTCTGCTTCCAAGGCAGGATGGTACAATTGAGGATTATTTAACATAAAATCGACCTGACGTTGCGTATTGATTTGTTCGGCATAGTTGGAAGCCTCTGTCTGGCTTTCCGCCGAAGCATCTCTGACTTGACGCGCTACTTGTAAAATTCCGCGATGTGTTGTTTCAGATGATTTTTCTTGAACAACGCCTATAATGTCAGCCCAGGCATTTTTAAGCGCATTGACAGCAATTTTTTGTCCCTCAGATAATTTTCCTTCCATGCCCTTTAAAGTCGTCTCTTGTTTATCATCTAAGGTTTTCCCTCGCAAAAGCGCAATTAAAACATCTTTCTCTTGCCCCGATAAACCTGACTTTGTTAATTCCCGTACAGCATCATATGCTTTGCCAATCCTCTGCAGGTTCAACCTCTGTTCTGTGGTCAACCGTTCGGCATTGGGCAAGATAACATGAATAAATTCCGCTTCTGTGCGTTTGCTAGTTTTTGAAAAAGTTGAATTTTTATCAGCAAAAGAATCATAACGGCCCATGATCTGCAAATAAGGCGCCTCACTCGGCAAGCCAATATAAACATGGCGGGCTTTAAAACCTAAATCCCGACCAACGGCAACATCAACACCTTCAACCATGGAAGTTAAAACAATTTTTTTCTTTCCGTTGTCTTTTCCTTCCGCTACCCTTCTTGCCATATCAGCAAAAAACGTTTTTATGTCCCCATCGGCAATTAGTACCTCATAATCATCGGGATTGATTTTTGCATCACCTCTGGCTTGACCTTGGATGGTGTCAATGATACGTTGCTTAAGATCTTCTGCCCCAAATTCATCTATTAAATTGTATAACTGCGGTGTATTTATAGTGACCATGTCTCTGGGATTATCGGTACTTATATATTCTGAAACAGCATCTGTAATCGCATCTACATAGTTATCCCGATTCGAAAATCTAAATTCCCGATTAAAATCACGTAAGGTTGTATTGGGGAATGCCTGCAAAATTTTAGCATCCAATAAATTCATCACCGATTCAGTTTCACCGGCTGACCCTGTTAAACCAATAACACCGGCTCCCCCTTTTCGAAGCCAATCAATAAGTTCAGCACCGGATACACGTACCGATTTTTCCGCGAGGGCCATCTGGGACCATGCCTTTAACCCATTTTCGCCAACTTTGACAATATTTCCATTGTCATTAATTTCAAAGAACCCTAACTTCTGGCCGTTAATTTCTCCTATGCGTCCCCAAAAAGACAATACTAACCTGGAAAAAGCATTGAACCCATCTTCGTCATGAAAAATACGGTCCATTTGTTTTTTGCCTTCTGCGGACGACTCATAAGGATCCAAACCAAGCGTTGCCGGGCCTTTGGATTCTTCAAGCATCTGTATAATTTTTTCTCCCAAAGAGGTTTTAATATCTTTAGGGAATGATTTAAAACCTTTATCAGTATATTTAATTTGTATTTGTTCATTCCTTAATTGTTTTTCAAGATACGCTTTTTGCCCCTCATCTAAATTCTCAACACTCACCAAAGAACCATTCTGTCTATTCTCTAATTTTATAAACCCTTCTCTTTGTAATTTCTCCAAAATTTTCCAGACATCAGAATCTTTGTCATTGCCTGCTTCATTTCTAATATTTTCTTTAAACATAAGCCATTCAACACGGCCGCCATTTTTGACATAGGTCCGGATTTCCCCGCGTGTCATGAGGATCAAATCTGCCGTGGCATCAAATAATCGAGGAAGCTCTTTTAAATTTTCTTTCGCAGCAGGACTTAATTGATCGGTCACCTTTTTCTGGACATCTTCACTGAGGGTGGATGCGGTTGAATGTTTGTCTCCATTTTCTTTAGACACCACATACGCCTGATCCAGCGGCCGATCAAACGAAGTTTTAAGGATTTTCGAAACATCCTCGATCCTTCCTAGTCCGATAATATCCACCAAATTTCTTATTTTTTCTCCCATTCTTTCCTGGGTAAGTGAATAATTAACATAATATTTGTCATCTTCTTTTCTGATGAACCCTTTTTTGGTTAATTCATCCGCCTCCGATTGTGTCAATTTTGAAGGACCCTCACCAATTTCCAATTCTCCATATACCGCATGGATTACCAACTTTTCAAACTCATCAGCAGTAATCTTAAACGTTTCCCGTTCTTTATCTTGATTTTTCCTGCTCATTGTTTTGAGCCTTCTTTCTCCTTCCTGAGCATCGGCCCTTGTTAAATCAGCACCGCCTAAAGGTTTATGCACTTCATCAAAAGCAACTATGGTCTTCTCCCCTTTAAAAGGATTAAATTCTTGGAGATCTTTTATATTTGGATTTGCCTTTAAGTCCAAAAAGACAGTCATCATTTCCCTGTGAGGAATGACATATGCTTTTCCTTTTGGAAAAAATTCATCTTCTAGAATTGTGCCCTTGACCTTGATCCATTGTTTTATATCTTCACTTGTTAATATCTTATAATTATCTCTCCCTCGAAATTTTTCCTCTCCTCCATCTTCAGGAGAATAAACATATCTTCTATCTGGATACATTTTGGGAAAAATATCAAACATGCTTTCAGACATGGCTGATTTACCGGAGCCGGTAGACATGAGTATTGAAACAAATTCGCGGCTTAAATTCTTCTCTCCTCGAAAATATTGAACAAGCTCATTGATGTTAGCCAATTGGCCTTCCATATAATCCAAACTTATACCTTTGCTCTTAACATTCTTTTCAAATTGTTCAATAGTTTTTCTAAGATCAACAATCCGTCCTGTTTTTATCATGTCCCTGTCAAACCATTTAGCCGCTTCATTTACTTCATTGGCCCAGCCATTGGGAATCCTCGTCCTTTCTAATTGCCTGGCATAAAAATCCTTGAAAGCCCTTTGCTGTCTATCCTTTAAATATTCCCACAATGCTTTTTCCCTGTTCCCTGCTTTGGCATCCGCATCTTTATCTGTACTCTCAACACCCATCCCTTTTATACGAAATGCCCTGCGCTCTTCGGGAGTTAATAATCTTCTGGCCGCCTCAAGAGAAGTTATTCTTTGATCGATAAAATTCGGAGCACGCGCAATATCCTTGCCCCTTTGCGCAGATGAAGCAATTTTCCTTAAAGCATCTCTAACGAATTTTGAAACCCCTCGCGCTTCTTCTCGTCGTAGATCTTCTGAACTTTGAGGATTTAATTTTTCAGGAGTTTTTGTTTTTATAGCGTTGTATGCGGCTGTTAATTGCAGGTTTTCAGGGGTCTTGATTTCGCCGGACACGGGAGGCGCTCGTGATGCTACTGCTTCCTCAATTGTTGCCACATCTGCTTCAACGCCTTCTCCATAGCCCAATGCAACGACCATTTGATGCGCGTCAAAATCATTATCTACGCCAAGAACAAAAATATTTTGGTCTGCCCCTGAGCTATTTTTGACAGCAGTATCTTTTAAACTAGTTTTAATGTCGAGCAAAGCTTCTACTTCGGCATCCGTGACTTTTTGGAGATTAGCAAGGTTTTCAGAAGACTGGTCATGTTTATAAGCTTGTTCAGCATCTTTTCTTTTCTGACGGGCATTTTTAAATGCGGAAATCTGGGAATCCGCATCTTTTAACTTTTCTATTAACTTGAATTCATTGAACTCATGTTCGAATGAACCTTCCCCATCATGCACAATAACCACAATGCGCTTACCGGTTTCTTTATCCATCCACTCAATCACACCGCCGCCGCTTAAAGGCGCCAAAGCCTTACGTCCCGCGGCATCGGTAAGCAATGCTTCATAAACAACATAACCATTACCTTTTTCAAGTATGGGCAAATTCTCGAGTTGACTTCCAAAGGTACTTCTCACAGCTGCATGCAAATTTTCAGCAACCGCCCTTCTTTGTTCCACACTCATTTTGCGCAACGCGTCATTATAAGCAATTACGTTTTCACCAAATCTTTCCGCTGCGGCAGAACGAAATTCAATGTCCTGTATTAATCGCGCTTGCAAATCAGCTGGTATACTTATTTTTACTACTTCAGCCAATTCTTTAATATCTGAACCAAAACCATTGTCATAAATTTTATTTAAAATTTCTAATGCCCTGCTGTTACCTGATAAAATTTCTGTTTCTAATCTTTCTAATAACTGCCCCACTTCTCCTGTTTGACCGTTTAGTCTATTTCCGCCAATTTGCACATTAATTGTTTCTAAACGACTATAAATCTGATCTATAGAAATTTCCCTTTTATCTCTACCTACTGCCGATGTCTTCACCTCGTTCGGGCTCTCAGCTACTTTATAACCTCTCTCTTGTTGAGTAGCCGTTTCTTGTTCTTGCTTATTGGCCTCTGCCCTGCTTTTTTCTGCCGCTGCCCTGTATGCCTGCAACGCTTCCGCTACCCTTGCTTGAGCTACTTCCACTGCCGTCCTTGCCCTTGCCGGCTCTACCTTTCTTCCTGTCTCTGCATCATAAAGCTCTCCTACTGGTTCTTCTAACACCGGCGCTACTACTGGATTTGCAGATTCAAACGCTGCCCGTGCTTTCTCTTGCGCTACTCGCTTTTCCTCCCGCTGTCTTTGTCCTTCTCTGTCAAATATGCTCGGCAATGTACTCTTTAAGAATCCCGGCTCTTCTTCTGCCGGTGGTACTACTTCAGGATTAAATCCTGCTGGTATTTCCATCTTCTCTTCAATAGGTTTTGCTATCACTGGATTAGCTCGATCAGACGCAAATGCTTCTTCTGCCCTTGCCGTTGCTTCTACTCTCCTTGCTTCTCTTACGGCTGCTAATGCTTTCTCCTCTTCTGTCACTGCTTTACCAATCTCTGCTCCTTGTGATGTTTGCTCTGTTACCTTGCTGGGGTTCTCTACTACTCTATATCCCTTCTGTTGCTGGGTCGCTGCTTCTTGTTCTTGCTTATTGGCCTCTGCCCTGCTTTTTTCTGCCACTGCCCTATACGCTTGCAATGCTTCCTCTACCCTTGCTTGAGCTACTTCCACTGCCGTCCTTGCCCTTGCCGGCTCTACCTTTCTTCCTGTCTCTGCGTCATAAAACTCTCCCGCCGGTTGCTCTATCACTGGCACTACCACAGGATTTGCAGAATTAAATCTTGCCTCTGATTCCTGTCTTGCCTGTCGCTCTTTTAATCCTTCTCTGTCAAATATGCTCGGCAATGTACTCTTTAAGAATCCCGGCTCTTCTTCTGCCGGTGGTACTACTTCAGGATTAAATCCTGCTGGTATTTCCATCTTCTCTTCAATAGGTTTTGCTATCACTGGATTAGCTCGATCAGACGCAAATGCTTCTTCTGCCCTTGCCGTTGCTTCTACTCTCCTTGCTTCTCTTACGGCTGCTAATGCTTTCTCCTCTTCTGTCACTGCTTTACCAATCTCTGCTCCTTGTGATG
>Ga0207035_1013_pt1 | contig 66595 bp, 63 predicted proteins | sample Alteio_BWMinCont_77_FD_153272 | JGI IMG/M metagenome (GOLD analysis project Ga0207035, IMG submission 153272) | Enriched cells from forest soil in Barre Woods Harvard Forest LTER site, Petersham, Massachusetts, United States -... | ecosystem: Environmental > Terrestrial > Soil > Temperate forest >... | reverse complement strand
AAAAAAACAACTATTTTTTTAACCAGTACTTTCAGAGTAATCCCTGCTATACTTACTTTACAGTACCCAAATGTTTTTGGTGCTGTTAAGTGAGCCAAGCAATGAGAAGGTTGTATTTCTTAGTGCCAGACATTGATAACGCAACCCAGATAGTGAAAGCTTTAAAAGACATGGGCATTGTGAATGAGGGAATGCATGTGGTTGTAAAAGACCAAGAAAAGTTGGATATGACTCAAATATTAGAAGCGGGCGTTCTAGAAACGACAGACTTTTTGCACGCACTCATTCGAGGGGCCATTGCAGGTGGTGTGATTGGGTTAATTGCGGGTATTTTGCTTGTTCAATTCCCGCCGGAAGAATTCATATTGGGCGGAGGAACCATTTTTGGTTTAACAGTCTTTGGCATTATTTTTGGGGCTTGGGCAAGTTCGTTGGTCGGTATTTCAATTCCAAATCCGGCTGTTCAAAAATTTGAGCGAGCGGTAGAGGCGGGTGGCATTATGATGTTGGTGGACATTCCGAAAGTAAAAGAAGAAGAAATTTTAGTTTTTATGAAAATGTACCATCCCGAAACAACCATCCATGGACTTCAGTATTCTTCAAAACCGGCTTAAGGTAAGATAAGGCAGTTCTTAGTGATAGATTCAAGCGGTTTTCGACCAAATGTTGGGATTATCCTTGCAAATCATGCAGGACGTGTGTTCTGGGCAAAGCGTTTGGGACGAGACGCTTGGCAATTTCCGCAAGGTGGGATCCATACTGATGAAACACCAGAACAGACCATGTTTCGAGAATTAAAAGAAGAAATTGGTTTAGCCGAAAGCGATGTTACCTTATTAGCACGCACGCATCGATGGCTGAGATATCGAATTCCAACGCGCTTAATTCGTCGCACAGAACCCGTTTGTGTTGGTCAAAAACAATTTTGGTATTTACTCCGTTTAGAAACCGACGAAAGCCGAATTCATTTTGATTATACCGAAAAACCTGAATTTGATGGTTGGCAATGGGTGAGTTATTGGTACCCATTAGAGCAGGTCGTCTCCTTTAAAAAAGAAGTTTATCGCCAGGCATTAAGGGAGCTTGCGCCCTATCTGTTTAGAAATTCGATAGATCACAAGAGAAAGTGGCCCCTGAATTATTTGTTAGAATACTGATATTAAGGAATGAATCTTTTAAAAGAATTTGGTGGCACCATAGATTTGGCTGGTTATAAAAAATTATAACCAGCCAAATCGTTTAAGCCAATAGAGATTTGGCTGATTATAAAAAATTATAACCAGCCAAATCTTATTCTTAAATGGTTTTTTTGATCCATCCATCCGGAATTTAACGTAGTACATTTAATACCCTATCAGTTTATTTTTTTATAGTACAATTATTTTTTTGTACAATTTTGTATTTCATTTTTAGGAGAAAATTATGGCTACTCATGGTGAAGAAGTTAAAGCAGCAGTTGAAAAGGCAACGGCAGTCCTAGCTACAGCAACGGGCACAGCCGTAAGCACGTCAGCTTGGGTTGTACAGGATGCGCTTGGAGAAGGTGGAAAAGAGGCATTTAAAAAACCATATTGGCCTTCATTATATTATAAAAATTCGGACCCTCAGGGTCTGGTCAGTCAAGTAGCACTTTTTAAAAGTACTGCGGTACAAAGTATAACATTAACATTTAATTGCACTCTTCCTAGGCTTAAAGAAGAAAGAAAAAAAATGTTTTCTATTCTTTCTGGCACTTGCGGTCGACCATTGGGAAAAGAAGCCGATTTTGTTAATTCGACAAGCCCTGATGTTGAGATTTCTTTAAATTTATTACGACTTGAACAAATTAAAGAATATTTGCTTGGGGTCGGAGTGTCGGAAGGTATCCTTAATGACTGTGTGGGATATAAATTCTTTAGACAAACGAGCAAGCAAGAAGATGAATTTTACGCGAAAGTGGCTAACATTACAAAAGAATTAACGGATGCAGAATTCGATGAATTATTTAAAATTGCAAAAATATTGGAAAGTCAACAAAAGAATCCAGAGATAAATGATTATCTGTTTGTGTTAGGCATGCAATGCCATGGTAATGCGTTGCATCAATTTTCTTATAAGGCTTTAGAACTTGTTAAAAACAAGGCACTTATTCCTACAGCTGCATTTACCATGGCGAATATTAATGTTTCAGGATCTAGAAACAACGATCCATTAGATAATCGTCTTGCAACAGCATTTTTACAATACTGTAGCAGTGGTTCTACGAATGATGCAATGAAAATTATGAACATCCTTGCAGGAGGACAACAGGTTCAGTTACTCAGCGTTGATGAGACCGAATCTTTTACTGTTAATCTTGCAAACAATGCACTTTATTTAGCTAAGCATTGCTTTAACCAGCAAGAAAGAATTAAACAGCTAGAGTTAGCCTTGGCACAAGCAGCGGGTGCAAGTGTTGGTGCTCCTGCAGCAAGTGCTAATGCTGCAGGGCAAGCGGCAGCCTTAGTTTTTTCTGGTGCTTCTACACAAGCGGGAGTGAATATACCCGTGAATCTAAGTGCTGTAGATCCACAATCTACGCTTAAAGGCAGCAGCCTAAAGTGAGTTTAAACCATAAATAATAGTTCAAGGCTCCCTTTATTAATATAAAGGGAGCCTGTTTAAGAAGCTGCTGGTTATCTTAACGCTGCGCTTTCTGGTGGTGATATTAAAGTTTTTCTTTTGGCACTTCAAAATGTAGTCCAGGCTCAAGGGGGAGTCACTGTGCTTTCAGAAAAAACACATAAAAGTCGAACGAGTTTATATAAATCCCTATCCGAAGATGGTAATCCCTATCTTAAGAGCGCAAACGATCTTTTGACGGCTATGGGGATGCATTTTGCCGTTGTACTCGGCCTCGCGAAGAAAAAATCCGCATCATAAACAAATTGCAAATAAGTGTACCTCCTATCGTTTTGATTAAATTGAATGAACTTTGAAAAAGATGTGTGTCCAATTAAAAACAAGGGGGGGTAAATAGTTATGAAACACTTAAAAAAATCTAAAATTGATCCACGCTATGTTATTGAAAAATTTGAAGAAGGTGAATTGCTTGCACGAGCGCACTATTCGAATGTAGAAGTAACCAATAAGAAAAAAATTGATATCAATGTTAGTGCTTTTTTAGGAGAAATGGAAGGAATTGTAGATACATCAAAAGATGATAAACGCCATGGTAATCGATCTGCTTCTACTTCTTTATTGATTCCAAATTTGAATTTAGGATTATTTCATGATGTCGCCTTTTTGCATGATATAGATCAATGTACTGTAAGAGCCTATATGTTTAAAGATAGCGTTACGGTATCGAAAGCGGCTGATCCAGAATATCACAACATTAATTTGGACAAAAAGAAATTCGAACCAATTATTAGCAAAAAGGAATTTATAGAAAAATACAAAAAATATTATAATGAAGAGCAAAATAGAACGGAATACAATGAAATTGTTGCAAATATATTTCCTAATAGCCTATTAGGGATAACGATATCCGATAAAGCATTTAATTTAAACGCAAGTAAGTTGAGTGCTTTGGCAGCGCAATTTAAAATAAAAAATGAATATGGCATCGAGCTGCCGTTATTCTTGTATCAAAAAGGAAAAATGGTTGAGTTTAAACCAACAAAAGAAGAAATTCTTTCGATATTAAACACTGTTTTTCAAAATAAAAGGGCTAAATTAGAAGTCAGTGAGGCAGCATTAAAAGGTGAATACTTAAAACTTCTTTCCCAATTGGGTTACGAGACGCCTACCCCCGGGCTTGTTAACCTATTAGACTCTTCAAATTTAGACAAGCTTGTTTTATGGAAAAAAGATATTGATTTAGAAGAAATAGATTTTTTTAAAAAAACTTGCAATCAATTTATCAATGCATTAAGAACGGAAGCCAAACGATTTTCGGAATTAAAAGATGATAAAGCAGTCAATAGAATCAATAAAAGCATAAAGGAAATGGAAAGCCTTTTAAATTCGAGTATCAAATCGAATAATGATATGCGGCATAATTATAAATTATTTTCTCAAAAAATAGTCGATTTATCTAAAGAACCGATATTTAAGCCAGGCAAATTTAAACAGTTAATTAATTCAATTTATAAAGCAGTCATGCAAAAATTGGGCTATATAAATCCAAAACCACTTTTCTCAACCAGAATTGATAAAGTTACCCATTCTTTTTCAAACTCTCTTAAACCGAGACACCATAAAAAGGAGGTTTCAGTAAAAAGTGATCTTGCAAAAAATGTAAAAAATTCAAAACAAAGATAATTCGTTTAGCAAGAGTAAGCTTTAAAAAATCAAGGCCAGTATTAAAAATAATTAACAATCGTCTTGTAATCAGCAGGATTATTTTTGCCAAAGTAGATGTATAGGAATAGCAATCAGGTTCTCTCCAAAAGGAATAATTTTATCTCCCGTATACAAAACCACTCCACGAATAAAACTAAAATATATTTCGATGAAACATGGTTGAATTATAGCCATTTAATGGATGAAATTCAACCACAAAAATTACTGGATAAAATCGCAGATATGAATTTGTTTTGGCAACAAAGGTTATATAAGAGCAATATCATCTTTCACTGTTTTCATGTTTCGTTAAAGTCCCTTATAAACACTGTTAAGTAATTCTTGACCACGCAATAAATCTTTTCCTTCACCATATACTCTTTGGTTTTGAAGTATTTCTTCTAAAGAAGGCGCTGTTATTTTAGAGGTTCCTAACCTATATATTGCTAGTTTTGCGTGTTGTTGATATTGATCAATATGACTTCTAATTTGATCTAAAACTTTAATACATTCTAATGTATACTCTGGAGATTGCCTGATATCTTGTGCCCCAAGAAATAGATTGTTCATTTCGTTAGCATAAATTTTAGGCAATGGTAAACGTTTTTCAACCCCCCCTTCTTTGTTTATAAAAGAAGCAGTGTTATCATCAAGACTTAAACGTACTTCTTTCCCAAGTTTATTACGAATAATTAATAAATGGGCCATGTTTTTAATGCCTAAAGAATCAACTCCTCCTATACCTTTGCCAGCGTATAACATGACAGCAATAGTATTTTTAGGATTAAGCTTATCTTGTATTAACAATCTTGTTGCAACAAAGGTTTCACCTTTGATTTCTGCATTTTCATATTGTGCAGCTTTAATATCAGTAATGTTAGCATTAACAGGATTTATTATTTCCGAAGCGGGTACAAGAAAATGAATTAAAGTATCAAATACCATGCGTTTTTCTTCTGGTAACATACCTAAACGATTTTCGCGAGTGATCGGGCGATCGTCTCCTTCTAATAGGTAATTTGTTTTATGTGCCCCTGTATGGTTCTGGATCCAAAAGAATGATATGTCAGAGATTGTTCCTAAATAGTCGCGTATTTGCTTTAAATTTTCGCCATACAAATTAAAGGCGTTGGCATGATCAATGGCGTAAACTTTCGTTTTTAATGCAGACTTTTGATTAAGTGTAGCAACAAAACCTTTCATTTCTTGCAAATTTTCAGTAAATGGTTTTTCTACCATTATTACATTTGGGGGTTTCGGATGATTAAGCCATTCTTTTGTTAACGCAATATGTGTGTGAGGGGGGGGCGCGATATAGACATAGTCTGGTTGCAGTTCTTCGTAACGCTTAAGTGCCTGAGGATCGGATTTATCAATAAAAATCATCCCATTGTTAGTTAAACTTTTTACAGCTTGCTTACCTCTTACGGTAAGCTTATCTAAAAAATCAGTGCCATAAAAAACCACTTGGGGTTTATTTTTTAAATCAAGTTTTAGTATCTCTGGCGTTAAAAGATTAGTGCCTAAACCGCCACCTATTCCTTCAATTAAAACAATGCGTTTTTGCATGGAACCCTCATCTGAATTAGTTTCTGCATTAGTTAAAGAATATGCTGTTGGTAACATTAGAGTAACAATTAAGGCGATACTGGTTTTTAGTAATACGCTAATCATAAAATGACTCCATTAATATCAATTTGTGTTGAGTTTCTTAGCTGCTCGAGGTTGCATACAATACTAACATTAAATGTTGCAAATTAAAACGTTTTTTACATTAGGCATAAATAACAGATGCTCTTTTGCCAAGTCGTTTTGTTTTTCCTAACTTTGCTTACTTTCAGCTTGAAGAGTTGCAACACGTTTTATCAGGCTTTCAGTTTGATCCTGTAAACTGCACACAATACCCTCAGCAACAAGCTTTCTCCATATAAAAGACAAACATCCTTCAATGCTCATGGTTGTTTTAATCTCTAACGTGTCGCCATGCGTGATAAACTCATGGCACCCATACATTTTAGCCAGTGGAAATCGTGTTAAATCGGTAAAATATTTATTGGTTTCCAGTTTAAAAATTTCTATATTAATTTTTGGACCACCTTTAGGCTTAAATAAAAAGGAATTGCCTGCTGTAAACTCACCTTCTAATTTTGCGTATTCAACATCAGTCTGCCAAACGTGCCAATGATTGACATCACTCCAGACTTTCCATACGTCCTCAGCTTTTAACCCTTTTACTTTTTTGCTATAAGATTTAGTCCACATGGTTGTCTCCGGTTTTATCTATTAATGAAGAAAGTAGCGTATTAAATTGTTTGTGATGTGATGATAATGCCTTAAAAAAATCCGCATCGGCGTTCTCTACATCTGGCACAGCCTTCCAAACACATTCGGTTCCTTTTTTTGTAAGAGTAATCATTTTTGCGCGTGTGTCAGTAGGGTGGGTTTGGCGCTTTACAAACCCTTTTATTTCTAAGGCTCGTAATACTTGGGATGTCATCATGATGTCTAATTTCGTATGTTTAGCAAGCATTATTTGAGTAATATTGGCTTCTTTTTTTGAATACCAAAGCAGGCTAGCCAATAGAGCAAATTGCACCTGTGTTATACCATGTGATCGCAATGACGCTGCAATTTTGCGTTGCCAAAGGGCGGTAACTTGCCAGAGTAAAAATCCTGTACTGTCGTGTGCTTCTTTGACTGAAAAAGGCCCAGTTTTATTCATTAGATAGCATCCAAAAATTAATATATATGCATAATATATGCGCGCATGTATTAATGTCAAATATTAGTTTTGGGTTCTTACCTCTAAATTTTATATAAGTTGACTAAGTGAAAATTAGTAAAATAATGTAACCTTTTGATAATACTATTAAATCTAATTTTAGAGTTCCGTTAACTCATTCGCGATTCGCGATTCGCGATTCGCGAATAGATTTGCTATACTAAATTTTATAGACTAAATGGAACAAATTTATGCTGAAACCGCAGGATATTGTTATCCTTTTAAAAATATTGTCACTAACCTTGTCAACGAAGGGTGAAGAAGTATGGCCTCAAAATAAATTAGCAGCACACTTATGTATGAGTGCATCCGAAGTTAATGCAGGGATTAAACGGTTGCATTTGTCGGGTTTATTGGGGCCAGTATTTAGAGAAGATGCTGCTCAAAATAAAATAGTATTTTTACCAATAAAAGCCGCTTGTGAAGAGTGTTTAATCTCGGGAGTAAAATATTTTTTTCAAGCGCAGCTTGGGGGATACACTCGTGGTATTCCCACCAGCTATGCTGCGCCAATTTTTGCAAAACACATTTCTGTAGGGGCAGACCCTGTTCCCGTATGGCCGTATGCAGAGGGTGAACAACGCGGTTTGGCTTTAGAACCTCTCTATCGTTCGGTTCCTTCTTCATTGATGCAGCACCCGGATCAACTTTTCTATGAATTGTTGGTGTTAATTGATGCAATCCGCACTGGGCGTGCGCGCGAACGCAATATCGCAATTAAATTATTAAAGGAAAAAATTAACAATGAATAACAGACATGCGCAAGCAACGTCAAATTTAGCAATGCTAGAAATAGTAGCCAGAAAATTAGGAGAACTTAATGATGAGGTCGTTTATTTAGGGGGTTGCTCTACCGCATTGTTTATTAATGATCCGTTATCATTAGATGTCAGGTATTTAAACAGGCTTCACGTTTAAAGCAGTCGCCTCAGCCTCGGCTGCGGCTTTTCGCTCTGGTTCGGTTTTTTCTATAAATGCAGATTCAATGTTTTCTCCTGCACCAAATATGTCTTCTCCGAGTGCCACGGCCGCTTTTAATAACAAAGTTAATTCCGGCTTAATTTGCCTATTAAATCTTTGCTTTGCCAATGGATTCAGATCTGAAAAAACAAGCGCTAAATTTTTCCTAACGTCACTTTGCTTTTGCAACATTCTTATGTTTTCATATTCGAATTCAAATGCGCGCTCATCAATAATGAATTGTCGTTTTTCACAATAGATCTGTTCAAATAGTAATATTAATTTATTTTGTAACAGCTCCAAACATTTTACAATTTTGCTGACAATTCCAGTGTTTATCTTCCGAACAATCCAATCCGCCTCGTCTTTTGTTAAGCCGAGCCATTCGCTTACTAAATAGTAATTCTCATGTTGTATTTCTCCTTCGACTTCATTTAGTAAAACCAAATAAAAAGTGAGCAAATCCAACAATTCTCTTGGATCTTTATTCAACAATGCAAATTCAACGATCATATTCGTTACACAATGAATATTAAATTTAACATAATCGTGGGCTGTTTTTGAAGCAAAATTGGCTTGAACCGTTTTATCTTTAAAATCAAAGCCTAGTGCAGTATTCATGGCACGGAACATTATATCACACTGCAATTTTTTTCTATGGTATTGTAATCCCAAATGACTGGATTTTTTCTGATCAAACTCCTTGTCATATAGTTCAAAAAAAGCTTCTTCATCGTCAAGCAAATAGGAAACATTAAGGTATACAAATGTCTTTTTCGAATCGCGTTCGGATTGGACTTCTATTAACTTGGCATTTCCTGTTCTTCGATCGAGTTGAATTTCAAACAGAGGCTGTCGAACGCAGGGCGTTAATTTTTTACCTTTAATATAGTCTTTAAAATCCTCGTTTGCTTTTTCTAAAGAAGTAATATTCTCTTTTAAAAATTGAGTAATTTCTGGACTGTCTTTCAAGTATTGTAAAAAGGCAGCCTTGTCTTTTTGATGTTCGCCCTCGTTAAAATTATTCCAAACACTTTCTTTTTTAAAGCCAACGCGCATGAATCTTAAAAAAGCTTCTTTAAAATTAATAACCACTTTGTTTTTTTCTTCAATCACAGCGAATTTTTTGGTAAAACTTTCGACTGTTTCAATCAAGTGCTTGTATTTTGGTGTTAACTTTCGCTCTCTTAACCAGGCCCTGTAAAGATTGTCATCGGCAGCCTGATCACCTTCTCCTTCCGATTGAATATCTCTATTAACCGTTTGAAAAGAAAGATAAATAAATTCTTTCATAGATAAAATTATTTCAATTAACGCATTATCATCAATGGGAATATACATGGTCTTCTCAATCTCCATAGGCACATCATATTTATCGTATTTTTGCACTTTTTTTTACCACAACAGCACAACAGTAATATGGCAAACTTAATTTTAATGACAAAATTACATGTGGTAGTTTAAGTAGTTACTTTAATAATAACAACACAAAAATCGCAAATAGGGGGTTTAGTACCCTATTTTTTTTTCAAACACTGCAGTATAATTTTTACTTCATTTATAAGAATTGGTCAGCTAACTTTTTATTTTTACATTAATTGAAGAGGATTTAACTTATGTCTACTGCACCAGACGTCGTAGTATCAATTGTTAAAAAAGACTTTGCTTCTCAGGCTGGTACTACAAATACCACAGGCGCTACAGCTGGTGCTGCGGCCGCCGTTGTCGCAGAAAGGAAAGAAAACGCTGAACAAGCCCAACGCGCTCAGGCTCAGAGATTAGAAGATCCATCAACTGCTTTAACATTAGAAAAAATATTGGCCACAACGATGCACCTTTATTTTAGAGGTCATGAACATGCGCCTGCCGAATTGTTCGATACTGTACATGGTTATGTTGAAGCACAAACAAAGCAAAAGGGTCCCAAAATTGATGCTACTAGAACGCTTCCGCGACTTCCTGAAGAAACGCGTCAACTGCGGATTCAGGCAATACGACATGAAATTGCTGTGCGTAATCAGAAATTTTTGGGTGATGCACAATTTAAAACATGGTCGATGGATAGGCCAGAGAACGAAATTATTGGTGAATATGAGCAGCTAAGCAAATGGAGACAATCTGTTTGGTATGTAAACCCATATGCTTCAACCGTTGAATCACGAACAGAATTTATGATTGCACAAGCATTATTAAATGGGCATCGTTTTCGAAAACCACACTTAATAGCCTTTGATTATAACAACACAGACAGTACTTATAATTCAAGTACTGTGATATTAAACGATCTTGTGTTTTTAGCATTAGAAGGACCTTCAGAAACTTCTATTGAAGCTTTTAGAACGTTGTTGCACAATCATAAAGCGGAAACTGTAGTATGCTTAACGGCGGCTTATGAAATCACCCCTGAAAAAGGGAAAATTGATAAATGCTATCCTTATTGGTTAGAACAAACTTATTCTAATGAGAAAGGGAAATTTTTAAGAATTTTCCTAGAAACTGAAAGGGCAACCGACCCAACCTACGATGTACGTTTTGTTGCAACCGCGGATTGGAAAGACAATGCGGGTGGCAATCCAAAACAATTGCTGGATTTGATTTTAGAAGCCAGAAAAGATTATAAATCCTCTTCCGTACTTGCCTGCCATTGTCATTCTGGCGTTGCAAGAACAGGTACATTTATTGTTGCTTTTGCAATATTAAATGATATTGATCAACAAATTGCGAGAGGTGTTGCTCCTAAAGATCTAAAGGTGAGTGTTCAAGAAATGGTCATGAAGGCTTCTTTGCAACGATTGTTTATGGTAGGGCAACCCACACAATATCTTACCTTGTATAGAACCATTGATATGTATGTTAAATCATTGCTTTTGAAATCCAAAGAAGATCTTCAAGCGATGGCAGCAGCTTGTCCTCCAATGGTGCTTCAATCTATACCAAGCCAACCAGTAAACGAAGTGGAACAATTAAAAGGTAGAGTACAAGCCTTAGAAAACATGTTGGCCAAATTGTTAGCTGCACAACCGCAGCAAGCAGCAACGTTGGCATCAGCAGCAGAACAAATCAAACCTGTCATTTTCACAGGGCCAAGAGATGAGACGGCGGGAGGCATCCCTTTAGCAACTGTATGGCAGGCAATTTCGGGAGAAAAACGAAAGTCTGCAGCAAACCTATAACCTGTCTACCCAGGGGGCCATAATGAGTGCTAGCGCTGGTGTTGTACAGCAGTTGAATGCTGCGCAGGCGGAAAAGAAGGGAAATGCCGAATTAAATAATATTGCGAATGTTAATATTGGTATGACGTTTGCTTATGCGATGCAACGCGTGCCTAATATTTTGGGCAAGTGGGAACTCTTTTTAAAAAAACTTAAAGGCATAGAAGGCGAAGTAGAAAGAAAAACTAAAGAAGGGTATGCGCTGCAGAATAGGATCCCGACCCAAGTAGAACTATTAACACTTTCGGAAGAATGTTTAAGCTTGTCGGAAGCGTGGCATGGTCAAGGCAAAGGTAACCTTTCTTGCTTCTATCAATTTTTCCAGAGAATCTGTGAAACGGCACAAATAACATTTTATAAATATAGTGATTTATCAATGTTAAAATCGAAGGATGGGTTTGCCTCTCTTTTGGAGTTGGATGTAGAGAAAAGAAATAAACTTCAGAAGACTTATTCAGACGCAGTACAGGGTCCTTATTTAAGACAAGGGGGCTTATGGAAGGGCGGTCGTTCAGCGATAGATAATTCTATCTTGTCCAATGTGATGCTCAAAGAAGATCCCACAATAATAGCAGCGGGTCTTAGAAGAGTGATGGTGGGGTATATAAAAAAGAAACAACGAGCCATTATAGAAACACTAAGAAAAAACACCCCAGAACACACAAAGTTTTCCGATTTTGAATTGGTAAAAACGCATTTTCAATGCTCTATCGCTAATAAAAAAATTAACAAAGAGGGATTGCCTTTTCAATTATTATTAAAGACAGGCAAACTGTTAGAAGATTGGGGACAAGTTCCGCAGAGTTGTAAAGAAGCTTTATATAAATTGGCGGTGGACAGAACCATTGCCCAGGTGTCCAGCAATGCAAATAGTGCCCCAAAGTTGTTATTTAATACGTTTGTTAAATTTGTAAAAGATAACCCAGGCGTTTTTATAGATAGCAAAGCGTTTAATTGGGATGAATTATTTTCGGGATCTGATAAAACAGGGGCGTTAGCAGCATTTAAAAAATTGTCTCCCAAACAACTGCATTGGTTGATTTACAGTGTAGGGTTATGGAGCGGCCAATTATCTATCTCTACAAGGGCAAGAATTGAAAATGACTCTCCGATCCACTATATTCCTTTTTCTTGGATAAGAAAATTTAATTTAGAAAATATCATGGATGGAAAAAAAGCGATTGTCCGTTTTGGCAAGTCAAAAGAAACTTCCATGATTCGGGTTAACCAAGGTGCATACCAACCATATCATGGTCTTTCTATGAGCACCAGCGGACTCGTCGAAGGCTTAAAAAACCATAATACTTTACTCTATAAGTTAGGAATTCCTGTGGATCCTACGGCTACCATTTCTAATATGCACTGCGATATCGAAAAAATATTACGAGAAGTTGTTTTCCTAAACCCACAAACTTCAATAGATAAATGTCTCCCGGGCGAAGCTTATATGACGGTAGGACAAAATTCTGTTGCAGGCTCTTCTATTAAGGCAACGCAACATACTCAAATTTATGCAGGGCACTTGAAAGATTTCCCAGTATTCGATCAATTAAAAGCAAAGTCTACAGTTTCTACCACAGTAGAGGCAAAAGTAGAATTTGTACAGGTTGGTAACAAGCCAGATGCTTTTTATCTTAAATTGACCACCCATAATCCCATTGCAGATAATTTTATAAAATGTTTGATCGAGTTAAAAATGTCATTATTGGAGAAATTTGGTGGTATAGAAAAAATAGATTTTATCCTTCAAGCCACTCCAGATGGTGCAGGGAATTTTGTTGTTATTTTTGCGCCGCATGCCCGTCTTGAAATGCGAAACCAAAATGTATATTACAACCCAGAGTCAGACGAAAATAACGTAGCGTTACAACTGCCCGCTGAGCATCTCCATCTTGCGAATGCAACTGGCCATTGGGGTTTGGATTTTAATCAAGACAAAGCTATTTTAGAGGCAACGCTTCAAGATGGAAGGTCAATGTTAGCACATGTTTGGGATTTTGCTTCAAAAGTTGGTACCTATCAACATAGCCTGCAATATTTACAAGATAATTTTGGTGTAAAATCGTCGGCAAAAATTTGTTAGATAACTAATCATTCGGTTGTTAAAGATTTGCGTCAAAAAACTTGTCTTCTTGGTGGTTCTTTTTGCGGTATACTCTGTAACATCACCAGTGACTAAAGAACCCTATATGCATGTTAATTTATCCAGATATTGATCCTGTTGCCTTAGAAGTCGGGCCATTTACTATTTATTGGTATGGCGTAATGTATCTAATCGGCTTTGTAGGGGCGTTTTGGTTATGTTATAGCCGAAGAAATGCCACGTCCGTGACTTGGAAAACAGACGATCTGGTTAATTTATTTTTTTATGGTGCAATCGGGGTTATTTTTGGGGGTACTTTTGGGGAACTGTTGTTCTATGAACCCCAAACGCTGATTGCAGATCCTTTGCGTTTGATACAGTTTTGGAAACCAGGCCGTTCGTTTCACGGCGGCTTAATAGGCGTTATCATTGCGATTGTGATCTATTGTCATTACTATCATCGCCGTTTTTGGGCCGTCATGGATTTTGTTGCACCTGCCGTTCCCATTGGAATAGCCACAGGGCGTTTAGGGAATTTTATTAACGCGGAGCTCTGGGGACGTGTGACAGATGCACCTTGGGGCATGTTATTTCCACAGGCAGGCGTTTTACCGCGACATCCTTCTCAGCTCTACGAATTTGCGCTAGAAGGCGTGCTCCTTTTTATTATTTTAGTGTGGTATTCAAAAAAACCACGTCCGATGGGGGCTGTTTCTGGTCTATTTTTAGCCTGTTACGGTTTATTTCGATTTACAGTAGAATTCTTTAGAGAACCAGAATTAGGCCAAGATTTTGTTGCATTAGGGTGGGTAACGATGGGACAAGTGTTGTCGCTGCCCATGATACTAGCAGGGCTAATTATTTTATTTTACGCTTATTGTTATCGAAAGATTTAATTTAGAGGATAAGTAACAGCACTATGGAACAATATTTATCTTTAATGCGACATGTAAAAACACAGGGCGTTAAAAAAGAAGATCGAACCGGCACAGGAACACTCAGTGTTTTTGGCTATCAAATGCGATTTGATTTAAATGCAGGGTTTCCTTTAGTGACGACTAAAAAAGTGCATTTAAGATCTATTATTCACGAGTTACTCTGGTTTTTACGGGGGGATACCAATATCCGCTCGTTAAATGAAGCGGGGGTTACTATTTGGGACGAATGGGCAGATAAAGAAGGAAACTTAGGTCCTGTTTATGGAAAACAATGGCGCTCTTGGTCAGAGGGCAGCGGTACTGGAAACACGATTGATCAAATATCAGATTTAATCCAACAACTTAAAAACAACCCAGATTCTCGCCGGTTAATTGTGAATGCTTGGAATGTTTCACAGTTAGATAAAATGGCGCTTCCACCTTGTCATTGCTTGTTTCAGTTTTATGTAGCCAATGGGCGATTGTCTTGTCAGCTTTATCAACGCAGTGCAGATATCTTTTTAGGTGTACCTTTTAATATCGCTTCTTATGCTTTATTAACTCAAATGATTGCACAAGTCACCGATTTAAAATTAGGAGAATTTGTACACACACTAGGAGACGCGCATCTTTATTTAAACCATTTAGAACAAGTGGATTGTCAATTAGAACGCACACCTTATCCGTTGCCAAAAATGCAAATAAATCCTGCGGTGCGTTCAATTTTTGATTTTCAATACGAAGATTTTAAGTTGATAGAGTATCAATCCCACCCCCGCATTGCAGCCCCTGTGGCGGTGTAAACATGCGTATTGCATTGATTGCAGCAATGACTAAAAATAATGTGATTGGCAATCAAAATAAATTGCCTTGGCATTTTCCAGAAGAGTTAAAATATTTTAAAAAAATAACTTTGGGTAAGCCTATTATTATGGGGCGAAAAACGTTTGAATCGATGGGTAGTCGTCCGTTACCCAATAGACCCAATATTATTCTAACCCAAGACAAACATTTTTTAGCGGAAGGATGTACCATCGTACACTCGGTTGAAGAAGCGTTAAAGGTTGCGAGTAATAAAGTGGCAGGGACAGGTAACAATGAAGAAATAATGGTTATTGGTGGTGCAAAGATTTATCAACAGTTTTTACCCCTGGCTTCTCGTTTATATTTAACCATTATTCACGAGGAATATACAGGGGATGCTTATTTTCCAGTAGTGGATTGGCAAGACTGGCAATCCATTTCGGAAGAGATTGGAAACGATTATACCATCAAGGTATTTGAGAAACATATTTGAAATTGATAAGATATGAGACTTAAAAGTCAAATTTTAGGGCGTCTTGCATATTATTTAACCTTTCTTTTGCAAAAGAGCATTAGAATGGTTGTTGTAAAACATCCCGATTATAATCCTGAACAACAATATTTATTTGCATTTTGGCATGGAAAGCAGTTATTACCCGTTTGGACATTAGTGCAACATAAAACCAAACGAGCTGTATTAGTAAGCCCTTCCAAGGATGGGGATTTACTCGCCGTTTGGTTAAAGAAATTAGGATATGAAATTGTTCGAGGCTCTTCCCGTCATCGAAATATTAGTGCATTAGCCGCAATGATCCGAAAATTAAAAGCAGGATACTCGTTAGGCTTTGGCATTGATGGGCCTATTGGGCCTATTTATAAGGTAAAGCCAGGCATGACACATATGGCACAAAAGCTTAAAATCCCGATTATTCCGGTTGGCAGCGCGTTTAGTCGAAAGTGGGTAGTAGAAAAAGCCTGGGATAAATATGAAATCCCCAAGCCCTTTACAAAAGCCGTTTTATATTTGGGTAAGCCAATATATGTTAAACTCGACGAAGATTTGGAAGCCTGGAATCGCAAGCTAGAGGGTTATATCCAGGAAGCCGAGGCTCAGGCGTTGGCATTATTATAAATTTCTCTTACGATTAAAGAATCTATAGCCCTTCAGATAAATATTTTGCGAAGGAGAGTTGTTTGAGCGCAGCGAGTTTAGCGACTGAGACAAAATATTTATCTGAAGGGCTATACCACTATATTTTGTGATTAACAGACAGTTATACTGCAGACCAGGTATTAAAGGGTATAGTTTAGCATGGCAAAAAAAAGTTATACATCTGAATCTATTGAGGTGTTAAGCGGATTAGATCCGGTACGCAAGCGTCCCGGAATGTATACCGATACGACCCGCCCCAATCATTTGGTGCAAGAAGTGGTCGACAATAGTGTAGACGAGGCTATTAGCGGTCATGCTTCGTTTATTTCCGTGATATTGCACACAGATGGCGGTATTGAAGTTTCCGACAATGGCCGTGGAATGCCGGTGGATACCCATCGGGAACATAATTTATCTGGGGTGGAATTAATTTTAACCCGTTTACATGCGGGCGCTAAATTTTCTCAAAAAGACTATCGCTTTTCAGGCGGTTTGCATGGCGTGGGTGTTTCGGTTGTTAATGCGCTCTCTAAACGATTAGAAGTTTGGATAAAACGGGATGCGCAAATTTACAATATGGCCTTTGAGCAAGGGGAACGCGTTTCAAAACTAAAGGTGATTGGTAAAGTTGATAAAAAAGAAACCGGTAGTGTTGTAAAATTTTGGCCAGAACCTAAGTATTTTGATTCGCCTAAAATTGCGATTAAACCGCTTAAACATTTATTACAAGCAAAAGCCGTATTATGCCCGGGCCTTAGGGTGCGTTTTGAAGATATGCATACTAAGGAAGTTTCTGAATGGTATTATGAGGGCGGTCTTAAATCTTATTTATTAGAACAAATAGGTGACACCCCAATCCTACCAGAAGAAATTTTCGAAGGATTATTTGAAGGGAACGAAGAAATCGCAAGTTTTGCAGTGGTTTGGACACCCGATAAAACAGAAAATATTCAAGAAAGTTATGTCAATCTTGTGCCAACTGCCCAAGGGGGAACCCATGTCAATGGATTGCGCACGGGGTTATCGGATGCAATGCGAGAATTTTGTGAATTTCGTAATTTGTTACCTCGAGGGATTAAACTGGCGCCAGAAGATATTTGGGATAAAATTAATTTTGTGTTATCTGTAAAATTATTAGATCCACAATTTGCAGGTCAAACCAAAGAACGTTTATCTTCTCGACAATGTGCTACCTTTGTTGCGGGTGTTGTAAAAGATGCTTTTAGTCTATGGCTTAATCAACATGTGCAAATGGGTACATTACTGGCCGAATTTATTATAGAAAATGCAGAAAAACGATTGCGTGCGGGTAAAATGGTGGCGCGTAAAAAAATTACACAAGGTCCTGCATTGCCTGGGAAACTAGCAGACTGTTCGCTGCAAGATTTATCACGCTGTGAACTTTTCTTGGTAGAAGGGGATTCCGCAGGGGGGTCTGCAAAGCAGGCACGGGAACGTACTTTCCAAGCGGTTATGCCATTGCGCGGTAAAATTTTAAACACTTGGGAAGTCGATTCTAACGAAGTATTAGCCTCACAAGAAGTGCATGATATTGCGGTTGCAATTGGTGTCGATCCCGGAAACGATTCCTTGGAAAAATTAAGATATGGAAAAATTTGCATTTTGGCAGATGCCGATTCGGATGGCCAGCATATTGCAACTTTATTATGCGCCTTATTTGTAAAACACTTTAAACCCTTAGTTGAAGCAGGACATTTATTTGTGGCAATGCCGCCTTTATTTCGTATTGACGCAGGCAAAGAAGTTTTTTATGCACTAGATGAACAAGAAAAACAGGGTATTTTAGATAAAATAGCTGCGGAAAAAATAAAAGCTAAAATTGTGGTTCAACGCTTTAAAGGGTTAGGTGAAATGAATCCATTGCAACTTCGAGAAACCACAATGGCGCCCGATACACGGCGTTTAGTACAGTTAACACTGGAACCAGAAGATAACACGCTGCCTTTAATGGATATGTTGTTGGCCAAAAAACGGGCAGCGGATAGAAAACAATGGCTAGAAAGTAAAGGTAATTTAGCAGATGTCTAAAGCAAAAATTCTTGCATTTCCAGGGGTAGAACGCCAGCAACTGAAGGCGTTTACAGAGCATGCCTATTTGGATTATTCCATGTATGTCATACTCGATCGAGCTTTGCCAAATTTGTGCGATGGGCTAAAGCCTGTACAGCGGCGTATTATCTATGCTATGTCAGAATTGGGATTAAACGCACTTGCCAAATATAAAAAATCTGCGCGAACCATCGGGGATGTATTGGGTAAGTTTCATCCACATGGTGAAAGTGCTTGTTATGAAGCCATGGTCTTAATGGCTCAATCTTTTTCTTATCGCTATCCCTTAGTGGATGGACAAGGAAATTGGGGATCTCCAGATGATCCAAAATCTTTTGCCGCCATGCGCTATACAGAAGCAAAATTATCCAAATATGCAGATGTATTATTAAATGAATTGGGGCAAGGCACCGTTGCTTGGGTACCCAATTTTGATGGCACAATGGATGAACCTAAATTATTGCCTGCCCGATTACCGAATGTTTTGCTGAATGGAACCACCGGTATTGCGGTGGGTATGGCGACGGATATTCCGCCCCATAATCTACGAGAAGTGGCAAAAGCCTGTATATATTTGTTAGAAAACCCAAATGCAACTCTTGAAAAATTGTGCGATTTTATTGAAGGCCCAGATTTCCCAACCGAAGCAGAGATCATCACGCCAAAAAGCGACATTGTTAAAATGTATAAGTTGGGGGGCGGTTCTTTAAGAATGCGCGCTGTGTATACCGAAGAAGAAGGCGACATTGTTATAACCGCACTGCCGCATTTAGTGTCTGGCAGTAAAGTCCTAGAGCAAATTGCAGAATTAATGCAAACTAAAAAGCTGCCTTTAGTGTCTGATTTGAGGGATGAATCCGATCATGAAAATCCCACTCGTTTAGTCATTACCCCGCGTTCTAACCGAGTCGATATTAATGCTTTAATGCTGCATTTATTTGCCACCACAGATTTAGAACGTACCTATCGTGTTAATCTAAATATGATTGGGTTGGATGGTCGCCCTCAGGTTAAAAATTTAAGGGTAATATTGTCCGAGTGGTTAGAGTTTCGAAAAGAGACCGTGCGTCGTCGTTTGCAGTATCGTTTAGAAAAGGTGGTTACGCGGCTGCATTTGTTGGATGGGTTTTTGATCGCGTTTTTAAAGATTGATGAAGTCATTCATATTATTCGGCATGAAGAAAATCCGAAAGCGGTATTGATGAAGAAATTTGGATTAAGCGAAACACAAACAGAAGCCATTTTAGATTTAAAATTACGAAGTCTTGCCAAGCTTGAAGAAATTAAAATTCGGGGCGAACAGAAAGAGTTGGCAGAAGAAAGAGAACAGTTAGAGAAAACGTTAAATTCAGATCAGCGTTTAAAAACCTTGATTAAAAAAGAGCTAGAACAAGACGCCAAAAATTTTGGGGATGATAGAAAATCTCCCATCGTGTCTAGGCTCGAAGCACAAGTCATGGCAGAAGTCGATAAACAACCTTCCGAGGCCATTACGGTGATATTATCAAATAAAGGATGGGTGCGTTCGGCAAAAGGCCATGAAATGGATCCCTTGTCATTAAGTTATAAGACAGGCGATGAATTTAAAATGGCGGTTCAAGGGAGAAGTGATCAACCCGTTGTCTTTATGGATTCCACGGGTCGTGCTTATACCGTGAATGCATCCGCATTGCCATCTGCACGAGGGCAAGGGGAACCCATCACAGGTCGTGTTAATCCGCCGCCCGGCGCTACTTTTGAAACGATAATCATGGGTGATATGAATGATCGCTATCTTGTAATGTCAAATGGGGGATATGGCTTTATTGTTCCCTTTGGTGAACTCTTGGTTAAAAATCGCAATGGTAAAGCGATTGTTAAAGTTAAAGAAGGGTATTCTTTATTGTCTGCCATTAGAATTTCCAAAGAAATGGATTTGGACAAAACGCTGGTAGCCTTTGCCAGTGAAGAAGGTCGATTGCTGATATTTCCGCTTTCCAAAATACCGGAAATGACAAAGGGTAAAGGCAATAAATTAATGGGTGTTGGTAAGGGTAGCAAGGTAGTGACGGTTACTTTATTGATGCCTAATCAGTCGCTGAATGTATTGGCAGGCCGTAAAACGTTAACCTTAACACCAAAAGAATGGAAAGCGTATCTTACAGAAGCAGGCGATCGAGGCACTAAATTACCAAAAGGGTACGAGAAAGTACAAAAAATAGAGATATAAAGAGAGACGTTAAAATGAGAAATATTCGAGCAATTTTTTTACAACCTAATATGGCCTTTGTTTTCTTTTTAGGATTTGCTTCTGGGCTACCGTTAGCGTTGACAGGCTCTACTTTAAATGCTTGGTTTACGCAAAATAATTTTTCGCTTGCTTCCCTTGGGTTTGCAGGACTGATTGCAACGCCTTATACCTTTAAATTTTTATGGGCACCTTTTATGGATCGGTGGTCGTTCCCTTTATTTAAGAATTTGGGACGTAGACGAGATTGGATTTTATGTACTCAATTGTTGTTATGTGTTGCCATTGTGGCCATGAGTTCATTTTCTCCGGCAACAGAAGCTCAAACCATTGTTATCTTAGGGGTTTTGGTTGCCTTTTTGGCAGCGTCTCAAGACATTGTCATAGACGCTTATAAACTTGATTTACTACACTCGGAGGAATATTCCTTGGGTGCAGGGGTAGCGAACGATGGCTATCGCATTGCCATGCTGATATCCAGCGGATTAGCATTGGTATTGGCGGATACTATTGGATGGCGCAATACCTATGCAGTATTGGCGGAAATTATGGCGCTTTGTACATTGGTTACCTATTTTGCGCCCAAAATAGAAAGGGTAGAGTCTACCACTAAAAGTACTTGGAAAGACACGGTCGTTGTTCCCTTTTCGGAATTGTTAAGCAGAAAAGGCGCTATTGCTTTTTTATTGTTTATTGCCCTTTACAAATTGGGGGATGCTTTTACAGGTGTTTTGGTTAGAACATTTTTAATGCGTGAAATGCATCTTACGTTGACTCAGATGGGAACGATTATTAAATTTTCTTTCTTCTTTGGTGCCGTTTTGGGGGGCACTATTGGTGGATTATTAACTTTAAGATTTGGCCTTTACCGCGCATTAATTATCTTTGGACTTTGCCAAGCTTTGGTTAACCTTATCTATCTTATTTTATTTTGGACCGGACCCAATTTGGGCGTTATCGTGTTTGCAACCTTTATGGATGATTTCTTTGGCGGCATGGGGCAAGCGGCGCTGATGGGATTAGTGATGGGATTTTGTAATCGTCGCTTTGGCGCTGCCCAATTTGCGCTATTAACTTCTTTAAGTGCGTTGGGGCGTACCTTCATTGATCCCGTTGCAGGCTTAATCGCACAACATTGGGGTTGGAAAGCGTATTTTGTGGGTGGTTTTGCTTTTGCGTTACCAGGGCTAATTTTATTGTATACGGTTTTAAAAAATAAAGTGGATGCCATCTATTTGCGTGACGATATGGAGGATGAACGAGAAGGAGTGCCAACGGGTCCTGCCGGCGGAGGAACCTCATCGTCCTCGCTTCCGCACTTCGCTCGCTCCGCTAAATCGACATAGGATAATTCGAAAGTCTGTTGAGAGCGTCGCATAGCTCAGTGCTTCGCTGCGCGCGATGAGGTCCCTCCACCGCCACCCGTAGGGCACACATTAATGTTCATCCAAATTTTTTAACACGGTAGCTAATACTGGATTGATAACTCTATAATATCCCGCCTCGTCAATCTCAATATAATCTTTTTCCAGTAGCACGTTAACAACAGAAGAAATAGTGCTTACGGGAAGCTGCGTGTTTGAACTTGTTTCTTGGTCGGTGATGGTTTTGATATCGTGTGTTGCAATGTGTTTTAAAATTTTCCTTTGGGCCAAGGAAAGTATTGATATTTCTTTTAACGCATCGCTCCATTCCTCTTGAACAACAATAGACCAAGCTTTTTTAATATCTTCGCAGTTTGGATATTTTTCGCTCTCCCAAATGACATCGCATAAATAATTTACATAATAAGGATGCCGACAAGAATAGTTCATGATATCAGAAAAAGCAGTTTCCTCTAAAGGTTTATTCCAAGTCTCTAATGCAATTTTGTTAATATGCTTTTTGTAATCTTCTGAGCCAATGCGCTCTAATTTTAATTTTCGACACAGTTTATACAAAGGCCTTTGTTCGTCATTAAACATTTGAATTAATAAAGACCTGACACTTCCAGAAAAAATAATAGAGACATTTTGCATTTCTTGCGCAGCCGTTCTAATGGCACCTTCTATATTGCCAGTTTGGCTTATTTTTCCTATTTCCTGAAATTCGTCAAAAAATATTACGGCCTTTTTATTTTGTTCGAGCAACAATTTTTCTATTAATAACAAAACTTCCGAAATTATCAAAGATTGATTGATATGTTTTTTGGGGACCAGTTCTAATGTCGCAATATCTTCGCCAAAAGATATCTTGGGACTTAGGTTTGATACATATTTTTTTATGGAGGTTATCATTTTTTCAAAGTGCCCAATTGACTTTCCAATTAGTTTTATAACGTTATTTACAATTATTTGTGCGACTTCTTCTTCCGTTGTACAAAGATGAAAATTTATTTTAATAAATGGCATGTTTGCTTTTTCTATAGCTTTTTCAGCAAGGCTTGATTTGCCGTACCGCCGGGGGGCAATTAATAAACTGTGTTTAATGTTCTTAAGATTTCCAACCAGCCAGCGGGTCTCATCTACCCTATTACAAAAGGCCTCGCCGTATGCTTTTCCTAACGGAAAATATTTTCTAGGTTTCATCGAATATACTCACATGACCTTTCAATTATATAGTATATTACGAAGATCTTCGTTACGCAATTGTTCGTTACGAAGATCTTCGTAACGATAAAGATCGTAACTTTATCTATTTGATATTAAATAATTTTTTAAAAAAACTTTTTGATTTTCATATAACTATATATTAATCCAGTTAAAATTTGTGCGCTGTTTGTGTGTACAAAAGGCGTATTATGTGTTATAGATGATGCGAGGGCCTAAACAGAGGAATTAAATTATATGAAGGCACATTTATCAGAAGAACGTATTTCCATGCGTACTAATATAGAAACCAAGCGTTTCCTAGAGGCGGCATCTATATTGTCTGGTTATAATAATTTGACCAGTTTTATACTGACAACAGCCTATAAAGAAGCTCAGCGCATCGTCAATGAATCTCAAGGCAGGATATTATCTAATAGGGATAGAGATTTAGTGCTAGGTTTGTTAAGTGATCCGCCGGAACCTAATTCAAAATTAAAAAGCGTATTGTTGGACGCGTCACAAGTTGCCAGCAAACAAGGCGATGAGCATGAAGAGTAACGCTACCAATGGAGAGTATTTGATTCCACCTCCGTGAATTAATGGAATCAGCCCCCAGGTATATCAAGCGCTAGATTTAAGGCTATTATCTTTACTATCTGGAGGATTATAATAACAACGTAGCTCGACCATTTTATTGTTTTTCCATTGAATAAAGTCAACCCCATAAAGGTTTAGTTCGTCTAACGTAATTTTAAATTCAAGGATAGTCATATCCCCATCTTGATACATATTAACCACTTCGTAAGCTACTTTTTTAGTTTCACCAAATGTTTTTTGTAGACATTTAATGACAGCTTCTTTTCCTCGAACCCATTTTAGTGCCGGATCGTATATAGCAACATTATCATCTAATAAAAGACCAATCGATGTGGCATCTTTTTTTGAAAAAGATTGAGAAAATTGTAGGGTGAGATCTTTGAGTGCCTTGTTATTCATTTTAACGCCTTCAACAGCAAGATCTTGTTCATTAGCAAGTGCATTGGATGAAAAAAATAAAATAGTAGCCAGTATTGTAGTTAGAAACCAACCAACAATTACACTTTTAGACTTTAAACGTTTCATGTTTTATTGTCCTTAAGGGGTTAAGTTTCGACTTTAGCACTTATAAAATAATTTAACAATATTGCTTCAAATGCTAAAGTCGAGACTTGATCCGGCTAACTATATAAATAAACAGCATGTAATGCATTACTAATTTTATGCTTAAATTAATGTAATGCATTCCTATGTTGCGTTACTTTTGCACCCAAGTGGAACAAGCCCATTGTAGGATGGTTGAGTTTGCAAAACGGTTAGCAGGAAACAGTATGAAAGTTTTTTTAACTTTAATTTTTTTTACTATATGTTCGTCTGCTGTTGCTTCAGATCTAGAAGATTTGGCAAAACAAGGTTACGCGGTGGTTGATAAAACTTACGTAAGCGGGGAATTTGAGGGGTGTGATTTTGATAAACAAATACCACTTGCAAATGGTTTGATTTTTGTTTGTAGCGTATATTCTTATTCGTATTCATACCAGCCGGAAGTGTTTATTTTGAAAAATTACCAATATGGGGATGTCAAGGTTCTCATTAATGGTCAAAATTATAACGGAAAACTATATCGTCGTTAACTAAGATATTTTAAAAGCATCACTCTGTCGGAGTTTTAGCAATAATATTAACGGCATGAATGTCTGTCTGCATTAAATTGCCTAATGCCTCATAAACCATCCGATGACGTTGTACAGCACTTTTACCTTCGAAAACAGGACTAACAATATTGACAATAAAATGTCCACCGCCGCTCGCCGCCCCCGCATGACCACGATGCGCCTGACTGTCGTCTTGCACGTTGAGTAAAGTTGGTTTTAAGGCCTGTGTTAGGGCAGTTTCAATTAAAGAGACTCTATTGCTTTGTTCCATTTTGATATTACTCGCTTTCTCTTTCTGGTAGATGGTGTCGTGCCATATAAACGCCTTGCACGATTATAAATAATAAAGTTAATCCCATAGTACCAAAGAGTTTAAAGTTAACCCAAGTTTCGGTATCATAGTGATAAACGATATAAAGATTTAAAATACCTAAAAAAATGAAAAATATTACCCAGCTTATATTTAAAGTATTCCAAATTTCATTCCGTAATCGGATAGTATTTTCTGCCATTCTTTGTATTAAAGGTTTCTTTTGCCCTATAAATTGGCTAAGCAAGAAACCGCCAGATAATAACCAATAAACAGCTGTCGGTTTCCATTTTATAAACAGTTCATTTCGGAATATAAGGGTAGAGCCCCCTAAGATAACCAATGTAATTAGGGTAAATAAAGGCATTTTTTCAAAATACCCTTTTTTATACCGAGACCAGAGTACTTGAACAAAGCTTGCTGCAATGGCAGTTGCCGTTGCATAGTAAATATCGCCTAATTTATAAGCGATAAAAAAAAGTAGTATTGGAAAAAAATCAAATAAAAATTTCATGCGTATTCACCTAAAAACACCTAAATTAAGAAATTGCCTTGGGTTGTGGGACTATCCACTTCGTTATTTGCTCTAGTACGGGTTTCGATATTAACAGTCTCAAATGACCATGATCTTCCAAAACCATCGTGTTTTCCAGTGTGTTCCCATCAACGTCTGATAAAAGCGCAGACTGCCAAGGTATTATCATATTATCAATTTTACTGGCAATTGAATAGTAGGGAATAGTTGATTGATGTATGCGCGTGTTTAATTCTGATAAAAATGAAGAATTTGGGCTCATTTCTTTCACATTCAGGCCATATCCTAAAGCGGTCAGCTTAGTACCTTGAAAGGGCGATCCTAGCGCAATGACCATAGCAATTTCGTTTGGATTTGCTAAATATTCACTAAAATAGCTGCACACCAACCCCCCCATAGAATGGCCAATTAAAATCACTTGTGGCGCTTTGGTTGTTTCTCGAATTTCATTAACCTTAGCTTTTACTGTCAGTGCTAATTGGGTGATGGAGGCAAAAGGGGGAAAAAGGTTGATGGCATAAATGGGCCCAATATTAGGATTTTTTTTAAGCGTTTTAAGAAACCAAAGCCAGTCGACTTTATGGTTTAGGTAACCATGCACTAATAATATCGGAACCGATACCCCTGCTTCGGCCTTTGTATTAGCATCGAAAGACCAGAATTGAAAAGGATATAGAATGCCTTTTAAAGAGACACAAAAAAATTCGGTTACAAAGCTTTGTAGCCAGGTTTTCCAGGAAACGCGCACCACTTCTTGATTTTGTAAGCGTAACTGTTGTTGTTCATACCACAAGAGAAAATGTGTGACACAGGTATGTAGAAACGCAAAGGCAATAGCGAATTGAAAAAAAAGTTTAATCAGAAACCAAAGTGTTTGCATCTACACAGTATAGTCTGAACCTAAAAGCTAAATCAATAGCGACGATCTAACTTAAACTTGCTTGTTGCCCAATATCCTCATAAGATAACGTGACTTAGGTTTGATTTTAACGTATTGGTTTTTCTTGAGGTATCAGTGAAAAAGAAAGCAGGCGAGCAACAGCTTCCACGCGTCGTCTCGGCGGCTAGAACCACAGGGGCGCTTCACCTTGGGAATTACCATGGCGCTTTAAAAAACTGGGTAAATTTGCAGTCTAACTATGAGTGCTACTTTTTTGCTGCCGATTGGCATGCTTTAACAACAGAATACGAACATCCGCAAAATATTCGTCAATATACTTGGGAAATGGTTTTGGATTGGCTGGGTGCAGGTTTAGATCCAAAGCTTTGTACGCTTTTTATTCAATCCCACGTGCCAGAACATGCGGAGCTTCATTTATTACTTTCAATGATTACACCACTGAGTTGGTTGGAGCGGGTGCCAACCTATAAAGAATTGCGCAGTAAGCTTAAAGAGAAACATTTAGCAACCTATGGTTTTTTAGGGTATCCAGCCCTGCAAAGCGCAGATATATTAATTTACAAACCGCACTTTATACCGGTGGGTGAGGATCAAGTATCCCATGTAGAATTAACGCGAGAAATTGCCCGGCATTTTCAACATTTATATGCAGAACATCTTGTGAAGCCTTTGTTTCCAGAACCCCAGGTGCTTTTAACGCAAGCCTCTAAAATGCCAGGGTTAGACGGTCAAAAAATGTCAAAGTCTTATCACAATACCATTGGATTACGAGCAGATCCTAAAACGGTCGAGCAACAAATAAAAACCATGCCAACCGATCCTGCCAGAGTACGGCGGTCTGATCCTGGTGAACCTGAAAAATGCCCGGTTTGGCGTTTCCATCAGGTGTATTCTTCTAAAGAAACGCAAGAATGGGTACAAACAGGGTGTCGCACGGCGGGCATAGGGTGCTTAGACTGTAAAAAGCCAGTGGTGGAAGCTGTGTTGGCAGAACAAGCGCCTATCCGCGCACGTGCAGAACAGTATGAGAAAGATCCGGATACTGTTAGAGATATTTTGGCGGAAGGGTGTAAAAATGCGCGGCGGATTGCGAGTGAAACTTTATGTGAAGTACGCGAAACCATGGGACTTTCAGTATTATGATGAATGAAGCGACTGATCAAATGCCAGCAGAAAGCTCGATGCCAATCAATGCAGACCTACAGTGTTATGGTATTGTCAATGGAGAAGCTTATACTAGCCTGCCACAGGATCTCTATATTCCGCCCGATGCGATGGAAGTGATTTTAGAAATTTTTGAAGGGCCTTTAGATTTATTATTGTATCTTATTAAAAAACATAATTTAGACATACTCAATATTCCAGTGGCTTCTATTACAGCTCAATATATGGAATATGTAGAAGTCATGACAGTCTTTCGTTTAGAGTTGGCTGCCGATTATTTAGAAATGGCTGCATTATTAGCAGAAATTAAATCTCGTATGTTGTTGCCGCGCCCTAATCTTGAAATGAATGAAGAAGTTGACCCAAGAGCGGAATTGGTTCGGCGATTACAAGAATACGAGCGCTTTAAAAAAGCCGGAGAAAATTTAGAAATTCATCCTAGAATGGGGCGTGAATTATTTGTTGCCAAAGCAAATTTATCTAAAATAGAAAGTACGAAACCGCATCCGGCAGTAGAACTCAAAGAAATATTGTTGGCTTTTAAAGATGTCCTAAAACGATCGGATTTACAATCCGTACATACTATTCAACGAGAAGCACTTTCGGTTCGCGAACACATGTCTCGCATTTTGGGTAGTTTAGAAGGTGATAAATTTATAGATTTTAAAAACTTTTTTGAATTTTCAGAAGGTCGCCTAGGGGTGATTGTTACTTTTCTTGCCATCTTAGAATTGGTCAGAGAAACCATGATTGAGTTGGTACAAAATGAAGAATTTGGGCCGATTTATGTAAGGGCAGCGGGATGTTAGAACACGATAGACTTAAATATTTATTGGAAGCCATTTTGTTGGCCGCCGATAAGCCAATGACAGAAGAGCAGTTATTAGCAGTATTTTCTGAAGAAGAAAAGCCACCTTTGGGTGTTTTAAGACAAGCACTGCAAGATTTACAGACGGATTTAACAGAACGGGGTGTAGAATTAATTCAAGTCGCTAGCGGGTATCGTTTTCAAATAAAACAAGAATGGGCGCCTTGGGTGAGCCGGTTGTGGGAAGAAAAGGCCCCGCGGTATTCTCGCGCATTATTAGAAACTTTGGCTTTAATTGCTTATCGTCAGCCTATTACTCGCGGAGAAATAGAAGATATTCGAGGCGTTACGGTGAGTACTTCCATTATTAAAACGTTACAAGAAGATCGAGAGTGGATACGCGTTGTCGGACACAGAGAAGTGCCAGGAAGACCTGCTTTATATGCAACAACAAAAGCCATGCTAGATTATTTTGGTTTGAAAAGTTTACAAGAGTTGCCCTCATTACCTGAAATATTAAATTTAGATGCGGTAGAAACCGCTGGCTTAGAAGAAGTGGAAAATAGAGTTCAAGTCAGTGCAAGAACCGCTCAATTATTAAGCGTGGATGAAGTAGAAGAAGTAGAAGAAGTAGAAGAAGTTGAGGAGTACAGTGATTCTGAAGAAGAAATGATAGAAGAAGAAATAAATGCAGAAACCTAAAGGTGAAAAACTACAAAAAGTACTTGCGCGACTTGGTTTAGGTTCGCGTCGCGAAATTGAACAATGGATACAACAAGGTCGTTTAACCATTAACCAAACACCCGCTAAACTTGGCGATCGAATTGATCATACGGATAAGATCAAATTAGATGGCCGGTTAGTGCGTCTTAAAGATCCTGATGAGATTAAACATCGCACCATTGTCTATCATAAGCCGGCGGGTGAAATGTGCAGTCGACACGATCCAGAAGGCCGTCCGACGATATATGAGGCATTGCCTAAAATTCGTGGGAAACGTTGGATCTCGGTGGGGCGCCTAGATTTTAATACGTCTGGTCTTTTGTTATTAACGACCGATGGAGAATTAGCCAATCGTTTAATGCATCCCGCTTCAGAAATAGAACGAGAATACGCTGTGCGTGTTTTAGGTACGGTTAACCCCGCTGTTTTACAACGGTTAAAACAAGGCGTAAAACTAGAAGATGGCATGGCGCATTTTGATAGTATTCGGGAAGCAGGGGGAGAAGGTGCCAATCATTGGTATCACGTAATATTACGAGAAGGCCGCAATCGAGAAGTACGGCGATTATTTGAATCACAGGATGTTAAGGTAAGCCGTTTAATTCGCGTGCGTTATGGTTGCATTACGCTTCCTCGTTTTCTTCGTTTTGGACAATATCGAGATTTAGAAAAAGCAGAACTCAATGGATTGCTTGCGTTGCTGAATGCAAAGCAAGACAAAAAATCAAAGTCCTTTTAAAACAAATCGAAGGTTTTGCCATTAACACCGATACTGTCTGCACCCATTAAATATAAATAGCGCGATAAAATAGCGTCTGGTGCAGGCGACAGCGTTGGATCTTCTGCTGGGTAGGCGCTGCTTCTTAAATTGGTACGAACACGTCCTGGGTTTATGGCATTCACACGAATGGTTGTGTTGGTTTCTAGCTCATCCGCCAAAGTCTGCATAAATCCTTGAATGCCAAATTTACTAACGCCATAGGCCCCCCAATAAGCTTTCCCTTGTTGACCAACGGGTGCAGAGGTGAACACAATGGAAGCGTTTTGGGCGCGTTTAAGCAAAGGCAAAGTAAACTGTGTTAAGAGAAAAGCACTGTGTAAATTGACTTGCAAAACTTGATACCATTGTTCAATGGGGTAATGTTCCAACGGTGTTAAAGAGCCAAGCAAGGCGGCATTATGAAGCAAACCATCCAAACGGCCGAAATGTTTGTCAATGTTTTGCATGAGTTCTTCATAATCTTTTGGGGTTGCATTGGCTAAATTCATTGGGTAGATAGCAGGCTTTGGATATCCTGCTTGCTCGATTTCATCGTAAAGCGTTTCTAAATTCTTGACAGTACGGGCTAGTAAAATAACCGTTGCGCCATGCGCCGCGTATTTTTTGGCTGCTGCAGCACCGATTCCGCGAGAGGCGCCTGTCACCAGCACCACGCGTCCTGATAATAAATCTAATTTAGGTTTGTAATGATTTTCCATGACAGGGGAGTATACCAGAGCATTTTAACTAATGACTATACAAAGCACTGAATTCACTCTAAAATTAATAGACAATAGACTTAACCAGTTTTCTGGTCAGTGAATTCAATAATCCGAGGTGAATGCCTGTGATACGAACGATACGCGCATGGTTTAATCGATATTTTTCGGATCCTGAAGCGGTCCTATTGTTTTTTATACTGCTCTTAGGGTTTGGTCTAGTGATAACCATGAGCGGGATATTGGCGCCCGTACTAGCCAGTATTGTGATTGCCTATCTTTTAGAATGGATAGTTGGCCATCTACAGCGTTTAAAAGTGCCTCGATTGCCTGCGGTGTTACTGGTCTTTTTAGGGTTCCTAGGATTATTTTTTGTCTCTTTGTTTGTTTTATTACCCTTGCTTTGGAAACAGGTTGCTACCCTATTTGGCAATTTACCCGAAATGCTCACAAAGGCTCAAGATGTCTTATCCATTTTAGTGGTGCGTTTTCCAGAATTTTTCTCGCAAGAACAAATTAATACGTTTACCGCAGAATTATTAACGGAAACGCGCAATTGGGCGAAAGTGGTTTTAGCAATTTCTTGGTCTTCAATAACAGGGCTCATTACTTGGTTGGTTTATTTAGTCTTGGTGCCTTTGTTAGTGTTTTTCTTTTTAAAAGACCGCAGTGTTATTCTTAAATGGGGCACAGGTTTCTTACCCAAACAAAGAGGCGTATTAAGAGAAGTTTCTTCCGAAGTGAATGTTCAAATCGGGAATTATATTCGTGGGAAAGTAGTCGAAATACTGGTTGTTTTTATTGCGACATATGCTGTTTTTTGGTTTTTTAATATGCAATACGGCATATTATTAGCCTTTTTGGTGGGCATATCTGTTTTAATTCCTTATGTGGGCGCTATTGTTATTACAATTCCAGTATTCTTGGTTGCCTATCTGCAATGGGGTTGGGGGGCGCAGTTTGGATATTTAACGATTACTTATCTGATCGTGCAGGGGTTAGATGCAAATATTTTGGTTCCTTTGTTGTTCTCTGAAGCTGTCAATTTACATCCAATTGCCATTGTGGTTGCCACTTTATTTTTTGGAGGTATTTGGGGGTTTTGGGGTGTATTTTTTGCTATTCCATTAGCCACTTTGGTTAAAGCGGTGCTTCAAGCTTGGCCTCGTCATGCAAGGACTTAATTATTTGTCAGTAGCTCTTTGCGCTTATCTTTAAGCAGATAGGCAAGCGGCAACATTAATATAAAACTCCAGGTAATCACCATATATACATCAACGATGGCAACCATTTGTGCTTGCCTGCCCACTTCCATGGCAAATAAAGCAGCCGCTTCTGCATCCGTTGGTTTAAGATGTAACGGTTGTAAGTAGGCAATAACAGCGGGATTAAACGGTTGTAAAAACCCGCCAATTTGATTCCAAGCAATTTGTGTATGGCGTGCAAAAACGGTTAGCACAGCCGAAATGCCTATAGAAAAACCAAAAGTTCGCATTAAACTGAACAACCCCGCACCTTCCGGAATTAAAGGCCGAGGCAATGTAGAAAGCGCCAGTGAGGATAAGGGCATCATCACAAATCCAAGCCCTAATCCTTGAATAAAACAGGGACCTACTATCCAAGCGGGACTTAAGGATAAATTATAAAAAGTGCCTATATAAGTCGCGATAATATTTAAAAAAATCCCAAGGGTAATAAAGGTTCTTGGATGAATGCGAGAAGCAAATTTTCCAGCTATCATCATCCCCAACATGCTGGAAACACCGCGTGGGGCGATAACAAGGCCTGTTGTAAAGGTTGGATAATCAAAAAGATTTTGCAGCATTAACGGTTGCAAAACCATGGAACCAAACATTCCTAATCCCATGGCGGTCATCATAATACTTGAAGTGACAAAATTTCGATCTTGGAAGAGTCGAACATCAAAAACAGGCTTAGTATTTTTTCTAAAAAAGCTTAAGAATACATAAGAAACAAACCCCCCAATGGCCAATAAAGTGGCTATTTTTATGGAGGAAGATTCAAACCAATCTTCTTGATTGCCTCGGTCTAAAATATATTGAATCATGCCAATCGCGGTTGCAATGCCAATTAGGCTTGGCCAATCTAATTTCCTTTCCTTTTTTTCAGTGTCTGGTACTGTTTGCAAAGCTAATAAAAAAGAGAGTAACCCAAAGGGGACATTAATATAAAATGTCCATCGCCAATTTAAAACCTCTGTTAAATAGCCGCCGAGCGTTGGCCCCAAAATTGGCCCAATCATAATGCCCATGCCCCAAATGGTCATGGCTTTGCCGCGTTCTTCGATAGGATACGTATCGAACATAATGGCTTGAGATAAAGGGACTAGCGCTGCGCCAAAGATACCTTGCAATAATCGAAAAACAACCATTTGATCTAAAGTTAAAGATAATCCGCACAAAACAGAAGCAATGGTAAATCCTAAAATACTCATTAAAAGAAATTTTTTTCGCCCCAGTCGATCGGTAAAATAACCCGTTAACGGCATAAAGATAGCAGAAGCGATTAAATAAGAAGTTAAAATCCAGCTGATTTGATCGGGTGCAGCAGAAAAAGAACCTTGCATGTTGGGTAGCGCAACATTAACAATGGTGGTGTCCAATACCTGCATGACCGTTGCAGCCATGACACACAGCGTAATTAAATAACGTTGTTTTTTACTGACAATAGGAACAGAATTCATGTTTTTGGGGTTTGATGGGTTAGCACAGTCACGCTGGCGGTTGCGCCAACTCTTAATGGAAATTCTGGATTTGGATCGATGACCATTATTTTAACGGGAATACGTTGTGTGACTTTTACCCAGTTACCTGTTGCATTTTGAGGTGGCAATAATGAATAGGCTGTCCCACTACTATGACTAATGCTGTCGATAACGCCATGAAAGATCTGGCTAGGGTACATATCTAAAACAATGCTAACCATTTGGGAAGGTTTAATATTTTTTAATTCAGTTTCTTTAAAGTTTGCGTCTATCCAAAACTGTTGGTTACTGATTAAGACGAAGAGCGGTACTTGTGCTTGAACCATGGTTCCGGGTCTTAAGATCATATTGTTGATAATGCCGCTGGCGGGTGCGGTAATATGCGTGTGCTCTAAATCCAATTTTGCTTGGGCTAGGCTCGCTTCCGCAAGTTTTAAATTAGCAGCGGCAACACTAACCGCGGTGACTGCATTATCTTTTTCATCAGGGGACAAAAATTTTTTATCGACTAATTTTGCAACGCGATCAAGGTTGGTTTGTGCGTTTTTAAGGTGCGCTTGGTCATGTAAAATTTGGGCTTCTGCTTTGTGTAGGGCATGCTCAAAAGGTGCGGGGTCAATATCAAATAAGGGGTCCCCTTGATTGACGGTTCGATTATTGTCTACGAAGAGTGTTAAGACAGGGCCTGAAACTTGGGTTGCGATTTGAATGGAGTGGGCATTCACATAAGCATTGTCTGTAGAGATATGCGTTTGCAGATATCGCCAATAGGCGTAACCGCCAATGAGCAAAATTAAAGTAAGTAAACCAAGTATAACTGGCTTTTGAAATTGCTTTTCCGGTTTTTCCATATTAGGGAGCCTCATGTAACCTGGTTTGACATTAAAATGATAAGAAATATTGACTCTTTAAATTTAAACAGATAATTGCGAGAAAGTCTACTTACATTTTTCGGCTGCCACTCTTATTTTGCTTTGTAATGATGCAAACAAGCTTCTAAACGCCAGCCATTGGGATCAATAACAAAAGCGCCATAGTACCCAGCATGGTAGTGTTGTCGGGGGCCTGGTTCGCCATTATCTTTGCCGCCCAGCTCTAAACATTTTGTGTACCATTGATGAATGGCATCTTGAGTGGGCGCAACCAGCGCAAAGTGCAGTCCTTTTGCTTTGCCAATTTCTTCATCTTCGCGGCCTGCAGCACTTATCCATAGGCAAGGTCTAATGCCGCCATTACCATAACCAACCGCTTTATAATTTGGCATATCGAGGGTGACTTCTCGTTTATAGCCTAAAAGACTTAACGTTTCGTCATAAAACTTAACGCTGTTTTCATAGTTTTTGACAGAAAATGATACATGATCAAACATGAGAAATTCCCCTTTTAAGCAGGTATTACCTACCGTTTTCAAAAAGTACCACATAAAGGTACTTTTGAAAATGATAAGTACTAATTTAGTTGACGAGTAAACGATTGTCCCCCGACAATAGGGGCTTTGTATTATCCGTATTATTTTCGAAAGGTATAAAGGTACAACAGAATGGCCGGACATAGTAAGTGGGCAAACATTAAATTTCGCAAAATGGGCCAAGATGCCCGTCGCGGTAAATTATTCACAAAATACATACGAGAAATTACTATTTCTGCACGTCAAGGGGGGGCAGAAGCCTCGACTAACCCCAGATTACGGGCAGCCATTGATAAAGCACTCTCTGCCAATATGACGCGAGACACAATTGACAGGGCTATTAAACGAGGTGCGGGGGGACAAGATGGGCAGGATCTCGAAGAAATAACCTACGAAGGGTATGGCCCAGGCGGTGTGGCTATTTTAATTGATTGCATGACCAATAATCGCAAACGGACTGTATCGGATGTGCGGCATTTACTAACCAAGCACGGTGGAAATTTAGGCACCGATGGTTCGGTTTCTTATTTATTCAGCAAAAAAGGCCAAATTATTTTTGCAGCAGGTGCAAATGAAGATAAAATCATGGAAGTCGCGCTAGAAGTGGGTGCAGAAGATGTTAAAACCGATGAAGACGGCACACTAGAAGTAACTACCACGTTTGAAGATTTTTCCAAGGTAAAACAAGCCATGGAAGCACAGGGGCTAAAACCTGAACGCGCAGAAGTGACTTTAATTCCTTCAAATGCTGTTTCTTTGGAAGATAAAGAGATGGCTGAAAAATTTATGAAGCTAGTCGATTTATTAGAAGAATTAGACGATGTGCAAGCGGTATATTCCAATGCAGATATTAGTGGAGAAATCTTAAGCCAATTAAGCTAAAATTAGGTTAAGATATCGTTATTTCCACTAGGGGTAGACATCATTCGTATTTTAGGGATAGATCCGGGTTCGCAAATCACAGGGTTTGGCATTATCGAACAAATCCGAGGTCGTCAACAGTATATTACCAGCGGTTGCATTCGTCTTGCTAAATTTTCTTGGGATCAACGTCTGCATCAGATTTTTGAAGCATTAACCAAAATTATGACAGAATTTTCTCCAACCAGTGTCGCGATTGAAAAGATTTTTGTTCACAAAAATGTTTCTTCTGCTTTAAAGTTAGGCCAAGCACGGGGTGCGGCAGTGGTTGCGGCTGCTTTAAAAGGATTAACCATTGCAGAATACACACCGCGCCAAATCAAAAAGGCTGTGGTAGGATATGGTGCTGCGGATAAAAACCAAATCCAGCATATGATGCAAGTATTACTGAAGCTGAATGGTTTGCCGCAATCCGATGCAGCCGATGCCCTAGCCGCTGCCCTGTGTCATGCTCAAACAATGCGAGGATTATTATGATTGGACGTCTACGTGGCATATTAGAAGCGAAACGCCCGCCCTATTTATTGATCGATGTATCGGGTGTAGGGTACGAATGCCAGGCACCCATGTCGACAATTTATCAATTACCGGAACTCGGTAATGTGATCACGCTTTTCATTCATTTTCATGTTCGCGAAGATACGCAAACCCTCTATGGATTTTTTGAAGAGCGGGAACGGGCTTTATTTAGAGCATTAATTAAAATTTCAGGGGTAGGGCCAAAAATGGCCTTAACCATTTTGTCTGGCATCGATGCCAAAGAATTCATTCACTGTGTCGATCGCCGCGATATTGCGCCTTTAGTAAGACTGCCGGGGGTTGGTAAAAAAACTGCAGAACGTTTAGTAATTGAAATGGCCGGTCGATTGGATAAAGCATTGCCAGAAGAAGAAAATTTTTCCAGAAAATTATTTGAGCAAATCGTGGATAATGCCTCGCCAACCTTTGCAGAAGATGAAGCCGTTAGCGCATTAATTGCGCTGGGTTATAAACCACAAGAAGCGAGTCGGGCGGTTGGTAAAATTATGGTTGAAGGGGCAAGTAGTCAAGAGTTAATACGTAAAGCGTTACAAAATATAGCGAGGGTAAACTAAGTGATTGAAACCGATCGGTTAACAACGGCTACGGTACAAAGAGATGAAGAAAGAATCGATAAAGCCATTCGTCCTAAAAGTCTTGCCGATTATATTGGTCAACCCCAAGTCTGTGCGCAAATGTCTTTATTTATTACGGCTGCTAAAAATCGGCAAGAAGCGCTTGATCACGTTTTAATTTTTGGTCCGCCAGGCTTGGGTAAAACAACGTTGGCAAATATTGTGGCTTCCGAAATGGGGGTTTCTCTTCGTCAAACGTCAGGCCCTGTTTTAGAAAAAGCAGGGGATTTAGCGGCGTTATTAACCAATTTAGAAGCCAGAGATGTTTTGTTTATTGACGAAATACATCGATTAAGCCCAGTCGTAGAAGAAATTTTATACCCTGCCATGGAAGATGGGCAGTTAGATATTATGATAGGCGAAGGACCTGCTGCGCGTTCTATTAAATTAGATCTGCCGCCTTTTACCTTAATTGGTGCAACCACTCGTGCAGGGTTATTGACATCGCCCTTGCGAGATCGCTTTGGCATTGTGCAGCGTTTAGAATTTTATACGGTTGAAGATTTGTTACAAATTGTGAAACGTTCTGCGCATATTTTGAATGTAGAAATAGATGAAGCGGGTGCAAAAGAAATTGCATGTCGTTCGCGCGGAACGCCGCGTATTGCAAATCGGTTATTACGTCGTGTCAGAGATTATGCCGAGGTTAAAGCTGAGGGTCATATTAATAGGATGATTGCAGACAAAGCGTTAGATTTGTTAGAAGTCGATCACCAAGGTTTTGACATGATGGATAGAAAACTCTTGTTGAGCGTGATTGAGAAATTTAATGGGGGGCCTGTAGGTTTAGACAGCTTAGCAGCGGCCATCGGCGAAGAACGGGGGACAATCGAAGATGTGTTAGAACCTTTTCTAATACAACAAGGATTTTTAATGCGCACACCCCGCGGCAGGCTGGCAACGGAACGCGCTTATCAACATTTTGGGTTACCTCATCCTAATACCTTAAGAGAAACTGATGCCTAAAAATTTGAATAACACAAATAACGTACCTACAGATATTCCGGTTATCACCATCGATGGCCCAGGGGGATCCGGAAAGGGGACCATCGGATTATTATTAGCTAAAAAGCTAGGATGGCATTTTTTAGACAGCGGCGCGCTTTATAGGATCTTAGCCTTTGCTGCCCTTCAGCAACAGATAGATCTGACGAATGAACCCAAAATTGCAGCATTGGCAGAGGTTATAGATATCCAGTTTAATCGGGATATTTTCTTGAATGGGCAATGTGTTACCGACAGCATTCGTTCGGAAAACTGCGGCGATGCGGCTTCTAAAATTGCGGTTTATCCAGCGATTAGAACAGCCCTGCTCGACAAACAAAGGGCTTTTTGCCAACCCCCCGGGCTGGTGGCCGATGGACGAGATATGGGGACCGTCGTGTTTCCACGGGCTTTTGTTAAGCTTTTTTTGGAGGCCAGTGTAGAAGAAAGGGCAAAACGTCGGTATTTTCAGTTGAAGGATAAAGAGCAGAGTGTTACCCTACAGAGTCTTTTAGAGGAAATAGCCGCGCGGGATGCTCGCGATAAAAGTCGTGTAACCGCACCGTTAAAACCTGCAGAAGATGCCGTTGTGATTGATACGACGGGTTTGGGGATAGAGGAGGTATTTGACCGCGTCATGGCCGAGGTCAAATCACGCCTTTATTAATTTTTAAAATTGATAGGCCTGTGTGATTTCTGCCTAAATATCGTTAAATATAGTTATGGTTGGAGAACGCATCACACAGAGAATGGAAGTGAACATGAGCGAAAATTTCGCAGAACTATTTAAACAAAGTATTGCCAAGGGAGATATTAACCTTGGTTCTGTTATTACCGGTAAAGTTATTCACATTAGCGACGAATATGTTACCGTACATGCCGGGCTTAAATCCGAAGGGCATATCCCGATTGACCAATTTTATGATGAAAATGGTCAATTAGAGGTTAAAGTCGGGGATTTCGTAGAAGTCGTGCTCGATGCGGTAGAAGACGGATGGGGTGAAACACGTCTTTCTCGTGAAAAAGCCAAACGGGCAGAAGCTTGGACTCGATTGGCGAAAGCACATGAAGCAGGCGAACCAGTTAAAGGCATTATCAGCGGCAAGGTAAAAGGTGGTTTTACGGTCGATATCCAAAATATCCGTGCATTTTTACCTGGCTCTTTGGTCGATGTGCGGCCTGTCCGAGATCCCATATTACTAGAAGGGAAAGAGTTAGATTTCAAAGTTATCAAATTGGATCAAAAACGGAATAATGTGGTTGTCTCGCGCCGATCTGTGGTGGAATCTGAAGGCAGTGCAGAGCGCGAAGCCTTAATGACCACGTTACAAGAGGGTCAAGAAACCAAGGGTGTTGTTAAAAACTTAACAGACTATGGCGCATTTGTTGATTTAGGCGGTATTGATGGCTTACTCCATATTACCGATATGGCATGGCGTCGTGTTAAACACCCCAGTGAAATTGTTACCGTGGGCCAAGAACTAAACGTTAAAGTGCTAAAATTCGATCGCGAACGAAATCGTGTCTCTTTAGGCTTAAAACAACTCGGCGAAGATCCTTGGGTGGATATTACAGCGCGCTACCCAGAGAATACGCGTTTGGTCGGTAAAGTCACCAATATTACCGATTATGGTTGTTTTGTCGAAATAGAAGAAGGCGTCGAAGGTTTGGTACACGTTTCAGAAATGGATTGGACCAACAAAAACATTCATCCTACCAAGGTTGTACAACTGGGACTGGAAGTGGAAGTTTTGGTCTTAGATATTGATGAAGAACGTCGTCGAATTTCCTTAGGCCTTAAGCAATGTAAACCCAATCCTTGGGAAGCTTTTGCTTCAACACACAATAAAGGCGATAAAGTTTCCGGTAAGATCAAATCCATTACCGACTTTGGTATCTTTATTGGCTTAGAAGGCGGTATCGATGGTCTTGTTCACTTATCGGATATTGCTTGGAACGAAAGCGGAGAAGACGCTGTTCGTCGATACAAGAAGGGTGAAGAGGTACAAGCCGTTGTATTGGCTGTTGATCCTGAACGTGAGCGTATCTCTTTAGGGATTAAGCAATTGGAAGGCGATCCGCATGCGAACTTTACGTCTGAATATACAAAGGGCAGCATTGTAACAGGCACCGTTGTCAGTGTAGATGCTAAAGGCGCAGTTGTTCAGTTGGCAGAAGGCGTTGAAGGCTATCTAAAAGCGACGGAGTTAAGCAGAGATCGTGTAGAAGACGCACGCACCGTGCTGAATGTTGGCGATTCTGTAGAAGCCAAGTTTATGGGTACTGATCGTAAGAATCGTATGATTACGTTATCCATCAAAGCAAAGGATTCTCAAGAAGAGCAAGAGGCAATGCGTGAACTCAATCGTTCTGAATTGGCAAGTCCTACCTTGGGCGATCTTTTGAAAGAACAAATGGACAGTAAAGACAAGGACAGATAATTTATTTAAAAGGAGGCGAACGTTGAAGTCGAGGCAGGTATGCGCTTACTAAGTTTATTGGCCTTAACGTTCGCTGTTCTGGTTGGTCTTTCTTTTGCTGTTTTAAATGCCGATCAAGTGTCAGTACATTACTTTTTAGGCGTACAACAAATCCCATTATCCATTTTAATACTAGGCGTATGGGTATTTGGCATTATCACGGGTTTATGTGTTTCTTCATTAACCGTCTTAAAACTCAAAATGGAACTGCGGCGTGCCCGCCGTGACCACGGTTAAGCCTATGTTGGAACTACTATTTTTATTATTACCTTTGGCAGCATTTTCGGGCTGGTTACTGGGTCGAAGAGCTTTTGTTAGCAAAGCCATTCGAAAATTTATTCATCTAAATCCATTACTGAACAGAAATCCTAGCAAAACAGCCGATCCCTTTGTTCAATTTATGGAGTCTAATCAAGAAACTGTCGAAACACATCTCGCCTTGGGCGGATTATTTAGACGACGTGGTGAAGTCGATAAAGCGGTTGGAATACATCAAAATTTAATTGCCAAATCCTCGTTAACAGAGGCAGAGCGAGCGCTTTCGTTATTAGAGCTTAGCCGAGATTATATGAGAGCCGGTGTGTTAGACCGAGCAGAAAACGTATTGTTAGGCCTTGTAGAACAAGGTCAAGAATTGGATGCAGGCTTTCAACATCTGATTGAGATCTATCAACAAAGCAAAGATTGGTTGCGAGCAATAGAAACGGCAGAAAAATGGCAACTTCGCACGAAAAGAAATATGAGCCATCACATTGCCCATTTTTATTGTGAACTGGCAGAACAACAATGGCTAAAAGGAGAAAGGGAAGAAGCTTGTCATTATTTAAATCAAGCCCTTCAAGTCAATCAACAATGTGTTCGGGCTAGCCTGTTACTTGGGAATATAGAAGCGCAATCGGGGCAATACACAGCAGCCATTAAAGCGTATAAGCAAATACAAAAACAAGATCAAGCATTTTTGTCAGAAATTATACTCCCGCTCGCCAGATGTTACGAAAATCTCAATAACACCGAGGACATGATAAAATATTTTAATAAAGATCTTCAAAAACATTTAACAACGGCAGCTGTTTTAGCGTTTGCAGATTGGTTATATAAAACCAAGGGTGAAGGGGAGGCCATGCAATTTGTGATACAGCATTTGCGTAAAAATCCTTCTTTGCGAGGCTTAAATCGTTTGGTACAGTTCAGCATGATTCGGGCAGAAGGCACGATACAGCAAGATTTGGTGTTGTTTCAAGAATTAATAGAAAAAATGTTACTGAACAAACCACTGTATCGTTGTCAATCCTGTGGTTTTTCAGGTAGAACCTTACAATGGCAGTGCCCGAGCTGTCGACGCTGGGATGTTATAAAACCCATACAGGAATAACAGGAATAACATGAATAAAATAATGCGCACGATACGAAAAGCCGTTTTTCCAGTGGCGGGCATGGGCACTCGTTTTTTACCGGCGACAAAAGCAAACCCTAAAGAAATGATGCCAGTGGTGGATAAGCCATTAATACAATATGCGGTAGAAGAAGCAGTTTCCGCGGGTGTGACAGAACTTATTTTTGTTACCAGCAGCAGTAAACGGGCCATTGAAGATCATTTTGATAGCCATTTTGAATTAGAAACGAAGCTTAAAGAACAAGGCAGAGAAGATCTCTCAGACATTGTTCGCAGTGTTTTGCCAAGTGGTGTTTCTTCTGTTTATATTCGGCAACCCGAGGCTTTAGGGTTGGGCCATGCCATTTTGTGCGCAAAAAACGTTGTGGGCGATGAGCCCTTTGCAGTTTTATTGGCAGATGATTTAATTGATGAAAGGACGCACAGCCCTTGTTTAAAACAAATGGTTGAAAGCTACCATAACGTTCAAACGAATATTATTGCCGTTGAAGAAATCGATCGTAGAGAATGTTTTAAATACGGTATGGTGGGGTTTGAAGATTTATTTCAGGGATTTGGGCCAATCAGTCAAATAATAGAAAAACCAGCACCTGAGAATTCTCCTTCCAACTATGGGGTGGTGGGTCGATATATTTTAACCCCAAGTATTTTTGAACAACTTGAACAGATTAAAGCCGGTGCTATATCTCTTCAGAAAAACAAGGCGTATAAGACCGAAATTCAATTGACCGATGCTATTGCTGCATTGTTAACGAAAGAAAAGGTCTATGCGTTAAAATTTTCTGGAAAACGGTATGACTGCGGCAGCAAATTAGGGTATCTTCAAGCCATCGTTACGTATGGCTTGAGGCATCCAGAAGTTTCGGTTGAATTTCATAAATATCTAAAGACGATGACGAATGAATAATATTATCTAAGAAAATTGGCATAATGCCGCTGTCTTGAATAATACTAAAAAGCTCTTGATAGGTCTCCACATTGAACTTTTTTTTAACATTTTCTCGAAAAGTTTGAACCGTTCTACTCGAAAGCCCTCCTAGAATTCTGGCGGTATTTTTAATGGAAAACCCCTTTAACCAAAAGCTTAAACATTCAATTTCTCTTAGCGTTAATCTTTTACCTGTCGCATTTTTTATAACAGAAATTAAATGATCTTTATCGAAATAATCGTTATTAGAAGAGTCATCTGGGTAAGACAGTCTTTGAGTAGACGCAAGCACCTGAGGAATATTGGTAAAACTATGGTATTGCGTAATAAATCCATCTTCAATTTCACCTAACACCACACCTGAGAAAGTTAATATTCTGTTGGTTGGTTGAATGTTCAGTAATGGTCCTGAATGCATGGCGCGGCCGCTCCATTGATAAATCACTTGATGTCCTTTTTGTACGGCATGCTCTACGGTTATTTCTAGCGTAGAAAAAGCATTAAAAGTTTCTTCAGCGTTCAGCTTCAGTGCTTTTGGGCCGGTGCCCGCCAAAAAAGTGGTTTGAATATCCGCTGTGGGGGAAATAAAAGCATCAATTACCTTAAGATCCCTATCATTCCATAACGGTAATACAAATTCTTTGGTTAATACGTCACATCTCATATTGAATAATCCTTTCCGTCAAATAATTAAGAGTTTGCATATTAATATTGGTTAATTGGTTTTGAATATCGTGCTTATAGCGGAGTGTATATACAATCCATGCTTTCCCTAACCATTAAAAAACCATTTTACCTGAAAATTTTAGGTTTTAGTATTTTTTAAAACTATAAAAATAAGTAAAAAATATTTTTAATATTTTTTGGGCTTCTAATCACTAGATAGACGACGTTCAAAAGTATCTGATGAGACTCGCATATTTGGCGGATGGTATTTTGTTTAATTTATGTGTATGTTCGATGAGTTCGACGCAAGATCAATCCATTGTTTTTCAGAAAGGAAAATTTTATCATTTTTACCGTTATGGCAGTAAAAAACAATATTTCCATTAATAAGTAGTGTCATTCCATAATAAAAATGCTATATTTACTGTTATGGCGGTAATTTTTATTGATATGGATTAATATGACACAAGACGATTTTTTTGAAGATCTCGCGGGTGTGGTGATTTATCACCGTAAGAAAAGTGGTTTAAATAGGCTAGAGCTTGCCCGCATCGCGGGTGTTGGTAAAACCGTGGTTTTTGATATTGAGCATGGAAAGCCAACGGTTCGTCTAGATACCCTTATAAAAATTCTCAATGTATTGAATATCAAAATTGAGTTGACGGGACCATTAATCCAAAGATATAGAGAGATAGAAAATGAGAAAGGCTAAAGTTTTTTTTAATAAAGGTACTCTGGCAGGAATATTAACTGAAAAGGATGCAGCAGGGTACTTATTTGAATATGATGCTAATTATGATGGGCCACCCGTTTCTTTAACAATGCCAACCATTCAAAAAGGTTATCAATTTGATGATTTCCCAGCTTACTTTGAGGGGGTATTACCAGAAGGTTTTCAACTAGAAGCTTTGTTGCGTCTAGAAAAATTAGATAGAAAGGATTATTTCGGGCAATTGGTATGCGTGGGTAAAGATTTGGTAGGCGCCTTTAGTGTGGAAGAAGAGCAAGTATGAGCAAAATAAAGCATATTTGTCCCATAACCTATGGAGCTTTAAACGCTAATGAAAAATATTCAACCGAAGGCTTGAGAAAATTATCTCCAACATTGAAGCATTTGCGGGATTTGCCTTATAGTGCTGAACAACAAATCATTGAGGCACGTAATCGTGCTGATAAGATGTCTATACAAGGTATACAACCAAAACTTAGCGCAAAATTAAATTCAAAAAATAGTGGTTTTGAGTTATGCGACGAGGGCGGTACTTATATATTAAAGCCACAAAACAAAGATTACCCGGAATTACCAGAAAACGAGGATTTAACAATGCGCTTGGCAGCTGGCGTTATAGAAGTACCACTGCATGGTTTATTATACTGTGTGGACGGAAAATTCACCTATTTCATTAAACGTTTTGATAGAATTGCGCGTGGCAATAAAGTGCCAGTAGAGGATTTTTCACAGTTGGTAGGGTTTACTAGGGACACAAAATATGCATTTTCAATGGAAAAAATTATTCCAATTATTGAAAAATATTGTACATTTCCGGCTATAGAAAAAACCAAATTATTTACCAGGGTAATATTTAATTATCTTGTAGGCAATGAAGATATGCATCTTAAAAATTATTCCCTAATTACACGAGATGCTATAATTGGACTGGCGCCAGCCTATGACTTTATTAATACGACGATTGCTATTGGGATCAGAAAAACGAAAGAACAAATTGCGCTCCCCTTAAATGGCAAGAAAAATAATTTAACTAAAAATGATATTATTGAATACTACGGAGTACAAAAGCTGGGTTTAACACTGGCAACAATACATCAAATATTAAATACTTTTAGTCAGCTACTACCAAGATGGCGAGAGATGATTGAAATAAGTTTTTTATCACCCAGCGCGAAAAAAGAGTATAATTTGGTGCTGGATGAAAGAGTAAAAATTTTGAATCTTTAGGATTTTTTAAAAGAGAGCTTTTATGTTTAACTTAATAAAGTTATGTTTGATCTCTGTGTTTTTGCTAGGAACCAGTTTTTTGCATGCTTCCGGCTACTAAAGAAAGAGCATTAAAGTAAGTTGACATTATAAATCTGTCATGTTGGCTCCCCGAGACGGACTCGAACCGCCGACCCAGTGATTAACAGTCACTTGCTCTACCGACTGAGCTATCGGGGAATCATGTATTTGAGAGTGGGAATAGTAACAAATGTTATTGTTCATTGTCCACTGACTTTTTGAGTCGCTTCATAGCCTCTTGTAAGTTATCTAAACTAGTGGCAAAAGATAGCCGAATATAACCCGCTGCCCCAAAAGCCGAACCTGGTACCACCGCTACACCAGCCTTATGCAATAAAAATTGGCTAAACTCGATATCGTTTTCCATCTTAAGCCGCTTCATTAATGGTTCGACTTTAGCAAAAGCGTAAAAAGTGCCATCTCCCGCTAAACACTCAATACCGTCAATGGCATTTAAGGCTTGTACAACAAAATCATGCCGTTCTTTAAAGGCTTTTACCATGACTTGAATGCAAGATTGATCACCTTCTAAGGCCGCTTGCGCTGCAATTTGAGAAATAGAACAAGGATTGGAAGTGCTTTGCCCTTGGATTTTATTCATTGCTTGAATTAACGTTTGTGGACCTGCTGCATAGCCTATGCGCCAACCCGTCATTGCGTAGGCTTTTGAAACGCCATTTAATACAATGGTGCGATCATATAATTCCGGACAAGCATTGAGAATATTGCAGAATGTCCTATCCCATAGAATATGTTCGTACATATCATCGGTTGCAATGAGGACTTGCGGGTGCTGCAATAAGACTTGCCCTAAAGCTTTAAGTTCTGCATGAGTATAAGCAATACCCGTTGGATTAGAGGGGCTGTTTAGTACAAGCAATCGGGTTTTATGGGTGATTGCTTTTGTTAATTGTTCGGGCGTTATTTTAAAATTTTGTTCTATGCCTGCCCACAGGACTACCGGTTTGCCATCAGCCAATAGCACCATATCCAAATAAGAAACCCAGTAAGGTGCGGGGATAATCACTTCATCCCCGTGATTTAACAGTGCTTGAGCTAGGTTAAAAAAGCTTTGTTTGCCGCCACAAGAGACCAACACTTGGTTGGGCTCATATTTTAGCTGATTTTCTCTTGAAAATTTTGCTACAATGGCTTTTCTAAGTTCTAAAATGCCTTCAATCGCTGTATATTTGGTAAATCCGTTTTGTATTGCTTGAATGGCAGCGTTTTTAATCGGTTGAGGGGTATCAAAATCTGGTTCTCCTACACCCAGGGCAATAATACTATGGCCTTGTGCTGCTAAAGCCGCAGCTTGCGCGGTCACTGCAAAGGTTGGAGAAGGTTTAATGCGCTGTACGCGATCAGACAATAAAATATTTAACATAGCATTCCTCTATTTCTCTAGGTAAAATATCGATAAAATAGTAAAATAGTAAAATATAAAACAGCATAACATAGGCAAACCCATGAGTGAAAAATTTCAATTATCCGCCACCTTTAAACCCGCAGGGGATCAGCCAGCGGCAATAGAAAAGTTGGTCGAAGGGCTTAATGATGGCTTAATGCACCAAACTTTATTGGGGGTCACCGGATCGGGCAAAACGTATACCATTGCCAATGTGATTGAAAAAACCAATAGAACAACATTGGTGCTTGCCCCCAACAAAACGTTGGCCGCCCAATTGTACGGCGAGATGAAAGCCTTTTTCCCCCATAACGCGGTTGAATATTTTGTTTCTTATTATGACTATTATCAACCAGAAGCGTATGTGCCTGCTTCAGATACGTACATTGAAAAAGACGCCTCGATTAATGAACATATTGAACAAATGCGATTGTCTGCAACCAAAGCGTTGCTAGAAAGAAAAGATACTATTATTGTGGCAACCGTTTCTGCTATTTATGGGTTAGGGGATCCCAAAGCTTATTTATCCATGGTCTTACATTTGGACAGAGGCGATAAAATTGATCAACGCATATTATTGCGACGTTTAGCGGAATTACAATATAGCCGAAACGATATGGATTTTCGACGGGCCACTTATCGGGTGCGCGGTGATGTCATTGATATTTTTCCAGCAGAATCCGAAAAAGACGCAGTTAGAATAGAGTTGTTTGGAGATGAAATCGACAATATTAGCATTTTCGATCCTTTAACTGGCGCTATTTTAAAACGTGTGCCCCATATTACCATTTATCCAAAAACACATTATGTAACCCCAAGGCAACGGTTGTTGGATGCCATCGAAGCAATAAAACAAGAGCTAAAAGAACGATTACACTGGTTAGAAAGTGAAAATAAATTGGTCGAGGCACAACGTTTAGAACAAAGAACGCGTTTTGATATCGAAATGATGTTAGAACTCGGCTATTGTTCTGGTATAGAAAATTATTCTCGTTATTTATCGGGCCGAAAAGCAGGGGAGCCACCACCGACTTTAATAGATTATTTACCCACGGGATCCTTGCTAGTGGTCGATGAATCCCATGTTACTATTCCGCAGCTAGGCGGGATGTATCGGGGTGATAGGGCACGGAAAGAAAATTTGGTCAACTATGGTTTTCGTCTTTTATCGGCATTAGATAATCGACCGCTTCGCTTTGATGAATTTCAAAAATTGCAATCGCAAACCATTTATGTTTCGGCAACGCCCAGCGATTATGAATTGCAGTGTTCCGCGGGTTCTGTGGTGGAATTAATTGTACGCCCCACAGGTCTTATTGATCCAGAACTTGAAATTCGTAAAGCCTCGACTCAAGTCGATGATGTATTGTCCGAAATCAAACGAAAAACAAAAGCCAATGAACGGGTATTAATTACAACTTTAACAAAAAGAATGGCAGAAGATTTAACACAATATTTGGCCGAACAAGACATTAAGGTTCGGTATTTGCATTCGGATATTGATACCGTCGAACGAGTGGAAATTATTCGCGATCTTCGATTAGGGGAATTTGATGTCTTGGTTGGCATTAATTTATTACGCGAAGGCTTAGATATGCCAGAGGTTTCTTTAGTCGCCATTTTTGATGCCGATAAAGAAGGGTTTTTGCGTTCGGAACGTTCTTTAATACAAACGATAGGGCGAGCAGCGCGGCACATTAACGGCAAAGCAATTTTGTATGCAGATAAGATAACCGATTCTATGCAACGTGCTTGCAGCGAAACAGAGAGACGACGAAACAAACAAAGGGATTATAACCTTAAGCATGGTATTACCCCACAAGGCGTTAAAAAATCGGTTCAAGATATCTTAGAAGGCGCGTATGCGGTTGGGCCTGCCGGCGCATTAAAACCAACCGGTCGTTTATCAAAAGCCGCCCGCGAAGAGATAATGGCTAAAGAAGCGGATAAGCTTTTAACGCCTAAACAATTAATGAATAAAATAGACATGCTCGAAAATAAGATGTATACACACGCAAAAAATTTGGAATTTGAAGAAGCGGCAAAAGTGCGAGATGAAATCCATCGTTTAAGAGAATTATTTCCTGCGACTTAAGGTCCTATATGTTGAGATCCTTTTGGGGGCTTATATTTGAGCAATCACCATTAACCAGTTGAAAATCAAAGAAAATTCAATGAGTTAAAAATAAATACAAAAATCTTAGCTAGCTTCCTTGTAAAATTAGGTAAAGAGTGCCTACACTTTTATTAGGAGGTACACCATATGAGTTATAACACATCGTCCTACCAAAGTATCAATGTGCAAGATTGCTGCTTTAATTTTCGCAAAGTAACCCGAGCAGTTACACAGTTTTATGATCGGCATTTAGAATCCGCCGATATCAGAGCAACACAATTTACCTTATTGCTTACTTTAACCTCCGCAACGGGTAAAACGCTAACCGAAATGGCAGAAGGGTTAGTGATGGATCGCACCACTTTAACCAGAAATCTTAAGCCGCTTGAAAAAGCAGGGTTAATTACAACCACCAAATTGGCAGATAGACGCACAAAAGGCTATGTTCTAACGGAAAAAGGCCGAGCCTCCATCGAAAAAGGGGTGCCATTATGGAGAAAAGCGCAGGATCATGTTGTTGGTCAGTTTGGGCAAGAACGATATAACCGTTTGTTGGAAGAGCTTAAAGTGATTCAAAAGCTTGCGAATATGCCAAAACCAACGCGTGTAAAATCGGTAGATAAATTGTAAATATTTATTTTGCAATAACCCTTCTTGCAAGTCGATGTGTAAGACTTGCAATTGCACGAATAATTTTTAATGACATTCGTGCATTCACACAGCATCTATTGCAACTATAAAACCTATCAAAGGCTATGAACTTTCTTTATTTTTTTGCACCTAACTGTTTATACGGTTACGAAAAATTTTTATTAGGGGGTTAATAAGAGTGTCGACGCCAGATCCTGGGATTAATGAAAAGAGAAAAGCGGTTAATGCTGCCGTTTACGGTTTGACGGAATGTTATCCTGATGGCCTGAATGATCTTCGTAAATGTGATGATGCCATTAAGGAACTGTTTGTTTATTTTAAATTACCCACATGGCCTACGTTTGAAGCGGTATTTTATCCTGGTCCTGGTTTGAAAGTGCAGGGTCATCATATTAAATTAACTGATGAACAAGTAAGTTTTGCTTATCCAAAAGCTCTGTTACTCAATCAAGTATTAGCAGAAATCAAAGAAGTGTCATCACCGAATAAAGCTGCTAATCCTGCGTCGGTTAAATTTGAAAAAGATTATCTAAAGCAACTTGATGATATTAAAATCAGATTAAACCTTGAATCCTCTAAAAGAGTAAACGGACAAACAGTCCCAGAAACAAAGGAATTAATAGATATTAGAGACGATTTTAGGGTGATATCTGCGCAGTATAAAGCATATAAAAATAGAAAGGATGGTGCTAAGGAATACTTGGAAAATACTGAGAGTTCTAAAAAAAAGATTGCTGATCTGTTGGACAAAACACCAAATCCGCTTTTTGGAAGTGATCCAGTGCGAGAAGGGTTAAAAACGCTAGAAAGTCAACATCTGGCTTTGGAGTCGGATATTAATCAATATGTTTTAACGGGGAAAGCTCCACAGGGTAGTGGGCGTAGAGGTGTCTTGGAGCATTTTGGAGATAGGCAGGAGGAAATGAAGGCCGCTTATGAATTCCTTTCGGGATATCAAAAAATAAAACAATATGTTGCAAGAACACAAAATGAAGCTTCTTCTATACTTGGCAATCCAAAAGAAGATGCTTTAAAGGCACTTGGAAAAACGCTCGCTGCTTATGAAAAAAACATTGGCGCCTATTCTGTGAATCCGGCATTAAGAGAAGAGGTTTTCAAAGGTTTAAAACAGATAGAACAAGCAGCTATCGCGATAAAATTTTCGAACGAGAACCCTCCTCTTAGCGCAGAAAGGCAAAGTGCAGTAAATGCGCTGAAACCTCCGGAATTACCAGAAAAAAAGGTAAAGAAAGAAAAAAAAGCAACGGTAACACAAACTGCACTAAAGGCTTCTGCAACGGTGGCAAAGGCGGCAGTAGCGGCAGCTGCTGTTCCTCCTGCGGCTAAAGAACTTGCACCTGTTGTAACCCCATCACCCGCAAAACCAGCAGCTGCAGAGAAACAAGCAGTTCCCCAAGTACCACAACAGCAACCACAACAATCGCAACAACAACCAGCAAAGCAACCTCCTCCCCCAATACCCCCTCGTCGGGATAAACCGCCCCAACAACAAGCAGCGTTTGCTGGTTCACCTGCGCCGGGCCCAGGTGCTGGTGCGGCTCCTGCAACGACTATAGTTGCTGCAGCGGTAGCGCCACAACCGAGTGCAACAGCGGGTGCGCAACAACAGCAACAGCAGCAACAACAATTGCAAGCACTTCAACGAAGCGCCGCAAGTCAAAGTAACCAAATGAGCGCGCAACCCGATCCTTCCAAACCACCTTTTTTAACAGCGCAAACACAGCAACAAGCTCAGCAGAGTGCTGAGCAAGCGCGTTTAGAGACAGAGGTAAAGAGAAAAGAAGTCGTAGAAAAATTTATTGCAACAATAACTGCCGCGCAAAAAACCCCGAATTCAAGCTTTGCTGGCTGTCATGTGGATTATCAGAAGGATCAGGGAAATTTGCGATTATCTGGAATAGCAGACACTGTGTGTACTGTAGCACAAAATTTGAAAGAAGAATTGAAAAAAGTAGGTTCTACCACTGAATTTAAAATAGCGGGGAAAAGTCAGGTTAAAGTTGAGGCTCTTTTTAATAAAGCGATAGAAAAAGGGCTGACAATAACAGAAGTAAAGATAGGGGACAAAATTTACTCCGGTGCAGACTTTAAGGCTGAATTAGAGACCAAAGCGGCGCCAAAGCCTGCTGATGACAGTGACAATAAACGTAATGATGCACCTAGAACTTAACTGTTTATTTAAAAAGTCTTCCTCATCACCTCTTAAATGCTAATAACTACTATTATTCCTCTCAGGTTATATTATTTGCAGTTCCTCCTTTACACCTGTCAAAAACGGGCGTAGACTACGAATATGCAAGATATAAAACGAAATTTAGAGGATAAAGCCTTAAAAAACCTGGATATGTTTCCAGCCATTGCAATTGTTGGAGCAAGACAGACAGGTAAGACAACGCTGAGTAAAAAAATATGTCCAGACTGGGAGTATTTTGATCTCGAAAATACTTTTCATTATGACAGAATTAGCCACGATCCCTATTTTTTTTTCGAGCAATACCCTTCAAAAGTCATTATTGATGAAGCACAATTATTTCCAGAATTATTTAGCATTTTAAGAGGGGTCATCGATGCAAAGCGGCATCTTAAAGGTCGATTTATTTTAACAGGCTCTAGTAGTCCTGAATTACTCGAAAATATTTCTGAAACATTGGCAGGTCGAATTGCAACCATTGAATTGGGGACGCTAAAAGCCAATGAATATTATGGAAAACCTTTAAGCCCATTTTATGATATTTTCAAAAATGCTCTATCTAAAGAAAATTTTATTGAAGGCAAACCACCTTTAACTGCTGCACAAATGCAGTTATTATGGGTAAAAGGCGGTTATCCAGAACCGATTTTACACTCGGATCTTCTCTTTTATAATCAGTGGATGGAAAATTATTACAATACTTATATTAATCGCGATCTAAGTCGATATTTCCCAAGATTAGATAAAATCGCTTACCGGCGGTTTCTTTTAATGCTTGGAAAATTGTCAGGAACCATCGTTAACAAAATGGATTTGGGGAGAGCCGTAGAAGTTAGCGAGAAAACCATTCGTGATTATATTACGATTGCCGAAGGGACTTTTCTTTGGCGTAACCTTCCGAGTTTTGATAAAAACGTGATTAAATCGATTATAAAAATGCCTAAGGGGCATATTAGAGATACGGGCCTGCTGCATTATTTGAATCGTATATCATCAGAAACGCAGTTATTCGAAAACCCTATTTTGGGCAGTTCTTTTGAGGCTTTTGTGATAGAAGAAATTGAAAAAGGCTTGCAAGCAACGATGCTGACAAATTTAGATCTGTATTACTATCGTACTCGGGGTGGTGCAGAAATTGATTTGATCATTGAAGGTCCCTTTGGCATTTTACCCATCGAAATAAAATATGGAATGGGTACAAAAATCAAACAATTAACTGCACTATCGCAATTTGTTGCAGAACACAAATTACCATTTGGCATGGTAATCAATCAAACCGAACAAATTACTTGGCTCACCCCTAATATCGTTCAAGTGCCAGTCGGTTGGCTGTAGTTGTCAAATATCAAATCTTCTTAGTATTTGACGCTTTTTTCTCGACCTGTGCTTGAGCCGGAACTGCGCCACCGCTACCACCCGCTGTAGATCCTGCTGCAGACCGACCACTTTCAGATTGAGGCTGTTGCGCTTGTTGCGCTTGAAGTCGTGCTTTATCTTTTTCCTTAGCATCCCGAGAATGTTGTTCTACCTGTGCTAAAAGAGGTTTTCTAAGTTCGCGAACAGGTGCTCGTGCCGCTGTTTCTGTACCAGTCGTCGCTGCTACTGGCATTGCTGCAATCGCCGCAACCCTTTCTGCAATGGTTGCAGCCACTGCTGCTGTCGCTATTGCAACTGCTGCAAACGTTTCTGCAATGGTTGCTGATGTTATCGCATTGGTTTCTCTTGGTTGTACGGTAGTCTCTTTTGCAGCGTTACTCGCACCACCGCCCGCACCCGCGGCAGCCAACCCGCCGCTTGCACTGGTGCTTTTTGTTGCGGCAGCACTTTTCGCTGCAGCTGCTGCACTTCTTGATTTCGCGGCGCTTGGTTTTGTCTCACTTACGTCGTTTTCAGACGATCTATATGTTAAAAAGCTATGAATGAGCCATAACCCATCATCGGGGAGCTGATAAGTTGGTGCAGCCCCTGAAACTCTTTTGTGAGCACCTAGCGCCAAAGTGTGAATACGCTTCGGCAGGTTTCTGTTGGCGACGTCAGCCATCATTGCCGCTGTGATTTCAGCTGTGACAGGGTTATTTAGGTTTATCGCGTCAAGCCTGTCTTGTTTCCTAATGCTGCTCTCTACATTATAAAAGTCACATCTTGTATTGTGTGCAATATGCTCATTCCAGGATAGGAACCCGTTATATTGGGTGTAAGTTGCATCACAACCATATAAACAACTCCATCGAGAAGGGTCGTTATTTGTGGGACTCCACTGATAACCACAACCAGATAAATACGAATGTACTGGGTGCTTAAAATTGTATTCAAAATTCGGATCTATTATTAAAAGCTCAGCATGGCGTGAGGGCTCTACGCGTGCCAGTCTGTGAAGACTGTCTTTTGTTCTTGGATCACGATAAAAATCGTAGAGAGATTTAATAAAGATCGCTTTATCGGCTTGATTTATTTCTGACTCTTGTGTTTGACAAAGTCTTTCGCCTTGCCGAAGCAAAATCATAAAATTTTGTCTTGCCATTCTTAATCCTTCTTTAAGAAAGGCTTGTCTTGTTTTCGATATTGGCCCTTGAGATAACGAATAGCTTATACCTGTAAGATTGTGCAATGTAACACCTAGTTCTGCAAAAAAATCTGCAATTTCTTTAGAACGGGTGGTATACAAAGAGAAGGAAGGTCTTGGTTTAAGAGTATCTAGACTTTGCAATACAAAATACAATTTTTTTATGTCATATAAATTGGCAGTCATCGAATCTAATGCTGTAGGGTTCTGCTTTAGTGAACGAACGATTGCTTGTCTTGAGCCAACGTCCATGGCTCTTTCTAATTTTGGCTTTAAATCCTTGATGATAGATTCAATTTTTTCAAACTTAGGTTGGAAAAAGTCGTGCATCCATCTTAATCTGTTTGCGGCCAGAGGATAATTGCCAGCACCAGTCATGGACAACACACCGCTCACATTACCGCTTCGTAGTTTTTCGTAATAATAATCCCATCCGCGTTTGCAGACATAATATTCTTCAAATATGATTGGAATAAGATCCCCTTTAGGGGTTTTTGCAACCACTTCATCAGACAGACTATCCAAATTTATAATGATGAGATTGATGGCTAGCCCGGTTGCTCTTCTTGCTTCCTTCATATCGGCATGTTCTGTGCAAAAGCGTACCATCTCATTTAATTCCGCGCGTGCTTCTTCTATAGAGTGCGATTTTGTTCTTGGTGCCGCTGGGTTTTCGGTGGTGCGAGCAGCAGTATGCTGCCTTTCAGCTTCGTCTTTTCGTTCTTCATTAAATTTACCCCACCACCGTTCTTCTGGTCTAGGCTTTCTGCGATGCTCACCCTCAAATCGTCCACTTGTAAATAGAGCAGTGGCTGCTTGGAGAGCCACTTCTGCTGGTAGTCTTTGTATATCTAATAATATCTGAAATAATCTCTTAGCGTCTTTTTCATCTTCATCTGTTGTATGACTGGAAATTTTTGATTTTGCATAAGCGATGATATCTCTTAAATTATCTTCTAAAGAATTTTGTGAATCGCAGAGTGTATTTTCATTGAAGAGCTTTTTCAGTTCTGCAAAATCTCGAGCTATCTGTTCTTATTGTCGTGCGGTTACACCTGTAGTGGGTGTAGTAGAGGCAGTCGCGGTAGCAGTTGCCGTGCCCGCCGCAGCTGCTGCCCCGGCTGCTGCTGCAGCTGCGTTTCTCCCTGAAGAAGCTGTTGGGCCTGCTGATGCCCCTGTAGTAGCCGACGCTCTATCTCTATCTGCTGGAAAATTTGGATTAAACATGATTTATTCCTTATTCAATTAATAAATTAGTAAATTAGTAAATTAATGCCTCTTCAAAATAGATGATATGCAACAAATGTAGATACGTTGCAAAATTAATTTAAGGGGGATCCTAGCCGATTTTCTTAGTTAGGTCAAGAGTTGATTTTTAATGTTTTATTTTAATTTTGTATTACTTGGTTTTGACTCGCTTGCCTCTGGCTCTACAGCCTTTGCTATTTTTTCTTCTGGTAATTTAGGGGTAGGTGCTAAAGGTTTCGGAGCTTCTGAAACCAGTGCACTAGATCTTTCTTTGGTTCGATCAAATTCAGAAGTTTGAGCTTTGCTGGCAGAGGGGGTTTCTAAATTAGTGGCCATTGCTTTATAACTGTTAAGGACGGTATTTGCTTTAGCATTTAATTTTGTGGTGGTATTCGAAGGCGGTGGTGTGACTGCTTCAAAACCTTCTGTAGTATTATCTTTAGCACTAAGAGGCTTAATTTCTTTGTTGCCAGCAAAGACTTTAGTAATTTTTTCTGCGATTCCCTTAAAGAAATTGCCGACAGCACTAATAACTTTTGCGAATATGCTGGGTGGTGGTGCCGCAGCCTTTTGTTGTTCTGCTTTATATTGTGTATAGAGAGGCGATTCAAGGTATCTCCCTAAAGTATCATTTTTTATTAATTTTTCGATATTATCTTTAGCGCCATCCAAATCCGCTATTTTTAAATTACCATCCTTGCGTTTTTTTTCCAAAAAATCAAAGATATCTGCAGGTAAGTTTATTGTGGGTATTTTGGATTTTGGATCAATATAAGTATCGTAAAGCGTTTCAGCGGCCTCTTTTTGTTTTTCAGTACTTATGCCTTGTTGTTTATTCAGTGCCAATAAAAAATCAATATTTTCATTACTATGTTCCTTGACACAAAATCCCCTTAAAGACTTACTCAAAGCTTCATTGGTATAAATGGCTTGAATGAGTTCTCCTTTATTCTCAGTCGGATTTATATTAGACACACGACACCTCTTGCTAAACGCTAATCTTATATATTCAGACTATTAGCGGCTTAGAAAGTTCTTGGTATTATCGATGGTTTGCCTTAAAAACATGCATCTACAACAAATCGTGTTAATGACCTACGATATAAATGCCTATCGAGTATTCTATGCTTTATGCGATACTTTGCGATTAGGTAACTGCTTAGCAATAAACGGCAATAGTAGTTATGCTAGAAATGATTTAACAGTGAATTGATATTTTATACAGGGGGTAGCCGAAATGAACGAACACAAGAAAAAAGCGCTGAATGCAGCTTTATCGCAAATTGAACGACAATTTGGTAAGGGCGCAGTCATGCTAATGGGTGATGGTAGCCCCATTGCAAATATAGAGGCTATTTCCACCGGCTCTTTGGGGTTAGACATTGCATTGGGTATTGGGGGGCTGCCTTGCGGGCGAATCGTTGAAATCTTTGGGCCAGAATCTTCAGGCAAAACGACCTTAACCTTACAGGTGATTGCTGAGTGTCAGCGCAAAGGTGGTACCACGGCTTTTGTGGATGCTGAACATGCCTTAGATCCTAGCTATGCGGAAAAACTTGGGGTTAAAGTGGACGAATTATTGGTTTCTCAGCCAGATACTGGGGAACAAGCGCTTGAAATTACCGATATGCTGGTTCGTTCGGGAGCTGTCAATGTTGTGGTGGTCGATTCCGTCGCAGCCTTAACGCCGAAAGCGGAAATCGAGGGCGAGATGGGCGATCAACATATGGGCTTACAGGCTCGTTTAATGTCGCAAGCATTACGAAAACTGACTGCAAACATTAAGCGTTCGAACACACTGGTTATTTTTATTAACCAGATCCGAATGAAGATTGGTGTTATGTTCGGAAGCCCAGAAACCACGACCGGTGGTAATGCATTAAAATTCTACTCTTCTGTTCGTTTAGATATTCGCCGAACTGGGGCTATCAAGAAAGGCGATGAAGTGGTCGGTAACGAAACCAAGGTCAAAGTGGTTAAAAATAAAGTGGCACCGCCCTTTAAACAAGCCGATTTCGAAATCCTCTATGGACAAGGCATTTGCCGCGTTGGGGAAATTATTGAATGGGGCGTTAAGTTAAACTTAATTGAAAAAGCGGGTGCTTGGTATAGCTATAAAGGGAACCGCATTGGTCAAGGAAAAGAGAATGTGCGTCAACACTTTATTGAAAATCCCAAGATCCCCGAAGAGATTGAAAAGAGCATTCGTGAAAAACTGTTGGTTCCTATACCGGGGGCACCTTCGCTGAATGCCGTTAAGCAAGAAGAACCAGAGTTAGAATTAGAAGATTAGCAATAATAGAACTGCCCTCAGAAAATGCTTCTGGGGGCAATCTTTAAGAGATGTCAGGAGAAGTTGATGAAGGCTCAACAATTACGTCAGGTATTTTTAGAGTATTTTAAGCAGAAAGGGCATACCATTGTGCCCAGTAGCCCATTAGTGCCTGGTAATGATCCAACTTTATTATTTACCAATGCAGGCATGGTACAATTTAAAGAAACCTTTTTAGGATTAGAAAAAAGATCTTATAACCGTGCGGTAAGCTGTCAACGGTGTGTACGTGCTGGTGGAAAACATAACGATTTAGAAAATGTTGGTTATACCGCGCGACATCATACTTTTTTTGAAATGCTTGGCAATTTTAGTTTTGGGGATTATTTTAAAAAAGAAGCCATAGAATTGGCTTGGGATTTTTTAACCAATAGTCTTAAATTACCGGCAGAACGTTTATGGATTACGGTGTATGAAGAAGATAAAGAAGCCGAAGCGATTTGGTTAAACGACATAAAAATCGATCCCGGTCGTTTTTCTCGATGTGGTGCAAAAGATAATTTTTGGTCGATGGGCGATACCGGTCCTTGCGGTCCTTGTACAGAAATTTTTTATGATCATGGTGCAGAAATCCCAGGTGGGCCGCCAGGTTCACCCGATGAAGAGGGCGATCGTTACATCGAAATTTGGAATTTAGTCTTTATGCAATACGATAGAGCCCAAGACGGTACTTTAACCCCGCTACCAAAACCTTCAGTGGATACAGGCATGGGATTTGAACGGGTTGCGGCCGTTATGCAAGGCGTTCATAGCAATTACGAGATCGATATTTTTCAAAATCTCATTCAGGCCATTGTTAAACTTGGCAACATAAAAGATTTACACAATAAATCATTAAGAGTGATTGCAGATCATATCCGTTCTTGTGCTTTTTTAATTGCCGATGGGGTTGTGCCTTCTAACGAAGGCAGAGGGTATGTGTTACGAAGAATTATTCGCCGCGCCATTCGTCATGGTTCTAAGGTGGGTTTTAAAGAACCATTCTTTTATCAATTGGTTAAACCTTTGGCTGCGGAAATGGGCGAAGCCTATCCCGAACTAGTAAAAATGATGCCTGTTATAGAGCGCGTATTGCAACAAGAGGAGTTACAGTTTGCGCGTACTTTAGAACAAGGCTTAAGAATTTTTGAACAAGATATTGCCGATCTCCGTGGAACGCTTATTCCGGGAGAGACGGTTTTTAAATTATACGATACTTATGGTTTTCCCATTGATTTAACCGCCGATATTGCCAGAGAGCGCGGATTAACGTTAGATGTTGCAGGTTTTAATGAAGCCATGGAAGCGCAAAGAACGCGCGCTCGCGAAGCCAGTAAATTTGCGGCGTCAGAAACGGAACGTATAGAAATTCCGCATACCACCAATTTTGTTGGGTATGAACGTCTGACAGAAACGGTAAAAATTGCGGCTTTGTATCAAGGCGCAGAAGCCATTTCACAACTAAAAGCAGGCGACACTGGCGCGGTTGTTTTAGAACATACGCCTTTTTATGCGGAATCCGGCGGACAAGTGGGCGACCAAGGCATTTTGCGGCATCAAGAGTTTGTTTTTGAAGTTCAGAACACCCGAAAGGTAGGAGAAGCCTATTTGCACATAGGTGTTCTAAAAAACGGACTATTCAACATAGGGGATCAAGTTGAAGCAATCGTAGATAAAAATAAACGCAGCGCAACGGCATTAAACCATTCTGCTACGCATTTATTACACGCAGCACTGCGCACGATTGTGGGTTCGCATGTGCAACAGAAAGGTTCGTTAGTCGAGCCACAACGATTACGTTTTGATTTTACACATTTTGAGCCCTTAACCATGGAACAAATCCAAGCAGTCGAAAGGTTGGTTAACGAAAAGATACGAGAAAATAGCGTTGTAGAAACAAACATTATGCCGGTTGAACAAGCCGTTTCCAGTGGCGCAATGGCATTGTTTGGCGAAAAATATGGAAAAGACGTGCGTGTGTTAAAGATGGGGGGTGGTTTTTCTGTAGAATTGTGCGGTGGAACACACGTTAAGCGAACCGGTGATATTGGGTTTTTTAAAATTCTGTCCGAGGTTGGTATTGCGGCAGGGGTTCGACGATTGGAAGCGATCACTGGCGAAAAGGCACTGATTTGGGTGAATGAAATGGAAGGGCGTTTTAATCGTCTCGCAGTGTTACTAAAGTGCGCACGCGAAGCGGTAGAAGAAAAAGTACAGCAAATATTGACTAAAAATAAGCAATTAGAAAAAAACAAGCTGATACTTTCTAAAGAATCCAGCGGCATCGATTTGGATAAATTGCTGGAAAAAGCCAAGAATCATAAAATTCAAGAGATTAATGTCTTGGTCGATACATTGCCTGTGGGGGATGCCAAAACCCTCAGGGAGCTGGTTGATAAGCTGAAAGATAAATTGGGTACAGCGGTGATTGTGCTGGCTGTCAAAGAGGAAGCAGAGAAGCTCACCCTGATAGTGGGAGTAACGCGAGACCTAACTGACAAAATTTTGGCGGGCGAGCTGCTAAACTATGTTGCCAGGCAAGTTGGGGGGCAAGGCGGTGGACGTCCAGATTTAGCTCAGGGCGGAGGCAATCAGCCTGAAATGCTCGATGAAGCACTTAAGTCGGTGAATGCTTGGATATCGGATAAATTAGGCGACAAAACTGCTACGACAGCGGGTCGCTAAATGGGCAGTTGAGAAACGTTTTAAAAGTGTGTAATAATGAGGGCCTTTTTTAGGCTAGTGTGATATGGCCTTAATTGTACAAAAATTTGGTGGGACTTCTGTTGGCAATGTTGCACGGATACGTGCAGTTGCAGAAAAAGTCATGCAAACTCGGGCCTTGGGTCATCAACTGGTCGTTGTTGTTTCGGCAATGGCGGGGGAAACCGATCGGTTAGCGCAGCTTGCTCAAGAATTGAGCGGCGCCCCTAATCCAAGAGAGTTCGATGTTTTATTGTCTACCGGCGAGCAAGTGACCATTGCGTTACTTAGTATTGCCTTGCTGCAGCTAGGGTGTCCTACGCGCTCGTATACTGGGGCGCAAGTGCATATTAGAACAGACAGTGTTCATAACAAAGCCCGAATTTTGGGCATTGATGGGACCAAAATTAGAGCAGATTTAATGGCTGGCAAAGTGGTGGTGGTTGCTGGTTTTCAGGGGACAGATGAAATAGGGAATATCACGACATTAGGGCGGGGCGGTTCCGATACAACGGCAGTGGCTTTAGCCGCCGCTTTAAAGGCGGATGAATGCCAGATTTTTACGGACGTAGACGGTGTTTATACAGCCGATCCGAAAATTGTTCCTGATGCCAAGCGTATGCCTACCGTCACGGTAGAAGAAATGTTAGAAATGGCGAGCAGTGGGGCCAAAGTCATGCAAATTCGCGCAGTTGAATTTGCAGGGAGACACGATGTACCGGTGCGCATTTTGTCTACTTTTCAAGAAGGGCCGGGTACTTTGATTACGCGTAATGAAGAAGATATGCAACATCCCATTGTTTCTGGGATTGCCTTTAATAGGGAAGAAGCAAAATTGGTTATTCACGGTGTACCCGATAAACCAGGGATTGCGGCCAGCATTTTAGGGCCACTGGGGGATGCACATATAGAAGTCGATACAATTGTACAGACATTGGCGGGCGATAATACAACCGATGTGGCCTTTACAGTCCATCAACGGGATTTTAAGCAAGCATTAAGCTTGTTAGAACAAATCGCCAAACAATTAGGTGCAAAATTGGTTAAAAGCGAGGCGAATGTGGCCAAGCTTTCTCTTATTGGGGTTGGTATGCGATCTCATGCAGGGGTTGCAGGTCAAATGTTTCGTGTTTTAGGGCAAGAGGGAATCAATATCCAATTGATTTCCACCTCAGAAATTAAAGTTTCTGTGGTAATTGACGAAAAGTATTTAGAGCTTGGTGTACAAGCCTTGCATGATGCTTTTCAGCTAGGGACAGCAACAAAGGAAAAAACAGCGAATAGCTGTGAATTATAAAAATGATGAGACCCATGTTGTCTGTCCTCAAACAGAGAGGGGATAGGATGTGCGTCAGAAATATATGACGAATATAAAAGGTTTAGGCAAGGAGATTGTATTATGTTAATTTTAACAAGGCGTGTTGGCGAGACTTTAATGGTCGGCGACAATGTAACAGTAACCGTATTGGGTGTTAAGGGAAACCAAGTTCGGATTGGTGTAAACGCGCCTAAAGAAGTCTCTGTGCATCGCGAAGAAATTTATCAACGCATTCAACGAGAAAAAATGGCTCAATTGGAAGCTGCTTTGCAGAATCAAACTGGCCATTCCCCATCACAATCACCCTCAACTTCTTACACTGAGTCAGACGACTCTGAAGAAAAATAAGCCCGTTCATTTTTTAAGCCTTTCGTGGTACACTCCTCTACTCCTTTTTTAAGGAAGGAGGAGAGATGGCCGAGAGGCTGAAGGCGCTCCCCTGCTAAGGGAGTATGGGGCTAAAACTCCATCGAGGGTTCGAATCCCTCTCTCTCCGCCAATTAGTTTTAATGCGCCCGTAGCTCAGCTGGATAGAGTACCCGGCTACGAACCGGGCGGTCGGGAGTTCGAATCTCTCCGGGCGCGCCATATCATTTCTGTCTGTACCCGATGTCCGTACCAGAGACATAGGTTACATTTTACTCCGAAGACATAGGGCAGACACGGCGGTCTGCCCCTACAGATGTTGCCTGAACAAGGGTGTTGGGCTTCAATATCAATCATATTATTTTTGTCCAAATGCCATTTGGTTGGGTTATTGATTATATATCCACGAATACGGTTTAAATCATTTTCATTGCGAAAACCAGTTGGTCGAGATAGATGCAACAATCACCAAAATTGGAAGTGATTTATCGCCAAGCTAATCCTAACTAAGTATTTTGAATCAATGGTTTTCCGCTAAAGATAAAATGGGTGAGATTTCTGATAATTAATCTTCGATTATGTTTCTATTCCCGAAAAATATTTATGGGTTTCTGTTCTGGGTAGAGCTTTAACCCCATGCGCTTCAATAAAAGCCACCACCGCCCACCTAGAGAAAGGTTTACCAATATAGGTGTCTTCTAATTGAATGACATCATGCCAGCCTGCTGAAAAATCGCTTGTATCCATAATGGTTTTAAAATTACTGGCCAGCATAAAAATAGCTTGTTCGTCGGTATGAGGCACTAATTGCAAATTTTCCGGACAACTGCCAATCCGCAAACCCGCGCAACTTTCGGCAATGGCCAAAGTACAAGAACCGGCATCAAAATGTGGTTTTGCCAAATATTTTCCAGAACTTGCCCAGTCATATTTTAAAAATCTAACCATTATATGGATAGGATCTCCTTGCACTTTAAATACTTTATCGACTACCCCTGGAAAGTTTGTTTCCATCATGTTCAATACATTAAAAATGGTTTGATAAGTAAGGTCCCAAATGGGTTTAGCTTTATTTAAAAAATTAGAAAGCACCTCATGTTTGGCAATAAAGTCTTTGTATCTTTCAAAAATGGTGGGATGGAAATGGAAAAATTCTTTGTTATCGTTATAGAGATGATCGCTTGCATCGCGATGCCGATATCCTATATCTCCCCGGCGATGTTGTGGCGCAATTGTAAAATCAATTTCAGTTTTAATTTCTTCTGGTGCTTCTAAAAATTTAAAAAAGGCAAGCACTGCCTCTTCAATCAGTTTACGTTTCATAGGAAATGGGACTTCAACGTAATACTTTTCTTGCAGGTTTTTAAAGAGGTTCTCGGGGTTTTTTTGTTGTTCGAAATCTGTCATGGGTTTCCCCTCCAGGTTCGTCTAAAAAATATATTGGTCGATCAACTTAGAATCTATTAGATGTAGATGCTCGTTTGAACGCATCCATTATAATATAACCCAAACTTTGGAGGAATCCCAATATTTTAACCATGCATGGTCAAAAGTAACCCCATATTTTGACCATGCATGGTTAAAATATGGTTGAAAAACAACCATGGATGGTTTATTCTTAACCATGAAAATAACCATGGGAGCGCTAAGCTATGAAAAGGCTCATAGATACACACTTGTTAAATTGGAAGCATTCTAAACAACGTAAGCCTTTATTACTTAGGGGAGCAAGACAGGTTGGTAAAACCTTTGTCGTGCGAAAACTAGGGGAAAGTTTTAAAAATTATGTAGAAGTGAACTTTGAGCAACGTCCAGAACTTAAAACCATTTTTGAGACCAATTTGGTTCCGGAACGGATGGTTCGGGATCTGGTCAGCATTTTAAAACAGGATATCATTCCAGGTGAAACATTATTGTTTTTTGATGAAATCCAACAGGTGCCAAAAGCGATTATTGCACTGCGTTATTTTTACGAGGAAATGCCGCATCTTCATGTCATAGCCGCGGGTTCATTATTAGATTTTGCAATAGAAAAAGTGGGCATTCCAGTGGGTCGCGTTACATTTCTTTATATGTATCCATTATCTTGGCTTGAATTTTTGATGGCGCTAAAAAATGACAAATTAATTGAAAATTTATTCAATCATAAAGGAGATACTCCACTAGGCGCACCGCTGCATGAGCATACTTTGAATCTTTTATCGGAATATCTGGTTGTTGGGGGTATGCCGGAAGCCGTTCGTTCGTGGGTTGAGGAAAAAAATGCTTTAGAATGTACTAGAATTCATCACAATATATTGGATAGTTATCGGCAGGATTTCAGTAAATATGCGAAAGAACATCAAGTAAAATACCTTGAATTATTATTTGAATATGCTTTAAAACAGCTTGGTAGTAAATTTAAATTTTCAAAAATTCCAGGCGAATACCGTAAGCGTGAATTACTGCCCGCATTCGATTTATTATCGACGGCAGGGGTATTACATAAAATATATCATTCCAGTGGACAAGGTATCCCATTAGGTGCGGAAGTGAATCTTGATATCTTTAAAACCATCTTTGTTGATGTAGGATTAACACAAACATTGTTAGGCGTAGAGGCGTCTGATTGGTTTTTGTCGCCTAATGAGAGTTATATCAATAAAGGCTATCTTTTAGAGGCGTTTGTTGGCCAAGAACTATTAGCGTATTCTAATCCAGAATCTAAAAGTAATCTGTATTATTGGCAGAAAGAAGAAAAATCAGGCCAAGCTGAAATCGATTATCTTATTCAAAAAGAAAGACAAATCGTTCCAATAGAAGTTAAATCTGCCAAAGGCTCGCAATTAAAAAGTTTAAGGCATTTTTTAGAGACTCACACAAAATCAAAATACGGAATACGGTTTTCTAGCCATGATTTTTCCATTTTTGATGGTGTCCATTCCTATCCGCTCTATGCTATTTTTATAGCGCTAGGATTTGGTTTTCCAGAAAAACCACAAACAATTAAGAATGATAACTAAATTTATTATCCGTAAGACCTATGCAGTCAATCCTGATTCTGTGATATTATGGCGATGACTTGAGTAGGGTATCACTGCGAAACAAATAAAGACATCTCGGAAATTATCCAATATGCTACGCGTTTTCTGAATACTTTGATATTATAAAGTTATGAAACAAAATTCTGATAATCTTGTAGAAATACGAGACCTACAATTTAGCCATAATTCGCATGTGGTTTTCGATAATGTGAATTTTTCGGTCAAACGCGGCAAAATAACAGCGATTATGGGCCCCAGCGGAACAGGTAAGACCACTTTGCTTAGGCTTATTGGCGGCCAATTAATGCCCGATGCCGGTACCGTGATGGTGGACGGCGAAAACATACCTGAGTTGTCCCGAGATAGATTGTATAAGATTAGGCGCAGAATGGGCATGCTCTTTCAAAGTGGAGCGCTTTTTTCCGATCTCACCGTCTTTGAAAACGTTGCCTTTCCCCTTAGAGAGCACACAGATTTGCCCGAATCCATGATTCGTGATTTGGTATTTATGAAACTACAAGCAGTTGGCCTAAGGGGCGCACGCGAGTTAATGCCCTCTGAACTTTCTGGTGGTATGGCAAGACGTGTGGCACTGGCCAGAGCCCTAGCGCTAGACCCAGCGCTTATCATGTTTGATGAACCTTTTGCAGGCCAAGACCCTATCACCATGGGCGTATTGGTTAAATTGATTCGCTTATTAAACGATGCCTTAAAATTAACGACCATTATTGTTTCCCACGATGTACAGGAAACCGTTAGTATTGCCGATTATATTTATGTTATCGCCGATGGTAAGGTAATAGGTTCCGGTACACCTGAAACCTTAATGGAAGGCGGTACAGGGTGGGTACGACAGTTTATGCAAGGATTACCAGATGGTCCCGTTCCTTTTCATTACCCAGCGCAAGATTACCAGAATGATTTATGGGGAGATCACGCGTGACGGTTATTAGGAGTGTTCAATCGCTAGGCCGGTTGGGGCTGTACTTTATAGGGGATGCGGGCCGCGCAACGTTATTTTTATATCATGCCTTGATAGGGCGTCCTGATTTCGTCAATGGATTTAGACGATTAGTACAACAAATCTATTCAGTGGGTGTGTTATCGCTCATTATTATTGTTATCTCCGGGCTCTTTATTGGAATGGTCTTAGGGCTGCAAGGTTATAATATCTTAAATAAATTTGGTGCTGAACATGCATTGGGCCAGTTAATTGCATTAAGTTTGGTTAGAGAATTAGGCCCAGTCATGGGTGCTTTGCTTTACGCGGGCCGGGCCGGTTCTGCGTTGACAGCAGAAATAGCCTTAA
>Ga0207035_1012_pt1 | contig 66873 bp, 61 predicted proteins | sample Alteio_BWMinCont_77_FD_153272 | JGI IMG/M metagenome (GOLD analysis project Ga0207035, IMG submission 153272) | Enriched cells from forest soil in Barre Woods Harvard Forest LTER site, Petersham, Massachusetts, United States -... | ecosystem: Environmental > Terrestrial > Soil > Temperate forest >... | reverse complement strand
CGTTTTTATTATGAAATCCGATTCCCATTCATCTGATTCTTTCGCGGTCATTGCCGGCATAGCGCATGAATTGGACTCGCCTTTAAAATCCATTTTGGCGCGCCTCCAAAAACTCATCCATGATTATAAAAATCGTGATTTCGAATTCATTTCTTTTAAAGATTTCAAGGTCATCATCTCCACCTTGGAACAATTAGAGGGTGAGCTCGAACATTGTTCTCAGACAACCAGCCGTATGCTGTATGTGGGCAAGCGTCATGCCCGCCTTGAAGAAGACATGGCCCAAATCAATGATGTCATTGAAAATGTCACCGGTAATTTAAGCAAGCAATTAAAATCCGCGCGCATCAAAATAGTTTCACGGTTAGGAAAACAGTTGCCTTGGGTCAAGGTGGGACCTATTGAATGCCACCAAATCATCCATAATGTGATTGTCAATTCCATACAGGCCATGCCGGGCGGCGGTGTTATTAAGCTGAAAACTTTCTTGGATAAAACACACAAAACGGTCAAAATAGATGTCACTGACGAAGGGGTGGGGATAGCACCTGACCATTTATCCAAGGTGTTTGAACCGTTTCTGACCACCAAGGAACGAGGCCTTAATAGAAGTTCGGGCTTCGGGCTTTCTATTATTTATTCGATTATCCATGCCGTCGGTGGATCTGTTCAAATTAAAAGTTCTCTGCGTAAGGGTACCACCGTCCACATTTCCCTTCCGGTACATCAATCCAAGTAGATATGCAAAATGCCGATGAAATGTTCATGAAAGAAGCTATCCGTCAGGCCAAGATGGCGGCTTTGAGCGATGAGGTTCCGGTGGGTGCTGTCATTGCCTATGAACGTAAAATCATCGCCAAAGCGCATAATCAAATTGAAACTTTAAACGACCCTACAGCCCATGCCGAAATGATCGCGATTACCCAGGCGGCAAATTATCTCTCATCGAAGTGGTTGCAGGAATGTACCCTCTATGTTACAATCGAGCCTTGTTCCATGTGCGCCGGGGCATTGGTTTTAGCGCGCATTGCTCGGGTCTGTTTTGGGGCCCAAGACCCCAAGACCGGGGCCTGCGGTTCGGTCGTCAATATTGCCAATCATCAAAAGTTAAACCACCGCATTGAGGTGTCCGGCGGTATTTTAGCCGAAGAATGCTCGATCCTGGTCAGTGAATTTTTTCAAAAAAAACGCAAAATTAAATAAAGTGATTTAGAGGTGGCAGACTTTTCTGGAATGATTAAATCAGGAAGTTTGCACAACACCTCTCGCTTATCTGGATGTATTTGAATAGTAAATTTGGTATTTGATAGCAGTTCTTTGGTAGGGAGAGGTGGCAGAGTGGTTGAATGCAATTGCCTGCTAAGCAATTGACCTGGGTAACTGGGTCCTCGGGTTCGAATCCCGACCTCTCCGCCATTCATTTTAATTTTTTTCTGGCGGGGTAGCTCAGCCTGATAGAGCAATCGGTTCATACCCGACAGGTCGGTGGTTTAAATCCACTCCCCGCCACTTTTACTAAAACTGCAATGACCTCGTCGAGGCATTTTTTCTAAGACCAAGCCATAGACAAGATGGCTTTTCCCTAACGTCGAAATTTTTATGAAAATCGCCGACGCTTTTGAGGAATTTGTGTCTTATGCAACATTAGAGCGATGTTTAGAAATAAATACGATTGGCTGGTATAAGCGATGCGTTAAACCGTATCTCAAGTATCTTCGCTACAACGCTTTAGAGTCAACTCTTACAAGCCTCGATGTTAAAACTTTGAGGGCTTACTACATTAGCCATAGACTACGAGGCAATGCACCCAGAAGTATTTTAAATGCCATGCAGGGAATGCGGTCATTTTGCAACTTTTTAGTCAAGCGTGGTTACCTGCCTGAAAATCCCCTGAATCACATTGAAAAGCCCAAACTGGCCCGCCGTTTACCCGAGTTCTTGGATGAGAAAGAATCTCGGGAGTTATTGCTGGCCTGTATCAATCTCAAACGAATGTATAAGTCACGATGGAGCAGGGACGTAGCCATTATTGCTTTGTTCCTGTATGCTGGCCTACGCAAGCGGGAATTGCTTAATCTTACCCTTAATGACATCAACATGGATAAGAGGTATATCAAGGTCTTTGCCAAGAGTAAGGAGCGCATTGTGTCCTTGAATGAGACGGTCAAAGAGTTTCTGGCCGATTACCTCAAAGTCCGCCCCAAACGGGAGAACGTGCCCCAGGTCTTTGTTTCGACCAATAGAAAGCAATCTGCGCTCACGGAACAGGGGTTATACGACCTTTTTAGAGACCTCCGCAAGCAAATCCATTTCCAAAAGAAAGTCACCCCGCAGATTTTGAGGCATACCTTTTGCACGCTAATGCTTCGGGGCGGGGTTAATATACGGGATATTCAGTTGCTTGTAGGCCATGCGGATATTTCCACGACCGCCAGGTTTTATTTGGGCTGTGATGAAAAACAGTTAGGGGGGGCCATTGACCGCCATCCGTTAAATTTTAATTAGAGGGTGTCTATGATTATCTTATTGTGGATTTTTTGTGCTATCTGTTGCGCCTTCCCGCCGTTGGGGGTGATAGCGATTGTTATATTTTTGGCAACCAGGTCTTGCAGGTCGGGGCATGGAGAGAAAATCCATTACAGCAAGATAAGCTATCCGCCTTGCAGACCATTTAGTCGTGAAATAGATAAGGATGGCATGACCAGGGCAAGGCCATATAGAGACAAGGCGGGAAGGACGAAATATTGCAGCAATCCTAATCATAATCATTTTTATACCAGATGATTCCTAAAAGGTATGACGTGCACGTAGTGGGTTTCTTGACAGGAGGTTGTTTATGTGGTATGTTTGTATTGTACGTTCAAAACAAATTGAACGTTTAGAACAAAATGGAGGGATATATGTCAACAGGTCTTAAAAATGTACAAGGTGGGTTCATCGAGGGTATGGGAGAAATAAGTCGTTTTTGGGGATTTAGTCCTGTCATGGGCCAAATATATGGGTTGATGTACCTTTCACCAGAACCAACCACAGCCGAGACCATTATACAAGAGTTAGGGGCATCGAAAGGAAATGTATCAATCAATTTGAGGAATCTTGACCGCTGGGGCATGGTCAGAAAAATCAGGAAACCAGGTGACAGAAAAGAGTATTACATAGTTGAAACAGACTTTATGCGAGTTTTTGTCAATATGTTGATGGAAAGAAGAAACAGGGATTTTGACCGTTCCCTTAGGACTGTCACGAATTGTTTAGAAAGTTTAAAAGGGGTCGAGAAAAACAAAGAGACAGTATTTATGCGGGAGCGTCTCTTACATATGGAAAAATTTTTTAAGACGTTAGACATAAGCGTTTCAACCTTTTTGAAACTGATGGGCAAAAAAAGTGAGGTCTCCAATGAACCAGGCAAATGAAATCAATATTGTAACAGGTGCGACGGGCTACACGGGCAAATACATCACACGGCGATTGCTTAAGATGGGCAAGAGGGTCAGGTCATTGACCAATCATCTGCACCGTGAAAATCCATTTGGGAATCAAATTGAATTGTACCCTTATAATTTCGATAACCCTAAGGCGTTGGTCGAAAGTTTAAAAGGCGCTACGACTCTTTACAATACCTACTGGGTACGGTTCTCATATGGTAAAACGACATTTGATTTGGCTGTAGAAAATACAAAGAAGTTATTAGAGGCCGCCAAAACCGCTGGGGTTCAGCGCATCGTCCATGTCAGTATTGCAAATCCTAACGAACATTCGGATTTGCCCTATTATAAAGGCAAGGCTTTGCTTGAAAAAGCAGTGATTGAATCGGGGCTTCATTATGTCATTCTTAGGCCGACCGTTATCTTTGGGCCAGAAGATATTTTGATAAATAATATCGCATGGCTTTTAAGAACCTTTCCAGCATTCATGGTTGCAGGCTCGGGTGAATACGGAATCCAGCCGATATTTGTAGAGGACATGGTGGAATTAGCAGTCACAGCCGTGGCACAGGACAAGAATATCATCATGGATGCAGTAGGGCCTGAAAAATTTACATTTAATGAATTCGTGCGGCTAATTGCAGGAAAAATAAAAAGTAAATCAAAAATTATGCACGTGCCTCCGAGATTGGCGCTATTGCTCGGTCAGCTTATAGGGTATTTTCTTAAAGACGTGGTTTTAACTGAAGAAGAAGTTAAAGGGCTTTTGGAAAATTTACTTGTGTCAGCCCAACCTCCAACGGGAAAAACCCTTTTTACTGATTGGCTTGCAAAAAATACTGAAATATTGGGAACACAATATCATTCAGAATTGAAACGGCATTTTAAATGAGGAGGTAGCTTATGCAAATTACTATTGTGAAAGAGCATTTTTTCTCAATTGGAATAGCCATTCTTTTGTTAATGGTCTTGTATTACGGGGTGAATACTTTTATTCAGCCTCCGAAGCAAGATGGTTTTGTTTCTCAATATTACAACTCAAATAATTCGCCCGACCTTAGAAAACGAATTGACAAAGCAAATACTGACTATAAAACTGCTTATGAACAGTATCGGAGCATCGTTTCTTCTATTTATATCCCAATGGGGTTTCTTACGCTTCTGGTTGGTTCATTTTTTATCAGAATGGAATTACTCAAATCATCATTTATCTTCGGAGGATTATTTATGATGATTGCGGCCATCGCCTCGGGCTGGGATAGTTATTTCATAAGATTTATTGCATCAGCAGCCACTTTAACAGCGGTCATTTTCGTGGTTAAGCGACAATTTACTGATGAGTTACGGAAATAGCGGGATATGGGTTTGATTGTTTCCAGTTAATATCATTTTGGATAGGGCATAATATTAAATAAATACGATAATGTATACTATACTAAGATAATATTTTTGGTTTTTTAAGAAAGAAAAGAACTAATACTTCGTTTAGTTTTTAAGAATAAAAGAAATACCTTCGCTTTTCTTTTAAAAAGTAGAATAAGTAATTACTTCGTTTAGTTTTTAGAATCCTTTAATACTAACGTATTAAAGAGCAACCAAACTTTCAAATCCTATTGCCCTTACGGGTTGGTCATAAGAAGTACCCCCGTCGCCCGCCAAAAGGCCGTTTTTAAGGCGATTTAAAGAGATTTGAAAATAGATTTTTGGAAATGCCTGTTTTTTGCGTTTAAATGGCTCTGGTTGGGTTTCGACCTATCTAACTATGGGGTAAGCTTCAAAAGTGGCTATAAAGTGTATCTACGTTGAAATTAGACGTATTTATGGGGGTGGATGGGAGCCTCTAATTAAGACATATAGAATAGGAAAGTCAATTTAAAGTTAGTTTGCGAGGGTTTTAGTACGGTAGAGGCATCTGAAGGCAGGCTTGACCCCTTCGCCAATTTTGACCCTACCCAACCCCAAAAATCCAATGGCTTTTTGATGTTAATTTTATATTATCATCAAAAATCGCTGGGCTTTTGTTGTGTCCGAGGGCCTGCAAATACTGTATTTTCAAGACTTACGCCTATTATATAAAAACATATAGAATAGAGGCCAACGGCGGGATTTCCGTTTTTACGGGATAAGCTGGCACAAAGCTGGCAGAAAATTAAGAACCAAAAAAGACAGCCGTTTCCCGTGAATTTTTAGTGTCCAATGACCTCAAGGTTGATAGCCGTATAGTCAATGGGGGAAAGTGGACGCCAACCCAGCTTTAGGTCTTTTTCCCGAAAGCCGTCTTGAATATGGCAATCGTCTTTGATTCAACCCAGGGATTGCTGAGCTGAGATGGTTTTATATGTTGCAATAACTGTAAAAATGTGATATATATTTAACCATATGTCATTCAATCCAACATACCCTTATCAGTTGCCCTTATTGCCTCCCAAAATAGATTTCAAAAAATCTACTTTTACAGATTTGATTATTAAGGCAAGAACAGAGCTTGCGGAGCTAAAGGGCTACAGTTTTTCCATGCCTAACCCAATGCTGTTAATATCTCCAGCAATCATTCGAGAATCGGTGGCAAGTTCAAACATAGAGAACATCAATACGACAATAGCAGATGTTTTACAGAACCAATTGTTTCCCGAGGATGAACGAACCAAAGCAGACAAGGAAGTATTGAGATATAGGGATGCTGTTATTTTTGGTTTTAGTCAATTAGCTAAAACTCCGATTTCAACAAGGATTATTCTTGGTATTGAGAAAGAACTTATACCTGAGAGTAGAGGGGAGTATCGTAAACAACAAAATCAAATAATGAATAGCTCAACAAAGGAGATTCTATACACACCTCCGATAGCTTCGCAAATTTTTTCTTTAATGAGTAATTGGGAAAATTTTGTCAATGGACAGGATGAAATTGACCCTTTAGTTAGAAGTGCTATTGCCCATTATCAATTTGAGGCCATCCATCCATTTGAAGATGGGAATGGACGGACAGGACGTATTTTGATGGTGTTAGGTTTAATTCAAAGTGAAATTCTGACTTTGCCGATTTTATACATCAGCGGGTATATCAATCAAAATCGAAGTGAATATTATCGTTTGTTAAGGAAAGTCACGACCGACGAAGGTTGGGATGATTTCATTGTCTTTATGCTTAAAGGTTTTTATTTACAGGCCAAAGAGACGAAAGAAATGCTATTTAAAGTAATGCAACTTTTTAGGGAGTTTAAGGACAATGTTCGTCGTGACCATAAGAAAATCTATTCGGCGGAATTAGTGGAAATGTTGTTTAGTTATCCGATTATTACACCCGTGCGTCTTGCCAAAGAATTAAATACGCATTATACGACCACAAGCCGTCATTTGTGGCAGTTGGAGAAAGCAGGGTTATTGAAAGCGGACAAATATGGAAAATATCAGTTATTTATCAATGAGCGTTTATTGAAACTTATGAGGAAGTAAAATGAAACGAACTAAACCTGCCTTACGAAAGAGAAAGACTGAAAATCAAAAAGATTTAGCCGTCTTTTCCGAAAGGGCCAAAGAGCCAACGGTATCTTACGAAGACATGTTAAAGAAATTAAAAATTGATGGGAAAATATAAGCAATGAACAAGAAATTACATCCAATTCATCCAGGCAAAGTGCTCAATGAGGAATTTTTGAAACCTTTGTCTATCAGCCAAAATCAAATTGCCCGTGACATTAAGGTTGCTCCACGGCGGATAAATGAAATTGTTTTAGGCAAACGTCGTGTGACGGCGGATACTGCCTTGAGATTGGCAATATATTTTAAAACTTCGCCTCAATTTTGGATGAATTTGCAATCCTCTTATGATTTAGATTTGGAATTAGATGAGTTAGGGGATAAAATCAATAAAGAGGTACATGCGTTTAGTCTTAATTAGAGTTTGCAATTCAAACGAATTGGATTAGAATTAGCGTTCATTAAAAAGATTTGATTGTGTGAATGATTCACGCAATCTTTGTTAAACCGTAAAAGTAAGAAAGGAGAAGACGGTAAGTTGACCGAAAGTCTTCTCGCTTATTTTTCCGACGATGTGAAACAGTTTTATGGTGGGATACCTGTTTAAAGAGCATTCGGCGTAAGGCTCGTAAATTGATTATCGTCGAGCTTCATACCCGACAGGTCGGTGGTTTAAATCCACTCCCCGCCACTTTTTTGGAAATAACAGTGGATAATGGCCTGGTTTCTAAAACCGATCGCTTGGCTGAGCTTGATGTTTTACGTGGTTTAGCTGCGATAGGTGTTTTGGCATATCACTATACTGTTATTTATCCCGCAAGTTATAGTCCTGCCGAGATCACATTATTTAAATTTCCTTTAGGGTACTACGGGCCTCATTTATTTTTTATGATCAGCGGGTTTGTCATTTTGATGACCTTAGAAAAGACTTCCCAGCCATTTGATTTTATTGTCTCGAGGTTTTCAAGATTGTACCCTAGTTATTGGGCCGCCATCATTGTGACTTTTTTGATCACTGAAAACTGTTGGCTATTTCCAAGTTTATTAATGAAAGTTTCGTATAAGGATTTTTTTATCAATTTTTCAATGCTTCAATCCTGGTTTAACAGTAAAGATGTCGATGGTGTCTATTGGACTCTTGCCGTAGAGCTTACGTTTTATTTTTTGATTTATTGGGTCTATTTAACGAAAAACCTAAGGTCTATTGAAATATACGCGCTGGGATGGCTTGCGATCATGGTTTTAAATAAATTCTTTTGTCCCCATGTCCCCGGGTTTTTTAAATTTCTTTTTGACCCCATGCTTCAATATGGGGAGCTTTTTATAGCAGGGATTCTATTTTATAATTTAAAGAGCAAAGGCCATAGATGGTATAGGCATGTGGGCCTTGGGTTATGTTTATTGGTCTGCTATTTATTGGGGTCCCAAAGGGATGTCTTGGTGGGCGGGGGGCATGATACCGTTGTTTTTGCCGTTTTGATGATCATTTTTTATTTGTTTATTTTGGGAAAGCTTGGCTTTATTGTCCAAAAACCCCTGGTTTTTTTGGGTACCATTTCTTTTAGCCTTTACCTTGTTCATTCTGAAATAGGCTTTGTGATTAAAGAATGGATCAGCATATTTTCACTCGGGCCCTTTTTAAATTTTTTTATTCCCTTGACCTGTTCCATACTCCTAGCCGCCCTTATTACCTATTTAATAGAAAAACCTGCAATGAAAGGTATCAGGCAAGCTTATAAAACATTCATCATTGATAATTTTGCTTTATTCCTGCTGTAATTCCTTGTATCATAGCGGCCTAGAAAGGAGAGGGCTGTCCAGGGTAATAAAAGTTTTCTCTGTTTATTTTCGATGATGTATATCAGTTTTACTTCGGAGGTATTTATGAATAAGATCAGCATGGCTTTGCCGGTAATTGTTTTAGCATTGTTTGGTACGTCAGTCTTCGCCCAAAATGTCCCTTCAAATGGCAATTCCGCAAATGCCCAACGCATGATCCAGGCCAGGTATGGGTCAACGCCCGGCCAGAGGGGCATGTATCCACCCGCCATGACAAAAGAAAAAATAGAAAAATTTATCCAGTCTTTGTTAGAGATGGGTTTGATCTATAAAATGCTGGAACAACCCACGATGGTTTCTTCTGAAAATGGTGTCATCGTCGCCTATGGGGACACCTTAAGAAAATATGATAAGGACCTCAATGTCGTTAAAGAAGTTAATTTGGATGTGAATGTTGATGGCATGCAAGAATTGGCTGCGAAGTTCGCGAAGAAATATTCCAATGACTTAATGGATTTGATGGGTGGAATTCCAGGTTCAACAAGCGCAATACCAAGCTCTTCAACAAGCGCAACTGTTGCCTACCCTGTTAAACCCCCTGTTGACCAACGGGAAGAAGAGATCAAGAAAGAAATAGAGCAGATGAAATGATTGAGGTGCGCCCGTTTTTCCTCAAGCGAATGGCTGTCCTTTTTTTGGTCTGCTACGCCTTATTTCTTTTCGGCAATGATCTTATCAGCCTCACCGATCCGGATGAGGTTTTTTATTCCCTGACCGCCAAGGAAATGGCCGCCAAAAATGAATGGCTGACACCTCTTATTTTCGGCCAGCCTCAATTTGAAAAACCGCCTTTGACCTATTGGCTTTTGGAGCTCGCATTTAAAACCTGGGGAGAGTCCCCGTTTACGGCCCGTTTTTTTCCGGCGGTATTTGCCTGCCTTGGGGTCATGGCGGTGTATTTTTTGGGACTAATGGGCTTTAAAGACGAGCGGAAGGCCTTTCTCTCCGCGGTTGTGTTGGCCAGTAGTGCCTTTTATGCCGGTATGGGTAAAACGGTTTTTACGGACATGATTTTTTCGGTCTTAATTTTATGCGCCATGACCATGTTTGTGATGGGTTTTACCGATCGTCGTCATCAAGGGACCGGCATAATCGGGTTTTATGTATTTTGCGCTCTTGCCACCTTGACTAAAGGCCCCTTAGGTTTTTTGGTACCCCACACGGCAGTTGTTCTTTTTTTATGGTACCAGCGCCAACTTCAATTTTTGAAAAGCTGGTGGGTGGCAGGGGGGATTTTGCTTTTTTTGGCCATCGCGCTGCCGTGGTATATTTATATCTACGACCGCTACGGCAACGCTTTTATCCATGAATTTTTTTATAATGACCATTGGCGGCGGTTGCTGGTCGCCGAGCACCGCGGCAATGACCGCTGGTATTTTTATCCCGTCACCATGGTTGCCGGGCTTTTCCCCTGGAGCTTATTTTTGTTGGCTGCCTGGATGGATTTGTTTAAGCGGCTTAAGTCTTCGGTCACTGTCATGGATTATTTGTGCCTTGGCTGGGTCCTGACAGTTTTGGTTTCTTTTCAAATCGCGCACTCTAAATTGGCCAGCTACATCCTGCCTTTGTTTCCGGCGTTGGCCTTGATGACAGGCAATTTTTTGGGGAATTGCTTGTCTCAAATCCAGCACCGCAAAAAAATGCAAAATTTATTGAGTGCCAGTTTTAGCATCCTGGCTTTAATGGGCATTGCGGTGATGGCCGGCCATAAAATTTACCGTCATTATATTCCTTCTCAATTACCGGTATATTTTCTTTCAGGTTCTTTGATCGCCTTGTCGGGGATCGGCATTACCTTGGCATTTAAAGAGCGCTTCCAGCCGGCCTTGTATGTTTTGGCATTGAGCCTGTGTCCGGTATTTACAACCGCCTTTATGGTGCGGACTGATTTGGAAGGGTATTTATCCTCTTATGAAGCGTCGGAATATATACCGCAGCGTTCTTGGGGGGCTTTGACGGTATTGACTTCAAAGGCCAATGCGCGCGGCATACGTTATTACACGGGGCAGGATGTGGCGGTAGTGGATTATTCGGGCAAGCCGTTTTTCAGCCCTCATCCGGTCCCGATTTTAAATACGACAGACAAGATCATGGCCGTCCTTGATGCCCAACGTTTGACCTATGGCGTCATCCGCAAAACTGCTTACCAGGATATTCTTAAAAATTGTGACAGACGCTATCAGGTGACCTTGCTTAAGACCATCGGTTTTGACTATATTGTGAGAATTGAAGCGTTGAAACACCCGTAGCCAAATGAAACCATGATTTTACGTTTATTATTAATTTTTTTCTTTTTTTCCGCCCCGGTTTTTGGCCGTGACAGCGGCGATGATCTTTTTAACTTTTCCAAAAAACAAGAGGAAGCCCTGGTCGTCAAGGTGGTCGCCTCTGACCTGATTGTCCTGGAAGACGGGCGCCGGGTGAGGCTCATCGGGATTGAATCCGCGGGGCCGGCGCCCCGCCATTTGGTCAAATACGACCAAAATGGCCATGTGATCGAAGAACCGCCGGAGCCCACGATCTCTTTGCAGGAGCAGGCCTTGACATACGCGCAGGATTTGCTGGAAAATAAAAAAGTAAGGCTGGAATATGACATCGACGCCCGTGACACCAGCGGTTATCATTACGCGTATGTTTATTTACCCGACGGTCATATGGCCAACGCGGAACTTTTGCGCATGGGATTTGTGAAATTAAGGATCATGCCGCCCAACATCAAACACGAAGACCAATTGCGCATGGCCTACAGGCAAGCTAAAAAAGAAAAACGCGGTCTGGAAGGTGATTAAACTTGAGCCATGACATTTGAACAAAGGGTCTCACAGTTCATTGTTAAAAATAAATTGACAGCTCCAAGGGGGATCGTCTTAGTCGGTGTATCCGGAGGCCCTGATTCCATGGCGCTATTGACGGTTTTGGCTTATTTACGCCATGATTTAGGCGTAGCCTTGCACGCGGCCCATTTCAACCATCGATGGCGTGCCCAGGCAGGGCAAGATGAGCATTTTGTCCTGCGTTGGTGCGCTCGATTCAATGTCCCTTTAACGATTGGACGAAGACCCGGCCCCAAAATCAGCCATCTCTCCGAGGATGATGCCCGGCAGATGAGGTTTCAATTTTTCCTCAAGACAGCCAACCGGCTTAAAGCCCAAGGTGTTGCCTTGGCCCATACCCGCAATGACCTGGCTGAAACCGTATTGATGCGCCTGATGCGCGGCAGCGGCCTTTACGGTTTAAGGGCGATTTTGCCACGGCGTTGCATTGAGGGGGTTTCCTTTGTTCGGCCTTTGTTGGGCGTCAACCGCTTCGATGTGCTTGAATATTTAAAATCCAAAAAAATCCCATTTTGCAGGGATGCGACCAACCACCAGACGGCCTTTGAGCGCAATAAAGTGAGGCTTCATCTTTTGCCTTTACTGGCGCGCGCTTACAACCCTCAAATCATCAATGCGCTCTGCGATCTGGCCCGGGGTGCAGGGGACGATTATGAATTTCTTTCAAGGCATGCCCGCAAACAATTTAAAAAATCAGCCATTATTTCAAAGAAAAAGGTTAAAATAGACCTTAATAGCATCCAGGGACAACATCCGGCAATGAGGCATTTGATGTTCCGGCAAATGGCGGAAATTTTGACCAAGGACCCTGCCGTGCTTACCTTTGATCATGTCCATGCGCTTGAAAATTTGGCAGCCCCCGGCGGAGAGGGCGCGGTACATTTGCCGCATCACCTTAAGGCCCTTAAAACCAAAAAATTTTTAGAATTGTCCTATGCTTAAGCACGCCCTTTACAGGTCTTGGCTGGGTTTATTTATAATGTTCCTTATGCACCCGGTAACATACGCGCAAGACACTGTTTCAAACGGCGATGTCAAGGAATACTATCATGACGGCAATATCAAGTCTGAAAAAAATTATCGTAATGGCGAGCTTAACGGGTCTTTCCGGGAATATTATCCCAACGGTAATTTATTAAGTGTCGGTTATTATAAAAATGGGCAGCTGCAAGGGGCTTATAAATCTTATTATAAAGACGGCTCGGTTAATGTTGAAAAAAATTATGTCAATGGTCAACAGGCAGGCGTTTCCCATGAGTATTATGAAAATGAGGCGCCTAAAAGCATCGAGAATTATTCCAACGACACCCTCAATGGTTTTAACCAATATTTTTACCCCAACGGTAGTTTAAAAATAACCATGAATTTTAAAAAAGGGAAATTATACGGGACCAGCCGTGAATATAACCAAGACGGTTCCCTAAAAAATGAAATCAATTATGAGGATGACCATATCAGCGGTGTCTCCAAAGAATACGCCGACAACGGCAAGCTTTACGCGGTTTGGAATTATAAAAAAGACCATAAAAACGGTCCATCAAAGACCTTTTATGATAACGGGCAGGTGCAATGGGAAATGTTTTTTAAGGACGGCCAATTGCAGGGACCTGTTAAAATGTACAGTCCGCAAGGAAAGATTTTAGTTGAAACAAATTACAAAAACAGCGCTCCCGTCAAGTAAACCCCGGACAACGCCCAAGCACCGGCCGTATTTTCTTGATTTAATTTTTTCCTAATATATAATGATTATTCTCTTTTAGTTTAAAGTTGTTCCGCCAATGGCGGAAAATTATTTTTTCCGGAGGCATTTGATGCCACAACCTAATATAAATACCCCGATTAAAAAACAGCCCCGCCCCATTCGCAACCCTAACGGCAATTTTTGGTTTTGGGTAGTCCCCTTATTGCTCTTTTTTATCATTATGTCTTACAATGACAAGACTAATTTTAAAACAGAACAAGAGCTGACTTACTCTGATTTTTATGCGATTTTAAAAGACAATCCTCAAACACATAAGATCAAGCATCTGGAGCTGACGGAGGGGCCGGATAATACCTTAAAGGGCACCTTTGTCAACGGCTTGGCGTTTAAACTCAATGTCCCTTCGCATGACGATGATTTGATTAAAATGATCCGGGACAATGTCACTGATTTTAGCGTTGTTCCGCCGGAATTGTTTTGGAGCCAATTGTTCTTTCAATTATTGCCTTTCCTGTGCATCGTGTTGGTGATTTTATTTATCCAGCACCGCGGCATGCAAATGGGCAATAAACTTTTTGCCTTTGGCAAATCACGCGCCCAGATCTCGGGCGGCGGCAAGGTGACCTTCGCGGACGTGGCCGGGGTGGATGAAGCCAAAGAAGAATTGCAGGAGGTCATCGAATTTCTCAAAGACCCCAAGAAATTCGAGAGGCTGGGCGGAAAGATCCCCAAAGGTGTATTGTTAGTAGGCCCTCCGGGGACAGGTAAAACATTATTGGCCAAAGCAGTCGCCGGCGAGGCAGGAGTGCCGTTTTTTTCTTTGAGCGGGTCAGATTTCGTTGAGATGTTTGTGGGGGTGGGGGCTTCCCGCGTGCGTGATCTTTTTGAACAAGGCCGCAAAGCCGCCAAGGTCTCAGGCAAGGGCGGCATTATTTTTATTGATGAAATTGACGCGGTGGGCCGCCAGCGTTTTGCCGGCATCGGCGGCGGCAACGATGAGCGCGAGCAGACCCTTAACGCGCTGCTTGTTGAGATGGATGGTTTTAACACGGTCAGCGGATTGATTTTGATCGCTGCCACCAATCGTCCGGATACCCTGGACCCAGCGCTTTTGCGTCCCGGGCGTTTTGACCGCCAGATCGTGGTAGGCCTGCCGGACATCAACGGCCGTGAAGGCATTTTGAAGGTCCACGTCAAAAATATTAAATTAGGTGAGGAAGTGAATTTAAGGCGCATTGCCCAGATGACGGTGTATTTTTCCGGGGCAGACCTGGCCAATGTTTGCAATGAAGCGGCCCTTTTGGCCGCGCGCCGCAATAAGGAAACAGTCGGCATGGATGAAATGCTTGCCGCGGTTGAACGCGTGACCATGGGGCCGGAGAAGAAAAGCCACGTGACCTCCAAAAAAGAAAAAGAAATGACCGCCTATCACGAGGCCGGGCATGCGTTATTGTCCCTGCTGGTCGATGAAGTCGACACCTTTACCAAGGTCTCCATTATTCCCCGCGGCATGGCCGGCGGGTATACCTTGACTCCCCCTAAGGAAGACAAGCATTATATGTCCAAGAAAGAGCTGCAGGGAATGATGGTTGTATTGCTCGGCGGGATGGTGGGTGAAGAAATTTACATGAATGACACCACCACCGGCGTGTCCAATGACCTTCAAAAAGTCTCCCAGATCGCCCGCAGCATGGTCTGCCAATACGGCATGAGCGATAACCTGGATAAACTGGCCTTCGGCAAACAAAACCATCAAATGTTTTTAGGCCGTGATTTATTTGATGAAAAAGACTACAGCGAAGAAACAGCCCGCCGCGTTGATGCTGAAATACACAGTCTCGTGCATGATTCTTATGAACGGGCCAAAAAACTTTTGCTTGATTACCGGGACAAGTTGGACCTTCTGGCCAAACGCCTGATTGAAAAAGAAACAATCGACATTGAAGAAGCCAGGGTCTTGCTGATGATCCCCGAGCATAAGCTCAATCTTCACACAGACACGCCTTCAAACCCATGAGCAGAATTTATTATGATCTGTGTGCCCGCGACTTTGTTTTGACCTTGGGGCATGTGACACGGGTCATGGGTATAGTTAATGGCAGCCCCGACTCTTTTAGCGGTGACGGTAAGCTTGGGGCTGACTGCCTGCCATATGCCCGCAAACTCGTACGCGAAGGCGCGGACATCCTTGACATCGGCGGCGAGTCCACCCGCCCGGGGGCTTTGGGCGTTGCGCTTAAGGAAGAGATAAGGCGGGTTTTACCTGTCATTGAAGTTTTAGCCCGTCAAATAAAAATACCTATATCAGTGGACACTTCAAAATTAGAAGTGGCCCGCCGCGCCTTGGACGCGGGCGCTTCCATGGTCAATTATATTAGGGGTACCCAAGCCAACATTGGCTTTTTGAAGATGGTGCGCGATTATCAGGCGGCCATTGTTATCATGCATATGCGGGGCACTTCGGCAACGATGCGCAAATACGCCCATTATAAGAATGTAGTGGGCGAAGTGATTGAAGAATTACAAATAGCGGTTGAAAAGTGTTTGGCCGTCGGCATAAAGAGAAACAGGATCATTGTTGATCCGGGCATTGGTTTTGCCAAAACGATTGACCAGAATTTGACCTTGATCAATGATTTAAACCGGCTGAATATTTTACATTGTCCCATCATGCTTGGGACTTCGCGCAAATCATTTATAGGACAGGTATTGCAAAAAGAAGCAAGTGAGCGCCTGATGGGCACAGCGGCGACGGTAAATGCGGGGGTCATGCGGGGGGCGCACATCGTCCGTGTCCATGATGTGCGGCAAATCAAAGAAACTTTGAAACTGACGGACGCCATCATTAATGCACAAACCTGACATCATCATAACGGTGGTAAAAGCCGTGTTTGAAATGGCCATTTTATGGTTGGTCTTTTACAGGATTTTATTGTTTTTTGAAGGTACGCGCGCTTTTCAAGTTTTAAGGGGCATCACTTATTTGATCATCGCACTTTTAATTTCCCAGGTCTTGGGGTTTGAGGTCCTCAACTGGCTCTTGCGGAATTTCTTTTCCATATGGATCATTGTGATCGTCGTCATTTTTCAGCATGAATTGCGCTCGGGCCTGGCCCGTTTAGGCCAGCAGCATTTGTTTACGATTTCATTGGGGGCCACCGAGATCAAGGCCCTTGCGGATGAGATCTATGATACTGTTTTGCGTTTGTCTAAACGCCGCACCGGGTGCTTGATTGCCATTGAGCGCGAGATGAAGCTGGATTTATATATCGAAAGCGGTGTTTTGATCGACGGTAAGGTTTCTTCGGCGCTTTTACAAAGTATTTTTATGCCCACCACACCTTTGCATGACGGCGGGGTGGTGATCAGGGGTGAGCGTGTGGCGGCGAGCTCGTGTTTGTTTCCTTTATCGGACAATCCCAGTGTGGGAAAAACAGTGGGCACCCGCCATCGGGCGGCCTTGGGTCTAAGTGAGAATACGGATGCCTTGATCGTTTTGGTTTCGGAAGAGACCGGGGAAATCAGCATTGTTTTTGACGGGAATTTTATCGCGGTGCATGATGAAGAACATTTTATGAAGCTCCTCGACCAGATCCTGGTGCCTGCAAGAAAGAAAAAACATGAAAAATTGGATTAGTTCAAACCTGATATTGAAATTGGTGGCCTTGTTATTGGCCATCATCACCTGGTTTTACGTCAAAGGCATGCATTCATAATACCAATGTCATTCCGGCGAATGCCGGAATCTTATTCTATGGTTAAACTAGGCGTCAACATTGATCATATAGCTACTTTACGCCAGGCCCGTGGGGAATTTGATCCTGATCCGGTTTTAGCGGCCCGCTTGTGCGAGCAATCGGGGTGTGACAGCATTGTTGCCCATTTGCGCGAGGACAGAAGGCACATCCAGGACCGAGATATTGTGCTTTTGCGCAAAACAGTCAAGACCCGTTTTAATTTGGAAATGTCTTTGAACGCCGATATTGTAAAAGTGGCTTTTGTACTCAAGCCCGACCAAGCGACCCTGGTGCCGGAACGCCGTCAGGAAATCACCACCGAAGGCGGATTGGATGTCGTGCGTCATTTAAAGAGGATCAAGAAAGTGAATCATTTGTTTTTGAAAGCGGGGATCGATGTCAGCCTTTTTATCGTCCCGGAAAAAAAGCAAATAGATGCGGCTTTGTCCATTGGGGTCAAGACCATTGAATTGCATACCGGCCCTTACGCGCGGGCCTTTGCAGTCCGATCGGCCGCAAAAGAATTCGCCCAGCTTAAAACGATGGCGCTTTATGCGCATCAGCGAGGGATGAAGGTCAACGCCGGCCATGGTTTGAATTATGAAAATACCTTTGCCATTGCCCGCATCAAAGGCATGGCAGAATTGAATATCGGACATGCCATCATCAGCCGCGCCGTTTTTGTGGGACTAAAACAAGCTGTTCGTGAAATGATTGCTATTATAAAATGATCCTAGGCACCGGTATCGATATCGTTGAAATCAATCGCATCCAAAAGGCGGTGGAGCGTTGGGGAGATGGATTTTTAAACCATGTTTTTACCCCTTCAGAAATCCAACACGCTAAAAAATTTAAATTTCCTTATCAGCACTACGCAGGCCGTTTCGCGGCCAAGGAAGCGGTCTTTAAAGCAATGGGTAATTCTCATTTATCCTGGCATGATTTGACCATCACCAATGATACAAACGGTAAACCCCTTTGCCGTTACAAAAACAGTGATTTTAAACATCGCCTTTTAATATCCATCTCCCACAGCAGGGACTATGCCGTTGCCAGCGCCATTGTTGAGGAATAATCCTCGGGCATCAAAGAAAGATTTTGGCCATCTGCTTATCATCGCCGGATCTCCGTCGATGTTGGGGGCCGCGGCCTTGAGCTCCCTGGCCGCCATGCGTTGCGGCGCCGGCCTGGTGACCGTGGCTATTCCCCGCGGCTTAAATTTAACACTCCAAAAAAAAATTTCTAACGTAGTGATGACCATGCCTCTGGCGCAGGGCAGGAATGGGGCTTTTTCTTTCAAAGCTTATGAAGAGCTAAAGAAGATATGGGACCAATATGATGCGATGGCCATCGGCCCTGGTCTTGGCCGCGGGCTTGGCACTCAACAATTTGCGCGCCAGGTCATCATCCATTGCCCCAAACCCTTGGTCATAGACGCGGATGCCTTGTTTGCTTTAAAAGGGCATGATCAAATCCTGCTTAAAGCCAAGGCCTCACGCGTGTTGACCCCGCATGTGGGAGAAATGTCCAGGTTAATCAATAAATCCGTTAAAGAAATTGAAGCTAACCGGTTGAAAACCGCCAGGGATTTTGCCCGTCGTTACAATTGCGTTTTATTGCTCAAAGGGCATAGGACTGTTGTTGCCTCAACGGAAGGTAAAACCTATGTCAATAAAACCGGAAATGCCGGTATGGCCACTGCCGGAAGCGGTGATGTGTTGACAGGTATGATCACGGCTTTTTGTGGGCAGGGGATGGGGCCATTTGATGCTGCAAAATTCGGTGCTTATTTTCACGGGGCTGCGGGGGACCATGCGGCGAAAATCAAATCCAAGGCGGGCATGATCGCTTCAGATATCGTCGAATCTATTCCTTCCGCGCTAAAACAAACATCTCTCCGACATTAAAGGAAAAGACCGCTTGCTGCAGGCCGGGGATCTTTCCTAATATCCAGCTGATAGATTTATAAATAGCATTGGGATGATGCTGGGCATGGGTCCGCAACATTTCAATGCTGATGTATTTTGTCGCCCATCCGTGTGCTTTAGATGTAAATCCTGTTTTTGTTAATAAGCGATTAATACTTTTGGGCGAATATAACACCAGATGCTCTTGCACAAAATGGGGCCATTTTTCTTTGAGCATTTTAAAACTCAAGGTATCAACATTGGGGGTTACAAATAAAATACTGCCTCCCGGCGCCATTTTTTTGTGCAGAAGCGAAAGGAATTCAACCGGATGGGGGATATGCTCTATAACATCAAATAGGGTGACCAGAGAAAAATGTTTATCCGGGAACATTTTGTCATTTAAATTGCCTACCCGCACGACATCAGCTTTTAATACTTCGTTGGCGATCTGGGCTGCTTTTTCATTAACTTCGACGCCAAAGACGCTCCAGCCGTGTTTTTGGGCGGCCTTTAAGGCCAGGCCTGTGGCGCATCCCACCTCTAATAAGTTCCCTTGGGGCGAAAATTTTTTAACCCAGCGGTAATAATGTTCCGCGGTTTTTTCTCTTGGGGTGGCAATACCAAGGTTCCCGGGATTCTGACTCCTTTTTTCGATATAATCGGCATTATAGATCTCTTGTTCATTAAATTCAACTTCAGGGTCCTGAAAGACCAAACCACATTCAATACACCGAAAATAATCAATATTTCCAGCGGGTATCTTTAGCTTCAGGCAAGGCAGGGAGAATTTTGTCAAACAAATAAGGCATGTTGGAGTCGGCATGTTATTTATGATATACTAAAAAACTTATGCGTATTAAAAGAATTACAATTTTAAAAAATATTGATTATATAGTGGGTGGGCCGATTTGTTCCGTGTTGGGTTTATTGAACAGGCTGACGCATCCTTTTTATAAAACATACCTGCGAATCCCCGTAAAAGAGCTTCCGCCTAAGAAAATATTGATCCTGAAATTTATAGGGATCGGGACCATCACGTTAGCTTCGTCAATTGTCAATAATATAAGGAACACCTATAAAGACACAAAAATATATTTCCTTACTTTTAGGGAAAATCTGGAAATTTTGAATATCTTGTCTATCGCAGATAAGGTAATCATTATCGATCCCAGAAACCCGTTGGTGCTCATCGAGTCAATTACCGCAAGCCTTCTGTTCTGTTGGAAAGAGGGTATTGATATCGCGTTTGATATCGAATTCTATTCCAAGTTCAGCACTATCATGTCTTTTTTGTCCGGGGCCCGTTGGAGGGCTGGTTTTTATTTGCCTAAATTCTGGAGAAATTCGCTGGTAAACGTCCCGGTTTATTTTAATCATAGCAGGCATATCCTTGAGATTTTTTCAATGTTTACCAATACATTATCGATCGGCGATCAAGACCTATGCCCCAAAAAGATCGAGACAACAGACCGGGACAAATCAGATTTGTTAACGGTTTTGAAAAATTATAACATAAATGATCTACAGAAATATATAGCCATCAATATCCATGCCAGCGATCTGGCATTATCAAGGCGTTGGCCGCCGGACCGGTTTGCGTCTTTGGTTGAACTATTTTTAAAAGAAAATAATGAAATGAATATTATTTTAACCGGGGCAAAAAACGAGGCGCCGTATTCTCAGAATTTTTTGAATATGTTGGGTCCAGGATCCCGCCAACGCGTCATTGACCTGACAGGGAAACTTTCTTTAAGGCAATTTTTGACCCTTATGTCCCAATTGCCTCTTTTTATCACTAATGATACAGGACCTTTTCATATGGCTAAAGCAGTGGGGGCTAAAACCATTTCTTTATGGGGGCCAGGTTCGATCGATCTTTACGGCCCTTATCAAAAAGAAAAGGAATCCCATGATGTGATCTACAAACGTTACCTGTGCAGCCCATGCCTGTACGTTTACAGGACTGAAGCAGGATATTTTTGCGGGCAAAAGGCCCCCTGTATGCAGGAAATAGAGCCTTTGGAAGTCATGGCAGCCATCCATCGGCGCTTAAAAAATTAATAAGTCCACAAAAGAGGGTTAATTTTATGAGCCTGAGGATCAAGTCCTTTTTTAAAGAAAGGCCGGGGCTGTATTTTCAATTAATTTTATTTTATCTTCAAGGCCGGCCCAATCCCATCCATCAATGGGACGATGATAAGAATTTTATTGAATTAATGCGCAGGATATCTGATTATTCCCTTGTCGATAAAAAGAGATGTTTCATGCTCTATCAATTCAGTAAGCAAATTTCATCTCTAAAGGGGGACATTGTTGAGATAGGCGTGTTCAAAGGGGGGACGGCCAGGTTACTGGCGGAGAGTTCACAGAATAAAAATATTCATTTGTTCGATACTTTTGCCGGTATTCCCCACTCAGACCCCCAGCGGGATATAGTCCGCAAAGGTGATTTTAAAGATACGTCCTTGGAAAGTGTTAAAGCCTTTTTGGGTGATTTTAAGAATATTTATTTCTATCAGGGATTATTCCCGGAAACTGCTAAATCTTTAGGGGGCCTAAAATTCAGTTTGGCTCATATAGATGTGGATATTTATAAATCAGTGTTGGATTGCTGCGCTTTTTTCTATCCGCGGATGGAAAAGGGCGGGGTTATGATTTTTGATGATTACGGCCATCCATGCTGCCCTGGCGCAAAAGCAGCTGTTGATGAATATTTTTCCGATAAAGCAGAAAAGCCTTGTTATTTACCGACAGGCCAAAGCATTGTCATCCGTCTATAGGCAGAAAGATCATGGTTTTGCCATTCAAATGCGCTTAATCCTTCATCTTGTCCAAAAAAACTTAGTTTTGGGTGTCATAGGGTTAGTTGTTTTTTTTATTTTTCTTGATTTTTCATATTTAAAATTAAACACTGCCGATGCCAGCGTATATTTAAGCACCGCGAAAAATATAGCTGATCATAAAGGTTTTGTCGTCAGCTATAATCTTTCCCAGTCTTTTAACACTCTCTATCACCCTGTTTTGCCGTATTACCAGCCTCTCTATTCATTTTTTTCCTCTCTTTTTATCAATCATGGAGGAATTGTAAAAGTTATTCAAATCAATATCCTGTTTTTCGCGTTAAATGCAATGTTGATTTTCTATATTATTCAGGAATTAATACCCACGCGTTTTAATGTTTTATTTATCTTTTTCCTGGTTTTTTCCCATAGTTTTTTTGATTCGGCTTTGTACGCCTGGACGGAACAGTTTTATTTTTTTAATTTCATCATTACTTTTATCCTGTTTTTAAAATTTTTAAGATCTCCCGGGCATCTGGCATGGTTAGGTTTTTTAAATGGTGTTCTCATGTTGGTCAGGGTGGCGCATCTGTTTAATGTCTTGGCCTATTTGCCTGTTATTTTTATCGGGAAGGATCCGTTACGCCAAAAGGCCTGCCGTGCGTTTTTCTTTATCGGCGGATTTATCCTGGCCTACGGGCTGTATCAATTGTTTTGCCTGTATTTTTACCATGTTTTTTATCCTGAATATGCGCGGCCAGGGGCAAGCTATGGGCTTGCGCGGTACACCAGCGGGGTCATTTACAGCCTTAACCAAGTCGGGATACAGATTTTTTTAGGGTCTTTTTTTTCTTTGAAGAATTTTTTGAGCATTGGGGAGCATGTACGGGATTTTTTTCACTTCCTGCCTTTGTTTTTATCGCCGGCTTTATTTTATTATTTTCTTCCTGCTTCCAAAAGGCAGGATGGGGGGCTGGTGGCGCTTTGTTTTTCTCAAAGCATCTTTGCAATTTTAGGGTATTCAGCATCGTTTTATTGGGTGCCTCATTTTTCTGATTTTGAGTTTTTAAGATATTCCCTGCTTCCTTACGTATTAATGAGTGTGGCGGGTTGGTACTGTTTATATCAAGGCTTATCGTTTTTTGAGCCTCTGGGCAGGCAAGTGACCACGGGGCTTGTATTCTTAAGCCTTTTATATCCGCAGGTGGAAAAATTTATCGCGTTTAAATCTGATTTATTCAGGCATCCTTTGTGGGAGAGGCCGTATTACAAAGATTTGATGGAAAGCTGCAACTGGATCGATAGAAATTTACCTAGAGAGGTTTTAGTGGCCTCCAATGAAGATCAGCAGGGATATTTTATGCATCGCCCGTATATTTCAACACCTCCGGGGAAATCATTCAATTGCGCCAATTTGGCCTTGTACAACCGCATTTATTCCCCGGATTATTATTTATTGTCCCGGGCAATAACGGATAAATGCTTTACATCAATTCCACACACCGTGATTTTTTCCAACAAGACTTTCAGGCTTTATAAAGTTAATTCCTTTAGTCGAAGAGAAAACCATGTCCATTAAAAATTTTTATACTCAACAGGAGGTCGGCCAAAGCCAGTCAGCTGAATTAACCTTAAAATATTTGAAAAAATTAGGCAAGAAAGGCAGTATGTTGGTTGTAGGGAGCAAAACAGAATTGCTTTTGGACCAGGCGCGAAAGGATGGTTGGGAGGTTTATGGTACCCAGGGCCCCTTGAAAGATGCAGATTTTCCGGCTAATTTTTTTGATGCGGCCGTACTTAAAGATGTCATCGAACATTTAACTAAACCCCAAGAAACACTCGAACTGATCAGGCATGTTTTGAAACCAACCGGGATTTTGTGCTGCCATACGCCGGAAATGGCTAGTTTGAACGCTTTATTTAACGAAACGGGATTTGTCGTCCTTAAAATCCGTTCCCATAGCAGGAGGGTTGAAATATTTGTCCGTAAAAGCCGCCAGTTGAAATATCTTCATGAATTGGAAACTCCGATAAAGACTGATGCCCCCAAGAATTCCATGAAGGTCTGTGTTGTCCTTCCGGCTTATAACGCAGCCGCTACGTTGAAACGCACGTTGGCTGATATACCGCCTTCAATTGACGAAATCATCCTGGTCGATGATGCCAGCCAAGACAATACGGCAGAGTTGGCCCGCAGCCTTGGCTTGAAAGTTTTTGCCCATCAAAAAAACAAGGGCTACGGAGGCAACCAGAAAACCTGCTATAAAAAGGCCTTGGAGCTGGGGGCAGATATTGTCGTTATGCTTCATCCTGATTACCAATATGATCCCACGGCCATTTCTAAATTAATCGAGCCGATACTATTAGGGCAGGCAGATGCCGTGTTTGGGTCAAGGATGATGAAGGGCGGCGCATTGGAAGGCGGGATGCCTTTATGGAAACATAACGCGAATATTTTATTAACAGCCTTGGAAAATGTTGTTTTAGGCATTTATTTGACGGAATATCATTCCGGTTTCAGGGCGTATAGCGCCAAATACTTAAGGGCTGTCAATTACGAAGCAAATTCAGACGGCTTTATTTTTGACACGGAGATTATTGTGCAGGGGGTCGTGAAATACATGAAAATTGAAGAAGTCCCCATACGAACGCGATATTTTGACGAGGCATCAACGATCAAATTAGGACCGTCGATTATTTATGGGTTGGGTATTTTAAGGACTTTATTCAAGTTCTTGTTGTATAAACATGGGTTGCATTTAAAGCAGTTTGAATAAAATTTAGATTGTTTACCAATGCCTCTCTAAAACTTGGGTCAATTTTTCAGCCTTGGTATGGATTTTTTCGGGTGTACGGCCAAAGCAGGTCCCCAGCGCTTCATAAATCGCCACTTGATGGGTATCCACCAAACGCTGTTTAATGGCTTCCTTGGTTTCTAAGTAGCAGATCTTACCGTTGCTAATACCGGAAATGGTCACCCCTGAAATACCTTGGTTAAGGAGGATAAATGCCCCGGCGCCGATTTCTTTGCCGAAACTAACATCATAAGCACTGGTGTGCCCGCAACGGACCAAGTGCCCGGGGGCGATGGCGCGGACTTCGGGGATTTCATTGATCCCTTTGACGTACATGCCGGTTTTTTGCATTAAATCTTTGATGGTCGTGTCAGCTTTCAAACGTTTGATTAATTGCTGGCAGACATAATCGCCGCCGCCGGCCAACCGCAGGTGGCCAAAAGCATCTGCCGGGGAATGTTCATCCACAATTTCAGCACCGGAAGCGTTTTTGATGCCTTCAGCAACGACGATCAAATAAGTGCCTGCGCGCACATCGGAATCCATGATCCGGGAAAAATAGCGCTCTTTCATATGCTTGTAAAGGATATCAAAATCACAGGCGATTTCAGGGATAAGGATGGCATCCGCATCAGCCGCGACTCCGCCGCGAAATGCGGTATGGCCGACATAGCGGCCGAACACTTCCAGGACAAGGACGCGGCGATGGGTGTTGGCCGTGGTTTTTAAATCTTCCAAAAAGGCCGCAATGCGGTTGATGCTTGAGTCGGCACCAACGGAGTAGGTTTGCAGGTCCATGTCCATGGTCTTGGGAGCGTGGACGCATTTAACGCCATGTTCGGTCAAATCAACCAAGACACTGCCCGAATCATCACCGCCGGAAATGATCAGCCCGTCGAGCTTGAATTTTTCCATGCCTTTTTTGATACGTTGGTATTTTTCCGTGTCATCGATTTTTTTGATCTTGACGCGGGAATGACCGGCTTCGGAACCTGCCAGATTAGAATCGATCCGGTCCAAACGTTGGGGGGTCAATTCCGTCAGTTTATCAAAATCAACCAGGTTATATAACCCTGCGTAGCCGTTGGGAATGATAAAGCAGGAAGCGCCATGGGAAAGGGCCATATAAGCCGCGCCTTTAATGACACTGTTTAACCCGCCGCAATCCCCGCCGGAAGTAATAATGCCAATACGTTTCATGTTGCACTCCTTTTGCAATGGAAGCCAATAAACTACCACAAATAGGAAGGGAAATCAATACTATCCACTTTCTTTACTTCGCCTGTGCCAGCATGTCCTGCGCGTGGGACAGGGAGATTTTGGTGGTGTTGGTGCCGCTCATCATCTGGGCGATTTCTTCGACGCGGTTTTTGCCTTCCAACAAAAGCACTTCTGTGGTCGCGCGCCCGGCTTTGAGGGACTTGGATACTTTAAAATGCCGGTCAGCGAAGGAAGCGATTTGGGGCAGGTGGGTGATGAGAATGACCTGACGGCAGCAAGAGAGTTCTTTTAATTTTTTACCGGTGATTGTTCCCAAGCGTCCGCCGATTTGGGCATCGATTTCATCAAAAATAAGCACGGGGATAGGATCAACCTTGATCAGGGCTTTTTTAAGGGCCAGCATCAGGCGCGCGGCTTCTCCTGAGGAGACGATTTGGGCCAATGGTTTTAAATCTTCCCCGGCATTGGGACTGATGAAGAAAACAATTTTGTCCTGGCCCTGCGCGTTTAAAGGGATTTTTTCAAAATGCACTTCAAATTTGACCTGAAGAATACCAAGCTCTTTTAATTCGCTTTCAATGGTGGTTTTCAAATCTTCAGCGGCTTTTTGGCGGGCCTTTGTCATTTTTTGGGCTTTTGGGGCCAGTTCATTTTCTTGGATTTTAAGTGTTTCACGCAGTTTTTGGTCATTGTGTTCAAAATTTTTGATAAGATCGAGTTTTTCTTTAGCTTCTGTGTAAAAATATTGGGCGTCTTCCAAGGTGGGCCCATATTTGCGTTTGATGTCCGCGTAGGCATCGCATTGGTCATGGATATTTTGCGCGGTCTGCCCGTCAAAATCAAGACCGGAAGCGTAGTCATTTAATTGACTTATCAAATCATTGGTTTGGTCTTGAATGCCGGATAATTGGTCTAAAAGAGGGGATGATTTTTCATCGATTTGAGTCAGGGATTTAAGAGGCGAAAAGGATTTGCTCAGTAAGGAATTGGCACCGGCTTCCTCGTCATCCAGCAATCCCAGCAAGTTTTGAATATGTTCGTGGAGTTTTTCAGCGTTGTTTAATTTGGTTTCTTCTTGGAGCAATGCATTGTACTTTTCTAAGGAAAGCGGCAAGGCTTCTAATTCTTTGACTTGATGGTTTAATAAGTCTAAGTCTCTTTGGCGGGTTTGACTTAAGGCCGTTAAACCACTGAGATCTTTGCGGGTCTGCTCATAGGCCGCAAAAATTTCAGCATAATCTTTTTTGGTGTTTTTGAAATCAACCAATTGGTCGAGCATGACCAGATGTTGTTCTTGGGAAAGGAGCATTTGATGATCATGGGGGCCGTGGAAATCGATGAGGTGATTGCCTAAATTTTTTAATTGCCCAACAGTGACCGAAAGGCCGTTGATTTTGATTTTTCCCGCTGCTGAGGCGCTAAGGACGCGCTGGATGATGATTTGATGGTCATCTCCGTTTAAAAATTCCTTAATGGGTTCCAATTCCCGCAATTTTTTATCGGTAATGTCAAAAACAGCTTCGATAACACAAGGATATTGCGGGTCACGGATTGAGGAGCTATCCATCCGTTCGCCTAAAGCTGAACGCAGGGCATCAAGGAGGATGGATTTTCCGGCACCGGTTTCACCGGTAAGGATATTAAATCCATTGATAAATTCTATGGAAATTTCATCAATAAGACCAAAATTACGGATAGTCAACTGAGATAACATGGGGGAATATTAACAAATAAATCGATATTTGAGAAGATAATTCAGGCCTCCTGTGATATTATATATCCCCTATTGCTTTGATGTCGACGGGTGGTCAATGGATCGTACGCATATCATACAAATTACCAAGGAATTGAATCTTCAGGAAAAGCAAGTCAATGCCACGGCTGGGCTGCTTGCGGAAGGTTCAACAGTCCCTTTCATTGCCCGTTATAGAAAAGAAGCCACGGGTGAGTTAGATGAGGTGGCGGTCACAGCCATCCGTGATCGATGGGAGCAATTGCAGCAATTAGATCAGCGCAAAGCCGCTGTACTTGAGTCCATTGAAAAGCAAGGGAAGTTGACTGATGAGCTCAAAGAAAAAATCAACGCTGTTGAGACCATGGCAGTTTTGGAAGATTTATATTTGCCCTATAAACCCAAACGCCGCACGCGCGCTACCATGGCCCGGGAAAAAGGTTTGGAACCCTTGGCCCTGCTCATTTTCGAGCAAAAACCCGGCATTGACCCTAAGATTGAAGCAGTGAAATATATTAATGTGGAACTTAAAGTAGCTTCTATAGACGAAGCCTTGGCAGGTGCCCGTGATATTATTGCGGAGCTGATCAATGAAGATGCCAAAGCCCGTGCCCAGATCCGTCAGTTATATTTAGAAAAAGGCCTGTTTGATTCCAAGATCATTAAAGGTAAAGAGCAGGAAGGGGTCAAATTCAAAGATTATTATGATTGGCAGGAGCCTGTCAAGACAGCGCCTTCCCATCGGGTTTTGGCCATGCGTCGGGGAGAAAATGAAGGGTTCCTAATGCTGCGCATTGTAGTGCCAGAAGCTGAAGCAATGTCAATTTTAAATGAAATATTCGTCAAAAAAGATAAAGCCAATCTATGCGCCCCGCAATTACAAATGGCCATTGAAGATAGTTTTAAACGTTTGTTATCTTTATCGATGGAAACAGAAATCCGTCTATTGACCAAACAGGCAGCAGACGCAGAAGCTATCAAGGTTTTTGCGGACAACTTGCGTCAATTATTGATGGCCCCTGCTCTTGGACAAAAAAATGTCTTGGCCATTGATCCGGGTTATCGCACCGGCTGCAAGTTGGTATGCTTGGATGCCCAGGGAAAATTATTACAAAATACCACCATTTTCATCAGTCAATCGGATGAGCAAAAAGATCAGGCAGTCAAGACGGTTAAAGAGCTATGCGGGCTTTATCATATTGAATGCATTGCCATTGGCCATGGCACTGCCGGGCGTGAGACTGAAAGTTTTGTCCGCTCACTCAAACTCGTGGATGTTCAAACGGTAATGGTCAATGAAAGCGGTGCTTCGATTTATTCAGCTTCCCCGGTGGCCCGCGAGGAATTTCCTGACCTTGATCTTACAGTTCGCGGAGCAGTGTCCATCGGCCGCCGCTTGCAAGACCCTTTGGCTGAGTTGGTCAAAATTGATCCTAAAAGCATCGGGGTGGGGCAATACCAGCATGATGTGGACCAGCCCAAGCTTAAAAAAAGTCTGGATGACGTGGTCATCAGTTGTGTTAACCAGGTGGGGGTGGAAGTGAATTCGGCCAGTAAACAATTGCTCATGTATGTTTCTGGTTTGGGGCCGGCCTTGGCTGGGGCCATTGTGGAATATCGCCATGCACATGGGGCCATTGATTCCCGTGAAGGATTAAAAAAAGTACCCAAACTTGGAAGCAAAGCCTTTGAGCAGGCCGCTGGATTCCTAAGGATACGAAGTGCTAAAAATCCTTTAGATGCTTGCGGTGTTCACCCTGAAAGCTATGGAGTGGTTGAAAGCATGGCCCGTGATTTAGGTGTTACGGTGTCTGATTTGATGAAAGACGAGCCATTACGCAAGAAAATAGATGTGTGTAAATATGTTACCGCGACAATCGGTTTACCGACGCTGTTGGATATCAAAGATGAGCTGGCCAAACCCGGCCGTGATCCGCGCGCCCAGTTTGAATCCGTGCAGTTTAAAGATGGTGTGGAAAAAATGGAAGATTTGCTGCCCGGCATGGAATTAAACGGGGTGGTGACCAATATCACCAATTTTGGTGCTTTTGTGGATGTGGGGGTGCATCAAGATGGCTTGGTGCATATCAGCGCCATGTCAGATAAGTATATTAAAAACACGGCCGATTTTCTTAAAGTAGGACAAAAAGTCAAGGTCTGGGTCGTTGAAATCGATATCCCGCGCAAACGAATAAGCTTAACCATGCGAAAGCACCCCCAAGGTGAAAATAAACCCGACCAACAACCCAAAACCCCGCCTCGTAAAGAATTATACCGTTGGTAATTTTATTTCCAATCTCCGTATGCTAGTTTGACAACCCTAATATATGTGGTATCCTTTAAACACTATGTATAAAAGAGTTTCATCTTTAATAGTCGTTGCCTGTTTTTTCTTGACTACTTTAGGCCCTCTACCCAATGCCCATGCTGATTCTGTCTTAGGATTGCCTGCGCCCGGAACCATGGTTAATTTAAGCCCTGCCTACGAACCGGTCATTATCAAAGGCTTGACCGTACATAAAGACAATCCATTCCTCTTCGATTTTATTGTGGATGTTGGCCAAGACAAAATGTCCGGTGAGCCGCTGAAAAAAGAAGGTGAAAAGCTCATCAAGTATTTCTTAGCCAGTTTGGCTATTCCTGACAAAGATGTATGGGTTAATCTATCCCCCTATGAGAAAAACAGAATGATCCCTGAAGTTTTAGGTCAAACCGACATGGGCCGCGACCTTTTGGAGCAGGATTATATACTCAAACAAATCACCGCTTCTCTTATTTATCCGGAAAAACAACTCGGTAAAATTTTTTGGGATAAAGTCTATACAAAAGCCCAAGAAATGTACGGCACAACCCAGGTTCCGGTCAATACCTTTAATAAGGTATGGATCATGGCAGACAGGGCCGAAGTCTTCGAACACAACCAAACCGCCTTTGTAGTCGATAGCCACTTAAAAGTAATGCTGGAAGAAGATTATTTGGCGCTGCAAAAACAACTCCCCCTAACCCCCTCTTTAACTAAAGAGGGGGAAAGAAAAAGTGTTCCCCCTCTTTTTTTCAAAGAGGGGGCTAGGGGGAGTTCTGAAAATATCCATACTCTAAGCTCCCAAATCATCCGTCAAATCATCCTTCCCCAACTCGAAAAAGAAGTCAACACCGGCAGGAATTTCGCCAATCTGCGCCAGATTTTCAACTCCATCATTTTATCCAGCTGGTTCAAAAGAAACCTCAAACAAGCATTGCTTAATCAGGTGTACGCAAATAAGAGTAAAGTAAAGGGTGTCAAAAGGCCCAATAGCCTCGATGGCAAAGACTTGTCTCCCAAACAAATTTACGAGCAATACCTTAAAGCTTACAAAAAGGGCGTGTTTAACTATATTAAGGAAGACATCAATACGGCAAACGGCGAAACAATACCCAGGAAGTATTTTTCTGGTGGAATTATGAGGCTGAACCCTGTTCTTGTGATGACAACAGACCCTGCAATGTTAGGTCCTTTACAACCTGCAACGTTGGTAGATTTTGCAACTCTTGCTTCCCCCAATAAAAACGTCATCACATTCCCCTCCAATTCAGCTAAGACGGATGGTGAACAGAAAAAGGTGAATAAAATTAATAGGGAATTAGTACGAAAGTCGATCTTAGGAACTAAGGTAGTTTTATATAGTATTTTGTTAGGCGTTGGTATATGGAGTGAAATAAAAATGCGTGAAAATGGATTCTCCGGTAATTATATTTATTGGAAAATTGCTGCTTCTATTGGATCTTTTGCTGGTGGGGCTTATGGTATATCGGAAATTTTGAATAGATTCGATACTATACTAAAAAAGAACGAACCCACTGCCGATTCACAAGAAAACATACATTTCCCCTCTAAAACTAAAAAGCTGGAAACGCAAGATTCGGGGTTAGAAGTAGATCAACTTTTAGAAAGGCTTAAAGTAAGATTAAAGCCACTTAGAAAGCATTTAATTGTTGCTAAATATGAATATGACGAAGTTGAACTGATAAGAAGAACAGAAGGAGAATTACCACCGTTAGACCCTGATTCCGTTGCTCTCGAAATAGTAAAGGCTTTAGATGCCATTTTAGAAGCAAAAGGCCAAGTTTATACTGTAAAAAAATTTAATTTAGAAATAATTAGCTTAGATAAATTTACAAATATAAATATCACTAAAGCCGCCGACGAGGAGATGGTATCACCCGCTACCAGTCCTGCCATGGTGACAGCTGCAACACATGACAGAAATGTGATCGACAGTGTTGATACTTCTATTGGCCAACTCGACCTGATTAAATCTAAAAATCCAGTGGTTATCAAAGCTGCAATTGAAGGAATCATTAACCCATATTTGTTAGGTGAACTAGATGACCAAGATTTGTTGGGTATCTTAGAGAGATTAAAAGAAATGTTGGGGATTAAAAAAGAAGAAGCCCAATGGCTGCTTGATGCATCTTGGCTTACCGCAGCATATGATAAAGATTACATATTTTTGAATTACTTAAACTCAAATCTTACAGAAATTCTCCACAAAAAAAGAGGAATACAAAAAGTTCTAAGCATAGGTGAAGAACAAGCATCGAAAATTGCAGATGATGCGAAGTTTCTCCATCGGCGATGGGAATTGGTAGAAGAGGGTAAAGTCAGTGGCCGGGAATTTGCCGTGGTTAATTTAAAATTAAGTCCATTGCCAGTTCTTGTTGAGGGTGAAGAAAAAATCGATCTAAAAAAGTTAGTTCAAGCCTGGAGAGCAGCAGATAGGCCTACTATTTATCAATTTTTGGGCCAACCCGATACAATACTTTTAGGTAAGTCTCAATCGATAACCGATTATTTAAATGGGCAATTACCGTTTAATGAAAAAATTAATTTCATTGATCAATGGCGTTATGATGCCGCATGGATCATTTTAAAACATAAATTAGGGAACAAAATCGAAGATTTAGTCGCCGATGATCGAATTTTACATTTAGAAGAACCAAATGTTCATTTGGTCAATGAAGAGGGTCAACCATTGAGCCCAGATCAAAAAAAGGAGGTTGCCCTTACCGCGGGTCTTTTATGGGAACGTTGGAAGATGTTTACATTTATTATTACCGAGAAAAAAGAACAAGATTCATTAAACCCAGACGATCCTGATCGACAGGCCAAATTTGAAGCGCATGAACAAAATATTCAAAGGGCTTTGAAGAAAATCCAGCTCATGGGCCAGCAGCTTCCCCCTGATGCGGCGATGGCTTCCGTTCGTAAATATATAAGAAAAGTGGTAGAAGATTATATTAATCCGGGGCTTAATAAAATTGCTTTAGAGGAAGATACTCCAGTTAATATTAATATGAGGAATCCCAGGTTATTAATAAAATACTTCAGGGATATCCATATCCATGCAGCATATTCAAAAAAAGACACTCTTGATCCGCTCTATGTAAAAATCAAGGGTTTGTTGAAAAAGCATTTTAAAAAAATCGATGCTTTAGTTTTATTACGAATTACTAAAAATCTCGGTATTCTTGAACGTCAAATTCCTATAGAAAAGGGGAAGACAAAGGTCAAAATTGGAGATAAATTAGGCACGGTCATTTCTGTAGAGAATCCTGATCACCCTAACAGAACATATTCAATCCATATCGAAGATGATGGTGACAAAGTAGTTAAAGGGCTTGGTATTGATCAAGTGTTTATCTTGACTGATAAAGCTATGATTAAACCAGACATATGGCATCAAGGCGGTATCGATTTAAACACCTCAAGCGGCATGCAATGGAAGGTCAGCAAGGACGGACGTGGCGTTGAAATGAACATTGACCCTGCCATGATTGCCCGCGTCAGACGCGAAGGTATTGATAGCCTTACTCCGGTTGTTTTCAGAATCACTCCAATCACAAGCATTTGGTCTTTTGTGGGGCTTCAAGCGCCTAAATAAATCGTGACAGTCACTCGGCAGCTCTTGACTATTTGTTAAGGGCATTGACGATGCTTTGATTTTCGGCTATCGTAGTGTATGCGTATTGCCATGACCGGTGCTACCGGGATGATAGGAAGTAAATTAACTCACTTTTTACTGGCACAGGGCCATCAGGTTGCGCTTATCACTCGCCGTACTTCTTATCGTCACCCTCAAACATCGGTGATCATGTGGGACCCCGGATTAAATTATATAGAATCCGGACAATTGGAAGGTTTTGATGTTATTATCCATTTGGCAGGCACGAATGTCGGTGAATATTGGACCCAGGAGCACAAAAAAAGTATTTTGGAAAGCAGGGTGCAGTCAACAAAGCTTTTGTGCAAAAATTTGATTCGCGTGCGTTCGAAGCCCAAACTTTTGATTTCCGCCTCGGCCGTCGGCTATTACGGCAATCACCCGCCGCAGGAAGTTTTGGATGAAAATAGCCCGTTGGGTGAAGGTTTTTTAGCGGATGTCTGCCGGCAATGGGAAGGGGAAACCAATCAGCTGCTCCAAGAAGGCATTAGGGTGGTGCGTATGAGATTAGGGGTTGTTTTGAGTAAATCCGGCGGGGCTCTGAGTAAGATGTGGCAGCCATTTCAATTAGGGCTTGGCGGCGTTTTAGGAAACGGCCGGCAGATGATGAGTTGGATAGCTTTGGATGAAATTCCCTATGTGGTTGACCATTTAATTAAAAACGATTCCATTGAGGGCGCTGTGAATGTGGTTTCGCCGCAAGCTGTTTCCAACGCCCAGTTTACTAAAATTTTAGGCCAGGTGATCCATCGTCCGACGGTACTTCCCGTTCCAGGGTTCGTGATTCGTTTGCTTTTCGGGGAAATGGGCCAACGTTTGTTATTAGAAGGCGCCCATGTGCTTCCCCGCCGTTTGCAGGAAAGCGGTTATCAATTTCGTTTTTCAGATTTAAAGGCCGCCTTGGAAAAAGCCATATGTCTTACCTAGTTTTAGCGCGCAAATATCGTCCCCAAAATTTTGATGAGCTGGTCGGCCAAGCCCACATCACCGAGCTATTAAGAAAATCGATTGAATCCGGACGCATTGCCCATGCTTTCTTGTTTTGCGGTCCCCGCGGCATAGGCAAGACTTCCTGTGCCCGGATCTTGGCCAAAACTCTTAATTGCCAGAACGGCCCGACGTTAAAGCCCTGCGGCCAGTGCCCTGCCTGCCTGGAAATCGCCATTGGCAACAGTTTTGACGTGATAGAAATCGACGGCGCTTCCAACCGCGGTATTGATGAAATCCGCACCCTTCGGGAGAATGTCAAATTTGCCCCCAGCTATGGGCGGTATAAGATTTACATTGTTGACGAAGTCCATATGCTTACCTCGGATGCATTCAATGCGCTGTTAAAGACCCTGGAAGAGCCGCCTCCTCATGTAAAATTTATTTTTGCCACGACCGAAGTCCATAAGGTGCCTGCCACCATACTTTCGCGTTGCCAGCGTTTTGATTTCAAACGCATCCAGGTCGAGATCATCATGGCCAATCTAAAAAGCATTTGCGTTAAGGAAAATTTGAAGGCCAATGAAGAAGCTCTTTTTGCCATTGCCAAGGCCGCCCAAGGAAGCATGCGCGATGCGTTGAGTGTTTTGGACCAGTTAAGCGCGCTCTCTGACAAGGGCATTGAAGCTTCCGATGTGTACCATATGCTGGGGATGGTGGAGATTGAATTTTTATTTGATCTGACAGATGCTTTGATTGCGCGTAATTGTCTTCGGGCTTTTGATACGTTTAACCAGATCATTGAACGCGGTAAGGACATCAAGCAATTAGGCAAAGATTTAACGGAGCATTTCAGGCATTTGATGATCGTTAAGGTGGGTGGTATCAGTTTAAATGGTATGATTGATTATCCATCGGGTGTCAAACAGCGCCTGGCTGCCCAAGCGGAAAAAATCACCATCGCCGGGATCCTAAAAGCCATCGAGCTTTTTATTGAGGCCCAGGAGACCGCCAAGGTCATGGAGACCTTGCGCATGCCTCTAGAGCTTGCTTTTGCCAAATTGACATACGGTGGAGCATCGGGCATCATACCTTCGACACCCCCCATTGCTTCGTCTGCAGCTGGTAGAGACGCCATTAATGGCGTCTCTACGCCTTCTGCGGTGGCTATGCCTGTCCCGACACCCATGGCTGTTGCCAAAACCCAGGTTGCTATTAAAGCCGATTCAATTGAGGACATCAAGACCCATTGGAATGCCTTAACGCATGAAGTTTCCCGTCGTAAAATAGCTTTGGCGACCTATTTGCAGGAAGGGACCCCTTGCGAGTTTAAAACAGGCCGTCTGGTGATTGGCTTCTCAAAAGAAAATGCCTTTGCCCGTGACTGCTTAAACAGCAAGGAGAATTTGAAATTGATCGAGGAACTGTTTTCAGAAAAGTTAAATGCCCCGGTTTCAGTAAGTTTTAAAATAGTTGAAAAAGCTGATGCCGGCGTTAAACAGGAAGAACCGGTAGTCAGGTCTGCTTTGGAAATGTTCGGCGGCAAGGTCATCAAAGAATGGCCCAATGCACAAAAGTAGTGTCAAAATGCCCTATTGCTTCGTTTGGCGATAAGGTTGCGTCATTGCGAGGAGCGCTTTTCAGCGACGAAGCAATCCTTTAATCATGTACCCTAAACTAATAGAAAATCTAATAGAAAAGTTAACAAAGCTGCCTGGCATCGGCCGGCGCAGCGCTGAGCGCATGGTGTACTGGATGCTGGCCCAAGATTCTCAAAATGTTAAAGCCTTGGCAGACAGCATTGGGCAGTTAAAAGAGGGTCTGCGGTTTTGCAAACAATGCAATCATTTAAGTGAGCAGGAATTATGTTTGGTTTGCGCGGATTCCAACCGTGACCGTAAAATGATTTGCATCGTTGAGAGCCCCAAAGACCTCTTGGCCATAGAACGCACCGGCTCTTGGAGGGGGATTTATTATGTGCTGTTGGGCAATATTTCCCCGTCGGAAGGCCGCGGCCCTGATGATTTAAATACAGCCAAATTGATGGACCGCATCAAGGATGAGGGCATCAGGGAAATAGTGATCGCCACAGACCCTGATACAGAAGGCGAAATGACGGCCATTTACCTGGCCCGTGAATTAAAAAATTCAGGTGCCCGCATCAGCCGCATTGGATTGGGCATCCCCGTCGGTTCTGCGGTTGAATACGTGGATATTTCCACCTTGACCATGTCCATGAACTCCCGCAGAGCGGTTGACTTCTGAAACATTTAAAGTATAATAATCCTACTTTTATTCCGTTCTTTAAAAATTTATTCCCCTGTAGCTCAGTCGGTAGAGCAACTGGCTGTTCACGAGCGAGCGAAGCGAGCGAGTGTCAAGCTCTTCGTAAGCAAAGCGAGTGTCTCACAAGTGACTCACGAATATAGTTGAGGCATTCATGCGTGAAGTACATGGTGACGTGTAATGAAAGACAAACGCACGTACAAAGATCGTAAAGAATATCTCATTAAAGCCGTTTATGCCCGGAGAAAAAAGTTCGGGAAATGGCAGTCGCCTATAAAGGCGACAAATGTGAGAGATGCGGTTATGATCACTGTATTGATGCTTTAGAATTTCATCACATTGATCCAACTCAAAAAGACTTTAGTATTTCCAGCAAAGGTTATACCCGTAGTTGGAGTAAAGTCAAAGAAGAGTTGGATAAGTGCATGATATTATGCGCTAATTGTCACCGTGAACTTCATGCCAAAAGTTAGCAGCCTTTAGCGGAAACGCTAGAGTGAAAAGCGGGCTAAGTCAGGGAAACCCTTAAACCGTACTGTTTAAGGGCAATCCTGAGCTAGCATTTACCAATTTTATGGTAGAGGGCAAGTGCAGAGACTTTACACCCGCCGCCCTAAGGTCATTTAGACCGGGCGAAGAGAAAGTCCGACTCCTGTCGTAAGGCAGGTCAGATCGTAACCAGTATGTCCGAGGTTCGAGCCCTCGCGGGGGAGTTTATTCTTGGCCGTTGCAACTCATTGAAATTTAATAAGTTGCAACGGCCATTTTGTTAACCATTTTTCAATTATCCTGCATCAACTGCCCTTCTAAAAAGTAATTCAGGCAAAATATCAGTTCAATGACGTATGAGGCCATTGTAGAAATTCTGCACCTATCTAAGATATAACAAATATATGTTCCGATGTATTACGCTGACATTATCAAATTATAAAAAAGTGACCTCTCCTGAATTTTAAGAATATTTTGGGGCTTTGTTTGTTTTGAAAAAAATACTTCGTGATTTTTCGATCAATAAAAAGCAACCATTATCAAGGAGAGAACATGATAACTAAAATCGGGATTGTTTCCGGCGATATTATCGATCTTTTGGACCAAAATGACGGGGCATTAGTTTTTGATCAGATTTATTCGAGTTTAAAACAGCCGCGCGATTTAGTTTTTATGAGCTTAGGATGGCTCCTTCGCGAAAATTATGTTTATATCCTGGAAAACCCGTCGACCGTGACCTTTCAAAAAGATGATAGCAAAAAGACCGAGAGCTGCAGTGTAAATATGTCTGATTTAATAGTGCGGAATAACGCGGTCGGATTATACGGTATGAGAATAAAAAATATACATGATCAAATAGACATTGTTACAGGGAAAATATTGACTATTTTAGAAGGCTGCGGGGGGTTATTAGATTTACGGACTATTGAATCTAATCTTAAGGACCAGAGGGACATTGTATTAATGGGGTTGGGCTGGTCTATACGCAGTGGGTATACGCGAGGCATTGACAGCCCTAGTGAGACTTTTATATGTCGATTACCGAGAAAAATGTCCAATATAGAATTAGGAGTAAATGAATAGGGAGATAAATTATGGAAACTATAGTCCAAGAAATCGGATAACGATTTTATCCAGATGGTGGAAAAGAAAGCTTATGATCTTTATAAAAAACGCGGTTGCGAAGATGGTCTGGATCAAGAAGACTGGTTTAAGGTGAAAAAAATGATTGAAAATGAGTTAAATACGCAGTCAACTAGGAAAGCTTCATCGTACCTTTGATATGTTTACTACATCCAAACTAATTCTTGTGGTAGAAGACAACGAAATGCATATGGATTTAATAACCGATGTGCTTCAACTGGCAGGATACAGTGTCTTGAAGGCCGTTGATGGAGAAAAGGCCATGGCCTGCCTTAAAGTCCAAGACCCGGATATGGTTATATCTGATTTTAATATGCCCAATTTCAGTGGTTGGAAATTGGGCCTTTGGATTTTGGAACATAAGAAAGACAAAAAGATCCCTATCATTTTTCTTAGTGCTTTGTTGAGTGAAGAAGGTCCGCCTAATGAGCTGGATTTAGGGGATTATTATTTCCCGAAGCCCTTTGAAACCAAAAAGCTGATTCAAAAGATTGAAGAGTTGCTTACGGTAAAAAAGGTGGAGTGATCTCAATCCAGAATCAAGACAAGACAATCCTGATTGTGGAAGACAATGAACGCAATATGAAATTGGCCGTGGATTTGCTAGAGTTGGCCGGGTTTAATATTATTAAAGCCATTGATGGAGAAACGGCATTGGAAATATTAAAAACCCAGGGACGACGGCCTGATCTTGTTCTTTTAGATATTGGATTACCCGGGATTAGCGGAGAGGATGTTTACCAGCAAATCCGGGCAAATCCTGGCATAAGCTCAATGAAGATAGCAGCTGTTAGTGCCTCCGTTATGAAGCATGAAAAAGAGAAAATGTTACAGGTCGGTTTTGACGCTTTTATTGCTAAACCAATTGATACAGTAAATTTTATTAAGGAGATTGAAGCTCTTACTAAATAAAAGTTCGTAATTAAAATCCAATATGCTGAATTCCTCAAAAAATTTTAAAGAAATAAAACTCCGCAATTGGTTTGTTCTGGCCTTATTAATCCTTTTGACTACTCTAGCAACTTTTATTTACAACACCAATCATCTTCGGGAAGCTTCCGAGTGGCGGATACACACATATCGTGTACTGGAAGCGATACAATCGACATTGGTTGATATGTTAGATGCTGAAACGAGGGAACGCGGGTATATAATTTTTGGTGATCCTTCCTTTTTGGGAATATATAAAGATGAACGAAAGAAGATCGATGATGACATCAGAAATATTGGCCAATTAACAGTTGATAATTCTTTCCAACAGCATGGGCTAAAAAGTGTCACTGTTTTAATTAATGAAAGATTGGACCAGTTTGCCAGGATTATAGACTTACGCAAGGAGCTAGGATTTGAGGCTGCCATAGAGCTAGACCGGAAAAATGCTCAACAAAAGCTAACGGTCCGAATTCGTCAGGCCTTGGCAGAAATGGGTACTGAAGAAAATAGTCTATTAGAAATTCGCGAAAAACGAATTGCATTGATAACTCAACAGCTTCTGTTGGGGTTGTTTGTCGGGTATTTCTTGTTTTTGGCTATTTTATTTTTTGTTTTTATCGGTTTCTTGAAAGAAATTAAAAAAAGCAGGAAAATATCGGAAGATCTGCAAGAGAGCCAGAGACAGTTTGAACGCTTGTTTGAATTTTCCCCGGATGCCATTGTTGTCATCAATCAAAAAGTCATTATTCAGATTAACCGCCAAGTAGAGAAAATATTTGGGTATGCGCGCGATGAGTTGGTCGGAAAACCTATTGAAGTTCTTGTCCCTGAACGGTTCTTAAAAAACCACGTGTCCTACCGTACAAAATATATGGAAAAGCCGGAAAGCCGGCCTATGGGGGTGGGGCTGGAACTTTATGGCCGGCGAAAAGATGGGAGAGAATTTCCGGTGGATATCATGTTAAGCCCCTTTGAAACAGCAGAGGGCAAGCGTGTGATTGGGATTGTGCGAGACATCACGGAACGCAAGCATGCTGAAACAGAGATATGCGCGGCCAAGGTGGCCGCTGAGAATGCCAGCCGTGCCAAAAGTGAATTTTTATCCACCATGTCCCATGAATTAAGGACACCTCTTAACGCGATCATCGGTTTTTCGGAAGTATTGAAAGCCCAGGGTTTCGGCACATTAAACGAGAAACAAAAAGATTATATCAATGACGTTTGGGAAAGCGGACGGTATCTTCTTTCTTTAATTAATGACATATTGGACCTCTCAAAGGTCGAAGCCGGCAAGATGGCCATTGAGCTTGGGGAATTTAATCTTCAAACGACCCTTCCTAATTGTTTAGTCATGGTCCAGGAAAGGGCACTTTTTCGGGGAATAGAAATTTCGATGAAAATTGAGGAGGGTATTAATTCTATTATGGCTGATGAACGAAAATTAAAGCAGATTATTTATAACCTATTATCTAATGCCATCAAATTTACACCGGAATTTGGCCATATCGGTCTCGAGGTCACACGGAAAGATGATGAGGAGATTTTATTTTCGATTTGGGACAATGGGATTGGAATTGAAGAAAAAGATAAGCCTAAGATTTTTCAGGAGTTTATAAGAATTGATAGTCCCCAATCCCGTAAAAGCCAGGGAACAGGGCTGGGATTGGTATTGACTAAGAAATTCGTTGAATTACATGGAGGGATGATATGGTTTGAGAGCCAGGGCAAGGACCAAGGAACACGGTTTTGTTTTACTTTACCGGCATTAGTGGATAATAAAATTAAAAATGGACCATCGACAATAAAAGTCGCTGATGAAAACAAAATTCCAATAGCGAATCAGGACAAGCCTCACGTGCTCTTGATTGAGGACGATCGCCTGTCGGCAAAACTTATTGCCGAATATCTTAGTGATTTCGGGTGTATTTTGGATGTGGTATCAAGCGGAGAAGAAGGCTTAGAAAGGGCTAGATCAATTATACCGTCCTTTATAATTCTTGATATTAGCCTTCCTCATAAAAATGGGTGGGACGTTCTGATTGAACTTAAAATGGACCCTTTGACCAAGGACATCCCTGTCTTGGTAACATCCGTGGTCCAGGCCCAAGGTAAAGGTTTGACTTTAGGGGCTGTGGATTATTTAATAAAACCTATTTCTAAAAATGACCTTGAACGTGCGTTAGCCAAAGTATCATTTTCAGTTAAAGACAAATCAAAGCCAATAAAAATCCTGGCCATCGATGATGAAGAAATTAGCTTAAAAATTATGGAAGCCATTTTAGTTGCCAAAGGATTTGAAGTTTTGATGGCACAGGATAGCCGCCAAGGGCTTGCCCTTATTTTTAAAGAAAAACCCGACCTGATCCTCCTTGATCTTGTGATGCCAGTCATGACAGGGTTTGATATATTAGTCCAAATACGCGGCGATCCTTCAACCAAGGACATACCAGTCATTGTGATAACGGCAAAAATATTGACCGAAGAGGAAAAGAAAGTACTTCAAACGCAAACCCAGACCATTATTGAAAAATCGAACTTTAATAAAGAATCGTTATTAAAAGAAATCGATTTAATATTGGGACGCAGAAACCATGGATGAGTATGGATAAGATAAGAATACTGGTGGTTGATGACGAGCCCGTAAATATCAAGCTTGTGCAGGCCCATCTTTCGGGTTTAGGATATGAAGTAATCATCGCGCGTGACGGAGAAGAAGCTTTGGAAAAAATTTCTTCAAATAAAATCGATTTGATCCTTCTTGATGTGATGCTGCCAGGGATCAATGGTTTTGATGTTTGCATTCAAATCAGGGAAAAGTATAAGCAAACGACACCAATCATTTTATTGACAACGTTAAGTGATGTCAGGACCAAGGCGGATGCTTTTGGATGGGGGGCGGATGATTTTTTGACAAAACCTTTTAATAAAGATGAACTTTTGACCAGGATCAGGTTGCACTTAAAAATAAAAATCATGGTGGATGAAATAAGAGAGTTAAAAACAATGCTCGAGGAAAAATAAGGCATTTCGATGACCAATAACAAGCTTATTGAAGACAAGACTTTTTTTTTGGCCTTGGTGATTGAATCAGCGTCGAACGCGATGGTGATGGCGGATGAGGTGGGGAATATCCAATTAGTGAATAAAGCAACAGAGAATTTGTTTGGGTACGGCCGTCAGGAATTAATGGAAATGAGTGTGGAGGCATTACTCCCGGAAAGATTTCGGGGAAAACATCCGGAACACCGGGCCAATTTTCATAAAGACCCTAAAGCGCGTTCAATGGGGCTTGGCCGGGACCTGTATGGATTAAAGAAGGACGGCCATGAAGTCCCCATTGAGATCGGATTAAATCCGATAGAAGCCAAAGGTAATCGATATGTTTTGGCATCCATTATAGATATTAGCGGGCGTAAATACATAGAAGAAAAAGAAAAACAGTTTTCCCAGGAATTAGAAAGAAAAATAAAAGAATTGGACCGTTCGAACCGGGAATTGGAACAATTTGCTTATGTCGCCTCTCATGATTTACAGGAGCCAATCCGTAAAATTGTTGGTTTTTCGCAACTTTTGGCCAGGAACTTAGAAGGACAGTTAGAAGTAGAAACAAAAGAAAATTTAGATTTCGTCATTGATGGCGCGAAAAGGATGCAGATCCTTATTCAAGATCTCCTCGCCTATTCTCGGATCGGACGAAAGGAATTAAAATTAGAGGTCCTGGATTTCAACGCTGTAGTCCATGAGGCCGTCAGCAATTTAGAGTTAATCATTAAAGAAAAAAGGGCCGAAATTATTTGCCGTCAATTGCCGTGTCTTAGGGCGCATAAAACTTTTATGGTCCAGATTTTTCAGAATTTGATCGGCAACTCTTTAAAATATCAATCTAAAGAAACGCCCCATGTTGAAATTTCCGCCCAACAAAATGAAAATCTATGGGAATTTAGCGTTGCCGACAATGGCATTGGCATTGATCCACGGTTTGCCGATAAATTGTTTGTGATATTTCAACGGCTGCATGGGAAAGATAAATATGGGGGAACGGGAATTGGGTTGGCTGTTTCCAAACGTATGGTGGAGAAGCATGGCGGCCGCATCTGGCTTGAGCCGCATGATGGAGAAGGGGCAATTTTTAAATTCATTTTACCAAACCATGATTCTTAAATTAATGAGGTGTATCAATGTCTATTGAACCTGTTGAAGTCCTTGTCGTGGAAGATGATTTGGGTGACATTAAATTAATCAAAGAATCACTTAAAATGTCAAAACTTAAAATCATCATCAACTATTGTCTTGATGGTCAAGAATGCATGGATTATTTAAGAAAGGTCGGTCCATACAAAGAAGTGAAAAAGCCGGACGTTATCATGCTTGACCTGAATATGCCCAAGAAAGATGGCCGTCAGGTCCTGGCTGAAATGAAAATAGACCCATTGTTTAAAAAAATCCCTGTTGTTATCCTGACAACCTCAGATGACGAGATAGACATAGACGAGACCTACGAACTGGGGGCGAATTGTTTTGTGACTAAACCCGTTGATTTTGACCAAATTAAAAAAATCGTCAATGAAATAGCGGGATTTTGGTTCGTCGTTGCGAAATTGCCGGATGGAAAATAATAGAACGGTATAAAAAAAGAGAGGGAAAAACATGAATCAACAGACTAAATTATTAATTATTGATGACGATGCGGGAGACCGAAAATTAATACAGAAGGCCATTGAGAAGGCTGGATTTGAAGTTGAGATACATGTTGCCAAAGAAGGGATTGAAGGTATTGAAAAGGCAGATAAATTAAGGCCGGAAGTTGTCGTGGTTTTAGACACAGTCATGCCTGGTTTGGATGGTTTTGACACTTGTAAGAAAATTAAAGAAATTGATGGGAATATCAAGGTTATTATATGTACCGGTGTGGTGGATGCGGTGGATGCCACTAAGGCAAGAAATGCCGGCGCTGATGATTATTGTGTAAAAACAGCGGATTATGGGGTACTTATTAATGTGGTCAAAAAATTTGTAGAAGTTGAAAATTCAGGAAAATTGATTTAAGGAGCATAAAGCAGTATGTACAAAATTCTCATCGTGGAAGATAATTGGACAGACAGGGAGCTTTTAAAAAGAATTTTATCGAAAATGGATGAAGATCTTGATATCAAGGAAGCTTCTTCAGTAGAGGCTGCAAAAGCGGAAATTGAACGAAAAGTCCCTGATCTGATTTTATTGGATATTTATTTGCCGGATACCGATGGCTTTGCTCTTTTACCAGAGTTATGTAAAAATGGGCGTGAAGATATTGCGGTTTTTCTTGTTTCAGCTTTTTCAAACCAGGAAGATAAATTAAAAGGATTTGAGCTCGGGGTGACAGATTTTATCAATAAACCGATAATTGCAGAGGAGCTGAAAGCCAGGGTCGCCGGACAATGCAGATTGAAAAAGATCAAAGATGAACGGAAATGGGAGGCCCAAAAGAACAGTGAAGGCATTAAACTTCTTTACAAAGAGCTTGAAAATAAAAATATAGAATTAAAAAGACTCGATGGGCTTAAGGATGAATTTGTGAATAATGTTTCGCATGAATTGCGTACTCCTTTAACGATCATTCAAGAGAGTGTCAGTGTTATGAAAGACGGGTTATTAGGGGAAATAAACGAAAATCAAAGAAAATATCTGGGTGTTACCCTATCAAACATAGAACGGCTGGGGATAATCATCAATAATCTACTGGATATTTCAACAATTGAAAACGGAAAATTAAAACTTCATAAAGAAAATGTCAACCTTAGTGGTCTCGTTGAAGAAGTGGTCTCGTTTTTCACCCCTCAATTCGCTAAAAAAGGCTTGGGCATCATATGCATTGTTCCGAAAGAAAGCGTGGATGTCTTTATCGATAAAGAAAAAATGATCCAGGTTTTGGTCAATTTAATAGGCAATGCTTATAAATTCACAGACAAAGGGAATATTGAAGCTTCTGTAATTGAAAATGATAGCGCCGTTGAATGCCATGTAAGGGACACAGGCATTGGGCTCGCCCCTGATGATATATCAAGGCTATTTTCTAAATTTGAGCAAATAGGCAGGCAATCCGGTGCCGGCTTAAAAGGTACTGGTTTAGGCTTGTCCATCGCAAAGGGTATTATTGAGTCACATCATGGACAGATAACAGTTACAAGTGAACTTGGGGTGGGTACTTTATTTACGGTCATTTTACCCCGGTCCCCTCTTCGAAAAAAGCATAGGGATTTTATGGATTGTTTAGGAGAGGTGGCGCAAAAGTGCAGCAACTATTCAGTCATAGCTATCGGTATTAAAAATCCTGATGTGCAAAATGTTGAATTATTAAACCAATTGGAGCTGTTAATTAAAAAACAACTTTATCGGGCATCAGATCGGGCGATTAGGGACAATGGATCCGTAAATGTTATTTTATCTGATACTAAAAAAGTGGATGCCTTGATTGTTATCAATCGAATCCGTAAAATCATTAACGAAAAGAATTGGGAAGAACCTTTTGATGATGTTAAAGGGTTTTCATTTAAAATAGTGAGTTTTCCGCAAGACGTTCATACCGAAGAGGAATTAATCAATAGTTTGGAAATCAATAGGGAGGATTTATAAAATGAAAAAAATTCTGGTGGTCGATGATGATCCGGAAATTGTGGATTTAATCAAGATCCGCTTAGAAGCCAATAATTATGAGGTCATTTCCAGCCCTGATGGAGAAGACGGCATATCCAAAGTCCAGCAAGAGAAGCCTGATTTGGTCATTATGGACCTCATGATGCCTAAGATGCAAGGGGGAGACGCTGTAAGGCTTTTGATGGCGGATAACATAACCAAACATATTCCCATTTTGTTTTTAACGGCGCTTACCGCTGGTTTGCCTTCTGAAGCAGAACATAGAGGCGTTATTAATATCGATGGCCATCAGATCCCAGCCATACCTAAACCTTTTAAATCAGAAAAATTGCTCTATGAGGTCAAAAGAATGATGGGAGACCTTGTTTAGGGCTAATAAGTAGTATATACTCAAAGCAGGAGTTTAGACGATAAAGGCAAAACCGGGGTGACCCGGCGACGCAGAAGTAGGGGTGCAAATGAAAAAAATACTCGTTGTTGATGATGATCCGAATATCTGTGAATTATTGACGTTGCGGTTAGAATCAAACGGTTATGAAGTTATAACAGCTTCAAATGGGGTGGTGGCCTTTGTTCAAGCTAGTGATGAAAAGCCGGATTTGATCATATTAGATGTGTCCATGCCTACCATGGATGGCTTGAAATTTGTCCAGGCGACCCGGGGGTTTGAAATGAAAGATATTCCCATCATTATATTGTCAGCCCGGATGAATACTAAAGAAATCTTTGATGCTTTAGGGGTAGCGCATTTTTTGACTAAACCATTTGATCCCCAAGAGTTACTTGGCGCGGTCGCTGAATGTATTTAGAGGAGTATTGTAGAGCAGAGTAATCCAAATTTTTTACCTGCTGGAAGAATTGACTTTTAAAATCAGAGGACTTCATGTATATTAACGCTACTCATGAAAGTCCCCAGACTTTTTTTATATGAAGTCCTGGTTTTTAGTTTTGTCATTTGTGAAATTAACTGGTCGTGGGCTGATCAAGCAGATGACAGCAGTGCTGAGTTAGAACCAATCATTGTTTCAGCTTCCCGCTCTGAAATACCATCCAGCCATGTCGCGGACCAAGTCGAAGTTTTTACTCAAGAAGATTTACAAGCTTTACCCGCCCAAAATTTAGCGGAAGCCCTTAATTATATGCCAGGGGTGAATATTTTTAATAACGGTCCTTTTGGGCAGGTCACTTCCGTATCGATCCAGGGTTCTGATTCACGCCAAGTGCTGGTGATGGTAGATGGGGTCCCTTTTAACACCCAATTATCCGGGCAGGCGAACTTAAGTGAAATCCCCCTTGAAGATATCCAACAAATTGACGTGATCAAAGGAGGCGCTTCCAGCGCGTGGGGTTCGAGTTTAGGCAGTGTGATCAATGTCATTACCAAATCTACCGGCACCACCACCCAACCGCAGGGCCAATTGACCACGACTTTCGGGCAATTTGATGAGACTAAAAACAGCCTTAATATCAACGGCAAGACCGGCAATTTAAGCTATTTTTCCTTTGGCAGTTTTTTGAACGCCCACGGCAATCTGGCGGATTCCCATACCCGGGAGATCAAGAATTTTACAAAATTAAATTATGATTTTAACCGGGACACCAGCCTCATGGCAGACTTCGGCTATAGCGGCGCCAAATTATTGTATGGTCCCACAGGTGGTGTCATTTATAGCCAGCCGTATATTTCACGTTATGGCACTCTCCAAGTAAACGCGGGACAAGACGAAAATAAAATGAGCGCTGCCTATAAGATTAATGACCAGGACATCGCTTTTGAGATGTTTAATTCAACATCAAGGGCCCAGATTTTTTCAACTCTCAGCCATGATTTTTATCAGGGTGTCAGCCTCAAGGATGTGTATGACATTAATAGCAACGGAGTTTGGACAACAGGTATAGATTCCGATTGGCATTTGATCAAATCAAGTACCTATCTGACAAAGCCGCAAGGCTTAAATACCGATGCCCCCTATACCAATCTGGACTGGCGGATCAAGGAATGGGACATTATTCCGGGGGTACGATATGATTATAACAGCCGTTTCGGGTCGCAGTTAAGCCCAAGTTTTGGTGTGGTGTACCATGTTCCGGGATGGCATGATGGATTGATACGGGCCAAGGCAGCCAGGGTTTTTAATGCCCCGGCTTTACTTTGGATTTATAACTCCAACCAGGCGTTTCATGTGGACCCTAATCTGGATTTAAAAGCAGAGCGAGCCAACTCCTATGAACTTGGCACTGAGAGGTCTTTATTCATTAAAGGATTAAAAGGAGAACTTGATCTTTACCGATCGGATGTGAGAAATGCCATTGGCACTGCTTTAGATAATAACGGCTTTCTTCAGCAGCAGAATTATAAAAAATTTGTCCGTCAGGGCCTGGAAGCGCGGTTAGATTATACCATGAATATGCAATGGTCCATATTTATAGCGGGTGATTTTAATGATGTGGTCAATGAAGAAACCAATAGAATTTTCCGGGACACCGGTGTAGCCCGCCAAAGTTTTAAATGGGGGACCTCCTATCAATGGCCATGCGGTTTTAAAGTTTCTTTGGAAGGCTATTATAATCGCTGGGGCACCAGTGCGGGAGAACCCAATGACCGAAAGCCTATTTTTGATGTGCATTTAACCCAGGACATTGACCATGTAATGCCCGATGTGGACACGGAAATATTTTTTAATGTTTATAATATAACCAACAGCAGTTATTGGTCCTCGCCTACCTTTCCTTTACCCGGACGTTATGTAGAAGGCGGAGTTTCGGTCAAATTTTGACCTAAACTACGTGTGTTTTTGCTGTGCAAAAAATATCAGTTTAAAGTTACCTCAAGTCATTTCCTTTTTTTATAACTTTAATAGAATACCATTTGTCCGAGAATTTTATTGAAGCCATTGTCGCCACAACATATTATTTTTTTTGTTTTTACGATGACAATGTTGTTGACCATCCCTTCCCAAACGGTCAAACTGCCTGATCACCCCAGCCACGGTCCCCATGATGGAGGGACCTTGGTATGGGGCACTATCAATCCACCCACCATCATCAACCCGGTTTTGACCTCACACAGTGTTTCTTCTTCACTTTTGGGTCTTTTATTCGATTCATTGGTCCGTATTGACCAGCATGGGTCTATCGTGCCGGACTTAGCCCAGTCTTGGAGCGTATCTTCCGACGGGTTAGAATACATTTTTCATCTTCAAGCGCATGTTTATTTCCATGACGGGCCAGAGCTTACGGCGGAAGATGTCAAATTTACCTATGAATCCATCCAAGATCCCTCCAACCAATCTTATTGGCGCAGTGAATTGGAATTAGTCAGTCATTGGGACATTATTGATCGATATACCTTACGGGTCACTTTAAAAAAAACCTTTCCGGGGTTTTTGCTTAGACTGGCACCGGGAATCCTTCCCAAACATTTATATGAGCATACGGATTTGCTGACAAATCCGCATAATGAGGCGCCTGTGGGAACAGGTCCTTTCCGGTTTGTCTCATGGGACAAGGCCAGCCATCAGATCATCTTGCAGGCTAATCAAGATTATTTCGAAGGGCGTCCTTTTTTAGACAAGATTATCGTCAAAAGTTATGAAGATAATACGGCTTTATGGGGGGCCTTGATGCGTCAAGAAGTAGATTTCGTTAAGTTCCTCAATTATCAAGATTATAAAATTTTGAGTAAAGACACAGTTTTTAAAACATACCAGGTCCCTGCGGGTTTGTACTTTGCTCTTGTTTATGACTCGCATGATCCTATTTTATTCGACCGCGAACTTCGTGGCGCCCTTAATTACGCCATTGACCGCCGTGCTTTGATGGAAGCCGCACAGATCAATGGTGTGGAAAGTAACGGCCCTTTCTACCCTGCATCAACATGGTCCAATCCTACGGTAGAGAGGTCCTCGTATAATCCGGTCAAGGCCAGATTGATGCTGGCTTGGCGCGGATGGGACAAAGGTCCAGACGGCATCTTAAGGAAAGGAGGGCAACCATTAATTTTAACCATGTTGGTTGATCGTAACCGCTTGTATTACCGTCAAATGGCCCGGGTCCTGCGCCAGCAGTTTTCAGAAATCGGTGTGGCTTTAAAAATTATTTTTTACGATGATGAAAACCAACTGACCCCAAAGTACTTGGAAGAAGTCAAGCCGCAGATATGGCTTAGAATGTTTGTCGGAAACTCCTGTGATCCTTCCATTATTGTGAGCAACTGGTATTCAACTTCCAGCATGTTTGGCCATTTATGGACGTATCAAAATGCCTCCATAGATCAATTATTTGAAAAAGGCCGCGGCCTTCATGACAGCAAACAGCGGATAGATATATATAGGCAGATCCATGCCTTGATTTATGGAGATCAACCCGCATGTTTTTTGTTTTTTTTCGAATCTAATTATGCCGTGGCTGCCAAGGTGCAAAATTCACAGAATTTGTTCAACATGTATATGCCGGATTATTTAATCAAGGACTGGTATATTAACTGAGAGGAGGTGAAAAAATGGAAACCATCAATCAAGGCACAGATGAGCTCAATGAAATGGATGCATTAAGCTGCTGTTTCCCTCCGGGAACAGAGAGTATTCAAGCTGCACAACCATAATACATGGTTTTAATATGGCCGGGGCAGCCCCTTGTGCCCCGGCGTATTTTAAAATTTGGAAAGGAGCCTATGCAATTTTCATTCCATACCATTATCATCCCGGATTATCCTAATCCCGGAGAATACCTACTTTATAATACGCGCTCCCAGGCCATGGTCAAAATCAACCATGAGCTCAAAGACCTTATAGACCATTTTACCAGCCCTGATTATTCTGCTTCGCGTTTCCTATACGCCCAAGAGATTGCGCATTTGCACAAACAAGGTATTTTAGCTTCCAGTGACGTGGAAGATTTGGACAGGCTTAAAAACCACATGGGCCAAATCAAGTACAGCGTCAACCAAAAAATGTTATTCACAACCATTTTGACCACCTATGCCTGTAATTTTAAATGCACCTATTGCTTCGAAGAAAGCTCCCGCGTCAATGAAAAAATGAGCAGGGAAACCGCTGACCAGACCGTCAGCTGGATCAAATATAGGGTGGTCAATCTCGGCTACCGCAGTGTGTTTTTGAATTTTTACGGCGGTGAGCCTTTGCTTAATAAACCCATGTTGGAACATATCGCCGCATCCATCAAGACCTGGTGTGAAGATAGGGGAACACCCTTTTATTTTATGATGCAAACCAATGGTTACTTAATGACGCCCGAATTAGTGGACCGATACCTTGAATTGGGCTTAAAGCAGGTGCGTATTTCGATAGACGGGGTGGGAGAAGTCCATGACAAACACCGTCCTTTGCGAGGCGGGGGAAGCACTTTTAAGATCATCATGAAAAATATCATCGCTTCCTGTGATAAAGTGCCGATTGGCCTATCAGTGACATTTGATAAGGGCGATATACTCCATATAGAAAAACTTTTTGTTTATCTTAAAGAGAAAGGAATTTTACACAAACTTGGCCGTTTTATCTTCGCACCCATCCATGCCACCTTGGGCCCCCACGGCCAGACGGATAAAATCCAAAATGCCCATTGCATGTGCAACTATGAAGACGATGCCCTGGTGCAATCCAACCGCAGGATCAGGGAATTGATGATGAGTTACGGACTTGATAACAAAAGCGGCATGTCCACCTCCATTTGCCCGGTGACCCGCGATGAGGCCGGTGTCACTGTTGACCAGCAGGGACGCCTTTTTAAATGTAATTCCATGCTCGGCCACCCGGAATTATCAACCGGCCATGTCAAAGACAATCAGTACAATCAGCAGCACCAGACCTTCGTGGGGCTGGATGTCTTTAATCAATGCCCTCAGGACTGCACCTATATGCCCATGTGCTCCGGAGGCTGCCGGTTGTCATCATTCTTAAAGAACCAAAATTTCAGCACCCCCGCTTGCCATAAGCCTTATTTAAATAGAATGGCGCCGGAGATGATCATGCAGGAATATCAAACACGGATGAATAACAAAAAATCATCAGTAATCGCATGAGCTTAAGACCACGATAATCTTTTGAGTCAAAAGGGACTTTATAGTAGACTATGCTACGAGCAATTTAAGTGGACCTTCCCCAAAATCTTCGTACAGAAAACGCCCTATGCGTATCTATTATAAGTGGATACCCCGACGCTTGTGGCAGCAGATTTTTTTTATTATTTTGGGCTTTGTGATTGTTCCTTTGGTCATTTTAGGATCATCGCTGATTGGCACCAACCAAAAAGCCATTGAAAAAACCGTAAGCCGTGATTTAAAGCAAATTGTTTTGCACGCGACCGGTGAAGTGCTTAGAGAATATGAAGGTGCCTATCGCGCCTTGGATGCCACGGCCTCTATTTTGGGGATCTTACATGTGGACGCCTGGCGCCAGGAAACAGCCATCGTGGAGCTGGCATTAAAAGAGCCTTCCTTGCGGCATATTTGTTCGGTGAATTTACAGGGGGCTCCTTTGGCTTGTTCTGATTTGGGGGAACCGTTGGTCAAACAGATGAAAGTCAATTGGGATTGCGCTGCTGATCAAGACCGCTGCGATTCAAAAGTACGTATCGCTGCGAACCATATACCGGTAATGGACATTACCGTTCCCATTCGCCGTTACGGGAAAATAGAAGGCGCATTAATAGCGGAATATAGTTTGCGCGGGGTTTGGGATGTGGTGGACAAAATTCAATTTGGGCCCCAGAGCAGGGCCATTCTCATTGATCAATTTGGGCATATCCTGGCGCATCCCGACAAGAAGGAAGTCCTTAAAAATGATATATTCAATTATCCGCAGGTAATCAATGATTTGCAAGAGGGAAAAAATGAAACACGTGTTGTATCCAGCACCGACGGGCAAAAATGGGTCATTGCTTATTCTCCCATTGCTTCTTTGCATTGGGGACTCATTGTGGCACAACCATACAGGCAAGCATTTTCGTTTGTCAGGTTGATGCATTATCATTCCTGGATTTTGATTATTTTTAGCGTGTGTGCCGCGGCCCTCATTGCATTTGTCATCGCTCAATGGATGAGCCGTCCGATGAATGAAATGATAAGGGCCACCCGGCGTCTGGCGCAGGGGGATTTGTCCGTGTCTTTACCCATTCACCGCCGGGATGAGGTGGGACGGTTGAAATTTGCCTTTAACAACATGACAATAAAATTGAAAAAAGCCCGGGAAGTGGAACGTTTGTCTATCGTGGGAAAGTCCGCGGCCAGCATTGCCCATGAACTAAAGAATTCCCTGGTATTGGTCAAAACTTTCGTGCAGTTGATCCCCCAACGTCATAAGGAAAAGGCTTTTGTGAAGGAAGCATCGGAAATAATTACCAAGGAACTGGACAATTGGAACGCCATGCTGCGCAATATGATGGATTATGCCCGGGAGCAGATGCCCCTGCAGCTTGTGCCGGTGAACATTAATACACTTGTGGAAGATGTGGCGCTGTTGGCAAAATTAAAAGCAGAACATCTGCACCTGTGTTTTCAGGTGCAAAAATCTGATATTGTCGCCCTGATCCATGCGGACGAAGGAAAAATCAAGCAGGTGATCATCAATTTAATTACTAACGCGTTTGAAGCAACCCCAGCCGGCGGAGAAATCATCATACGCACGTTTTCCGAGGACTTGGACCAGGGCGTGTTTGTCGGGTTTGAAATGATTAATTCAGGGGAGAGTATTAATCAGGAGCATTTAAAAAAGGTCTTTGATCCTTTTTTTACAACCAAGGATACCGGCCTGGGGTTAGGATTGACCATTTGCCGGGACATTGTGCATAAGCACGGCGGACAACTGGAAGTTATCAACGAAACAGGACAACGGGCTTGTTTCCGGGTGCTTTTGCCTGCCATGGAGACCTCGCAGATTTAGAAAGGGTATTTATGATTTCAGCAAAGATCGTGGTCGTGGATGATGATTCCCGGGTGCATCAAAGTCTCAAGGCCATTTTATTTGAGTATCAATTGGTTTCTTTTCTGGATTCCCAAAAAGCTTTGGATTATTTGTTAGGCCCCAACGAGGCCTCGCTGGCACTGGTGGACGTACGCATGAGCGGACTTAACGGTATGGAATTGCTTGAACGGCTTAGGCGCGCCAGGAAGGAATTAGCAGTGATCATCATCACAGCCCATGGCGCACAGGACATTGTGGTGGAAGCCATGCGCCTTAATGCCAACGATTATATTGAAAAGCCCTTTGATATCCATGAACTTAAAGAGCGTGTAAAATCTATTTTAAAAGAGAGGTCCTGTTACGATTGTAATTCTCGAGTTCCTGAAACACAGATTAAACGCATCCGTCAATTTATAGAGCGTAATTATACCAATGCTTCTTTGGAATTTATTGCCCGGGAGATGTGTCTTTCTCCGCAATATTTAAGCCGATTCTTCAGCAGGTACAATCCTGAGGGTTTTAGGGGCTATAAGCTAAAACTCAAAATGGAGAAAGCCATGGAATTATTGCGTATATCTTGCCTGGATATCAGTGAAATTGCCTACCAGCTTGGCTACGGGAATCCAGAATCATTTATGCGGGCTTTTAAGCTTTATGCTAAACAAACTCCCTGTGAGTACCGCAGCCATAACCAACAATCTCGGAGGAAGTCATGCACACCAAAATCATGATCATTGATGCTCATCCGGTTTATGTGCTTAAAACAGTTGGTTTTTTAGAATCACTGACATTAAAAGACAATGTGGTGGTGGCCCGTGGGCAATTGGCCATGGAAGCTGTCAGCGAGCATAAGCCGGATGTGATCGTGCTTTCCGCCACCTTGCCTGATGCCGATAGTGTCGAACTTGCCAGGCAAATCAAATCTTTATATCCTGCAGTAGCCATGATTGTCCAAATAGGTTTATTGGCCAGCGCCCAGCTCGAAGGGGCATTTAAATCCGTTGGTGTTGATTATACCGTTCCCCGCCTGGAAAAAGATTGGTCAGCCTTCCAGTACGTCCTCACAGATATATTATCTGCAAAATCAACATAAAAAATGATCGGGAGTCATTTCAGATAGGCATTTTAAGTCATGTTCTCAAAATCAACAGATTCTCAAGACCAAGCCTTGGCCTACGCCGAGAGCATTATCAATACTGTCCGAGATCCCTTAATCGCCTTGGATCAAGACCTTAGGGTGGTCACCGCCAGCAGGGCTTTCTATGATGTGTTTAAGGTAAATCCTCAAGAGACCATTGGGCAATTTATTTATGACCTTGGGAATAAACAGTGGGATATTCCGAAATTGCGTGATTTGCTGGAAAATATTCTGCCCCAAAAGACCACTTTTGATAATTATGAGCTGGAGCATGTTTTTTCCACGATCGGCAAGCGTACCATGCTCTTGAACGCCCGTCAGATTGACGAAGTATTAGGTAAAAAACGTATCATACTCCTGGCTATCGAGGACATCACTGAACGCAAAGAAGCAGAAGCGCTCAAAGAACAAGCCCTAGCCTACGCCGAGAGCATTATCAATACTGTCCGAGATCCCTTGATCGCCTTGGATCAAGACCTTAGGGTGGTCACTGCAAGCAGGGCTTTCTATGATGTGTTTAAGGTAAATCCTCAAGAGACCATTGGGCAATTTATTTATGACCTTGGGAATAAACAGTGGGATATTCCGAAATTGCGTGATCTGCTGGAACACATCCTGCCCCAAAAGACTGTCTTTGATAATTATGAGTTGGAGCATGTTTTTTCCACGATCGGCAAGCGTACCATGCTCTTGAACGCCCGCCAGATTGACGAAGTATTAGGTAAAAAAAGAATCATACTTTTGTCTATCGAGGACATCACTGAAAGCTGGGAGAAAGGCGAGAAATTGAAAATTATGGCCCAGGATTTGACCAAATCTAACAAAGAATTAGAAAAAAAGAACGAAGAGCTAAAAGAATTGGATAGTCTTAAAAATGATTTTGTAAATAGTGTTTCACATGAGTTGCGTACCCCCCTGACGATTATTAAAGAGAGCATTGCTCTCGTTTATGACCAGACCATCGGACCGATCAGTCTTAAACAGAAAGATTTTTTAGAGACGGCTAGATCTAATGTGGATCGCTTGGCTCGAATGATCCATAATGTCCTGGATTATCAAAAGCTTGACGCCCAAAAAACAGAATTCGATATGGTTGAAGGGAATATCAATGATGTCGTTAAAGAAGTGGGGGAAGGTTTCAAAATATCCTTAAATAATAAGGGGCTTGATTTAGAATTTCAATTGCAGGAAGACCTGCCATTTGTCAAATTTGATAAAGATAAAATCATACAGGTATTAACCAATTACATTAATAACGCGCTTAAGTTCACGGAAAAAGGAAAAATTTATTTAGTGACAGAAAAAGAAGGAGAAAATGCTGTTAGAGTTTCTGTCAAAGATGAAGGGATAGGTATTAAAGAAGAGGATTTAGATAAACTATTTCAAGCTTTCTCCCAAATATCTTCAGAGGTGGAGATTCAAGTAGGAGGGACAGGTTTGGGACTGGCGTTATGTAAGAAAATCATAGAAAGCCTTAAAGGAAGGGTAGGAATAGCTTCTGAGTTTGGCCGAGGATCGACTTTTTATTTTATACTGCCCATTCAAGTGAGACGGCCCAACGATAAGAAATTTTTATCATTTTGAAAGGAAATGGAAATGGCAAAAAGAATATTAATAGTGGATGATGAACCTGGTGTGATTAAAGTTGTTTCTGCAAGACTTGAAAGTAATGGTTATGAGGTCTTTTCAACTTTGAAAGGTAGAGATGTTCCGGCTTTGATAGAAAAACACAGGCCAGATTTGATTGTGCTGGATATCATGATGCCTCAAATGAATGGTGGAGAAGTTGTCAAGATGCTTAAACAGAGGGAAAGCACTAGAAATATACCGGTTATATTTCTTTCAGCAGCATATAATGATAACTCCCCTTTGAGTAAGGAAGCGCAGGGAGTTAATGTGGAAGGACAAATTTTTCCTGCCATTGGCAAACCATTTGATCCGGATAAATTATTGACAATTATTAAAGAAAATTTGTTGTAAGCCATACTTGAAAGGTAGCGTGATGTCGACCCAAATGGCTAATAATTCCCGGTTTTTTATTGTCAGTAGGAAAAAAGGTGGAGTCATTGCTAATTTATAATGTAAATATAAAATATTTTCATTTGGACAGGACAATTCAGAAAGGAAGCATATATTGCAGACTGATGAGTTGAGTATAACGAATAAGCAATTAAAGATAGAGATAGATAAAAATCATAGGGCAGAGGAACAGATCCACATCCGCACTAAAGCAATGGATGTAGCGGTGGATGGTATTTTTATTATTGATGTCATAAGGCCTAATTTTCCTTTTATTTATGCTAATGAATCGTATTACAAGATTACAGGTTATACGAAAGGGGAAATTCTTGGGTCTAATTATTTTTTACATTATGGGCCTCATGCCGATCCTCGTATCCTTGAGGAAATAAAACACACAATACTCCATGGCAAATCTTTTCATGGAGAGATGCTCCATTTTAAAAAGAATGGTGAGAAATATTGGAATCTACTACGCATAACACCGGTGCGTGACGCCAATGGAATCGTCACTCATTACGTGGGGACTAAAACTGACGTTACATTGATGCGGCAAAGGGATTTGGAGATTAAAGAACAGCGTGAGGAACTTTTGCACGTCACACGGGTGGGGAAGCTTGCTGAGTTTGTCTCTTCTCTTGCCCATGAAATTAGCCAGCCCCTGGCCTCCATCCTATGTTACGCTCAAGCGGCCCAACGTATACTGGCAAGTCCAGCTCAAGGTGGGGTGGACAAAGAAATCCAATTACAAGAGATACTCGAGCACATTATTAATGATGACCAGCGGGCGACTGAAGTCATCCGGCGCTTACGGTCACTGTTAAAGAAGAGTGTGCCTGAAATGAAGCCTCTGGATATTAATGCCCTTGTTAACGATACGGTCGTACTTATTACTACAGATCTTAACGTAAGGAACAATGTCCTTAAAGTTGAGCTGGATAATGGTCTTCCTATTGCCTATGGTGATCGCATACAACTTCAGCAAGTCCTTTTGAATCTTATCAGTAACAGTTTTGATGCGATGGAGAAAAATCAATGTCCTCGTGAAATGTTGATTCGCACATCGCGTAAAAATTCTGAGATGATCATTGTGGCGGTGAAGGACTCCGGATGCGGTATTCCTGTGGAAAATCTACCTAAATTATTTGAGCATTTTTTTACGAGCAAAATAGATGGGTTGGGTATGGGGTTGTCCATCAGTCGTTCTATTGTTGAGGCACATGGCGGTCGTTTGGATTTCGAAAATAACTCTGATCGCGGCGCAACTTTTTATTTCACGATTCCTGTTGGTGGAGTGGAAGTGGAAATACCTCGAACATAACCTAAATCATCCATTATACCTGGGTACAATTGTTTCGTTTTGGCTGTCTCTCTAGAATGCCTTCATAATGATCACCCCTATTAAAGTTTTCATTAGGAATATACGTTCTTTTTTTAGCCGTAGTGAGTGGGCCATCCATTTGCTGGGGTTACCAAGAGTAAACAAGGCCGACGAAAAGCCAGGGCTGGTGATGGTTCAGATCGATGGGTTATCACTAACTCAATTCCAGCGGGCCCTGCAAAAGGGGCATCTTCCATTTTTGAAATCTCTTCTCCAAAAAGAACGCTACGCCATCCATCCTTTTTATTCAGGTCTGCCTTCCAATACTCCCGCGGTCCAGGGAGAGTTATTTTATGGAGTTAAAACATGCGTACCGGCTTTTAGTTTTGTGGACCGCAAAACCTGCCAGCCCGTCAAAATGAACGAAAGTACCAACGTAGCTTCTTTGGAGGCAGAATTAAAAAAACAAGGCAGCGGATTATTGGCAGGAGGAAGTTCGTATTCCAACATCTTTGCCGGCGGGGCTGAGGAAGCGCATTGTTGTTGGGGGAAGATGGGTTGGAGTGGAATATTACACGCGGTGAACCCTTTTGTATTTCCTTTTTTGATGTTCTTATACATGGATGTCTTTATAAGAACTTTTCTTCTACTGACCATTGAAGTTGTGAGTGCCGCCTTTGAGTGCATCCGAGGAACGTTAAAGGGAAGGGTATTTTTAAGAGAATTAGATCTCATTTGGCTAAGGGCCTTGATCTGTGTTTCTCTTCGAGAGTTCATCACAGCTGGAGCTTCTATGGATATTATGCGGGGCTTGCCTGTTGTTCATCTTAATTTATTGGGATACGATGAACAGGCCCATTGCCGGGGACCTTCATCTCGATTTGCGCACTGGTCGCTTCAAGGCGTTGATGATGCCATCAGGCGTATCAATCGTGCGATCAAGCAATCTCCTTGTAGGGATTACGATTTATGGGTTTATAGCGATCATGGGCAGGATAAAACAGTTCCCTATTTGATTAAATGCAGCACAACACTTGAAGAAGCGGTAAAAAAAATATTTACCCGGCCTGAAGCGGTTGTCACGGCCGTGGGGCCTATGGGGCATATTTATCCGCAGCAAAAGTTAAAAAAATCAGAGATGGATTTTTTTGCGCAGAAACTAGTGGATGAGGCCCAAATTCCATTGGTGATTACGCGCCAGGAGAATAATAAGGTTTTGGCATGGACAAAGCGCGGTCAATTTATCTTGCCGGATGAGAACAAAGAAGTTTTTGGCGAGGACCATCCTTTTCTTTCCGAGGTTACAGAAGATATTTTACGGGCATGCTATCATCCTGACGCAGGGGATTTTGTTATTTTAGGATGGTGTAAAGGTGAAGTAGCTATTAGCTTTGCTTTTGAATATGGTGCTCACGCAGGTGCTGGTCAAGAAGAAACCAGGGGATTTGCGCTTCTACCTTTGGATGTTGATATTGAATCTAATGGCAAGAATTATTTACGGCCACTTAATTTACGAAAGGCCGCTGAGAATTTCTTAAGTCAGAAATCTTTTCTTCACTCCTTTAAAAAAGACCCTGATCATGCCATTACAAAGACTTTACGAATTATGAGTTATAACGTTCATGGATGCAAAGGGACAGACAATCACATTTCAACTGATCGCATTGCCCGTGTGATCGCGCGGTATAATCCCGATGTCGTAGCTTTACAAGAATTGGATGCTGGCCGTTTGCGTTCTTTTGGCATTGACCAGGCACAGATGATTGCCAGGAAATTGGAAATGTCTTTTCATTTTCATCCTGCGTTTCATTATGAAGATGAGCAATATGGGAATGCTATTTTAAGCCGTAGTCCGGTCGTCTTGATCAAAAAGGATGTACTGCCCAAATTATGGAAGAATGCGTTCTTGGAGTTCCGTGGAGCCATTTGGGTCATGGTTGATCATCATGGGACAAAGATCAATATCATCAACACCCATTTGAGTTTATGGCCCAAGGAACGTTTCCTTCAAATAAAAGCACTTTTAGATGGTGATTGGATAGAGCATCCTGATTGTAGTGGGCCCGTTATTTTATGTGGTGATTTAAACATGGTGCCAAATTCACCTGTTTATAAGGAAATTTGTAAAAAATTTAAAGACAGCCAATTGATGGTAGCTGGACACAAGCCTCTCAAAACATGGTTTGCAGGTTATCCGTTTATGCGTATTGATCATATTTTTGTGACACCGGAATTTTATGTTAATTCAATTCAAGTATCTCATACGGCTTTGGATAGATCAGCTTCAGATCATTTGCCGATCATAGCAGACCTGAGCTTAGGGCAGGGCCTGCCGATTTCTGGCAACGGGCACATTATCGAACATGCCATATAATAAGAAGGAGCTTATCGTGGAAAAAGTAACTACACTAGCCTTCACTAACGAGTTCGCGGGGGATAAGAAAGAATTGGTCCATTTTCTCGCTCCTTATGAGAAGAAATTTATTGATGCGGCTTGTGCCTATATCCCGTCACAAATAGGTACCGCTCACTTAACATTAATGACTATTCTTTGGTCTATCGGCATCGTTATTGCCGGTTATATGGCAAGAGCGGATATGGGTTGGTTGTGGTTATTTAGTGTTTGCATATTTTTACAGTATGTCACTGATATGCTCGATGGGGCGGTAGGACGGGCACGCAATACGGGGCTTATCAAATGGGGATTTTATATGGACCATTTTTTGGATTATATTTTTTTATCCGCCATTATTATTGGGTACTCATTTTTATTGCCTCCATCTTATAGGGTATGGTCTTTGTTTGCTTTGGTTTTTTCAGCAGGATTTATGGTCCACACTCTCATGGATTTTGCGATAACGAACCATTTTAAAATAAGTTTTAGTTATTTTGGTGTATCCGAAGCTCGGTTGGTTTTGATTATAATTAATGTCATTTTGATAATTTTTGGTAAAGAGCTTTTGATCAAGGTATTCCCATTTTTTGTCGGGGCACTATTTATTGGTCTATGCACAGCAGTATATGGGGCCCAGAAAGCTTATGCGCATAGAGATGCCATGCAGCAGGGTATTAAGGAGGAGATATTGATCTTTCCCCAGTAAGAAGAAGTTATACTTCTGTACAATTGATTCATTTTTACTTATCCCTAGAATAACATCATGAATGAAATAGAAGAATTACCACTAAAGAATTACAAAATGCCCGTAGAAGAAAAACAAATTTACATTGTTGATGATGATGTGTCAGTGCGTCGTTCGCTTAAATTACTTATGCTTTCTTACGGGTTTGCAGTGGAAACATTTTCTTCAGCAGAGGAATTTTTTAGTGATGTGCGTAACAAAGTTCCAGGATGTTTGATTTTGGACATTCATATGCCGGGATTAAATGGGTGGGACACGCTGCAAAAATTTACGGAAACAGGACATATTCATCCGGTCATTGTTATTTCGACGGATAAAGATGACCATTTTAAAGATAAGGCTTTAAAAGCTGGGGCAGTGGGTTTTTTGCAAAAACCATTTGAGGACCACTATCTGCTCCATATGGTTAATCGAGTGTTTAATAAGACAGGATGAAAGAAGTGTAAAAAGGAGATCAGCGCATGAGTAAGTTCATTACGAAAGACGGTACACAAATTTACTATAAGGACTGGGGTTCAGGCCAGCCCGTTGTGTTCAGTCATGGATGGCCGTTGAGTTCGGATAGTTGGGAAGCTCAGATGCTCTTCTTGGCGTCCAACGGTTATCGTTGCATCGCTCATGACCGCCGCGGCCACGGGCAATCCGATCAGTCCTGGCACGGTAACGAAATGAACACGTATGCTGATGACTTAGCTACTCTGATAGGTACGTTGGATCTGAAGAGTGTTGTCCTGATCGGTTTTTCCGCGGGCGGCGGCGAAGTAGCCCGTTACATCGGCCGCCACGGCACAAAACGACTGGACAAAGTCGTGCTTGTTTCAGCTGTACCACCGCTGATGCTGAAGACCGGTGCAAACCCGGGCGGACTGCCGCTTGAAGTATTCGATGGTATCCGCGTCCAATCAATTGCCGATCGCTCCAAACTTTACAAGGACCTCGCCAGCGGTCCGTTTTTTGGCTTCAACCGGCCGGGAACGAAGATTTCACAAGGCATGATTGATTGGTTCTGGATACAAGGGATGCGTTCTGGCCACAAGAACACATTTGACTGCATCAAAGCGTTCTCCGAGACAGACTTTACCGAGGACCTTAAGAAGTTTGACGTACCGACACTTATCATTCACGGTGACGACGACCAGATTGTACCGATCGGTGCTGCGGCGATGAGTTCCTCGAAACTCGTCAAGAATTCAATATTGAAAGTATATAAAAGCGCGCCACATGGTCTTACCGACACGCACAAGGAGCAACTCAATGCTGATCTGCTAGCTTTTATTAAGGCAGAAAAATTAACTTAATCATTACCGTAGCTTTTCAAAACTGTCAATACTGTTGACACAATTTGATCTAATCCGACTCTTTTAGCTTACAATAATCCATCTTTCATTGTTTTTGACATTAGTAAGCCCCAAAATGACCTCATAGAAAAAGTTTGGATTTTGGGGGTGACCGGGGAGTTTTTTCGGCCGTTGTAACTCATTGAAATTTGATAAGTTGTAACGGCCGTTTTTATCAGTCAATTAACTGCGTGCATCACTCAAGATCAGAATTTTAGAATTTTTAAAAATCGAAATTTAAATTTCATTTAATTTTTCTTTTATGCCGATAAATTATAAAGCATCAGAAAATTAAAGGAGAAAGAAATATGAGTAATAAAAAAGTTTGGTTTATTACTGGTGCTGGACGTGGTATGGGGGTAGATATTGCTAAGGCGGCGTTGGGTGCTGGCTACAATGTCGTCGCTACTGGTCGCAATATTGATAAAGTAGGTAAAGCTCTTGGTACGGCTGAGAGATTGCTGATTACAAAACTTGACGTTACAAACCTAGCAGATGCGGAGGCTTCCGTTAAGGCTGCTGTTGACAAGTTTGGCACTATCGACGTGCTTGTGAACAATGCTGCTAATTTTTATGCAGGTTACTTCGAGGAATTAACGCCAGAGCAGATCGAGCGGCAGCTGGCGGCGAGTCTGATTGGCCCTATGAATGTAACTCGAGCTGTCCTTCCTGTTATGAGAAAGCAGCGTTCAGGGAAGATAATCTCAATTTCCTCGGCTGCGGGCCTTGTTGGCTTTGAATTTGGGACCGCTTACTCTGCTTCGAAGTTTGGTCTCGAAGGTTGGATGGAGTCGCTACGCCCCGAGGTTGTTCCGTTTGGTATCTATATTACCAGTGTTAATCCTGGCTTTTTTCGTACTGAACTTCTCACAGAGGAATCTACGACTTTTGCCCAGCATCCTATAGATGATTACAATGAGCGTAGAGCACAGCAATTAGAGTGGTGGAAGGCTCAAAATGGCAAGCAGTCAGGTGACCCAGTTAAGCTCGCTCAGGCATTGATTACGATTGCAAACCAGACAGAGCCACCCCACCGCTTTCTTGCTGGCGCTGATATGATTGATATGGCTGAGAAGAAGGTTGCCGAGATTAAACAGCAAATCAACGCTTATCGTAAGTTATCAAGCTCACTCGCATATGATGGTTAAATAAGTAGCATCGAGTAGATAAATGCCAGAAAATTGGATGTCGCAAAATGCGATTTCCAATAAATAAAAAGTGGGCATAAGGAACATGCTCTAAGTTTTTACTGATCCAATTATTTTTTGAAATTTAAGATATTGTTGTCCTTTTGGTAATACTGCAATGGTTCGTAGTTTGTGTTCTGTCCATAAATTGCTTTTTTTGGGATTTTTTATACTTTGAATATAATCAATAATTCGTTGATCTAGTTTTAGTAAATTCAACATTTGATGAATCCTGACGCGAGAAATACCAAATTACCGGCCAACAGCAGTCATTGATCCCGTTTGCTCATAAAGTTGTTGATATTTTTGCGCTGTTTTGAAAGAATTTAGTTTACAAATGACCGGTCTATGTTGTTTTAAAAGCTGTCGGGTGATGCGATTATTGGTGTTGATATCATAAGGTGCTTTACCTTCGGAAATTTCTAAAGAAGTTCTACTGTTGTAGTTAAGATAGACCGGGATATAGAAGAAGTGTTTGCACTGGAGCAGTTATAATGGAATATTTTCCTGCGTGGCTTAGAATAACTCATTATATCAATTTCGTGTTCCTGACCCTATTGATTCGCAGTGGGATACAGATTTTGGCTGACCATCCTAAGTTATATAGCAACGATCATTGTACGCCCGGTACAGAGTGGTTGAAATTCAGCAGCAAGAAAAAGCCTAAAGAAGGTTATTGGACCTCCATGGATGAGGCTGTTGATGTCTCACCTTGGATCGCTTTGCCCGGGGGCAGGCATAATCTTGGTATTGGGCGTCATTGGCATTTATTTTCAGTTGTATTTTGGATATTAAACGGACTGATCTATATTGGACTTTTGTTTGTCACAGGTTATTGGAAAAGGCTTATTCCAACTTCCTGGGGAGTTTTTTCACAAGCAGGGAATACGCTTTTGGATTATCTCAGATTGCAAGCTCCTTCACTCGCAAGTTTCCATCCTTATGATCCTTTGCAACAATTGTCATATGCTTTTGTGGTGTTTATTTTAGGTCCACTTGCTATTTTAACTGGGGCTGCCATGTCACCGGCCATTGCAGGCCGGTTTCCAGGGTACACAAAGATTTTTGGCGGCCGTCAAAAGGCCCGCAGTTTGCATTTTTTGATTTTAGCAGCTTATGTGCTTTTTATTATAATTCATGTGACAATGGTTGTTTGGATAGATTTTCCCGGTAACATGGACCGCATCGTACTTGGGAGAAAAAGTGGGCACAGTGGTTTGGCTATTTTTATAGGATTATCTGCTATTGCTATAACATTTTTGATCCATTTTCTTTTGACCAGATGGTCTCAGAAAGATCCCCGGCAGGTACAGATATTGACAGGAGCTTTTATAAGGCGAAGTGTAATGGATGTTTTGCTGCCTTTGGAATCGCACCAGCAGTATTCTGTTGAAGACATTTCTCCTTATTTTTGGGTCAACGGTCAATTACCTGATTCTGATCAATGGCAACAACTGTGTCAAGAGGATTTTAAGACTTGGGTCTTGGAAGTTTCAGGATTGGTCAGTAATCCTGTTCATTTGTCTTTGGTACAATTAAGAGCTATGCCCAGTACTTCCCAGATCACCAAACATGTGTGCATTCAGGGTTGGTCTGGCATAGCCCAATGGCGAGGCGTTTCTTTGACAGAGATATTAAATTTGGTACACCCTGACCCGCAAGCGCGGTATATGATTTTTTATTCTTTTCAAAAAGACGGACAAGGTAAGGTTTATTACGGCTCATTAGATTTGAAGGAAGCATGTTCCCCTCAAACGATTTTGGCCTACGAAATGAATGGCAAACCTTTGCCTGTTGAGCACGGGGCACCTCTAAGATTGAGGATAGAAACAAAATTGGGATTTAAAATGACCAAGTGGATCAAGTCCATTAAGTTCGTTAATGACCTTAGTAAAATTGGACAGGGGCAGGGAGGGTATCGAGAAGATGACCAGTACTTCGGCACTCAAGCAGAAATCTAAAATTTATACCATCGGCCATTCGACTCGTCCCATTGATGAGTTTATAAGTATGCTTAAAAATTTTCATGTCCGTAAGTTATTTGATGTGCGTACTATTCCTAAATCGCGGTTCAATCCGCAGTATAATAAAGAAAATTTGGCCAAAAGCCTTGCCAATGAGAAAATTGATTACGAGCATATGCCGGGTTTAGGTGGACTAAGACAGGCTCAAAAAGATTCTATTAATAACGGTTGGCGCAATGCATCCTTCAGAGGGTTTGCTGATTATATGCAAACAGAAAGTTTTGAAAATTCTATTCAGGAGCTTATCAAAGAAGCTCAGAAAAAGACGGTGGCCATTATGTGTGCCGAAGCCGTACCCTGGCGTTGTCACCGGTCTTTAATTGCTGATGCATTACTTTTTCGTGGACTGGATGTCAAAGATATCATGGGCGCACAAAAAGAAACTATTCACAAAATGAATCCCATGGCTAAGATCGAAAAAGGAAAAATTTATTACCCAGAATTATGCGATGATATGGAAGATTTAAAATATAGTTCACGCGCTGAGTATGAAGGATTAGGAATAATTTCCGATTTTACAACACATGTTTTAAACACATAGGAGGTTTCCGATGGGAATATTAATTAAAGTCGCAGAAAAAAAGATCTTCCTACGGGTTCAGCTATAGCGGTTGATGTTATGGGCAAGAAAATTGCTCTTTTTAACGTGAATAATCAATATTATGCCATTGATGATACATGCACACATGCTGGTGGACCTCTTTCCGAAGGAGACGTGAAGGGAACGGTTCTAACTTGTCCATGGCATGGAGCAACGTTTAATATCATCAATGGAGAAGTATTGGGCGAACCTGCTTCTGAAGGGGTTAAAAGTTATAAAGTATACCTTAATCCGTTGCTCTAGTTTGAGTAGATTTAACATTTGGTGTATTCTGACACGAGAAACCCCAAATTGCTGGGCAATTTCTTCCATAATCTGTAACTGCTTGTCTTTATTGAAGATA
>Ga0207035_1008_pt2 | contig 68108 bp, 50 predicted proteins | sample Alteio_BWMinCont_77_FD_153272 | JGI IMG/M metagenome (GOLD analysis project Ga0207035, IMG submission 153272) | Enriched cells from forest soil in Barre Woods Harvard Forest LTER site, Petersham, Massachusetts, United States -... | ecosystem: Environmental > Terrestrial > Soil > Temperate forest >... | reverse complement strand
TTAACCCGCCGCAGTTTTGCATCAAAAGTGTTTGCCGGGATTGCAGCCTTCGGAGTGCTTTCAAAGCTGAACCAGCCTGCAGACGCACAGCTTGTATGGAGCACATCGGAATGGAAGCTTGCTTCCTTTGAAGGATTGCTGCATGAAAAGGCAAGAGTGAAACAGCTCTTCGATATCACGCGAGTTGAAGATGGAGCATCTCTGGCCAAGGTTAAAAATTCCCTAGATGGTCTTCACTACGGCTTTGGGGTGCCTGTAGATCAAATCAGGATCATCTGCGGCATGCATGGACAAGCCAATCTTCTCTGCTACGACGATTATGTCTGGAACAAATACAAGATCGGCGCCTGGCTGGAGATTCACGATCCTCAAACCGGCCAGCCTGCTGTAAGAAATCCCTATTATGTCAGCAAGATCAAAGAGGATGCCGCTCACATTACAACGGCCATGGATCCGAGCGTCGAGAACTCTCCGCTTCAAGACGCTAGCATGCAGGGTCTGCAACGTCGCGGTGTACGCTTTTTGAGCTGCCATACTGCTTTAGAGGAGCAGGTGCGGCAGCTGATCAAGCATTCCAACCTCTCCGAGGATCCGGAAACGATCGTACGAGACATGTTGGCTCACACTGTGCCCAATGTTTTAGTTGTTGCGTCGATGGTATCTGCGATCGCTCTTCTGCAATGCGAGGGGGGCTATAGCTACGTGGTGGTCTAGCGACCATCACGCCGAATCGCTAACTCGTGAGCGGCAAGCTTTCTCGTTTTCGAGGTAAGCCATGTAAATCAGAATGTGGATCGAGCGACGCTCCACAGATGTCGATGACTAGGTTCGACCAGGGCGTGCTCCGGGGCGTTGGATTTGTCCGGCTCTGCGTCCGAGACGAGGCAACATCAGGAAGACGGCAGATAAACGGTTCTCACGCTCCGTGGAAGCGTCCATACTGAATCTTCCGCAAGTCTCATTCCGCTTTAAGCACGCATGGACAGCGCCCCCGCGCACCAGTGAGACAGCGCAGGCAATCACGATTGCAAAGACAATCAAGTCTATAAAGAGTATGAAACCGACCATTTCTTTTCCTTAAAATGTCTGATTGTCCTCTCCTCTGAACTTCGAGGATCTGAAGCACCAGCAAAATGAAATCTACGGATGGAATGTAGTTCGATTAACCCAGTCGCGGCAGGCACAGAGCGAGCAACAGAACGCCTGAGAGGTGGCATTACCTCTCGGACGTTTTTGGCGAACTCAGAAATGTTCGCCACGCTTGCAAAGCTTCCTGAAGGTGATCACCGCCCCTGTCAGAGGTTACAAGGAATCTTAAAGCCAACTCGCGGGCGATCACGATATCCCTCTGCGAACAGCTGAGAAGGCTTTGGCAATCTCGATCGGCCATTCCTTCGAGAATCGACATGACGAAGACAAACCGTTCAAACGCACTGAGCGAAAGGATGCCGCCAAAAAGGCCATTCGGCAGTGCTGCTGCCGCTGCTTTAGCATGGATAGGCGACCAATGATCTGTGTCCGACGGCGAGGGTCTCACCATCAGCATGGCCTGCTTGATAATCGCGCGCCGAGCCCACAGACGTGACCACTCCATGAACGCGCCAATTCCTTCGACACACTCTCCTAAGCCGCCGATAAAGCACTGTTCAGCTTTGTCCTGGTCTGCGGTTAGCAGGAACGAGAGCAGGTACAGACTGTGCATCTCTTCCGTGAAGATTTCGCAGAAGTCAGTCACAGTTGCGTACTGGGGAGATCTTTCGTCGATGGCTTGCAGTTGCGCTAACATATTCACCTCTTTTGTTCCCTGGATTTTTATTCCTGGATCGTTCATCAGGTCCATGGTTTTGAATCAATCGTGTCCGGAGACAGTGGAACGATGACGGCAGCGCGCGGCTTAGCGCGAATGCGTCTCAACCTACGCAGCGCGACGAAACGGCTGCGCGTTGCCGGTATTCGACTCGCCCGCCACGTCCGCCATGGGGTTGGCTTGACTGAAGCGTATAAGCACATCGTTCATCGTCTCTTGTATGCGCGTGTTCGGCCTGTGTAGTTTGCGCGTTGCCTTTGCGGCAAGCTTGGTAAGTTGAAAGCGATTGGAAACGTGGGTCATTGCCCCAAAAACCAAATCAGAACGCATCGTATCCCTCCAAGGCGTAGAAGATTGACCTTCAATAGCCTGATTCGTCTTGACCCTGTTAGTGCATGCGCAATGCCAGAATCGGGCGCAAAGTGCAAATCCTGCTATGTAATTGAATGGAAGGGTTTTTTTCTCAGAGAGTTCTGGATGGGCTGTGCGCACATGCGAACAGTCTGTCGAAATCTCGACAATGGCCAACAGATTTCGACACCAGGAGGCCGAACGGGCACCAGCGCACCTCGCGTCACCTGCAAAAGCGGGCGTACCGCCTGATAGCTCAGGCATGCGTCCCAAATTGTTTGTATGGAATTGCCAATCGTGCGCGAAACGGGGAACACCAGGAAGACCATGTGGCCTTCCCAGGTGTCCGCGCACGGAGGCCAGCCTAACTGAAGATTACGGCCAGCTGGTGATCAGCTTCAGCTTAGCGAAGCATCACCTCGGATGTAAGGCGGGTAGTGAAGAACCACTAGCGGGACCACTACTTTGTGAAGATGTTGTGCCCATCGTCGTAACGGAGCTGTCTTTCCTTAGCCCGCCTCGCAAATTTATTGGCGAGGTTGCTTATCCGTTTTTGCTCGGCAGTTCTGGGGGTGTTGGCGTCCTCTTGCTGTTTCAGCGTATCCGGATTGTTGCTTTTGTCAATCAGTGTGTTGGTCATTGCGCTTTTCTCCTTCAGTACCTTCAAAGCATTTGCGATGCCAGAGCTGGATGAAGAGAGCAGCCTTCGATGTAGTTGATTCCACAGCGCGTCATTCCAGGAGGATCTTCGCGCACTTGAAAAGCATCAACGATAGCTGTCCGGATTCCGACAATGTCTGTCCGATTCCCGACAGAGGCCGCAGAGTTTTCGACATGGTGCTCCTGTCGGCATAAGATCACGATCACTCACTGTGATCGGGTGCCGATTTGTCTTCTTAAAAAAACCTTACAGACTCAGCTCGCAAAAATGGCGATCGAGAGACGCACACCCAAACCCCAAAATTGACTGGTCATGTTCGCCGGGTGATGGGCTTCCAGCGATTGGCTCAAATAAATCAAGCAGTTGAGTCGCAAAAGCTGAAATGCATTTCAGTACACAGCCCTGTTGCCGGACGAGGACGAGGCCCGGGGTAAAGGACGAATTACACACTCTTCATCGGCGCTGGCTATTCTCGCTACATTCACATTTCCAAGACAACCACAAAAGGGAATCGGTTCAATGAGAGTTAGCAGTATGAAGTTTGTTTGGATCGTCCTCTGCTTCTGCGCGTGTGCGCAGGGACAGCAGGAGGGCAGCACAACGTCATCCATGGCGGCGCCAAAGACACCGCGGACAGCATACTATGTCGACGCGGCCGCTCTTAATATCGGGCGGTTACTGCCCGATCCGCCACCGGTCGACTCCGCAGCCAACAAGGCGGAACTCGCCGAGATGCATCGAATTGAAGCATCTCGGACAGCCGATGAAGTTGCGAAGGCCAAAGCGGATGATGGTGAAGAAGATATGTTTGTCTTCAAAACAGTGTTTGGGCCTGCATTCACTCCAGAAGCACTGCCTCTGACCGCAAGCCTTGGGGCACATGTGAAGAATGAAGAGGGCGTGGTCGGTAGTCTACTCAAGCACGATTTCCAGCGTCCCCGTCCGTTTCAGGTCGACAGCACATTGCATCCGGTATGCGTGGCCAAGTCGCAGCATGACTCCTATCCAAGCGGGCATGCGCTCACCGGATACCTCGAAGCGTATACGCTGGTGGAACTGGCCCCGGAGAAGCGGACCGAAATACTTGCGCGCGCCGATGAGTACGCTTATCACCGTGCCGTCTGCGGAGTGCATTATCTTAGCGATGTTGAGGCCAGCCGCCGCGTAGCTTATGCGGTTTTCGGATACATGCTCGCAACGCCTAAATTTCAGCACGATCTTGAGGCAGCACGGGAAGAGATGCGGACCAAAATGGCCATCGCCGGGCACTAGCAATGTTGCATCGCCGACTCGCAACGATATCGGCGGAGAGTTGAATACGGTCTTCATCAATGGGACCGTATTCAACGGCCTGTAGATCAAGACGCTGGAGAAGATGGCTCTGGCGGCGCTGCCGCGGGCGGAGCAGATCGCCTGTTTTCTTCACCATGATGCTCGTGTTGCTGCATTGCCTTTTCCAATTCTTTCTGGTGATCGGTCAGCAGAGCATGAATCTTCTGGTGCGTTTCGTCGCTGATCGCATGAATCTGCGGATCGAGTTCCTGGCGCGAAGCGTTCGGATTCTTATCAAGGAGCGCCTGGATCTTATCATGATGTTCCTGAAGCAGGGGCCGGACCTGCTGCTGCTGTTCCGGAGTCAGCTCCAGATCTTTCGTGAGCTGAGCAAGTTTCTGGTCGATCGATTGCGGCGTATGCATATGCTGACGCGCTGAGGGCTGCTGGGCCCCATTATCCTGTGCTATGACAGGACCGGCCATTCCGAGCATGAGCAAAACCCCATATACAAGCGTGGAAGATGGATTTCGCATGGATAGCAACCTCCTTGAATCTCTTCGAAGCGGTCCCGGCAGAGACTCTGATCTAATCTAGTAGACGGGCAATTCCACAGCGAGTTGAGTTAGATTTACTAAATTGACGACTAACGAAGGCAGATGGTACAAAGCAGATTCTCCGTTACCCGCCGTGCAATCAACTGTTGACACAGAACCTCGTGGTGAGAGGAGTTCTCGATCCATAGAAACAAAGAAGGACTTGGCAGAATTTCGAGAGCACCTCAAGGAAGTCACGGAAAGCGCCGCATTTCGCGGGAGCCATCGCAGTGCGCAGTTTCTGAAATATATTTGTGAGCAGGCCATTGCAGGAAATCTGCATTCGCTGAAAGAACGTGCAATCGGCGTGGAGTTATTTGGGCGGCCTCCGGCATACGATACCGGAGAGGACGCCATCGTAAGGGTGACGGCCAGCGATGTTCGCAAGCGGCTCTCGCATTATTATCTAAGCTCCGCGGGTTCCTCCTCAGAGTTACGCATCAATCTTCCTGTTGGGTCTTATCTCCCGGAGTTCGCGCACGATATTCGGGACGCCGTTGAGCCGAAGATTGGAGAGACGGTTCCGGAATCGGTTGCCCCGGAAGCTCCTTCCACAGATACGATCAAGCCGGAAGCACACCTCGATCCTCAGGTCGGGTTCTCGCGACCGGCGAAGTCCTGGCTGATGATTGCGATTGGTGTTGCTTGCCTGTGCTTACTGGCCCTGCTGCTATCTATAAAATCTTCGACTCAGGAGCCAGCCTCCCGAGCATCGGTTCTACCGTGGTCGGTGCTTTTCGCGGACAAGCATGTTCCGTTGCTTGTGACCAGCGATCCAAATATCGCGGAAATTCAGGGACTGACTAGCCAGCCTGTTTCCATTTCAGACTATGCGAATCAGAAATACGTTCCCAATGAGGCTGCACTTTCGCCAGAAATGATTCATGTTACCCGCGATATTCTTCGTGGGGACAAAGCTGCGAGCGTGGACACGCCGATTGTGGCGGGTATTGCGGAGTTGGCTGCAGGGAATGCGAGCCGGATCAATGTACGCGCGGCGCGGGATCTTCATTTTTCCGATCTCGATACAGACGGCAACTTGATTTTCCTCGGCAGTCCACGTACCGATCCGTGGACATCCTTATTTGATGAGCAGCTGGATTTCAGATTTATTTACGACGGTGCATCCCGCCAGGAAGTGATTCAGAATGTCCGCCCGCATCCGGACGAGCCTGCGGAATATGTTCCGACCGCGAAAGGTTTTGCCACGGGGCAATCCTTTGCAACGGTCAGTTTTGTCAGGAACCCGAACCACGGCGGGCATGTTCTGATTCTGGCGGGTGCAAATGCTGAGGGAACCAAGGCGGCAGGGGAACTCGTAACGAATCCGTCGAGCTTAGCCTCCGCGCTGCAACGTTGTGGCATTCGCACCTCATCGGCCGCTTCGGATACCGTGGAACATTTCCAGATTCTGCTGCACTTGAGGATGATGGCCGGTTCCCCCACTGCTTTTGATGTTGCGACCTGCCATATTCTGCCTTAAAGCAAGCCCTAACCCTGCGCAAATCTAACCATCCTCCGCATTCTCGGGGCAAAGTGCGCGAGCATCATTCATCTCACCTTCTCTCATCCTCTCTTTCTGGGGAATTTCAGGACATATCTACTGTTAAACGCTGTTAGGAAACGGTTGTAGCGTTGCGAGAACCTTCCTGTCGTGAAGTAGCCTGATGCGACAAGCTGCAGTCCGGCTCAGAACTTCATCATCTTGGAAGGCAACATGTCTCAAAGTCGTGCTTACGCTGTTCATCGTGTTGCGGGAAGAACGCTTTTCGCCGTTGCATTGTGTGCCTCTTTCCTGATTTCCCTCGGAACCGGACCGGGCTATGCCGCAAAAGCTTCAGATTTGCACGGCAAGGTGCTGGTGGGGTACCAGGGATGGTTCCGTTGTCCGGGGGACGGTTCTCCGAAGGATGCATGGAGCCACTGGTCAAAGGGTGCTCCGGCGCCAGAAACCATGTCCGTGGACCTTTATCCCGATACCAGCGAATTAAAAGCGGATTCCCGATGCCTGCTGCCAGGAGTGACCATCGGCGGCAAACCCGCTTATGTGTTTTCTTCCTTCCCGAAAGATACGGTGGAAAAACATTTCGAATGGATGCGTAGCTATGAGATTGACGGCGCCCTGCTGCAGCGATTCATCAACTCGATTGCTCCGCAACAGGCGGAAGGCGATACGGTGCTCAAGAACGTGCGGTCGGCGGCGGAAGCCAATGGGCGCGTGTTTGCTGTCGAATACGATTTGAGCGGTGCGCACCCTCAAACGGCGCTCCAAGAGCTTCAGGACGACTGGAAGTATCTCACCGGCACATTAAAGATCACCTCCAGCCCCGCCTATCTGAAGGATCACGGAAAGCCGGTCGTTGCGATCTGGGGCCTTGGTTTTGGGGACGCGAGTCATCTTCAGGATCCTGCTCTTGGGCTTGCGATTGTCAAATGGTTCAAAGATACGGCGCACGTCCGCGTGATGGGCGGGGTTCCAGCCGGATGGAGAACCCTGAGTGCCAACAGCTCTTCGAATCCAGGATGGACGGCGGTCTATTCCGCTCTCGATATTGTGCAGCCATGGACCGTAGGCAGATACCGGACGCTTGAAAGCGCGGATCAGTGGAAGGACACTCACCTGATTCCTGATCTTGCGCTGACACGCGAACGCGGACAGGCGTATATGCCGGTCATCTTTCCTGGTTTTTCCTGGCACAACCTGAACCGGAATACAGCGGAAAACCAGATTCCACGTCTTGGCGGCAAATTTCTGTGGAGACAAGCCTATAACGCGAAGAGTGCCGGGGCCACATTCGTGAAGATTGCCATGTTCGACGAGGTGAACGAGGGAACTGCGATCTTCAAAGCCGCTTCGTCCCGCAAAGATGCTCCGGAGCCGGGCTATTGGCTGACGCTCGATGCGGATGGAGAGGATCTGCCCAATGACTGGTATCTAAGGCTCGCCGCGGCGATCTCGCGGATGTTCCGCGGAACTGCCACAACTGCACCGGAGATGCCGCTCGTGGCTCCCACGCCGGAAAATTCCGGGAAATAAGAAATGCGTTGAGACACAGCACTTGTCCCTCGGCAGGTGCTGCTTGAGATGAGATTGAGAGGAGACGACAGGTGATTTCGAGACGGAGTTTTGTAACGGGTGCTTCTGCGGTGGCTGTGTCCGGCCTGCCGAAGCTGCATGCAGGTGTCGGCCATCTGCTGACACAGGCGACAAGGGAGCCGGACACGTCAGATGTTCTGCAATTTGTGAAGCCGAGTATCGGGACAGGCGGTCATGGACACACCTATCCGGGCGCAACGATTCCTTTTGGTATGGTGCAGCTCAGTCCGGATACCTATAACCGGGACTGGGATTGGTGCTCCGGTTATCACTACGCCGATGACTCCATCATGGGATTCAGTCACACGCATTTAAGCGGCACCGGAATCGGCGATATGCTGGACATTCTTTTGATGCCTTGCACTGGCACGGTAAAAACAGTTCCAGGCAGCCGCTCCAATCCAGAGGAGGGTTATCGGTCGCGGTTCTCGCACGCCGATGAGCAGTCCGTGCCGGGCTATTATTCTGTGCTGCTGCGGGATTATCAGATCCGTGCAGAGTTGAGTGCTACGGCACGAGCCGGTATCCATCGCTATACATTTCCCGGCAGCAGCACAAGCCATTTCATTCTTGACCTGGATCATGGGTATGACGATGGTCCGGGCGTTGTACGCTGGGCGAATCTTCAGGTCATCGGCAAAGATACGATTCTCGGTGGCCGCAGCACGGCGCGCTGGGCGAACGGCCGGGAGATTTACTTCGCCATGAAGTTCTCAAGAAATGTTGAGAAGATCGAGGTCCTTGCCGATGGCCGCGTCGTGACCGATCCGACGGAGAAGATCGAAGGAAGATCACTGAAGTGCGTGATCTATTGCCCCACCGGATCAGGGGAAACGATTCTTGTGAAGACGGGAATCTCCGGGGTCAGTGCGGACGGAGCTTTGCGCAATCTCGATACGGAGATACCCGGCTGGGACTTCGAGCGCGTCCGTTCCCAGGCTTCCGATCTGTGGCGAAGGGAATTGTCGCGGGTTCGCGTAGAGGGAGGGACGCAAAAGCAGAAGGAGATCTTCTATACGGCGCTCTATCATACGTTTCTCGCGCCAACGCTCTTCGAGGATGTGGATGACAGTTATCGCGGGATGGATGGGCAAGTCCATAAGCTCGCGGCCGGTGCGCATAACTACAGTACGTTCTCCCTCTGGGACACGTACCGCGCCGCGCATCCGCTCTTTACGATTGTGCAGCCGGAGCGAGTGCCTGCGTTTGCGAACTGCCTGATCCGCATGGCGGATGAGAGTTCGCTGGGCATGCCGATCTGGCCACTGCAGGCGAAGGAAACGCAGTGCATGACCGGATACCACTCGGCGACCGTGATTGCGGAGGCGATATGGAAGGGCTTCCCCGGAATCCATGTAGAGAACGCATACGCCGCCATGAAACACGAGGCGAGCCAGAATGGCATTCGCGGGCTGCCGCTCTATCGCCAGTATGGCTATATACCCTGCGATCTCTATCGTCAGTCTGTGAGCACGACGCTCGACTATGCATACAACGACTGGGCAGTTGCCTGCGTGGCGAAAGCAGCCGGGACGCGGGACGATGCGGAAACGTTTCGCAAGCGCGCTCTGAACTATGGCGCTTTGTTCGACAAGTCGACCGGATTTATGCGGCCTAAGCTGGCCAACGGAGAATGGGCAGAGCCTTTTGCCGGTAACGAGATGGGATACTCCCGTAAGTGGAGGGATTTCACGGAGTCCAACCCGTGGCAGGCGACCTTCGCGGTCCAGCACGATCCGGTTGGTCTGGGCGAACTGCTGGGCGGCCGCGAAAAGCTGGCGGCGAAGCTCGACGGCATCTTCAGCGCCAGCACCGCTCAGCCGCCGGATGCTCCTTCGGATATCGCGGGTCTGGTAGGGCAGTACGCACACGGCAACGAGCCTAGCCATCACATCGCCTACCTTTACATGTACGCCGGACAGGCGCATAAGGCGCAGCACCGGCTCCAAAGCCTGATGGAGACCATGTATGACAACCAGCCGGACGGCCTGGCCGGGAATGAGGACTGCGGACAGATGTCGGCATGGTACGTCATGAGTGCAATGGGTTTCTACGCGGTGGATCCGATCAGCGGCAGCTATGTTTTTGGCACGCCGCTGTTCGACAAAGTCACGATCGATCTGGGGCAGGGCAGGGAATTTGTACTGGAGGCCGATCGCTCTTCGGCGTCGGATATTTATATCCAGGGCATTGAGCTGAACGGCAAAAAATATGACCGGCTGTGGTTTGCGCACGAAGACCTGGCGGCAGGCGGCAGATTCGTTCTCAGGATGTCGAGCAAGCCGAACCCCGGTTTTGGGAGCGATCCCGGGCTTGTGCCTCCGTCGGCAAGGTCATTTCGTATCTGAAGCAATTGACAAGGTAGACAACGCCATTCGGACAGGCAAGCTGAGACTTGCCTTGTCCGGATGGCGTTCTCTCTTTAAAGCTTCAGACTCGTCCGAGCCCGCTCCGGGAAAGTCACGCCGCCTGCTGTGACGCTGAAGGTTCCCGGCATTACTCCGCCACTACCGCTACCCCCGATCCGAGGGGGTAGCGGATCAGTTAGAAACGGGGCTCGTCATAAGTTGCTGAAAATAAATTATTTAACATGACGTTAGCAAGCGTTCTAACGTTGACACTTCTCTCTGGCCGCGAGTTCAAATGTTGGACGGATTGCAAAAGACCAAAGAAGACACGGCCAGCTTTCGAGGAGGAAGTTTTATGACGCAACGAAGTCTCCGGCACCAAGCCCATGGAAGGAAGCCCAGCCCGGGTGATTGGCTTCGGATCACTCTGATCGCAACTCTGTCACTGTTTCTTGCTGACGCGGCGCTCTCGCGGCGGGCGTTTGGACAGGCAGAGCAGGGCACGATCACAGGCACGGTCAAGGATGCGTCCGGTGCCGTGATTGCGAATGCCGCGGTGACCGCGCGGGAAACCTCGACGCAAACCGTCAGCTCGACCGTATCGAACAGCAACGGTTACTACACGCTGCCCTATCTTGCTCCGGGAACCTACGATGTCAGCGCCGAGGCAGTGGGCTTTTCGAAGACGGTTGTTTCCGGCGTCCATCTGACGGTGAACCTGGCAACAGGCGTCGATCTCACGCTGAAGGTAGGAGCGGTCTCGCAGCTGGTGACGGTTCAGGCAAACGCCATTCAATTGGAAACTGAAAACTCAGAGCTTGGCCAGACCTTCAACCGGCAGCAGATTATCGAAATACCAGGCCGGAGCGCCTACAACCTGGATCTTTTGTCCCCCGGCGTTCTTCCGGAACAGAATTCTGCGCTACAGGCCCAGATCAACGGTGGCATGGCGAATACCAGTAACGTCCTCTTGGATGGAGGTACGCAGGTCAACAGTTCGACCGGCGATATCGCAATGACTCCGCCGACAGAATCGATCGGCGAATACAAACTCATCACCAATAATTTTTCCGCGGAATATGGAATGTCCGGCGGCGGCGTCATTACGGCCACTACGATGTCCGGCACCAATGACTTTCACGGCAGCGCCTACGAATACAACAGCAATACGATCTACAACGCGAATGGCTGGTATCGCAATTATGTCAATCTGCCCAGAGCGCCATCGCACAACAACCTGTTCGGATTCAGCGTGGGCGGTCCCCTTCGCATTCCCAAAGTGTATGACGGGAGAAACAAGACCTTTTATTTTTTCAACATTGAATGGAATCCCAGTGATGGTCCCGATGCCATCACCGCATCCGTTCCCACTGCGGCGATGCGCAATGGAGATTTCTCCAGCCTGCTGGACCAGAGCGGGAAGCAGATCAAAATTTACGATCCAAATACGACAACGCTGGTTCCGGGAACGACGAATACGTGGACCAGAAGCCAGTTCTCCTGCAATGGCGTTCTAAATGTCATCTGCCCGGGTCGCATCAACGACATCGCGCAGAAAGTGCTCTCTTACTATCCTCTGCCAAACGCGACTGGTGTTGAAGGAATCTATAACAACTATGTTTCTTCACCGACTCGCACCACGAGCCACAGCAATTTTGTAGCTCGCGTGGATCAGAATATCGGAAACAATCACAAGGCCTTTGTGCGTGTCGGGCGCGTTTCATCGAATGCGAGCACACCGACAGTTACGCTAGGTTTTCCGCAGGCGGGCGGGAATGGCGATCCAGGCATCGCTCTGAATACCGCGTGGACCGGAGCTGTCAGCGATACATGGACCATTCGCCCGAACCTTGTAGGAGAATTTCGCGGCAATTTTAATCGGGCACTCAATCAAACGCAGATGTACAGCCAGGGCTTCGATTCAAGCAATCTTGGCTTGCCCGGTTCGTTTACCAATCGTATTGAGTCCGCCATCTTTCCGGCTTTCACCATTACGGATGAATCGCCACTCGGACCGACATCATCGGCTGATTTTACGGATGGGGAAGGAAGCTACGAAGGCCAGGCTCATTTTACCTGGGCCAAAAGGTCGCACACGCTGAAGGCCGGATTTGACTATCTCTTTGTCTATTTCAACGAGTTCAGACCTACCTGGCCTGCTGGGAATTTTTCTTTCAGCAGAGGATTTGTCCAGGGTCCAGACCCAAGCGTCGCCTCAGCCGATTCGGGATGGGGCTTTGCATCACTGCTCCTCGGCCTTCCCAGTGGCGGACAAATCACGAAAGACCCATCGCTCGCCGCGTCTCAGAAGAACATCGACGGTTATGTTGAGGATGACTGGAAGGTGAGAAACAATTTCACTCTGAATCTTGGCTTGCGCTATGACATTCTCACCGGGTTTACGGATCGTCATAACCAATTTGCATGGTTCGATCCTACAAAGCCGGACCCGGTGCTGGGACTGCCGGGAGCATTACAGTTTGCCGGTGTAGGCGGCAATTCCCGCAACCAGACGGGCACAGACTTGACCAACTTTTCTCCGCGCCTCGGCTTTGCCTGGCAACTCGGGGAGAAAACAATGATCCGCGGGGGATATGGACTCATTTATACGACCAACACCGGTGGCACTGTGCTCGGTTCCGGTCCGCAGGCTGCCACGAGCGTGTACCTTGGATCGCCTGCGGCTGCTCCAAATACGCCTCCGCCCGGTGGCACGCTGGATAACCCATTCGTCTCCGGTTACCTGGATCCTCCGAACTATCTTGTAGGGCAGGGGATCGGTGATCCATTCCGGCCTGGGACTCTTCCTTATCTTCAGGACAGGACTCTGAGTGTGGAGAGATCGCTCACAGGAAATACCGTCCTCACCGTTGCCTATGCCGGATCGCGCAGCGAGCATCTGTGGTATACCCTCCCGCGGGATGTGGCTCCGATTTCTGCATTGAGTTATGGTGCGCAGCTTTACCAGCAGGTTCCGAATCCCTATGCGGGCAAATTATCTGGATCGTTGGGAGCGCCAACGATTCCGTTTAGCCAGACGCTTGTGCCATTTCCTCAATACACGGGAGTGAACTGGAACCGCGATCCAGTGGGCGACTCGTATTACGATGCGATGACCGTTCAGTTGCAGCATCGCGACAGGCACGGCCTCTACTATCAGGTTGCATACACGCTCAGCAAAGAGATTGACGACATCAATGAGCGGTACAACGGGCGTGGCGGAACGATCATCGATCCAAACAATTTAGGCATGACCCGTGGTTTGGCCGAGTACGATCGTCCGCACTTTCTCAACATCAACTACATTTATCAACTGCCTTTCGGGCAGGGTCATCGAGTGCTCGGGACTGGCCTGGCTTCCAGAATCATTGCGAACTGGCAGATAGCCGGTGTTACGTCGTATGGCAGCGGCTTGCCGATTGTGATTACTGCTCCAGGAAGTACCTATCTTCCGGGAATCGGGGCCGTAGCCGACCGCCTGCATGATCCTCATCTGAAACATGGGCAGAATCCGGAGAATTGGTTCGACGCGACAGCTTATGGCGTGCCGGCCCCGTTTACGGTGGGCACAGGCAATCGAATTGAACCCGATCTGCGTGGTCCGGCCTATGGGCAATGGGACATGGGTCTGGCGCGGAAGCAGTCGTTCGAACGCGGAGTATCTCTGGAGCTTCGCTTCGACGCTGTCAATGTCTTCAACAACCGGCAACTCAGTCCGCCAAACGGTGGCGTGACCGGTGGAACCTTTGCCCAGATTACGGCAAGCGGCCAGGCACGCAGTGGACAGGTGAAGGCGCGGTTGACGTGGTAACTGCCGGGTAGAAGCGATTCGCTCATAGAAGTGCGAGCTGTCGAAGGATCGGTGTATCTGTGCAGATCGTCTCGACAGCTCGTGCCATCGACACCGACTCCACTTATGCAAAGTAGATCATGCCTTTCGCATACCACAAAGGCGGTTATGACCCCTCTTTCGAGACGAGATTTTCTTCTGCAGAGCTCTGCATCCCTTTTCCTTCTGACAAGCGATTCACGCGCAAAGACGGGAAACATATTGCCATCGTCAACGAGCGCTGACTTCGATTCGGAGGCATGGCAGCGATTTGGACGCCTGAGACTGACGCAACAGGATGATTCCGTCATCCTGCAGGACGGCTTTCTGGCTTCAAGACAAGCATGGAGAAACGTGGACTTCTCTTTTGCAGCGCGCGCTCCGCGTAATGTCGATCAAGTGCAGATCTAGGCCGGTATACGATGCCGCGACCGGGATAGCCGTTATGTATTTGGCCTTCGCGGGGGAAATAACGACGACATCTATCTTGCGCGCTATGCGCCGGATGGTGGTGCAAGGTTTCTCGGTATCGCACCGCTTGATTTTCATCCTGAGCCAGGGCAGTGGTACTCGATCCGCGCCGTTGCTCACGAGAACCGATTCCAGATTTACCTCGGTCAGGACAAGTTGCCACACATCAACGTGGAGGACTCGGAACCACTCTGGCAGGAGGGCGGAATTTCCATCGGAGGCGGCTGGCTTCCGGCGGAGTTTCGCAATGTTCATCCTCGGTCGATAACTGCGGACGATGAGGGCGCGCTCGATGCGGCAGGAAGCAGAGTGTATTCCTTCGGATCGTTTGATGCGGAACAGAAGCGTGTCAGGCAGCGGGCAGCGTATCAAGGCCTCCATGTAGCCTCGATAGAACTTCCGAGGGCAGAGATTTCTCTCGATGGCAACTGGCTGTTTCTCCCTGACCAGGAGCCGCGGCAGAACGAAAGTCCGGAAGCAATCGATTGCGACGATCAAGGCTGGCATGTAATCGGCGTGCCTGATTTCTGGACACCGACGCTTACCTGGCTTCACGCAGAAACAGGGTTTCCGCATCTTGAAGGCGTATCGGCAGGGAAGGGGCTGTCCGACCGGTTATATGAGGCTGAACTCGATCGTCTCAATGGCTATACGTTTCCGTGGAAAGAGACAAAGAGTGCCTGGTACCGGCATCATGTAGAGCTTCCGGATGACGTTGCCGGCAGGCACGTCGAGCTTTGTTTCGACGCGGTGGCCAAAGCGTGCGAGATCTGGGTGAATGGCGCCAGAGTGGGAGCGCACATCGGCATGTTCGGCGAGGTGCGCTGCGATATCACAGCGGCAGTGAAACCGGGGGCTAACCTAATCGCTGTGCATGTTCATGGGCGATTGGACACGGAGGAGTCGTCTACGGCAATTGTTGGCATAGCAGTCACAGTGCCGGTAACCGCCTCCATGCTGCATTCTCTTCCTCACGGCATGTATCCAGAGAATGCGAGCGGGATCTGGCAGGGTGTCAGACTGATCGTGACCAGCCCCGTGGCTGTTGAGGAAACCTTCATCGAGCCAGAGCTGGACCGTCTTTCCTTCCAGTTGAAGATGCGCAACGCATCCGCAAAGGCAGTAGACGCGCTCATCAGTTTTTCTATTCGTTCTGTGAAGAACGGGACAGTTTTGTATGCTTCTTCTCCGCAATCTGCGCAGAGGATCGAGAAAACCGGTGCTGCTTTGGATTTCGCAACTCCAACGCTGAAGCCGGAGCTGTGGTCGCCGCAGAATCCAAACTTGTATGTCCTCGAGATTACGGTGACTGTAGATGGCGTCATCGTGGACCGCATGAGCACTCGCTTCGGCTTTCGCACATTCAGGGTGGATGGAGACAAGCTGTTGCTGAACGGGAAACCGTTATGGCTTCGCGAAGCGAATCATTTTCCGCATGCGCTTCGGCCTAATGATAAGTTGCTTGCGCGCCGGTTCATGCAGATGGCGCGGGATGGAAATGTGGTTGCAACGCGCTCGCATACGGCTCCTTTTACTGCGACCTGGCTCGATGCCGCAGACGATGTCGGCATGTGCGTCTCCTACGAAGGAACATGGCCCTGGTTGATGCTGCAGGGAGAGCCGCCCGAAGAAAATCTTCTCAGGATATGGAAAGAGGAATTTGCTTCATTGATCAAAAAGCACAGGAACCATCCTTCGGTGATCTGCTGGACGGTGAACAACGAGATGAAATTTGAGGCGTTTGATAGGAAAAATCCTGACCGTTTGCGGAAAAAATGGACGATTCTGAGCGACATGGTGAAGACGATTCGCTCCATCGATCCCACTCGTCCGGTCGTGTGTGACTCGAGTTATTGCCGGGAGGAAGTTGCTGCTGAGTATGAGAATCTGATTCGGCCTGAAGGGTTCGATGATGGCGATATTGACGATGCGCATCGATACTACGGCTGGTACGATCCTTCCTTCTTCCATGTCTTTCACGGAGAGTTTGGCAGGAAGGCATCCTGGCCTGGCAGACCCCTGATCAGCCAGGAAATGGCTACCGGTTATCCACGGAATGACGATGGACATCCGGCGCGATTTTATCTCTTCAAGCACTACACCCCGCAATCTCTCGTCGGCGACGAGGCTTACGAGCATCGCGACCCGGCAGTGTTTCTTAGCCGTCAGGCATTCATGACCAAGGAACTGGCGGAGGCGATCCGAAGAACGAATCGCGATGTCTGTGCCGGTATCTTCCACTTCGCCTATGTGACCTGGTTCCGTGATGTATGGAGCGCGGAGAAGATACAGCCATTTGTGACATATCATGCGTTGAAGAAAGCGCTCCAGCCTGTCCTGGTAAGCGTAGAGCTTTATGGAAGACATTTCTACGCTGGCGAGCAGATCCAGACGCGAGTATGCATTGTGAACGATTCCGAAAGCGGAGACGCATTGCCCTCCTGCACGCTGAGATGGGAACTGCTGGACGGAACGGAAGCAATCGCAAAGGGAGAATTGCCGGTCTCCGAGGTTTTGTATTACTGCAACCGATGGATCGATGTGTCAATGCCGGTGCCGGAGAATCTTCCAGCGTCCAGAGTCGATGGCTCGCTGAGAATCCGGCTTATGAAGAATGATGTGGTACTTTCCGCCAATGATTATGATGTGACGCTGGCGACGCGCGCCTGGACGGAACAGGGGTTATCTGAAATAGGCAATGTCGCGCTGCTCGACCCCTTTGGTGAAGCGCCGAGGGGGTTGCGAAATCTGAAGTTGAAACAGGTTTCCTCGGTCCAGCAGTTGATGAAGGGGCAGCAACTCGTGGTCGGGGGTGCAGAGAAGGTCTTGGCAGCCCAAGAACTCGCCGATGGCATCGATCAGTTTGTCAGAGAGGGAGGCAGAGCGCTGCTGCTCAATCCCCGCACCAAACTGGCAGAGCACTATCCCTCTCTTGTTGCTCAATACAGAGTGTGCGACGGACAGATTGTTGGCATGCAGATTCCTGAGTCGCGGGTCTTTTCTGAAATTGAACCTCTTGATCTCTCCTGGTTTGAGCGCGGCGCGGGGAACATTCCACTTGCGTGCAGCGGCGTATATCAGGTAAACCGTCAGCCAGAAATTACATGCCTGGCCTCCACGGTCGATATCCATGGCTACCTGCGAACACCGGAGGAGGTAGTACGAGTCAGTGGAAGTCCCCTGGTGGAATTGCGTGCAGGCAAGGGCACGATTCTCGCCAGTGAGATGTTTTTGGAAGCGGATTTGAGGGATCCCATCGCAGGCCGCTTGCTATCGAATTTGATTCATCATCTGCGCGATGTAGGCAATCGCTCCGAAGGCTGAAGTCAAAACCGGGAGCCAGCGAATCGCGAGGGTGGGCAGATAAGTACTGCAGGTGGGAACGGACAAGAACTTCAAGACAAGATGGATTTTCAAAACCCATCTTGTCTTGAGATAGAACTTTCTTAGAAGGCGTACTTCAACGAAAGCTGGAAGAAGCGTGCATCCGGTGTGTTGCTTTGGAAGAATTTGGGACCGCTAATCTGGCCGCCATTCGAATTGTTGTTTGTGACTGAAGGATTGCTGAGCGTTGGATGGTTAAGCAGATTGAAAGCATCTGCGCGGAATTGTAGATACTGTTCGCGCCATATCGTGAAGTTTTTGAAGAGCGACATGTTCACGCCGTAGTATCCCGGTCCATATACTGTGTTTGACCTTCCGCCCAGCAGAGCAAGAGCTGTCGCTGTGTCGACAACCGGTGCGTTGTACAGGACAGGGGTTCCATCAGAATTTGTTGAGCCGACCGGATGGCCCGGACTTGCAATCGCTTCACCTGGTAGTGGATTGGCAAATGCGCAAGGGTTATACCAGTTTGTCTTGTTCCTCGTGCTTGTTGGGCAGGAAGTCAACGTTGGATTGGAAGGATCTGGCGTTCCGCCAGGAGCAAAAGGATCACGTGTCATGATTGCCCTTGCACCACCACCAGCCGCAGTGCTGACATTCGGAGAAACCGAGAAGGGTGTTCCCGACTGCGCCGCAAACGTCAGGCTGGTAGACCACCCGCCAACCAGCTCATCGGCCCACCTAGGAGACTGGTTGGCGAAGGCCCTGCCCTTACCAAACGGCAATTCATAGTTACCGTTCAGCGTGAAGCGATTCCTGATATCGAACACCGAATTTGTATATTCGTCGATGAACGGGATAAGCGCCACGTTGCGGTCACCAACTCCGCTGAAGTTGCCTCCAGCATCGCTGGCATCATCGAGAGCATGCGACCAGGTATAGGTGGCCAGGAATGACAAGCCATGCGAGTAGCGCTTCTCCAGTTTTGTCTGTAGTGAGTTGTAGGTGCTCACGCCTACATAATGAATCTGCTCAGGGTTGCCATTCGCTTGCTGCAAGTCGGGAAATGGGGCATACGGCTGCGTGTTTGTGCCCGGGGCAAAGAGTCCCGGCACGGTATTCGGCGCACCATCCAGAGAAAGATGGCGGGAGACATTTCCGACATAGCTAATTGTGGCAGCCATGTTATTCGAAAGTGCCTGCTGTACGGAAAGGTTGTAGTTCATGGTATACGGCGTCTTGATATTGACATCCGTTGCATGGAAGCTTGGCAGTGAAACAAAATTCTGAATGCCACCCACAAGCTGTGGAGTTAAACCATTTTCCAGAGTAATACCCTGAGAGGCAAGTGACGGACAGTTACCCGTAGAGCAAGTTGAAGCATAGAAGTTTACCGAGTTGGAGAAAGGGAAATTTGCTCCAAGATTTGTATTTCCTTGAACCATCAATCCGCCATAAAAAAGACCGAAACCCCCGCGGACGACAGTATTCTGGTGCGCCTCATAAGCGAAGCCAATTCGTGGCGCGAAGTTTGTATTTTGCGCATTGGCTAGACGATCGTTGCCTGTGTATTGCAAAGCGATATTGTCTTTTGCCAGCAGGTCCAGGAACGAAGGTCCAAGGTTCACATTTTTGGCACTGTCAGGCAGTTGATAGATGCCGGAACCGGTACCGATACCGAGAGGGCCGGTCACGATTAAGTTAGCTTGCTGACCATTATTCTCTTTATACGGCTGGTAGTAATCGTAGCGGACACCTAGATTCAACGTCAGCCTTGGAGATATCCTCCAGTCATCCTGTGCATAAGCAGAGTCATACCATTGCGAGTCGTGGATATTGGGTGCATTGGCGATGTCCGAGTAATTGGATTGATCGGCAAGGAAATCTGCGACTCCGCTGCCTGTCTGACTTACTCCTGGAACACCGGTATATTGCCCTTGAAAATAGTATTGTCCTAGAGATGCAGGCGCATACAAATAGGCCGAGCGAACAGACTGGAACGATACACCAAACTTTAGCGAATGGTTGCCAAGGATCTTCGTTACGTTATCCAGAATCTGATACACGTTCTGCGCTTCATTATTGGTTCCAACCGAACCCCATTGCTGGATCGCGCCGTTGAAATAGCCGAGCGGCAAGCCATATTGGCCGGGGCCTAGAGCGGGAACACCGCCAAGACCGAGCGATGACGCGATCGTTGAATTATTTGCATTTGGCTGCTGATACTTGGCTCTCCCCCAATTAAACCCGAAGCGAAATTCATTCGTCAGGGTGGGACTGAAGATATGCGTTTCGCTCAGCATGAAGTTCTCAAAGAGGTTGGTGTCGCTTTGGCCGCCGTAGCCGCTGCCATCAAGAATCGGACCGAGCGGGAGCTGATTCAGGATGACTTCATGCATATAGCTGAATCGCGCGTACGCCTGATCTGTTGCACTGACGTTCCAGTCCAGGCGCTGATCCCATTGGTATACGTCATCACTTTTTCCGACATTTTCTACCAGATTGCTGTAGGTCTTGCCTCCATTGGTGTTCGGCGTCGGATACATGCGCAGGATGTTCTGAGCGACCGGATCGATCTGCCCAGTGCAAAATACGTTTGCTTGTCCATTGCAGGAAAGTGGCTTATTGATGTCGGCAGAATTTGGCTGATAGAGCGTCACTACAGAGCCATTAAGATTCTGATTCAGCAGTTCTGAAAAATTCCCCTGCCTCATCAATGGAGTAGGTACTGTATACGTGTTCGTCTGCCCAATGGAGATGCGGTTTGCCTCTGTATCTCCGAAATAGAAAAGCCTGTTTTTCAGGATGGGAAAGCCGAGCGTCGCTCCAAACTGGTTCTGATGATAGGGAGGAGTCGTGAGCGCGTTCCAATTCACGGCATCAAGGTTTGTATTGCGGAAATACTCCCACACGCTTCCATGGATCTGATTGGTGCCAGACTTGATGCTCGCGTTCATCACAGCTCCAGCTGAGTGCCCGAATTCCGCGCTGTAATTGCTGGTCTGCAGATTGAATTCAGCCAGTGCATCCGGCGGAGGCCGCATCACAAAGCTGGAGCCGTTGAGGAAGTCCACCAGATTCGTATTGTTGTCAACGCCATCCAGGATGAAATTGTTCTGTTCTGAGCGCTGGCCGTTTGCCACAAAATCGCCTGAGCCGCTACCGCGTGTGTTTCCAAATGGCGGGGCCACTCCTGCAGTTAATTGCGCGATATAGACCCAGTTGCGTCCATTGAGGGGCGTGTTGTTGATGGTCTCCGTGCTGATGACCTGCCCAACGGTTCCTTCCTGGGTTTGCAGCAAGGGAGCCGCATCGGAAACGGTTACCGTCTGCGACACCTGACCAGGCTGCAGTATCAGAACGATATTTAAGCGTTGTTGAATATCAAGGTGCAGGTTTTCCCGGGATGTCGTCTGAAATCCTGGAGCTGTTGCACTCACCTTGTAGTTACCAATCTTCAACGGAGAAAAAACATAGATGCCTGTCTCGTTTGCATTCCGCTGCAGGACAAGACCGGTGTCTGTATCGGTGAGCGTTACCTGTGCGCCTGCAACCACTGCACCGGAATTATCCTGCACCAGACCGGCAATTGTTCCCTGATCGACCTGTGCTTGCACCGCTACTGGCAATAGCGCACTCGCCGCAAGCAGCATAAGAATCTTTCCTAAACTTGCATATAAATTTCGAATCCTGCGGTTCAACATAAATCCAGCCTCCAGCCCGTGTACACGTTTACAGATATAAGCGCTCAATCAGGAATGAAATTTACATTTTTCATATGAAACTTGTCAATGTCGCCTGAGATACGACCCGTTACTATAGGAAAACGGGTCAAGAGATCAGAGGATGATCGAAGCTCTCAAGTCCTCCTTAGGCTTTCCGGAGAACTGCCTGGCGATGATACCGTAAGCTCTGAGAGAGATGAAGGTTTGACTGGTAGGGGAACGACACGATGAAGCAGAATCGCAGCAAGTCGAGGCAGATTGGATGATGACACTCAACGGATCGGATCAGATTCCTCTTCCGCAACCGGTGCTCGCGCCCCTCACGCGTGCAGCAATTTTCCTTGTCGTTACTGTGAAGCCGGAGCCCGAGAGTTACGCAACTGTACGTTCCTTCTGCAGTGACCTTGCCGGGTTGATTCGCGCGGTCGAGTTCCGCGACATTGAGGCTGGACTCACCTGCATCGCGGCCTTCGGATCGGACGCCTGGGACCAGCTCTTCGGCAATCCGCGACCAGCCGAACTGCATCCCTTCCGGGAATTCCGGAGTGGCAACCGCCATGCCATCGCTACTCCGGGCGACGTGCTGTTCCACATCCGTGCCAGGCGAATGGACATCTGCTTCGAGTTGGCTACACAAATCATGGAACGCATCGGCGACGCAGTTTTACCTGCCGACGAAGTTCAGGGCTTTCGCTTCTTCGAGGATCGCGACCTGATCGGTTTTGTCGACGGCACGGAAAATCCAAGAGGCGGGCTCGCTCTTGAAGCTGCGCTTGTGGGCGACGAAGACGCTGCCTTCGCAGGCGGCAGCTACGTCATCGTTCAGAAATATCTGCATGATATGAAGAGATGGAATGCTCTTTCCACTGAGGAGCAGGAGCGCATTATCGGCCGCAAGAAACTGACGGATATCGAGATGGACGATGCCGTCAAGCCGGCCTCAGCACACACTGCGCTCACCGTGATTGAGGTGGATGGGAAAGAGGTCAAAATTCTGCGGGACAACATGCCTTTTGGACAGCCCAGCCGCGGCGAATTCGGGACCTATTTCATCGGCTACAGCCGCACCCCGCGCGTCACCGAGCTGATGCTCGAGAATATGTTTGTGGGCCGTCCGCCGGGCAACTACGACCGTCTGTTGGACTTCAGCCGGGCCGTTACCGGAGGATTATTCTTTGCGCCTTCGGTAACATTTCTTGAAGGAGCCGGTGAAGAACAGCCTGCCGCTGCGGCAAGCGCCACGCCGCCTGTGGCATCCGATTCACCGTCCGCATCTGCATCATCTGTGCGCGACACATCACTTGGGATAGGATCGCTTAGAGGAGAACGACATGAATAACCTCCATCGGGAGTTGGCACCAATCTCTGACGCCGCGTGGGCACAGATCGAGGAGGAAACAACCCGGACGCTCAAGCGTTATCTTGCCGGACGCCGCGTCGTCGATGTACCGACTGCGGGCGGAGTGGATTTGCCTGCGGTGGGCACCGGGCATCTGCTGCCGATCGCCGCTCCCGCGGAAGACATCATCGCAAGGCAGCGTGAGGTGAAATCCCTGGTGGAATTGCGTGTCCCCTTCGAGCTGACGCGGGACGCGATCGACGATGTGGAGCGAGGCTCGGACGACTCCGATTGGCAACCAGCCAAGGATGCAGCCAGGAAGATCGCCTTCGCTGAAGACCGGGCCATCTTCAATGGCTATCGTGAAGCGAACATCCAGGGCATCCGCGAAGGTACCAGCAATCCGATCATGACCCTTCCGGCTGACGTCCGGGAGTATCCAGATGCGGTAGCTCACGCGTTAAGCGAATTGCGTCTTGTCGGCGTGAACGGACCCTACTCAGTCATACTTGGAGCCAAAGAGTATACGGAGCTCGCGGAAACACGCGATCATGGATATCCAGTATTGGAGCACGTCAAGCGCATTGTCGACAGCAATCTTATCTGGGCTCCGGCCATTGAGGGCGCGTTTGTACTGACCACGCGAGGAGGCGATTTCGAGCTCAGCATCGGGCAGGATGTCTCCATCGGCTATCTCAGCCACACGGATGCGGCCGTCCGGCTTTATCTCCAGGAGACATTTACGTTTCGCCTCCTGACAAGCGAGGCAGCCGTCGTGCTCGCGCCCTCCGCTGCCGTTTAAAAGACGGCTCACACGCCACAGAGAAACAGGTCAGCTTCGCGCTGACCTGTTTGCTTTTTGACAAGACCCTCATCAGTAAAGAGCTTCACCGATTCCAGTCGCGAATCTATTTTATTTTCGCGTATGCTTACTACAAATCCCCCCATGTTTCGGCCCATTATGCGCTTGCCCGCTGAGTCTCTCGGACGATGACCGGTCTGCCACGCACGGGGAGTAGTCTGCCCGCACCCGGAGACTTTCTGCGCGACTACGAAATTCTGGGGCGCATCGGGTCCGGCGGCATGGGTGTCGTCCTGCAGGCGCGCGATCTCAAGCTCAACCGTGTGGTCGCTCTCAAGTTCCTTCCGCAAACTCTCTACGGTGGCGAAGCGGATAAGGAAAGCCTGCTCAAAGAAGCACGCGCGATCTCGGCTCTCGACCACCCGAATATCTGCACCATCTATGGGCTCGAAGAGAGCGAAGATGGCCAGCTCTTCATCGTGATGGGTTATTACGATGGCGGGACGCTGGCTGGGAAGATTGCCAACGGCCCTGTTCCGGTTCGCGAAGCTGTCGGGCTTATCACCGGCATTGCTTCAGGTCTGGCAGCCGCACACGCGCACAACATCGTCCATCGCGACATCAAGCCGTCGAACATTCTGCTTACTCGTCAGAACGGGGTCAAGATCGTCGACTTTGGGATTTCTAAGTCGATCAGCAGCGACAGCGAGACGCGGAGCATGACCATTTCCGGAACCGCCTCTTACATGGCGCCCGAGCAACTGCGCGGCGAAGCTGTTGATCAGAGAGTAGACATCTGGGCCCTCGGCGTAACTGCGGTCGAAATGCTGACCGGTCACCATCCCTTCCGACGTGACACGCTGCCCGCCATCATCCACAACATCTGCAATGATCCGCCAGAGATCGCCGGTGAGCTGCCGCTCGGTCTCCAGCGAATCGTTTATAAGTGCCTGTCGAAGTCAGCCGGGCTTCGCTATGCAAGCTGCGATGAATTGCTTCATGACCTGGCGGCTTTGGATCTGCGCGACTTTCCTGAGAGAGCCGCTGGGCCGGAAAGCTCTGCCGGGGCGACCGGTGTACGAGGCGCGGTTCTGAGCACTGGCACCGCATCGCGGTCATTGCATAAGTCGCGCATCGCCGCATCCGCGCAGAAGAAAGCTCTCAGCAGCATTATCGCCGCTGCTTCTGGCGGAACCGCGCCTGAAGCTTCGAGCAAGCGATGGATGATCCCGGCTGTTGCCGTCTTGCTTTTGCTGCTGGCCGCGATTGTCTTTCCCGTGCCGCGCGAACATGTGCGCGGCCTGCTCTTCGGACCAAAGGAAAAACATATTGCCGTGTTGCCTTTTGACAACGCCAGCGCTGATCCGGACGCCAGCTCTCTGGCTGCCGGTCTGATGGAAAGCATGACCGCCGCACTCTCCAATCTGGATACGAGTCAGCAGTCCTTGTGGGTCATCCCCGCCAGTGTGGTCCGCGAAGGCAATGTGACCGATCCCATCGCAGCGTACAAGCAGCTCGGCGCAACACTTGTCGTGAAAGGCAGACTGGAGCGCGCGGGGCAGCACGTTGCCATCGATATCAACCTCATCAATGCGGAAACACTGCGGCAGATTGGTGCAGTGACCGCGGCGAACGACAACGGCGATCTGGCTGCGGCAGAGCAGGATGCTGTTACGCAGTTGGGCCGACTGCTTAATGTCTCCGGCGCGCATGGCGCCGTGGCCCGCAGCAGCAGCGTGCCTGCGGCCTATGATCTGTATCTCGAAGCGCTCAGCTATTTGCAGCGCTTTGATAAGCCGGAGAATTTAGACTTGGCCGTCGATCGCCTGCAACATGCCGTCGCGCAGGACCCCGATTTTGCGCTCGCTTATGCAAAGCTGGGGGAGGCATATCGGCTTAAATATCAAACCGATAGGAATGCAAAATGGCTGCACGCTGCACTGGCCGATTGCGAAACTGCGATGAAGCTCAATCCTTCCATTCCAGGCGTCTACTACACGCTTGGCTGGCTGCATACGCTCACCGGCAACAATGAGCTGGCTCTCACCGAATTTCAAAGAGCAGTCGCGCTCGACAACCGCAACCCGGACGCAGTGATCGGTCTTGCCTGGTCGAATGAGCAGGCCGGACGGCTTGATGAAGCGGAGGCAGAATACAAGCGGGCAGCGGCGCTCAGTCCGGGCGACTGGTCGAACCGGAACGAGCTTGCCAGGTTTTACGATCGTCACGGTCGTTACAGCGACGCCATTGAGCAGGGAAAAGAGGCCATCTCCTTGAGCCCCGATAACCCGATGCTTTATTCCAACCTCGGCGGGTTTTATCTCGACAGCGGCGATCCGTCATCGTATCCACTGGCGGAAAACGCGCTGCGCAAGTCGCTTGCACTGGACACCACCAGCGCCGCATATGGAAATCTCGCCCTGCTCTACCTGCATGAGAAACGATATGCTGACGCCGTAGCCGCGAGCGAAAAAGCCATCGCCCTGAACCGGCAGGAGATTTTATCGTGGCGATATGCGGAGCTGGCCTACCGTTGGATGGGCGAGCATCAGAAGGCAGATCGAGCGCTTGACCAGGTGGAAAGTCTGGCCGAGGCACAGACCAAGATGAATCCACGGAGGGCTGAGAATCAATCGTGGCTGGGATTCGTCTACGCGAAAAAAGGCCAGCGCGAACGGGCTACTCCTCATCTTGAAGCAGCGCTCTCACTCGCCCCCAATGATCCGCAAGTGCTGATAAACGCGGTTGAGGCCTATAATCATCTCGCGGATGAGAGCAGCGCGGAACGACTTATCCGGCAAGCCAGACAGCAAGGCGTATCGCTGGCGGATCTGCAGGTGGATCCGGAGATGCAGACGCTGCTGGCTAAAGTAAAAGCACAATAGCTGCGAAGAAAAAACAAAGCATGTTCCCCAAGGAGAAAATATGAGCAACCCAAGTGATCAGCTGAACGACGAGCAGACGGAATCCTCATTCGAGCAACCCGAGAACGAGCCTGAAATCAAGGGACAAACCGGATTCAAGAGCTTTAGTATCACTGGCGGCAAAATCCCCGCAAGGACAAACGAGGTCGAGGGAGAGTAGCTGGCAGCGATCCATTCCTATGATTCCATGCATGAGTGAAGCACCGCGAAACCTCCCCCATCTTCTATTCTTCTATTCATTGCGCAAGATCGACTGATTCGCGATTGCTGTACCTTGCTTTAGAACTCTCCATCCCGTCAACCTGCTAGTGCTGAATAAATTCTGTTGCGAAGTTTGATGGAGCAGCGATTCAGGGTATTTCTGTCTTGCCGACACGCTCATGTCTCTGATCTAGTTGCCGCTGCAGATGCCGACGCGCTCTGAGCAATCTGGTCTTTGTTGCAGCCACGCTGATTCCCAGAGTATTTGCTGTCTCTTCGGTTGACCACTCATGAAGGTAACGCATAACAAACACAATGCGAAATGACGATGGAAGTCTGTTGATCAGCCGATGCAATGTCATTTCAAGTTCAGAATTTCCGCAGTGTTGCTCGGGATTTGGGCGGGAATCAGGCAGATCCAGCGCGAAGGAATCCTCCTCTGGCAGAGGAATGCAATCGAGTGAAACCATCGATCTTCGCCTCGCACGCAGACACATCAGAGCCTGGTTGATAGCAATCCTCGTCAACCAGGTGCTAAAACGAGATTCTCCTCGAAAGGTTTTGATGTGCATATATGCGCGCAGTAATGCCTCCTGCATTACATCCTCAGCGTCCTCCTGATGTTTCGTAATCCTCAATATCGTTGAGAACAATCCACGCCGATACGGACCTACAAGCCGGATGAATGCATTGACATCACCGAGCTTCGCGCACTCCAGCAGGTCCGTATTCTCCTCAGCATCCAGACTTTCATCTCGATGCCGTCTGTTGTTGTGAGTAGGCGGCCTCTTCATGGTCGTCGTCATATCGTTAAATTGATGAAGCAAACATCGTTCTGAAGAATCGTCACAGCCGTGATACTAACAATCTGTGGCTACCGCGGAAATTACATGTTCCTGTAAGATCCGTACGACCTGGCTCGCGTCTTACGATATTTTCCGGAAGGGAAGCGGCTGTGAAGAGTGCAGCCTTGGCGTGAGGAGGGAATTCGCGCAATCAGACATTTCTCAGCCTTTACAAAACTTAATCCACCTTAATCAATCTTTATCGCACGCTTCGAGGCCGGGTGCTGAAATCGAATCACAGTGCAGGCAATTCAGAGTGATTGCTGAAATTGCAGACATAATCGCTCTCTCTGCACAACGAGGAGCACCCCATGAATCGCATAAAGTTTGTCATTACGTACACCAAGTCAATCCTTGCAGTCGTTATTACAAGCGGCATTTTGGCTCTGGGCGCTCGAACTGCTTCAGCCCAGACGATCATCGTGACCACACCATTTGCTTTTTCTGCGGGTAGTCAACTCTATCCGGCTGGAACGTACCAATTCATCGTGAAATATGAGAGTTCTGTTCTCTCCATACGCAACGTGAGTGGCGGCGGTGAGAAGTTCTTCATGGTACGACCTGAAGTCAATAAACCACTGCGACCGCACAGCGGCCTGATTTTTGATCACTCCGACGGGAGTAACAATCTTCAGGCAGTCCGTGTGCCCGGTACAGACAGGGTTGCAGAGCTGACTCAACAAAAGGCAATAAGCAACGAAAAAAGCCACATATCGTTGGCTGCGACCAAGATGTCTACGAAAAAAGCTGCGGTCGGAAACCAGAACGCGCCGGTCCAGTGAATTCCATAACCTCACAAACCGAAGATGGGTGGGCACGCTATGATCTCTTCAACCAAAGCAGCGATAAGACGAAAAAATGCTGCAATCACGGTGGCACAAGCACGCATGGCACAAACCGGAGACAGGCGCCGATTCACTCGTTTAGTGAAAGGGTGGATAGGCGCCACTCTGTCTCAGCCTTGCACTCGCTGGATGAACACGCCAGCAAATGCCCGACGCACTGCGTAAAATACGAGGCCCCAGAGCACCGTTGTAACCAGAGCTAGCGGCAGGCCGGACGGAGCCATGAATGAATGGAACAGAAGAATGTTCACCAGGACTGGTCCCAGCAGGATCAGCGCCAGAGGTACAAAGCGGTTTGCCAGCAGCAGCGCTCCACCGATCACCTGCACCAGAAAGATGAATACCAGGTAATGCGAAACATACAAAGCGCCCATGTACTGCGCCGCCAGACCTGTCGGCGGCGGCATGGGGATGAAGTGAAGAAAGCCGTTCAGTCCGAAGACCAGGAACAGCAGGCCAAGTAAAATCCGCGCAATTAAGGTTGTGATCTTCATAATGTGTCGTTCCTTGAGTTCGATTTATGCTGCTGCCGTGCGTACAGCTTCCAAAGTTGGCTTCAGGAAAGCCTCACGATCCACCACGCCCGTCATCACCTGGGCCGCTCCACCGGCAGTCACAAACTTCACATTTGTCACTCCGATAAAACCGAGGACAGCCTTCAGATAAGGATCGATAAAGTTCAGCGCGCTCGCTGGAGTGCCCGCATCATAGATTCCGCCGGTGGCGGTGAGCACCGTAGCCCTCTTACCGTGGAGTAGTCCCTGCGGTCCGCTTTCGGCATAGACAAACGTGCGTCCGCTGCGAGCGATCTGGTCAATCCAGAGCTTGAGCACGGAGGGAATCGAGAAGTTGTGCATCGCGACGCCAATCACGTACTCGTCCGCATGCTCCAGTTCAGCGATGAGCTCGTCCGACGGAGCCAGCGTTGCCTTCTGCTCCGGCGTCCGCGAGGACTCAGGTGTATAAGCGGAGTAGATCCACTGGGTATCCACCGGCTTTGGTTGATTGGCTGCAAGGTCACGGTAGATCACCGTTCCGTCGGGGTGAGAGTTTTGCCAAGTCTTGACGAATTCGCGTGTCAATTCCCGGGTGATCGAGCTTTCAAGCGGACTAGAATCCAGGTGTAAGAGGGTAGGCATAGTCAGTCTCCTTAAACGACGCAAGATGTTTAGACAACCTGTGTCGTTCATATAGACGACATGCGTCGTTTTTCAGATTCTTTTTTCTTTTGCTACCCTCTAATAGAAGAGAACCATGCCTATTTCTGACTGCGAAGTACGCGATCCACGCATGCGGCGAACGCGACAGCTCCTTCAGGGAGCTTTGCGTACCCTTATGCAAACAAAGAGCTTCGACGAGATCGCCGTGCAGGACATCACGGAACTCGCGACCGTCAATCGCGCCACTTTTTACGATCACTACACTGACAAATATGCGCTGCTCGAGGCTATGGTCGCTGGCGGCTTCCATATGCTGCTCCACGAACGCAATATCAGCTATGACGGGACCTGCCCGTCGGCAGCGAGCGCCCTTATCCTGGCAACCTGTGATTACCTGACCCAGAACCATGGTGATGGCGCGACATGCCAGCGTCAAAGCGCCTTCGAGCCATTAACAGAGGCGGCGGTGACCTCAGCCATTCGCAGGGTGTTAATGGGAGGTATGCCGGAACCCGGTTCTGCTTTGAATCTGCCGCCCGCGATGGTTGCTACTGCTGCCAGTTGGGCTATTTATGGTGCCGTCAAGGAGTGGTTCAACACCCCGGGCCGTCCTGCCGCAGAAGAGGTCGTACCGATGATTATGCAATTCATCATCCCCATTCTCGCGTCTGCAGGCTCTAAAGATACCGAGCCGGTCTCAGTTCACCACTAGAGATCTCGTTGGCTGGATGATCCTATTTGGTCGTGAATGCAGCAAGTCCAGAGCAGCTAGAGTACATGGAATAACCGGGCATGCAGGTATTCTTCGATCCCAATAAGAATCAGCGTCGCGATCGATAAAATTAGCTGGATTTGTTCCATGCGAATCGTACGCGGGCTTAATGGACTTTGGCGCCATTGGGAGGCTGGACGACGGCGAAGACGGCGAATCTGCATGAGAATCACCAGGTTCAGCATGGAACCGAGAAGAGCAAGTCCCACCATCGGTATCCGAATCCAATTCACATGGAATTTGTCCAGAGCTGCTCCAATACTGGCGCTCAATGCAAGAGAGCCGACGCCGATCAGAAGGCGCAGGCCGCTGAGAGCAGCAAAGAATGTGCAGATGCTTTGGAGGAGTGCAAAGAAGAAACTGGACCAGGCGACCACGCCTCGAACTTGCACGGCTTCATTTGGCATAAGTTGGGACAGTATATCCTCAGTTGCTACGTGCTTGACTGCGGTACCCGGCATCAGAGATGTGAGCAAGCTTTGCCTCCGCATTCCACAAAAAAGAAGTCCCGAGTCCCCACAAACGCACGCCGAGGCCAAAAGAATAGCGTTGTTCTGGTTAACTACAGACTCGGGACACACTTCTTAAGAATATTGAAACGAACGAGCGAGCTATCTTTCGCGGCGCGCTGAGTCCGCTGCGGTTGCCAGGGCACTCAGGGTCGCTAAGAACTGCCCGGACTGGCCGGTGAAGAGACCGGATCCTGTAAGTGACTCTACAGCGGCCATTGCTCCTCCAAATTGGTCAGACAGGGGACGGATGACCGCGCACTTCGGCAGCTGTGGGCTGATGAATTCGCACGGAACAGGGAAGATGAGATTGGTTTGCAGAAGAGGGTTGGGCGGATTGTTGAAGTTAGGAAAGGTGAGACCGTTGTCCGTGACTGGAGACTGTTGATTATTGAAATCGAAGGGCGGCCCCTGTACTGCATTGCCGGCGAAATCGACCCACTCGAGAAAGTGAGCAATTTCATCCCCGCCAATACCAAGAGTGATACGCAACACTTCAGCGCTGCTCACTTTCTGGCTAAGGGCAGCATAAAGACTGGAACCACCCTGCTCGATGGAGCCGAAGTGGAATGCCGCCGTGTCCGCGATGGCCTGAATATGATCCTCCCCTTCGAAGTCTACGTCGTTTCTGGGGATGGCTGTACGGCTGTTGATTTTGATAGCCTGGGGAAAAGTGGCGCCAAAGTCAGGGTTCGTTTCGCTGCGATACCGGATATACCAGCTTGTATCGACGTTGAGTTGCATTAGGTTGGTTAGACGGCCAATGTCTTTCGCTCCTGTGGCCTGGCTGCCTTTGAGATTGCGAAACTTATCGAGGTTGACCGGATCAGCGCCCTTCGATTCGAGGTAGGCGTTGATAAAAGTCGCATGGCTCACTTCGTCGAGCGTGTTACTGGTGATGTACTGAGAGCCATCTCCATCGAGAAACTGTAAGGCTAACTGATACCTGTTCTGTGTACCACTGGTGACTCCTCCAAGCTCGGTATATTGGGTCCAGAGATCGGATTCAATTAACTCCGCAGCCGCAAGAAAACGGAGGATTGCTACGTCTCCGCGGCTAAGGCGATCGTCACGGTCGTTGTCCTCACCGAAAGCGGGACTTCCACCACTTAGCAGGCCAGCACCTATTGTCGCCGCACCTCCTGCGAGCATTCCTGTTTTCATAAAAGAACGGCGGTTTACGGAACGTTCGTAAACATTCTTTAGTTTTTTCATGAGGGAGCTTTTCCTACCTTCTGGGTGTAGAGCACACCCATGGGAGAACGTAGGACGCGGCGCTAACTTAATTGCCACGGAATTGTAAAATCATTGTCCTTTCATTCTGAATCCGGACGTTTGGTCTCACCAGGCAAGAGCGGCGGCCCGGGGGATAGAGGATGAACATCCCGCACCGTGGTGAATCGACGATCGCCAGGCCCTAACGTATTTGTCTGTGCGCGTCCTACCTTGTAGGGCCGTGTCTTTGGGCTGATTTTCCTGAGAAATCCACGCCCACAGCAGGAACCCGCCCGGTTCTTAAATATGCCCGAATAAACGAATGACATTTGACTGACAACACTGTGACAAACGGGAACGAGGTATTTTTTACTCTGATTTCACTAGGTTGGAGCGTGCTTTGCGTAAATCTCGAAAGATCGTCTTCTTCTTTCCGTCATTTTCCAGCTCGGAAGCCACAGCTCCCCTCGGAATTCTGGCGGTTGCGACCCCGTTAATCCAAGCTGGGTTTGAGGTGGTGCTGATCGATTCCACCATTACGCCAAACTTCAAGCAGCGAGTTCTCAATGAGGTGCGGGATGCCCTCTGCCTCGGCATCTCCCTTGTGACCGGCCCGATGATTCGCGAAACTGTGGACATCGCCAAAACCATCAAGGCGTGGAATCCCGATTTCCCCATCGTTCTGGGTGGATGGCATCCCTCGCTGCTCCCCAAGCAAACATTGGAAGCACCCTATCTTGACTACATTGTGCGCGGGCAGGGGGAGGATACATTTCTCGAACTGGTCCGTCATATCGCAAGCGATTCAGCCCCTGACTTTGTGGCCGGGATCGGTTTCAAGCGGGACGGCCGCATGATTATGACTCCCGAGCGCCCACTTAGGGCTCTGGCCGATATGCCGCCCAAGGCCTATCAGATTGCTGACTTTGATGCGTATGAGCGCAGCTGTGGCCGGCGCTGGGCCATGTATACCTCGAGTCTTGCATGTCCTTTCAACTGCGCATACTGCACAAACGCCGGAGTCTACGGGCGGAAGTGGAATGCATTGTCGCCTGAGCAGTTTGTCGAAGAGACAGTCGACCTCAGCCGGCGATATGCCCTTGAGATGATCTGGATCGTGGATGACAACTTCCTTGTGGATTTGGATCGTGCACGGGGAATCGCAGAAGGACTGGTGCGGGAAAAGTCTCATTATCGCTGGAGCATACAGGCCACCACCAACATGGTGGCGCGGCTTTCACCTGAAGACCTGAAATTGCTGCACCGCGCTGGTCTTCATCAGGTATGTCAGGGAGTCGATTCCGGCTCGCGCGATGTCCTGAAGGCGATGCACAAAGACTGGCAGGACTTTGAATCGATCTATGAAAGCGCTGCTCGTTGCCTTGAGGCAGGCATTCGTCCTTCATTCAACATCATCTTCGCCTTCCCGGGAGAAAAAAAGAAAGAGCGCCGCGAAACCATTAACTTCATGATGGACGTGTGCCGCCGTTTTCCCGGCGCGGAGTTCTGGACCAATATATTCACGCCGTATCCAGGTTCTCCGATCTTCGAGAAGACGGAGGAACTCGGCATAGAGATGCCGACTTCACTCGAGGGTTGGGCAGACTTCTTTCCGCGTTACACCAGGCTGCCCTGGCTCGACGGGGCAGAGCACGATCGGCTGCAGGTCATGCGGGACTATCTCCGCATCGCCTTCGATCGCATTCCCATTGCAGCGGACAAGCGTGGTCCGATCACTCGCCTTGCGCAGAAGTCTATTTCCTTCCCGGCTCGATGGAGATTAGACAGGGATATTTATAAGTTTCCAGTGGAGCTTTGGGTAAACAACAAGCTGAAGAAATATACTGCCATGAAACCGGCGGTAGATGCGAAACGGCTTGCCAATACACCGGCTGAGGCTTGCTGATGCTAAATAATGTTCATGCCGGAGTGAAAGAGGTCTTGAGGTGATCCGTGACTGATGTTTTGCTGACACATTCCTATCACCTTCCATACGACTTGAAACAGGTGCGCAAGATGCAGCCCTACGCGCCTATTGGCACGTTGTACGCTGCGACCTCGCTGCGAGAGAAGGGCATCACAACTGCCGTATTCGATCCAATGCTGGAAGACCCGGCAGCCGGCATCCTTCGTGCACTGGAGACGCATCGCCCTCGTATTGTTGCTATCTATGAGGACGACTTCAATTTCCTTTCAAAGATGTGCCTTACACGCATGAGGGAAGTTGCATGGGCGATTGCTGCCTCTGCCCGAAAGACAGGCGCAATCGTGGTTGCTCATGGTTCGGACGCAACCGACAATGCACGCTTGTTTCTTGATAACGGAGTCGATTTCATTCTGCAGGGCGAAGCCGAGGAGACATTGGCCGAGCTCTGTTCCGTGCTGCTGCATTCGGAGTCCGTAGACAATATTGCCGGTCTTGTTCGCCTCGATGCTCATGGGAAACCGAGCTACAACGTGCAGCGGTCTGCCAAAAACCCGGAATGGACATCCCTGGCGCATCCCTCGCGCGACCTCATCGATCTTGCACCTTACCGGAAAGCGTGGACAGAGGCTCACGGCTATTTTTCGGTGAATATGGTGTCGAGTAGAGGCTGCCCTTATCGGTGCAACTGGTGTGCCAAGCCAATCTCAGGAGACAAATTTCATCTGCGTCCTCCCGACGTCGTTGCTGAAGAGATGCGGGTGCTCAAATTTGAGATGGAGGCTGAGCATATCTGGTTTGGCGATGATATCTTCGCGCTGAATCGTCATTGGATGCAGCAATTCGCCGCAGAGGTGGAGGCAAGACAGGCCGCTCTTCCATTCAAGGTGCAGTCACGCGCAGATCTGATGAACGAAACAACCGTAGAAGCACTTCAAACTGCCGGTTGTGCAGAGGTCTGGATGGGGGTGGAGTCCGGCTCGCAGAAAATATTGGATGCAATGGACAAGGGTTTGAGCCTTCCAACGGTTGTCAAAGCCCGTCAGCGCCTCCGGAAAGCAGGTATCCGTGCATGCTATTTCTTACAGCTCGGATATCCAGGAGAAACCTGGGAAGACCTTCAGAAAACCATTGCCATGGTTCGCAGCACGCGTCCCGACGATATCGGCGTCTCTTTCTCCTACCCTCTGCCTGGCACTGTATTTTATGAACGCGTGCAGGCGCAGCTTGGAGAGAAGCGGAACTGGACAGACAGCGATGATCTTTGCATCATGTTCAAGGCCGCTTACACAAGCGACTTTTACCGTGCTGTGCGCGATGCCCTGCATGCAGAAGTTAGCAGTTGGCATGTTGCTTCTTCTGAGCCGGAAACGGTTTCGCATATTGAAGAGCTCTGGCAGAAAGTCTTCGCGCTTGAGCCTGTGAGTAGAAACGCGGAGTCGACTGTTCTTCCTCCAGCAAATCCAGAGGGCCGAAGCGCTGTGCACTCAGGATTTATTCCTGTAAGTGAGTTCATTACGGTAACAGGAGGCTAGATGCGAGACCTTCTTCTTACTCACGGCTATTTTCTCTTTGAAGATCCGAAGGAGCGCCAGATCATGAAGCCATACGCTCCGTTAGGAATTCTCTATCTTTGCTCGCATCTTCGTGGCAAAGGCTTTGATGTCGATGTGTTCGACACAACGTTCTCCGCTCGTGATGTGCTCTTCAATTTTTTGAGAACAGAAAAGCCTTCTGTGGTTGGAATCTACGCAAATCTGATGACGCGCGGCAATGTCATTGCAATTCTCGCCGTTGCCCGTGAGGCTGGATGGAAGACTGTCGTAGGCGGTCCGGAGCCAGGCGCTTATACATTGGAATATCTTCAAGCTGGCGCTGACTTCGTTGTCGCAGGCGAGGGCGAGCTGACAATGGAGGAGTTGCTTCAAGCCTTGCGCGACGGTGAAACGGACTTCTCGAAGGTAGCAGGGTTAGCATTTTTCGATCAGGACGGGAAGATGTGCCAGATGCCACCGCGTGGCCAGATCGAAAATCTTGATGAGCAACCGTGGCCGGCCCGAGATGCGATCGACATTCAACGTTATGTCGAGACCTGGCGCACGCATCACGGTAGCGGCTCGATAAATTTCATTACAGCCAGAGGTTGCCCGTTTCGCTGTAATTGGTGCAGCCATCAGGTCTTTGGGCAATCGCACCGCCGCCGTGATCCGGTCAGGGTGGTGGATGAGGTGGAGTGGTTGCTCAACAGATATTCACCAGACATGATTTGGGTCTCCGATGATGTCTTTACGATCAATCATGCATGGATGCGTTCCTATGCGAATGAAATGCGCCGTCGCAGTCTGCGTATTCCATTTGAATGCATTTCACGCGCCGATCGTTTGAACGCGGAGATGCTGGATCTGTTGGCAGAGCTTGGTTGTTTTCGTATCTGGATCGGATCGGAAAGCGGATCGCAGCGCATTCTCGATGCGATGGATCGCGGCGTAAAGATTGAGCAGGTCCAGAATGCGGTGCGGATGAGCCGCGAGCGCGGTATTCAAAGTGGGATGTTTTTGATGTGGGGTTATGAAGGCGAAGAGCTTGAAGATATCGAGGCAACGGTCAAGCACGTCAGCACTTCGCGGCCGGATATCTTTTTCACCACCGTCTCCTATCCAATCAAGGGAACGCCATACTATAAGCGAATTGCAGATCGTCTGGTGCAACTGGAGCCGTGGGGCAAGACATCCGATCGGGAGCTCACGATCAAAGGAAGACATACGAAACGTTTCTATGCCTATGCGGACAAGCTACTGCGCGATGAAGTAGCTCGAGCTCGCATGTTGCAGGACACGCACACAAATGATTTGGAAAATTTGACCATACTTGAGCAGAGCATTCAAGAATCGCGCGCAGGATTGCACTCCACTTATCACGAGGTGGAACAGTGACCGTTGCGATCCAGGCACCGCACATCGCGGGGACAGCATTCGACAGGCTGGCCTTCCAATACGATTCGCTATTCACCTTCTCGCTCATCGGGCGAGCGCAGCGCGACGTCGTGTGGCAACGTGCGGCCGCGGCATTTTTGCCGGGCAGTCGCGTTCTCGAACTCAACTGCGGCACAGGTGAGGATGCGTTATTTCTCGCGAGTAGAGGCGTTGTGGTAACTGCTTGTGATGCTTCGAGCCAGATGATCCGGCGCGCAAAATTCAGAAAGAGTCAGGAAGATCCTAATTCTTCTGCAAGCTTCCGCGTACTTCCAATCGAGGACTTGCACGAACTAGGCCATCGACCTGTGTTCGATGGAGTATTTTCCAATTTTTCAGGCCTTAATTGTGTCGCAGATCTCTCCCCTGTGTTCAATAGGCTCGCGATGCTCCTGCGGCCGGGAGCAAAACTGCTCCTTTGCCTGTCTACGCGTTTTTGTGTTTGGGAAATGCTGCATTACGCAATGAAAAGAGATCTTCAAAAGGCGATACGCCGCTGCTATGGCAGATCGCTGGCGAGTTTTGACGAAGTTTCTTTTCGCACATATTATCCAACGATTCAGTCGCTGCGCGGCCTGCTCGGCTCAGCATTTCAGTTGCGTTCGATAACGGGCGTCGGTGTCACTGTTCCGCCTTCCTATTTGGAATCATGGATGAGTAAACATCCACAGATGCTGCATGTTTTGAAGAGAATCGATGCGACTGTATGTGAATGGCCTATCTTTCGAGTTTTAGGTGATCATATGTTGCTCCAGTTGGAGCGTACCGAGCCATGACACAAACACTTAACGACACGAAGACTGGCCTTTCACTGACAGCAGAAAACGGCATTCTATTGCAGTGTCCGAGTTGCATCTCAGGTTTGGGTTTCTTGCCTTTCTCTAGCGCCTACGATGCACACAAGTATGATTGCGCACAGTGCTATTACACGATGCATCACGAGAACGGCATCTGGCAGGCCCTGACGCCTGAAAGGCTCGCATATTTTTCGCAGTTCATCGAGGAGTATCAAAATATCCGGGCTGCAGAAGGCCGCGGAAGCCTGCGTTCGGAGTTCTACTTGAATCTCCCCTATAGAGATGTATCGGGAAAGAATGTCTGGCAGTGGAAGATCCGGGCTAGCACCTACGATTGTTTAAGAAAAAATCTGTTGCCCCGATATAACAGAAAAAGCCCGCCCAAAGTGCTGGATCTTGGCTCCGGAAATGGCTGGATGAGTCATCGGCTCGGGCTTGAGGGGTACTCTTCCGTAGCAGTCGACCTATTGATGAATGATGAGGATGGACTGGGTGCAGCCGTTCATTTCGAGAAGCAGGACGGTTCTCTTTTTCCCCGCTTTCGAGCTGAAATGTCGCGTCTTCCGTTTATGGATGAGCAGTTTGATGTTGTCATTTTTAATGCCTCGTTCCACTACGCAGAGAATTATCAAGCTGTTCTGCGAGAAGCGCTGCGCTGCGTAAAGGAGGGAGGCAGAGTGATTATTGCCGATACTCCCTGGTATTCCACAAATAAGAGCGGCGAACAGATGTTGGCGGAACGCCAGGCTGCCTTCAAACTGCGGTATGGTACCGCATCTAATTCCATTCCAAGCCTCGAATATCTCACCGATCAGCGGTTAGATGAATTAGAGAAAGCGCTGAATATTCGATGGGAGAAGATTTCACCTAACTATGGACTGCAATGGGCAATGAGGCCGCTGCTCGCAAAACTTCGGGGCAAGCGCGAGCCCTCTCGTTTCAGGATATATAGCACGAGGAAAAACGCTTGATCATTCTTTTTCATCCACGCGCCACCAGGCCTCGCAACTGTCGCCTTCCGCTTGCAGTGCTCGCACTCGCTGCTGTGCTGGAAGGCCGTGAGGAATATGAAATCGTTGATGGAAATCTGGATGAACATCCGGTTGATACCATTCTTTCTCTCATCGATAGCCATAACGTTGAGCTGCTGGGTGTTTCCTGTATGCCTGGACCGCAGATGGTCGCGGCTATGGAAACCTCGCGGGATATCAGGAAGCTACGCCCTCACGTCAAGATTGTGTGGGGTGGATATTTCCCTTCTATCTACCCTGATTCTGCGCTGAACGCGAAATATGTGGACTTTGTAGTACGGGGTCAGGGTGAAGACACGCTGCTCGAACTGATCGATGCTTTGCGCGGTAACCGCACTTTTGACAGCATCCTGGGGCTATCTTACAAAGATACGTTCGGCCTCCATCGCAGCAATGCGGAGCGTCCAATGAAGGGGCCCGACAGCTTTCCGTGGTCGCCATTCCATCGTTTGCCAGTAGAGAAATATCTGCGGCCATCTTTTTTTGGTAAGCGTACGGCAGTGCATCATGCCAGCATCGGCTGCCCCTTTAACTGCAGTTTTTGTGGCGTGCACGCGGCCTATGGCCGTGAAGAGCGAATGGAATCACCGCAGCGGACTGTGGCAATCCTCAAGCATCTTATCTCGGAATACGGCGCCGACTCAGTGCAGTTCTACGACATGAATTTCTTTCTGCGGGAGGATCATGCGCGCGAACTGGCCGCCCTTATGGAGCCTCTAAATTTGCGCTGGTGGTGTGAGGGCCGCGTAGATATTATGTCGCGCTACTCCGATGAAACAATGGCAGCTATCAGGCGAGCGGGCTGCACCATGATTTTCTTCGGAGCCGAATCCGGATCGGACTGGGCATTGAAAGAGATGCAGAAGGGAATCACAACCGAGCAGACAGTCATCATGGCGCACCGCACGCGCCAGTTCGATATCATCCCTGAGTTTTCATTTGTTGTTGGAAATCCCACGGACCCGGAACGTGACACGCGGGAGACCCTTGGATTCATCCGCAAGCTGAAGCGCATTAATCCCGACTCGGAGATTATCGTGCAGCACTACACGCCGACTCCGCAGCGGGGAGAGATGTATGGCCATGTCGACGACAAAATATCTTTTCCGGATACACCGGCAGAGTGGGCAACCAAGAAGTGGATGGATTTCACTCTTCGTATTGATACGAGTGCTCCCTGGATGAAGGATAAAACCAAGAAGCTGATCGATAACTTTGAAACCGTGATCGGTTCTCGCTGGCCCACGGTGCAGGATATTCGCGCACCTCGCTGGAGCCGCGCGCTTTTGAAGTCACTCAGCGCCTGGCGCTACGCCTTACGCTTTTACAGTTTTCCGTTCGAATTGCACCTTGCGAATCAGTTTATTCAATTAAGGAAGCCGAAGCGCGAGAGCTTATGACGACTTCTCTGGAACCGATCGATGGGGTACGTCATGTAGACACATTTTCAGCATGGGCAGATGTCTACGATGCGCAGAAAAATCCTTTGCTGATGCTGGAAGAGCGCTATCTTCTGAGACTTCTTCCTGAGATACAAGATCGCGATGTCCTTGATGTGGGTTGCGGCACGGGAAGATGGCTTGCTCATCTGAGTCGCTCCACCCCGCGGAGTCTACATGGAGTCGATCTCTCGCCGCAGATGCTTTCTAAAGCGGATATGAAGCGCATCCCGAACGCGCAGTTATCCATTGCTTCATGTACGGATCTCCCGGTGCCGGACGCAAGTATCGATGTATTACTTGCATCGTTCGTTTTGAGTTATGTAGACGATTTGTCTTGCGTCGCGAGAGAGTTCGCCAGGATCGCAAGGCCGGGATGTGATTTCTTCCTATCGGACATGCACCCGAAAACCGCTGCGAATCTTCATTGGAAGCGTTCGTTTCACAACGGAGTGGAGGAATTTCAGCTTCCGGCAATCCATAAGAAAATTCCGGAGATAGTCGCGGCGTTCCTGGATGCCGGTTTGGTTGTGCGAGCCATCCTTGAACCTCCGTTTGGCAAAGCTGAGCGGAGTGTTTTTGTGGAGCACGGGAAGTTGGAGCGATTTGCTGAAGCAGAACATCTGCCTTCTATCTATCTATTGCATCTTTCTAAGCCACATCCTGCGCCTGTTTTGTTGCACAAACGGAGTGGATTACAAAATCAGCATCTCTTGCATGGGGCGCGGTATGCGCCAGGTCCGTACGAAGTGGTCGCCGCATCCGTTTGTACGCGGGATGAGCAAATTGAGATGGTGGGCAATGAGCCTTTTATAAATACGGAACATACTGCAACACGCATCGATCTCAATGGGTATCTTCTTCTGCCGGGGCTTATCAATGCGCACGATCATCTGGAATTCGCTCTCTTTCCTAAGCTTGGCAATGGCACCTATAAAAACGCGAAGCAGTGGGCGCTGGATATTCAGCAAAAGGACGCAGCGACGATTGCGCTGCATCGACGAGTTCCTAAGCAGGTCCGTTTATGGTGGGGAGGCATTCGCAATCTGTTGAGCGGAGTGGCAACCGTATGTCACCATAACCCGCTCGATCCTGTGCTATTAGAAGACGATTTCCCGGTACACGTAATTTCCCGCTTTGGATGGGAACATTCCCTTTCTTTCGCCGTTGATATTGGCGCCGCGTACCGAAATACAGCAGTCGATGAGCCGTTTATGATTCATGCCTGCGAGGGCATCGACGAGCAGTCGAAACAAGAACTGCTGAAGCTTGATGAACTTGGAGTGCTGGATCGGCGAACCATTCTTATTCATGGATTGGCACTCGACCATGAAGGAGTGGCGCAACTCAACAGATGCGGCGCTGGGCTTGTTACCTGTCCATCTTCCAATGCGTTTCTATTCGACAAAGCACCTTCGCGCGAGATTCTGGAGTGCGTTTCGCAGCTTGCGCTCGGCAGCGATTCGCCTCTTACCGCCGCGGGCGACCTGCTTGACGAAATTCGTTTCGCAGCAAATGAATGCGCACTTTCTCCGGAGCAGCTTTATTGGCTGGTGACCGATTCACCGGCTTCAATGCTACGGCTTAATCGGGGTGAGGGCTCGATTCGGCCTGGAGCAAGCGCAGATCTAATCGCTGTGCGCGATCGAGAAGGTGATCCGGCAGAAGTTTTGTCCGCACTTACCTCGGATGATATTGAACTCGTTCTCTTGTCAGGCCGAGTACAGTTGGCCTCAGCTTCAATCTTTGAAAGACTTTCTGCGGAAGACAAAAAAGGGTTGGAACCTCTTTGCATCGACGGAACTCTCCGCTGGTTGCGAGCCCCGATCGAAGATCTGCTGCGCGTGTCGGAAGATGTTTTAGGGAAAGACTCGGTGCGGCTGGGAGGCAAACCGATATGTCGACCCAGCTTGTAAATATAGCTCTGCGCGAAGCCAAACCACATACGCGCGACGAGCAACCGCATGACACTCTCGGGACCCATCGGTTAACTGCATTACCGATACTGATTCTGAATGTTCACGAACGATGCAACTGCCGTTGCTTAATGTGCGATATCTGGAAGCGGGAAGGTGGAGCAGAGCTTAGGGTAGAAGAGCTTCGACGCCATCGGGAATCCATCATCCGGTTGGGCGTGCGCCAGGTTGTCCTTACAGGCGGAGAGCCTCTCCTGCACAGTGATCTTTCAGCGATCTGCGGTCTATTGAAAGAGTGTGGTGTCAACATAACATTGCTTTCAACCGGGCTGCTACTCAAGAAGCGTGCCGAGTTGGTGGCCTCATTTTGTGACGAGGTTATTGTTTCACTCGATGGCCCTGAAGAAACACACGACCGTGTGCGTTGCGTGCAGGGAGCGTTTCGATTGATGCGTGAGGGCATTCTTGCGGTCCGGCAACAGAAGCCAGAGATGCGTGTCAACGGACGCAGCACCATACAGAAGGCGAATCATGCACTACTGAGGCAGACGGTTCATGCTGCCAAGTTGCTGGAACTGGATTCCATCTCATTTCTTGCTGCTGACGTTTCTTCACAAGCGTTCAATCGCGAACTTGTCTGGTCAGGCGAGCGCCAGAACGACATTGCTCTTTCGCGGGAGGAAGTGATTGCGTTGAAAGCGGAAGTCGACCGATTGATCCGCGACAATGGCGATGATATTCATTCGAAATACATTGTCGAGCCACCCGAGAAACTTTATCGAATCGTGCGCCGCTTCCGCGAAGATCTGGGAGAGATTCCACCGCAGGCCCCTTTATGCAACGCCCCCTGGGTTTCTGCCGTCATGGAAGTCGACGGCTCGATACGGCCGTGCTTTTTCCATCGCAAGGTTGGCAGTCTAAAATCCATGTCGCTTGAAGAAGCGATCAATACCGAAGATGCTCAGTTGTTCAGACGCACGCTCGATGTACCGGAAAATCCAATCTGCAAACGTTGTGTCTGTTCATTGCATTACAAGAAATAGACGAGAAGACAAGCATGGTTCTTCTTGATTGAAAATCAAGCCTGGATAGTCTGACAAAACAATGACAATTAGTTGACGGCCATCTGACACGTCTTGTCACGGTACTCGCTAGCCTTAAGAAACGATGTATTCGCTGCACAACAAGACAGTGCAAGTACCGCGAAATCAAGGCGTGCGATGAAAACACATTTGTCGAACGCTGCCTATGGGATTTTGGACTACGCCGCATACCCCATCGGAATGCTGATCGTCGCACCGGTGATGCTGCGAAATCTAGGTGTTCCGCAATACGGTATATGGGCTGTTGTAACTGCGGCAGTGAGTACTGGCTCAATCATAGCTTCCGGTTTCGGCGATGCAAACATTCAGCATGTCGCAACGCAACGTAGTGTCGGCGATTCTGACGCGTTGTTGCGCGCAGTGCGCAGCACGATGGGCATTCATCTGATTCTGGGTGCTGCGATTGCACTGATTTCATGGATGATGGCCCCGTATGTGGCAAGGCATGTTACCGCTGCCGATGCTGATTTGCAGTCCACCTGCCTGTGGTCCCTACGGATCGCCAGCGTAGTGATACTGGTGCGTACCATCGAGACTGTGTGCATCAGCACGCAAAGAGCCTTTGAGCGTTATGGCGCTGCAGTGCGAATCAGCATTTTCGTCCGCCTGTTGACGCTGGCAGCAGCCGCAATACTCAGCAGAGTGGGCCAAACCGTTGTTAGCATCATGGCCGCGACGGCAGTTCTTATTGTGCTGGGATTGTGGTTGCAGATGGCTCGTCTCAAAGAGCTTCTGCATGCTGACTCTCTAACTCCGGCATTCGATCGCGAGGCCACCAGAGCGCTTTTCGCATTTGGCATCTTCAGCTGGCTCCAGGCCGTGTCGGGTGTCATCTTCAGCCAAACGGACAGGCTGATTACGGGCGTTTCGCTAGGAGCAACCGCCGTAGCCTCGTACGCTCTCTGCGTTCAGATGGCACAGCCGATTTACGGCTTCGCGGCGTCGGGTCTGCACTTTGTTTTTCCTTATCTTGCCCAGCGTCGCGCCACAACATCGGCACCAGAATTGAGAAAAGCGGTGCTACTCGCCTTCATCGCGAATCTGTTGCTCGTCGCTCTTGGTGCGGCGATACTGCTTCTTTTCGGCAACCGCATACTTCACGCCTGGGGAGGTGACGCCATTGCACAGAGTGCTACGCGCATTCTTCCGCTTGTGGTATGGAGTTCTGCTTTGCTGGGACTGAATGTCACCGGCACATATGCCATGCTCGCGCTCGGTCGTGTGCGAGTAATTACTTGGATCAATCTCGGGAGCGGGGGAGTCATGCTGCTGCTGATTATGTGGCTGCTTCCTCGTTATGGAGTTTATGGGGTAGCAATTGCCCGTTTTTGTTATAGCCCGATTACGCTCCTTCTCTATATTCCGCTCTTATCTCTTTTATATTTTGGTTCCGATATTGGCATGCGTGTAGCGACAACTGTTCCGACCTGCGAGGAAGCATGAGCAAGATCGTGCCCACTCGTAACTGCGCTGGCCATACTGGATCAGCCGTGATTACTTCCGACGGTCAAGGCGGAAAGACCGATAGGGTGCATTTCATGAGGCTCGTCGAGACGCGTCCTCACGCAAACCTACTCGGAGTGCACGTAGAGCCGCTCGATATGGAGCGCGCCGTCGCCCGCGTCCGCGATGCTCTCAGTAAGCATCACAAGGGATACGTCTGCATGATCGGAGTGCATGGCATCATGGAGGCACAACGAAATCCAAATCTTGCTGCGGCCTATGCTGGGGCGCTGATCACAGTGCCCGATGGCATGCCGGCGGTGTGGGTAGGGTACTGGCAAGGGCACGAGGAGATGCAGCGTGTTGCCGGGCCCGACCTCATGCTTGAAATATTCCGGCGTAAGGAGTTCGCAGGCTACACGCACTTCCTTTATGGAGGCAAGGAGGGAATTGCGGAGGAGCTTGCCGCGAACTTCAAACGGCGGTTCCCGCACGCTCACGTCGTTGGTACATATACCCCACCTTTTCGTGACCTCACTCACGATGAAGAAGAGAATTTGATTGCAACCATCCGCAACCTGAAACCCGACATCATCTGGGTCGGTATCAGTACCCCGAAACAGGAGCTGTTCATGAAGCGATATCTCCCAAGACTTGAGACGAGGCTCATGTTCGGCGTAGGGGCGGCATTTGATTTCCATACCGGTCGCATTCAAGATTGTGCTGAGTGGATCAAGCGCGCGGGCTTGCAGTGGTTTCACCGTTTAATGCAGGATCCGAGACATCTGTGGCGCCGCTATCTTCGTAACAACCCTGCATTTCTTTGGCGAATCGCTTTACAACTTACCGGATTGAGAAGATATCCGACAACACGAGCAGTTCAGGCGATCGAGTTCACGCCACGCCCCGCACACGGACGTGCGAACTTTTCGCAAAACAAGGATCAATTGGCGGCGGTGCGCATACAACCGGAAAGTATCGAATAGTTTCGTACTCAATAAGTCGGCTTTGCGTCCTGATCGTATGGCTGGCCGAATTTATTCAGATGGGTTGGAGGCTGCTGAGGAATCGAAGTCATGTCTAGCTCGCCGAGATCGCCCGTAGTTGACCCAAGGTGGATATCACGTACCAAGCGATCCAGAGCTGGCTGTGGCGTTCCCTCTACCCAAACATGCAACTCATACTCGCCCACGGGAACATCGTGAAGCTGAAATCCGCCGTTCGTATCGGCGATTGCGTACAAAGGTGTAGGCAAAGCCAGGATGACTGCGCTCATCTCAGGGTGAATATTACAGAAAATATAGGAGACGCCCTCGCGGGAGAATTTAACTTCCTTGGTCGACCCTGCCTCGTATAGGCCTAGGTCAAACCGTTTGCCATCAAAAAGCGAGAAAACATTATGAAAGAAGGGATCTTGGTTGGGAAAAAGAACGGTGCTGCCGACCGGCACGATCAGCAGGTGCGGGCTAAACATCCGATTCTTCTGTACGAGGGTGTAATTGTCCCGCGGCGGAAACGGCAAAACGGGTGTCCCCTGGAGCGGCTTTAGCCAGAGAACAGCGGGAGGGGTGTGATGCTTCATCTGCTCCTGCGGAAACAAAATATGCATGCGCACATCCACTTTGGTCTGCAAAGAATTCCCCTGTGCAGGCAGCGTCAATGACAGAACAACAACGCAAAATAGCTTGTGGACGTACAGCATTCGCATTTTCAGAATTTATACCCCGCGGCCACTCCGATAATATTGCTCACTGCCGTTGGGAAATTTACAGGTGAAGTTTCCAGGCGGCGATACTCCAGTGAGAAGAGTAAATATGCGCTCGGACTATAAATTACGTTGCCAGTAAACGTGCGATTGCGTGCAACGTTCTGGTAGTAGGAGGTGTAATCATCTGCATAAGAACGCAGTTGTGTGGCGGGAACATTGTCGATGCCAAAAGCGCCGTTGAACTCCAACCTCTCGCTGAAGCGTTCTTTCAGTTGCGCCCATCCTCCCACCGCGTCGAATTCGCGGAAGTAGAAATTGCCCGGCTCATCAAGGTCAGGGCGGTATCCATAATCTTTATAACCTCCGCCTCCCAGCCCCCCCAGAGCCTGCCCGCGATAAAAACTGCCCATGAATTCCAGACGCGCAGGCAGGGGCTGACGGTAATCCAGTGTGCCAGCCCATGCATCGAAGTTCGTCCCGGAAGCGGTGCGGTGCGGAGAGAAATATCCGCCTATCCCCAGTTGTGCTCCGTCTTCCTTCTGTGTGCCTAGCAGCGCGATGCGGGTTTCCACACCGGGCCAGCGGCTTCTCTCGGCCGCAGACGGCTGAGAGATAACCGAGATTGGATTTATAGCCGTGGAAGCGGTGTATAGCACTGGAGCATCCGAAACATCAATGAGCGCGGCCTGTAGCCGGAGTCGCTGTGAATTCGAGAGTGAGAGATCATGCGTCGCTCCGACTTGCGGGTTCCAGCTCCATAGATTGCCGGACCAGCCAAGCGCGGGTATTGCGATAGCAGTCAGGGAAGAGGGTTGGTTCGGGCTGATGATAGGCCGGTCGAGCGAAAAGTAAGCCTGTGTGTCCCCCCAGTCAAGCGTAGCATGTGCGGTACGCAGTCGTAACAGGCCGATGCTCCTATTGTATGTGCTGCTAGAGGTGACCGTGGATTGCGAAGTTCCATCGAAATCAACCCGCACATCAGCGTAGCTGCGTGCTCCAAACAGATGAGGACCGCGAGCATCCAGACCCAGCACTGTCTGTCGAATTGAGGCTCCCGTACTGCCTCCACCTCCGATGGCGAGCGTAGGTGTGGACGGTATGTCTACCTGCCGCGTATTCGCAAATCCGTTGAGCAGGATCAGTCCACTCAGTTTGACCGGATATTTTGACTCGCTCTCAACCTTGGTCTGTTCCTGTGTCGCAACCTGCGATTTCAGCATCGCCTGCTGTTCACGGAGACTGTCGACTTGCGCGGCAAGCTCCTCGGCAGGTTGCTCCGGTGGCTGAGCCGGTGCTGTTTCCATTCCTGCGGCAGTCATCTTTTGTCGCAGCGCTGTGAGCTGGGTACGCATCTCGTCCATTTGCCGCTGCGTCTGCTCGAGCTGGGTTTGTGCTTGGTTCATGGCATCGGTCAATTGCTGAACCTGTTGCGCGAGATTTTCCTGGGTTGAAGTCTGTGCACTTCCATGCATGGTCGACACGCAAACGAAAACCAGGGAACCAAGAAGCGCACACTTCTGGGTCTGCAAAAGCGTGTTCCACTGCCGGTGGGGTCTGGAGCAGCTCCGTTTCATTCTGCTATTACTATATTTCGATTCTCAATGAGTGGTGCATCTTGCTGTTCAAAGCCTCGCGCGACCAGCATCCGAAAAATGGTCTCTCCAGGCCGGCTGCTGACTAAGATGACCTCCCCGCCGTGCTCGGCGGCGACGCAATGCGCCAATGTTAGCCCCAGTCCTGAGCCCTTTTGCTTTCCTTCGCTTACGAAGGGTTCAAATAGCGTTGTGCGGATCTTTTCAGGAACTCCAGGTCCGTTGTCTTTTATCTCTAAAATAATCCGCCCATCATCCTGCGTATCGAGTGTGGCGATCACCTGCGCATCTGCAGCGGCGAGGTGAGCAGACTGGCAGGCGTTCAGCAGCAGGTTGTAAATAGCTCGCTCGATCTGCTTTCCATCGAGGATCGCCATTGTCCTGGCAGGATCACCGCATTTGATGGCAAGTATGACACCCGCGGCGTCAGGATGAGCGCGAATAAGCACAACCGCACGTTCCAGCAGAGTTGCCATCAATTCATGCGAGCGGCGGATTGCAGTGCCAGTTCTGCTGAAGATCAGTAGTGATTCGAGGAGCTCTGTTGTGCCATGAACGGCAGTGCGAATATCGGCGAAAATTTCATTCCGCTCCGGCTCGGAGAGCTTTGCCGAAGCGAGAAACTCTGCATTTGCATAAACAGCCGCAAGATAGTGACGAAGGTCGTGTGATACAGAACTCGCCATGCGGCCAATCGTTGCCAGCCTTTCGGACTCGAGCAATGCACGATTAGCGTGCTGAATTTCATTCCGCATACGAGCAAAGGCTGTACTCAATTCCTGTACTTCCATTGTGCCCCGATGGGGTAGCAAATGGGAGCTATCGCCGACGCCGAAGGCGCGAACCCCTGTGGCCAGTTCTTCCAATGGCCGCGTTACCACACGGGAGAGCGCCATCATGAGAATCGTACCCAGCACCAGGGCCAGGAGCCCGGCAATTAACATCAGGTGATCGATCTGCCGGATGGAGCGCTCCGCTTGATCGAAGGACTTCATTACGATCAATTGGAGCGGGGCTGAGGAATAAGGGGAAAGGTCTTCCGTAACAGCAAGGTACTGCTCGCCGGCCAGCTTTACCGGTAAAGGGCTCAACGTTTTTCCGGATGAGGGCAGAGGATGTGCCGTCAACTCCGTCTGCACGGGAGGGGTGAGTGTGCTGGCCACCGCAGAGCCGCCGCTGGCGAAGGTCGCTTCGACAGTCGTTACCCGGCTGATCTGCTCCACCATATTGTCGATTTCAAAGCCGCTGACGACATATCCAAGCAACGTTCCGTTTTCCTCGCTGCCGAAGTAGACAGGATGCACAGAGCAGGCAAACAGATGGCCCCCACTCACCAGGTAGTGGCGTGTCGGTCCCGCAAACATCGCGCGCAGGTCGGAGCGGAGGGCAGGATTTGGGCGTGGGTGCTCGGTGTAGGCTGCAACGACGCGGTAATCTTTGTCTGCAAGAGCGAACAGGTCGTTGCCGCTCACCCTCCAGAACTCGACCGCACCATCCTCGATCGTGCGATCATCACTGGTCGTCATCAGCGCTTTTAAGCTGGGCAAGTCAGCAAGCAGGGCATTCTCGCGTTCCAGCGCGGTCATCCGCTGCGCCTGGAGATCATGGAATGTCATGACAGAATGCAGGAGATCGGACGAAAGGCCGGCGGTTACCTGCGCCTCCAATCGGTGGCGGACGATTAGTAGACTGGTAAAGGTGGCGCTTGCGATGATGAGCGCCATTGCGGCTACAAGTAACTCGCGAGTTCGTATGCCTCGCTTCTGCGGCATACGTTCTGTGTTAGAGGTGGATTGCAGATGAACCTCGTGCCCCGTTGCCATGGTTACGGAACAAACTTATAGCCTGCGCCGTAGATCGTCAGCAGATGGCGCGGGTTGGCTGGGTCCGGTTCCAGCTTTTGCCGCAGCTTGAGTATCTGATTATCTACCGTGCGGGTTGTTGGATAGGCATTATAGCCCCAGACTTCGTTAAGTAGCAGCTCGCGGCTCAATACCTGTTCCGCATGTTCTGTGAAAAACTTCAACAGCTTGAATTCATGGGACGTCAGCATGACGGGAAGCCCACCACGCTGCGCCGTCATTCTCTGAAAGTCGATCTCGCAGTCATCGAAGCGATAGATTGTCGTCGGAGCAGTTCGGCGACGGCGGCGAATCGCTGCCTGTACGCGAGCCATCAGTTCACGCGGACTGAATGGCTTTGTCACGTAGTCATCGGCACCGAGCTCCAGAAGCAACACTTTATCGACAACTTCTGCAATGGCGCTGAGCACGATCACCGGAGTATCGCTTGAGATGGTTTTCATACTCTGGCATAGCTCACGACCGGAAATCTGAGGAAGGATGAGATCGAGGACTACCGCAACCGGCCTGTGAGCGCGAAAAGAATCCAGCCCCGTCTGGCCATCGCCCGCTACGACGACGGAGTAATGTTCGGCGGCAAAAATACGCCGGAGCACCTTCTGCATGCGCGGATCGTCTTCAACAACGAGAATTGTGCCCAGCCCGGACTCGGGCGTACTTTCATCGGTCGCGGTGACTGCCGGTTCGATCTCTTTAAGCATATTTTTATTTTCCTCCTGAAGATAAGAGGGTTGATAGTGGTATATGACGAAAATGACAAAGTCGTGACAATTGTCCCAGAAAAGTATAGCTGCCTTCCCGTTTGGTGCGACAGTGGCCTGAAATGGTCATGATGGATGGCCTTTCTGAATGGCTGTACGACGGGTGGTATGAAGTCGTCGGGAAGAGCTTGTTTGCTGGAGCAGTACTTGTCGGTAAAGCCGCATGTATTCCGCCGCGATCACAGGAGCAGAGAGCTGCGGAAGAGAAGGCGGAGTGGGGCGAGGCTGGCTAAGTACAGTGCAAATTGCCTCCGCAAGTGCTTCTTCCGTCGAAGATGTAAGTGGGACATAGTGGCAGCCTTCATTCCCACCAAGCTCACGGAAAGCGGGAATATCAGAGCAGACGACACGGCAACCGGCGAGCAATGCCTCTGCAACGGGCAGACCGAAGCCCTCAACAAGGGAAGGTGCGAGAAGAAGTTCGCAGTTTCTATAGCACCAGAGCATTTCCGCTTCACGAATGCCACTCAGGAGCACGACACTTTCAGACAAGCCCGCTGTACTGATGAAGCGATGGATTTGCGGCGTCTCTGGTCCGTCAATTCCGACAATCACGAGCAGCGTGGCAGGATGGATCTTTTTCTCGCTAAGCAGGCGCCGGAAACTCTGCAGAGTCAGCAACAAGTTTTTATTCCGGCGATGTTGTGCGACGCAAAGGAAAAAAGGGCTTCGCTTCCACTGCGGCAGAGGATTTTGTCCGCACAAAGAAGTACTGGGTTCGACGCTGTTATAAATCCGGACAGCCTTTTCAAACAAAGGCCCTGCAGCCTTATTGCCAAGCTGTCGCAGCGTGCTGTCGGAAACGCAGGCAATAGCATCGGCAGCCCGTAGACATTGCCATAGAACCAGTCGATTGAAGAGCACCTTCGGAAAGCCGAAGTTCTCTGGAATGTCATACGGGTAAAGGTCGTGGAGCGTCACAATTGTGGGACAGTGAAATGCACCCGCACGCAATGGCATCGGATAGGAGAGATGGACCACGTCCGCTTCTAGCTGAGCTGCAATGGCTGGAAGGTCTGTGTAATGCCATACGTTCCGGGCCAGCGTACCCGATCCGATGGAAATAGAGTGGATGTGCAAGCGTGCATCGAGGCGAGATATTGCTTCACAAAATGACTCATACTGCCGTTGAGCAACAAGCAAATGAACCGCGGTCACATCAGACCTCGTAAGTAGGCATCGGGCAACATTGGCGGCGTGGCGGGAGACACCCGATAGCTGGACAGATGCGGAGACAGCGGCGATGACGATGTTCATGATGGGTAAGCCTTCAGCGAAGAGCGTTGTTTCCCGCCTTGTTGATGGAGTTGTGAAGGGCTGCCGGCCTGTCCCAGCGGACCGTCAAGATGCAGGTCTTCAGACCGTGCCAGGGTGAGGCTGATCAAAGTAATTGCCCAGAGAGGCAGAGAGAGATCAAAGTTTTCGGTATCGGCAACTCCACGTACGACGATAAAAAGTAATAGCCCCATGAAAAGCGCCTTGGTGGAAGGCGATGAGAGCCGTCGGACCTGACGATAGAAGCTGCCGTAAATACCAACGAACAGAACGATGCCAACGACGCCATAGGTGTAGAACTGCTGCAGCAGTTCATTGTGCGCATGCCATGCTTCGAATTCACCGAAGGGCGGGATGACATTGCGGAAAGAATGAAAGCCATGCCCGATCCAGGGTTCTTGGACGGCTCTGTCGAGGACAACCGCCCATATGCCAAGGCGTCCTGAAAGCGTCTCTGATTGATTGCCGAGGTGTGTATAGACTTCGTAATAATCATCGATGAGACCCCAGAAAGCCCAAAGGATAAGGAGAGCGATCAGGATGAGAGCGAGCTTACTTTTCCGGCTCATCGACTTGTCACGAATAAGCAGGACTGCCTCGCCCATCACGAATGCAATGATGGTCGTCTTGCTGAGGCTCCGCAGAAGGCTGATCGCCAGAAAAGCGGCGATGACTTGCCATGTTTTTGAGGATCTGCTTATGTATTGCGCAATGAAAATTCCGAAAGCGCAGATGAATCCGATCGCATTCGGGGTGAAAAAGTCCTCGTTCCCTGGACGAAGGTCGTACATGGTAGGGGAGAACCATTCCAGCAGCGCGATGAAGCAAGCGCCCAACACATAGCCTTTCATAATGGCGCTGGATATTCTCTCCATGGTGCCGGCGCGAAGAAGCAGGAGGATGATCGCCACCTCAGCAGCCATTCCGCACCAATAGGCAAACGCGATCGTTTTTGATACTGTCACGCTCCAAAGCAGGCTGCAGCAGCCGAAGCCAAGAAAGCCGAGCACCCAGCGGAAGGGCGGCACGCGCAAGGCGAAAGACAAAGAACTGGATGCAGAGCCGAAGGAATAAAAAGCCGCAGCAACCAGCAGCAGCAGATTAAGTGCAAAACTAAAAATAGCTCCGGTCTGTGCGTCGGATTGGAAGAATAAGTAAGTGATGCACAGACGGGCTGCAAAATAAAAACCCACCGTGCCCGGCAACAAAAATATCCGGGAGTCCCGTTCGGCGGGAATAATGGCGACAGATACGGCTGTGCTCATACCGCCTCGCAGGAAGCCGCAATAAGACACCGGCTAAAAATGTTGCGAGCGTAAGTGCCGCCGCGGATGATCATCGAACCTCCTGACGCTTCGGCCCATATCGCTCCAATTTATTTCGTAGAGTGATTTCGATCTGCTGCGCCAGCACTTTGCGAGAATCAGTTGCGCTTACAAGGTTCCAACGATGACGAGCGAGGATATACGCGCCTGTCGCAGCGGTAACGAATGCCGTGAGCAGAAGGGTGAGCAGGAGGCGAGGTGGCCAGGACTTCTTTTCCGGAATACCTGGCGCATCGATCACACTTACAACCGGGACATCTTTTGCTTCCTCAATGCGCGCAATTTCATATTGTTGTGTGAGCAACTCGAAGACCGTCTCCTCCACTTTGACGCGGCGGTAGAGATCCGCAAAAGGAACGGCAAGCCGAGGGAGTTGCCGAAGCGAGGGATAGAGTTCGCCGTTTTGGCTGCCCGTCGAAGTTGTGCTGCTGTTTGAACCCTCATCACTGTCAGGCGGTAGCGGCGCGGACGATCCGCTCATTTTTTCCAGCTCATGCTGCAGGTCGGCTACGCGGGCCTGCGCCGCACGAACGCGAATATTGCTGCTGCCGTAGATCTGTCGCAGGGAATCCAGCTCAGACTGCCCGACGATAAGTTCTGCCTGTAGCTTCGCGCCTGCATCGACCATCGCCCGTGTCTGTTCTTTGATGTCGAGTGTGGTGTGCGTGCTTGAGAATACGCTTAGCTCCTGTTGTGCGCGTTCAAGTTCGGCCTCAACTCCCTTTAATCGCCCTTCAATAAAGATGCGCTCCTGGTGTGCGGAGGAAGTGCTCGTCCTGTTCAGAAGCAGATTCAGCTCATTCAGATAACCCTGCGCCAGATCGCGCGCTCGCCGTGGATCAGTGTCCTCGACCGTGATGCTGATAACGCCGCTCTTTTTGTCGTCTGAGATAGAAGTGCGACGCGCCAGACGCTTCGCGGTATCGACCCGATAGCGCTTGTGGTAGACATGCTGCAATTGAAAGCGATCGATAAGGTGTCCGGTTATCGTTCCGCTGCGCAGCAAATCGACAAAGAGCGCACTCGTGTTTCTGGCGCCAAGCAGGCTCCCGGCCAGACTGCTCAACCCGCTGGATCCGCCGCCCAGTACGCGACCAGCCAAAGCGGCGAATATCGCTGAGCCTCCACCGGAGCTATCCGGCGGCATAATACGCGCAGTGGACTCATATTGCTTAGGAAGAACAAATGCGGTAACAAGGCTCAGGATCAGTGCAACGGCAGCAACGCGAGCTAAAAGCCGACGATGATCCCACAAAACCGATGCGTTCACGACCCAATTGGCCGGTGGCGCTTCGACTTCTACAGTCGCGGCTGGTGCAAGCAACTGTGTATCCGACAGAGTTTCCTCGGTAAGGATATGGTTTGAGCCGTTAAGCGTTTTTGGATGTTGAACTGGCATAGTGTCCTATACTCCCGCAGCCACGGCGGCCGTGATTGCGATGGAACCTGCAATTTGCGCGGTGGTAAGCAGATTGCGCCAGAACAGCGAGGCGCCAATAATCTTCTGCGGGACCACGATTACATCTCCGGGATCAAGACGAGTGGAAAGAACATCGTGGTCGTACCATCCGCCCGAGCGTCGTCCCACTACCGAGCCGTTCGCGCGAATCACGAAAATCTCCTTCCGGTTGGCAACTTGGGTGGTTCCTCCCGCTCGCTGCAGATACCACCCCGCAGTTTTGCCAGGAACATAGGTAAAGGCAGAGGCGTTGTATACCTGACCGGTGATCAACACGAAGCCTGGCCGTTTGGGGATGCGTAACACATCACCCCTGCGCACCTCGATATCGGCTGGCGTTCCCGCCCAGCTATCGATGTCCGCGGTGATATGGATCACAAGCCGCCCACTGGCAGGTTGGCTACGCAGGCGAGAGATCGTCTGCTCCTGCTGTTGCTGGATGAGCTGTAGCTGCGCCGACTGATCGCTACCACCAAGGTTTGGCGAGATCCGCGCTGCCGCAGAGCTTGTCTCGATCTGATGAATGAGTTCTGAGCGGCTTTTCTCTTCAAGCTCACGCACCTGATCGCGAGTGAGAATGGCCCCTGCTGGATAGGCGGTATCTCGAAAACCGCCGGCACGCCGCAACAGATCGCTTAAATGCTCGCCTTCCTTAAATCCGTAACTGCCAGGGTGTGCCACTTCGCCATCAATGGTGATGGATGCTCCGATGTCGTTCCACCCGGTGACCTGATGAACAGTCAGCACGTCTCCTGGCTTTAAGCGAGGGTCTGCACTACGATCGTTTTTAAGGACGGCGGCGCCGATGTTGATGTCAGAACGCTCTGTTTCGACTTTCGTGCCACCCACCACGTTGTAGCTGATCAAGTCTGCCTTATCTAACAAGGCATCTCGCTTGAAGCCGCCTGCCATGCGTACAAGTTGCGCCGCGGTCATGCCTTCTGAAAGAGCATAAGAGCCGGGCCGCAATACTTCACCGCCAATCGCAACTTTTGGTGCATCGGCTTCATATCGGCCGAGAATGCGAACGGTGTCGAAAGGTTGAAGAGGCAGGTTATTGTTGCCAATGAGAATATCCGGCACATTGAACTCGATGGTCTCCGGATGAAGGTCTGGTGGTACCAGGCGCACGATCTCGCCCCGGTCAGCCGGTTCTGGTAGAAGGTCCTGATAGCTATGCAATACATCGCTCAGGTTCATTCCATCGCGATATGAAACCCTGCCCGGGCGCACTACATGGCCTTCGAGATACACAACACGCTCGCTGTACGGCAGGATCGGAGCCACACGAACGCGATCGCCATCTTTCACGCCGAATGTTGCGATCGCTGCGCGAGCTGCCGCAGGATCGCTTGATGAATTCAAATCGAGGCTGACCGTTTCGCGATGCTGATTGGCGTCAATGCGCTCGATCGTGATATGCCCGAGCGCCGCGGCGACAGTTGCCCCCCCTGCATCCTCTAAAACGGCGCTCAGAGTCTTTTCATCTTTCAACTCGTAAACTGCTGGCCGCTTCACAGCGCCGGAAACGGCCACCTGCGGTCCAGCCGGAGGCACCAGCAGCGTGTCGCCTCCTTGAAAACGATCGTCTGCCTGGCGCACGCCATGTAGCAGAAAGTCGTATAAGTCCACTTCTCCAACCAGCTCTTTACCGCGATAATGGCGCAGCGTACGCAGCGAGCCTGCAGCGGTAGGTCCGCCTGCTGCGTAAAGCGCATTTACGGAAGATGAGAGCGAGCTGATGTCATAGGCTCCAGGACGCTGTACATCCCCTACTACGTAAACGCGCACGGTACGCAGCCGCGAGACAGTAACGGCCACTTGCACATTACGGAACTGTGGCTGCAATGCATCTTGAATCACACGCTGCGCGTGCTCCAGCGTCAGCCCTGCCACTTGCACATCTCCAGATTCGGGCAGCATAACGTGGCCTTCGCGAGTCACGACACGCGTGAAGCTCTGTGTGAGGCCGCCCCACATGTCGATCGTGAGGCTGTCTCCCGGGCCAATGACATAGTCGGGACCAATGGGAATATCAAGTGGCGCAGGGCCGGGAGCGGCGCCGAGCCGGGTGGCCGACGAGGCACTGCGATTCTCAAAAACATCGGAGCCAAAACGTTTCAGTGGCTCCGGTGAACTCGGAATCTGCGTGTAGAGATCGCGTAGCGAGAGCAGATTATAGGGAGTTGGCTGACGAAGCACCTTTGGTTCATCGGTGATATTGCGGGTGTCCCTCGCTCTTTGACCTTGCTTTGAAGCCGCAGTGCCGGCTGCGCTTGGAGAACTACCTGTAGGAAGATTGAGTCCACCACCCTGCGACGATCCAGTCAAACCGCTCAAAGATGATGAATTCGTGCCGGGAAGTTGCGAAAGAGTCTCCAGCGTTTCCACTGAAGCTGGAGACTCATCACTATCTCCGCCAGCCGTGATCGAGCGTTGTAAATCGGCGTCGGAAATGTAACCGCGCGCGCGAAGAAAGGTCGTGATGTTTGCACGCACAGCACTGCTCGAAGCGATCTGACTGTAAAGCGTCTCATCCGTAATGGAATCCGGCTGTATTTGTATCCCTTGCTGTTGCAGCATGTCGGCCAGAAGGGACTTCAGTTCGATAATCACCTCCGGCTTTTCCTGCAGGATGGCGATGATTTGTCCCGCCGGCAGAGCGATGCGGGAGCCCGTCACAGCGTCGATGCTGCTACCCGATCCGTTTGTGTCATTCGTTGTCACAGATCCAGTAGTGTCTGTAGTGTCTGTTGTCGCGGTAGTCGGCGCATTCGAATTGGGAGTTGTAGGAGCGGTGGTCTGCGCAACCATGTTGTGGCTGATGGCGAGCAAAGCGGCAAGCCCTAGAAAGATGGCATGCCTGAAATGCCAACGTACGGACTGACGAGACGAATTGTGAAGCTGGACGATCACTGTGTCATACCTGTAAGGCGCCTTTGCCAGCGCGGTGACTCAACTGAATACCTCAACCCTTCCACGACGTGGAAGCGTAGGCGAACAAAAATAAAGTTGGCCTGTGCGCGGTATTGCATGAGACGCGATAACAAGCCCTTATTCGTTTTTCCGTGCGTGATTTTCGGTGGCAGGTGTGCTGGGAATATAAGACCGCGCAAATGCCCTCTGTTGCTTTTCTGTTGAGCATGGAGTTGTTGTCTCAGCAGCAAATACAATTTGCTGCCGGGAAATTCGCTCATCACTGCGCGACAGCCATAGGTTTCAACCCAGAGACGTATCGCAGAGGGCAGCCGCTTCATCGACCAATCGGTCAACTCGAAAGGTGCGAACTCGCCAAACAAGTGTGTCGTAAGCAACGTGACTGCGCCGATGGCAACATCCGCCAGCGGCTCATCGTCGGCTAGAGATTTGACTTCGCGCCAGAATGCTTTGTCGCTGTACCTCGCTGACACATGCCGCCAATATTCCAGAACCCAGGACGCGCGGGTGTATTCGCCGCAGATATGTTTGAAGAGATGAAGCGCCTGCTGCATGAAGAGATCCGCGGGAGACAGAGAACACAATGTTTCTCCTCGAATGGTGCGCATACGGGCACGTGTGAGCTGATCCTGTTGTCTGTTGCCTGTGCCATCGTGCTGCGTGGGAAGCAAATGCACTTCAAGCGAGCGGTAGGGGCGCACTTTATAGATGTCTGCGATATCCGGCAGGCCGGATGTCCCCGCTTTCAACTCCCATGTCATCCCGCTGATCGCAAATAGCGAATATTCGAAATCCTGAAGCACTTGCAGCGTGTCTGCGGCATCCTTTTCTGCAACGAGAAAATCCAGATCCCACTGGGTACGAAGCGTGCTGTCCGGAACCGAGTCGGGGGTAAGCGTGGCTCCCTTTAACAACGCAAACTGGATGCCTTTTTTCTGCAGAGCGTGATTGATGGCCACGGCTTCTTCAAAAAGCGCGTTTGTGCGGTCGCGATTGCTGCGCAGATTTTCTTGCAGCCGCATTAGTACAGGCTCCGGCAACAGATGCTGCAGCTTCAGCGTCGTAAGCCTGTCTAAAAGGTAAAGAGCGATGCCACTGGCATCGAGCCAGAACTGTATTTTCTGCCAGTCGCTCGCTGAGAATTCTCGCAGACGAGCAGCAACTTCACGAGCCGGCTCGCAGAAAGACGCGACTACGGTCTCCTTCAATCGCAGCGTGCGATTCGACATCCGTGTATCTGTCTGGTGAATACTCATGCTTGACTCAGTGGCTGTACATTTCCAGTTCGCCCAGGTTGCAGTCGGTATATCGCTGCAAATTGCCGGAGGCGAGTGGCGTGGTGGAAAGGGAAGTTTTCTGCCCCTTCCCACCTGCGAATATCGAGTGCTTGGCGCTTGTCATAATTGCACGGTGCACGGACTACTCAACCACGTGGATGGTAAACGCCATCTTGCCGTGGCCAGTACCGCAAAATACAGAGCAATGACCTACAAAGTCACCTGTTTTATCCGGTGTCAAAGTAACGTCAGACGTTCCACCTTTATTGACCTTCAGATCGAGATTCAACTCGCGGATACGTATGCCGTGCGCTACATCTGCGCTCTTCAAAACGAAGTCCACAGGCACACCTTTTTTCAGTGTTATTTCTGCAGGTTCAAATTCGAACCGTTTGGCGGTAACCTCAACGCGCTGTGGCGCGGCCTGTGCGGCGGCAGAACCACCGATAAACTTCATGCCGAACAGAATGCAGGCCAAAGTCACGAGCAGCATGTACCTCTTTTGCATAAACTCTCCTGAGCGTTTCATTACGTTCATTGCCGGGTGCGGGCGATTCAGAATCTGGATGCGTCTTCCAGATGAACTAGCGCCCAGGTAGGAAGTGCAGTAATACCTGCAACCGTCTTTACGGTAACGAGCCTCTGCAGATGGCGTGTCATACATGTGTAAGTGAATTGTCATGATGTTGTCGTACGTAAAGAGAGGCTCGCAGTATGCCATCTCGAGCTCTTCTTCAGGACAGAAGTGACCATGATCTATATAGGTCAAGCGCCTTTGGTCCGGCGAAAATGTGATGTGACAATTCGCTGACAATAAGAAGACGAGTGACTGACACCCGGCGACGAGTATGACGTTAGGGTGATGACATGTGGCGCTTACTAAATCTCAACGCGTATCCGCACAGACGCATCCTCGGGGCAGTTACCCTCCTGATGAGCTCGCTGTTGATCACGCCGCATGTCGCGGCGCAAGACACCCCTCTTATATCCGGGGGTGTTGGATTTTTCACGAGCACGAACGGAGGGAACACAACCTACGTTCCAACTATCTCGCCAGTACTGGTCGCTCCGCTGGGGCAGCATCTGCTAGTGGAAAGCCGTGCTAATCTCATTGAACTTTTTTTCCCGAAGCCCCCAGGGCAGTCCGGCTATACCAGCGAGCCCTTTCTTTCGCTGGCGTATCTGCAACTAGACTATCTGGCTACTTCGCATCTCACAGTAGTGGGTGGCGAGTTTCTCACTCCGTTCGGCACTTACAATGAGCGGCTCACTCCTATCTGGATCAGTAACTTTCAAGACGCGCCGTTAATTACGAGTCTAGGCACTGGCACCGGTTCCAGTGTAGGCGGAATGCTGCGTGGTTCTGCAATCTCTACTCCCAAGTTCTCCATCGACTACGCAGCATACTTCTCGACAAAAAGTACGAATATGCAGTTCAATGCAGAGCGTTCGACGGGCGGCAGAGTATCGATCTATCTTCCCGAGAAGCGGCTTGAACTCGGAACGTCATATGGTCGCCTGCTCCAAGGCACGCAGCAAAATTATTTTGGTGCGCACGCGTGGTGGGAACCTGCAAATACGGCTTTCAAGCTGCGCTCGGAGTACGCACACGGTGCTCATTCACAGGGGTACTGGATAGAGACCGATTACCGGCTCTCTCGCTTCGGCGGAGATCAAAGCCTGATCGGTCGATTGGAGCCGGTTTTCCGCTGGCAGCAGACCTTCCGTAATAGCCCCGACCCTACAGACGGTCTTCCTTCTGCTGATACGCAACGAACTGACTTTGGCCTGGACTATCATCTGCCGCACGAGGTGAGAATCAATACCAGTTACGCGCGCCAATTTTCTTCAACAGGGAATCACAATGTTTGGGAGACCGGCATCGTCTACCGTTTTCTTTTCCCGACATGGAAGGGGAAATAATGAACCACTGGAAAGCTCTAGCCTCATGCTTACTCTGGATGACGGTCCTGCCGTTATTCGCGCAAACTTCCAGCGCTCCGTCCACACCTACTACCAGCAACACCAAACAGAACAAGAGCGCCTCCACGCAGGCTGTTCATCAAAGCGACGATGGCCAACGGGTGTTCGACCAGAACTGCTCGCGCTGCCACAATGCACCGCAAGGTTTTTCTCCACATATTTCCGGTACCATCGTCCGACATATGCGGGTGCGCGCATCGCTTAGCAAAGAGGATGAGCAGGCGCTTCTACGCTTCCTGAATCCGTAAAAAGAGCGCGCTCCTCCGAGCTTGTATAACGTTTCGCGCTCGTATGGCGCGCTCGTTCAAAAATCCAAATTGATAGACATCGTCGTATACAAAAGCTTATGTCGAACGGTCAATACCAGTGTGAAGATGACATTCAGTTTTATCCTCAGAGTGTGACAGTAAATATCGCTCAGCATATTGGCGAAGACGACGACACGGCTCTCCTTGAGAGAATATGTGCGGCTTATATTAAGGCGGCGGATAGTCAGAAGCTGGCTGGAAGCGGATACGTCGCCACACCCTGGTGGCAGAAAATACAGCAGCGTCAACTATCTGCGGTACGACATGCGCTTGCGACGCGAGACATAAAGAGACTGCGGGCGATGTACCGGAATTTCTTTCACGATCCTTGCAGCACCGGTCTGGTACCACGACCTGCAGACAAAACTGCATCACATTTTGGCGGTGCGACGAGCGATATGTATCGACGCTTTATTCTGAGCGAGACTCGTTATCGTATCGACTATTGGCGTTCGCAGACAGAAGGACGGTTCTCGGTCTCCGATCTGCAGGGGCCGGCCGTCGGTAATCCCTTCGGTGCAATGATTGAAGGGACGCTCGTGCCGGTCAGAGCAGAATACCAGCACTACTGCGCGCAGCGTATCCTCGATCTAATCCCATCGCACAATCCAGTCGTTGTGGAGATTGGTGGCGGCTTTGGTGGTATGGCCTACTACATGCTTCGGGACAGTCCGAAGATTACATACATTGATTTCGATGTGCCTGAAAGCCTGGCGCTGACGGCCTACTACTTATCGAAATCCATGCCGCAGCTAAATGTGCTGCTTTACGGGGAAGAGGAGCTGACGCAGAGTGCGATCTCAGGCCATGACATCATTCTGATGCCGCCTTGGGAACTCGGCAAACTGCCTATGCGCAGCGCAGACATCACATTCAGTTCTCACGCGCTCTCCGATCTCATTTCCGCAGCCCAGGCCGAATATTTGCACGGGATCGAACGAGCTACTCGTGACTGGCTCCTCTATATCGGCGCTGAAGATACCTGTGAATCACTGCGTGTCTATATGAATGAGAACTATCCTTCCCTTGCCTTCATGGAACGTCGCCCATCGGCGTGGAATCACCTTCGCGCCCCTAAGGCGATCGAAGTGGAGTATCTTCACCGCATTCAAAACTAGGTACTATCGCAGCCAGGAAGAGAGATCTTTTTGGACGAGATCCTGTAAGCGCAAAATATCTTCGCGGTAGTATGCAACGAGCACGGCACGGTCTTCCGGACAAAGTTGCGGCAAAGCGTCCGGCTGCTCTTGTTGCTTTTCCTCGATGGACCCTGCTGTTATCTCTCCAACGAGACGTCTCTCAGTGGTTGACCTGGACGGCTGATGCAGACTATCAAGCCGTGGCAGGTGCGGCTTCGATGGAACGTCAACGTCAGGCGGCGCAAAGCGAGTATCTACACCCAGGAACGAGAGCAAGCCGGTAAACCATTGCGAATAATTCGCTTGCGTATCTTCATATAGAGAGATGCTGAGCTGACGCGTCGGGAAATGCTTAAGGTAGCGCTTCACCTGCTGCGCATATTCACCCAATGCGAGAAACGGATGAAAAGGGCATATCTTAGATTCCGGTCCATAAATATTTGCCATCGCGATCTCGACGTGTCTGCGAAATGAGTGGTCAACTGTACCATCGGAGAAACTCTTGAGGTATTGATGGAAGGCCCGTTCCGCTGGGTCCATCAATACGATGATGATCCGTGCATGAGGAAGCATTTTCGCAATGGCGGGTGCTGCTGTCTGTGACCAGAGATAACACACACTCGCCTCGCCGATCGCTTTCTCGTGTTTTGCTCTTGCAAAGAGATTTTCGTAATCCGATAAATCAGAGACGATGCCGCCAAAACGCTTGGTCTCTGCGCCCGCGTCAAGATATCGGCGAAGGCTCGCGGCAGCTAGCTCAACCTGCTGTTGCAGAGATGGATCAAAATTATGGATACGAATCTCAGTCGAGAAGTAGCATGGTTCCTTAAGCGGACTCATGTAAATCTCGGGGTGTCTGTCGAGCTGGTAGTAAAGCAGATCCGTTCCGGCCTTTGGCGCGCCGACAATAAAGAAATTTGGAAGAGGCATCGGTCACCTTGTGCGCGATATCAAGATCTCTAAGCCTCTGGATAGATAGCATCCATGAACTCTCGAGGCATATTGATCACATGGTATCGGCCGAAGTCTGATCAGTTGTCTTTATTTTGTAAGTAATTTGTACCCGTCTTTTCGACAGCGCCAGCACAGCTCTTGGAATTGCACTCTCCGATCGCCGTGCGTTTAGTTTTCCCGGTAAATGACAAAGGAGAGACAAATCAGTGACAAACGTAACTCGCCTATTTCCGTATGCTTGCAACAGCTTACGGAAAATTGAATTGACGACGGTGCACGATCGCGTAAATGTTCTATCGCACGGGTGACAATGCTTAGTATTGAACAAATTCAAACTGCGTGCAGTCGATCGGAGCCGGTCGTGCTCGGTGATCCTGTATCCAGGCTGACAGCGCTTCCACTTCAGGCAACATATTATCCATTTGGGTTTCCTGTGGAGATTGCCACAAACTCAGAAGACATTCTCCGTACCGCAGAAAATAGTTGGAAAGGCTTTCATAAGCTTTTTGACACTCAACCGATCCAGCTCAGGGTCGCCATCACAGAAGGGCGTTCCTCTACGTGTCCTCCAGCACCGCTTTGCAGGGTACAGAGAAATCTTCTTTCGAACATTGCCGATAGTGAAAACTTCGCGGTATGCGATATCGCTCAAAGCTTCAGCTTCTTGTCGCTTACGAAAGCAGCAGTGGCGCATGAAACCTACTTGCGCTATTACTTTCTTGAAGCAGCAGTCCTCTGTCATCTTGCTACTCGCTATACCACCCCTATCCATTCCGGGTGCGTGGAACTGAATGGGAGCGGAATCCTGATCTGTGGAGACTCCGGGGCAGGGAAATCCACGCTCTCTTATGCCTGTGCGCATGCCGGGTGGACATACATCACCGATGATGCAAGTTTTTTAATCAATGACCGCGAAGATCGCTTGGTCGTTGGCAACTGTAACCAGGCGCGCTTCCGTCCCTCCTCTGCCATGTTTTTTCCAGAGCTTGAAGGACACGAAGTCACCCAGAGAGCCGAAGACGGTAAGCCATCGATCGAGCTAAGTACCGCTCCTTTCGAGCACATCGCCAGATCACATACCTCACATGTCGAGCACGTCATCTTTCTTAACAGACGTGAACCCAAGTGCCAGGAGCTGGTACCCTTCTCACGAGAAGTTGCCAGATACTTCATGCGCCAGACCCTGTTCAGCACGCCGGAGATGATGGAGACGCAGAGTGCAGCGATCGAGAGACTTCTTGCAGCAAATGTGCTGGAGCTTCGGTATCACGATCTTCAGTGGGGAGTTGAGCGGCTTACCCGTCTGATAACCGAAGGTCGATAGCGACGCCTGCTTCATTTGGGACTGCAACAATGAAATTGTTTGCAAGTGGCTGATGCAGAAAAGCTTTCCAGAATCTGCCGATCTCGAGATACAAGGTTCACGGTCGATTGGCGACATCTGACGATCTCTCGTCAGAATGTGTAGGAAAATTATCCAGCTATCCTTTATTCTGGTTACGTCATCGAAAAAAGAGACGGAGCAAGATCGCGACTGTGATATTGCTTAGATCTAGGCTTTGATTTAGATTTTCCACGAACGTGAGATCTTCACCCACAAGACGAATGTCCCTTTTGAAGCTCCCATTTGCACTGACATTTATGGGGCTAGCCCTCGTTGTATTCAGTTGGGGCCTTCAATACAAACTTTCTCTTTATGATCCGCCGCAGTCCAGCTCTCACCTGATGCCGCAGGCAAAACTCCTGTCCCAGAATGAACAGGCTACAACAACAGATAGCCCGCTCATCGCAAAGACTCCCGTTAAAATATTCTGCGCAGCACTGTTGGGCGCGTTTATCTTTTGCTTCCTGGTATTTGATTCCTTAAGCTCTCTAGCTTCGGGTCAAAAGGCGCGAGAGATGGATCGACCTTGGCGTCTCCATTCTTTCGCCAGTTTAAGCCCGTTTTTCTTTCGTCCTCCTCCCATTCCTGTCTAAGATTTATCTCCTTTCTTCAAAAACCATAATTTTTCTGATCAGGTTTCAGCATAGGTTCGTAAGGCACCTCCTCTATGTACAGGTGCTGCCTCGCCATGCAAGATGTTGCCCATCAGTCTTCCATGAAGAACAAGGTGTATTCAGGATTATGCGAAAGCGAACGTCTTTCATTTTGGCCATAGGAGTGGCATTGCCTGCCATGCTCGGTGTGGTTTCGTGCCGTGCCCGAGGTAAGAACTCAGAAGCGAATGCCGCGGAAATTCCCTCGGCAGTCATTGCCCCGGTGACAAGAGGAACGATTACTCATACCTTGAATCTCGCCGGCCAGTTCCAGCCCTACCAGGTTGTGGATGTCCATGCAAAAGTCTCAGGATATATCCGGCATATTTATGTAGACATCGGCGACAAAGTCCGTCAGGGCGAGGTGCTTGCGGTTCTGGAGGTTCCGGAACTCGATGCACAACTGAAAGGAACTGTCTCTGAGCTGGCAGGCAGCAAGGATGAAATCACCCGTGCCGAGCACGAAGTAGCGCGCGCGCAATCTGAGCATACAGCATTACATGCGGATTACACCCGTCTCAAGCAGGCATCCGCTGCACAGCCAGGCCTGATTGCAGAACAGGAACTGGATAACGCACAGTCCAAAGATTTGGCATCGGAAGCACAGGTGGATGCAGCCAAAGCAGCATTGGCTGTAGCGAAACAGCAGTCTGAAACCGCGGGCGCAAATCATGAAAGAGTCAGCGATCTTGCTGACTACACACGTGTCACCGCGCCGCTCAACGGCGTTATCACCTGGCGCTATGCCGACACCGGTGCTCTGATCCAGGCCGGCACCGCTTCGGATGTTCAATCACTGCCACTCGTCAAACTTTCGCAGAGCGATCTCCTGCGTCTGCGCCTGCCCGTTCCCGAAGACGCAGTGGAGTATATCCACGAAGGTGCAGATGTGAATGTGCAGGTAGATGCTCTCCATCGTTCCTTTACTGGCAAAGTTGTCCGCTTCACGCGAAACGTGAGTCTGGATACGCGGACAATGGAAACCGAAATAGATGTTCCAAACAAGGATCTTTCGCTCACACCCGGAATGTATGCGAATACCACATTGGAGTTGGAACGCAAGGTGAACGTCCTGACGATTCCTGTGCAGGCAGTCCTCCGCAATGGCGATCAGTCTTCGGTGCTTGTGCTCGACAGTCAGAACCATGTGCATACGCGCAAGGTGACACTCGGGTTACAGGGATCAATGCTCGTGGAGGTAAAGGAGGGGCTGGCAGAAGGCGACCGCGTCATTACAGGAGGACAATCCAACTACCAGATTGGCGAAACGGTGAAACCGAAGTTTGAGGATTTGCCACGTACCGATGTGAGCGAAGAGCAATCCGGAGGTGAGCAGTAATGCCTAAGTTTGCTCTGAAATATCCATATTTCATCATCATGGTATGCCTGGTCATTGCCGTGGTAGGCATTACGAGCATCGCGGGCATGCCGGTGGACCTTTTCCCGAAGATCGATATTCCGGTAGTAGTGGTAGCGACATTTTATTCCGGCATGCCGCCGGAGCAGATTGAAGCCGACATCACGGACACATTTGAACGATTCTTCACACTGGGCAGCAACATTGACCACATTGAGTCGCGATCATTAACCGGCGTCAGTCTCATTAAGATTTATTTCAAGCCGGGAACCGATCGAAATGCGGCACTCAGTAATATCGGGAACCTTGCCATGGCGGATTTGCGACGATTACCGCCTGGGACACTGCCTCCCGTAGTGTTGGGGATGGATGCGTCGAGCCAGCCAGTGTGCCTCGTTACCTTAAAGGGCAAGGGGCTGAACGAAACTCAGCTGAAAGATCTGGCACAATTTCAGGTGCGCAACCAGATTGCGAACGTACCCGGGGCATCGGTACCACAGCCATTTGGCGGCCGCTACCGGCAAATCATGGTGTACGTTGATCCGGTTAAGCTCGAGGCTCATAATCTCAGCCTTACGGACGTAGTCCATGCGGTCAATGATTCGAACTTGATTCTGCCTGCGGGGGACGTTCGCATCGGTCCCAAGGACTACAACATTTACGCGAACAGCCAGGTGCCAACTCCGGATGAGATCAATGATCTTCCGTTAAAGTCGGTCGGCAATGCCTCTGTGCTGGTGAGAGATGTCGGGAAAGCGGAAGACTCAGGGACGCTTCAGACCAACATTGTGCGCATCGATGGTCAGAAATCAGTCTACGTGCCTGTGCTGAAACAGGGTGGCGACAGCAACACAATCACAATTGTGAATGGCATGAAAGCCGCCATCAAAGACCTGGTTGACATTCCATCTTCGTTGAAAACGGCGGTTGTCTTTGATCAGTCACTCTTCGTTAAATCTGCGATCAGAAATCTAATCAAAGAAGCCAGCATCGGCCTCGCGCTAACCGGCGTGATGATTCTGGTATTCCTGGGAAGCCCGCGCGCAACCTTCGCCGTTCTACTTTCCATTCCTTTGTCTGCGCTCGTCTGTCTTCTGGTAATGAAGGCGATGGGCGGCTCGATCAACACGATGCTGCTGGGTGGTCTTGCCCTGGCCTTCTCCCGTCTTATCGATGATTCCGTCGTCGTGCTGGAAAATATTTTTCGATACATGGAGATGGGAGAAGCGCCACATCAGGCAGCGGAAAAAGGTGGCATGGAGGTATCGCTCGCCGTGCTCGCGGCTACCTCAACAACCTCCATCGTTTTTTTTCCGGTGACTTTCTTCGCGGGTGTAAGTAAATATCTCTTCACCGATCTCGCCCTTGGCGTCGTGCTCTCGATCTTTGCTTCCTATATTTTTGCGATGACAGTTG